>Ga0316231_1003873_pt1 | contig 12824 bp, 6 predicted proteins | sample TBH18027metaG_FD_206002 | JGI IMG/M metagenome (GOLD analysis project Ga0316231, IMG submission 206002) | Freshwater microbial communities from Trout Bog Lake, Wisconsin, USA - TBH18027 | ecosystem: Environmental > Aquatic > Freshwater > Lake > Hypolimnion/Profundal zone | place: USA: Wisconsin...
ATCGACAAAGTTTTCGCGAATAAAGGTGCGCGATACGAAGAAGGTGCAAAGCAAGAGTATGAAAGTGCGAGGCAGCAGGCCATTGAATTTGGTGCGCCGAATCCTGACTTGGCGCCAAAAGTGAAGGAGGCGCGGGCTAGATACGATGAAATAAGGATGACTGGTGGAGAAGATTCTGAGATATATGATCATCTATATCGATTTTTCTCCCGATATTATGATGATGGCGACTTCATGTCGCTGCGACGTTATGGAAAAGGTGCAGCAGGCGCAGCTGAAATATATTCTGTTCCATATGACGGATCAGAAGTGATAATGCATTGGGCTAACAAGGACCAGTATTACATCAAGACAAGCGAAAGTTTCTCAAATTTTAGTTTTAATCCTCTGCGTGCGATGCAAAAAGATGCTAAGGGAATTAATAAACCACTTTTTGATACCGATGATTCGGCTCAGGAATTAAAAGTTCATTTCCGAATTGTTGAGGCGGCGGATAGCCCTCACAACAATGTGAAGGTGAGTGAGAAAAATGAGCGATTCTTCTTTCTTGCCGGAAACACTCCAATAGTTTGGGAAAGCTCTGATCTTGTTATTAGATTGAATTATGAGATTGATTCGGAAAGAACTGGAAAAAAAGCAAAATGGCAAGAACGAAAGAACGACCAAACTGTCCTTCAAGTTCTAGAAGCACTGAATACGGTTGAAGGCGATAAAAAGTCTCTGGCAAGCGAATATAGAAGTGTTTTGGCACGAGAAGTATTAAAAGGTAAAGATAAGAAGCAGCCGTTGCTTGGTAGATATCTTGTTCAATACACTTCAATCAACACTATGGATTACTTTATCCATAAAGACCTTAATAATTTTCTCCATAGAGAGTTGGATTTCTATTTAAAAAATGAAGTTTTAAAGCTTGATGACTTTATTGGAGGAGAAGATGCGGATGTAATTTCCGGGGATGCAAATGGCGCAAAGTTGAGGTCCATGAAAGATGCCCTTGAAAAGGCACAAGCTATACGACTATTAGCTGATAGGCTAATTACATTCCTAGCGCAACTAGAAGACTTTCAAAAGAAACTTTGGTTAAAGAAAAAATTTGTAGTTGAATCAAATTATTGCTTAACACTTGATCGTATCAATGAGATTCTTTACCCCGTCATTATTAGCAATGAACGTCAGCATGCAGAGTGGATAGCACTATATGCGATTGATGAAATAGCGGGTGACATGGCCACACCGGCATATTCAAGCCCACTAACGGTGGAGTTTTTGAAGGCAAATCCATATTTAATGGTGGATGTTAGCTTATTTGACGACAGTATCCGTGAGCAAATAATATCGCAAGTGGAGTCTCTTGATGAAGTGACTACAGGTATTCTCATTCACTCTGAAAACTTTCAAGCAGTTTCATTGCTAGAAACTAAATTTGAAAAGGACGTGGATCTAATTTATATCGACCCCCCTTACAACACAACCGAGAACGCAATTCCTTATAAGAATACTTATAAGCATTCTTCGTGGATATCGTTGGTTGAAAATCGTAGTCGAAAGTCAACGGCCTTAATGCATGAAAAATCTAGTTTTATATTTGCAATCGATGATACGGAGCTTTCAAATTCGCGTTTGATGCTCAACGAAATATTTGGCTTAGAGAATCATGTGACAACAATAGCCGTGGAAGTGAATCCGGCAGGTCAAAATATTCGTGAAAATGAACCGGCGAAAAGCCATGACTATTTCCATGTATTTGCAATCGATACAAACAAGGCAACTATCAATTTAAGGGATTTGACTGAGGCTGAAAAGAAGATATTTGATTTGAAAGATGAGGTGGGTGCATATCTTTGGGACAATCTGAGGCGACGTGGTGGAAATTCCCGACCTGCGGATAGACCAAATCAATGGTATCCGTTATACGCAACATTAAATCCACCAAAGGTAGAAATGACTTCATTTCCGGGGGCAACGGAGGTTTGGCCCGTTGATCCGCAGGGAGAAAAGAGAATTTGGCGAGTAAGTCCGGACGGTGCCCGAAAAGATATTGCAAGCGGGGATATTTCGGTTGTGGAAAAGGCGGGGCGAATTGAAGTTGTTAAGAAAACTCGTATGCCCACGGGAAGAAAACCTAAAACACTTTGGTATGGCGGCGAATATTCCGCAACTACTTATGGCTCAAAGCTTTTAAAAAACATGCTGGGGACAAATGATTTTGCTTACCCAAAGTCACTTCATTTGGTTTCGGAATCAATATCTTATTGGTCCAACAAAGATTCTTGGATTGTGGACTTTTTTGGCGGATCAGGGACCACTGCTCATTCTGTGATTCAGCTAAATAGAGAAGATGGTGGCAAACGAAAATTTATTTTGGCTGAACAAGGTGATTATTTTGGTTCTGTGCTTACAAGGCGAGCAAAGAAGGCCGCGTACTCCTCAACTTGGAAATCCGCGAAGCCGGTTGCTCGTGATGGCACTAGTCAGTGCTTCAAAATAATTCGATTGGAATCTTATGAAGATTGCCTAAATAATCTCTCACTCAATTCGTCAGGCGCATCCGTTATGGATTCTGGAAACCCTGCTTTGCAGAGGGACTACATGCTGCGCTATATGCTCGACGTTGAGACAAAGGGCAGCAACAGCTTGCTTGATGTCTCTTCGTTCCGTGATCCATTGGCTTACAAAATGGAAATCAAGGAGCCAGGAACTGACGAACGTAAGTTGCGGAATATCGACCTCGTTGATACTTTTAATTGGCTGATTGGACTCAGGGTTGATACGTTGCACGTGGGCCGTAGATTTTCCGCAGCGTTTTCTCGTAAAGCTGATCCGTTGCTGCCCGAAGATGCTAATACGAGGTTGATTGTTGACGCGCTATCCGAGACGTCTGATGGGAATTGGTGGTTCAGACCAGTAGATGGACATGTCCGCAACATCCCCGGGGATGCGCGTCAAAATCAAAACGTGTTGGTGCTGTGGCGGAACTTAACTGATGACGCCGAGCAAGATGCTGCTGTGCTTGAAGCATTTCTTGTTAAGGAAATGAAATTCAATCCCAATCGCCGAGAAGATAAAACACTCTACGACGTAATTTATATCAACGGAACGCATAACCTACCGAACCACGGTAAGTATGGCGAAGTCCGGTTGCTTGAAGAGGAGTTCCACCGCCGCATGTGGGCCGGGGAATAAGACTATGGTCACTGCAAAGAAAGCGCCCAAGGTAGCGAAGGCGCCTAAGGCGACAAAGTCAGCGGCAGGCCGATCTGACCCTTTTGTTCACAAGTTGGTTCTCAATGCTTGGATGATTGATCAATTCGGCGTTGATCCGTTGGTCGTCCATAAAGCTGGCGATGAACGAGAGATCCCAGCAATCCGGAAATTTTCATATTCCATTCTCAATGAAGATAAAGAGGGCTTGCATGAGGACGGGCGCCATCGATTTTTTCATGAGCTAAACGCAAATTGGCCATTCAGTGCCAAAGTCAGTTCGTCGCAACTGGCTTCCTATGAAGACAATATCCTCACGCACACCAAGATACTGAATGACAAGCGCAAAGCCAATGGCCTTCGCCCAATTGTGTGGAAATATTACCAATGGCTTTCGTTGTTGTTCGCCGAGCGGTATCTTGATTTGTTCTTCCACCAGCCAACGTCGCTGCTGGATGGCTTGAACGCGTTTGTTGATAAATTCAACCAATGGCGGACCGATCAAGGCCTGACGACTAGCCTAGAAAAATTCACCGCATCAGAACTTAATCGCGTGTGCTTTCAGAATGCGACCGGCAGCGGCAAGACCTTGCTGATGCATGCCAACGTGATTCAATTCCGCTATTACGCAAATGTCTCCAATCGCACTAACGAATTTTCGCGCTCTGTCCTGATTACTCCGAACGAGTCGTTGACTGATCAGCACCTGCGAGAAATGCAACTCAACGGACTTTCGTCTCAACGATTCCGAGCCGACCTTTTGGGTTCGCCTGATCTAGCGCGTGTAGATGTCATTGAAATTACCAAGCTGGGAGAAGTTCGCCGCGAAAACACTGTGGCAGTTTCTGAGTTTGGTGACAACAATTTGTTATTGGTCGATGAAGGTCATCGAGGACTTGGCAGCGAGGAAGAAACCGGGTGGTTGAAGCGTCGTGAAGCGATAGCGTCGCGAGGGTTTGTCTTTGAATACTCCGCCACCTTTGCACAGGCTGTTGCGGCTGCTGGCAGCGAAACAATCACACAAACATATGCGAAAAGTGTGCTGTTCGACTACTCCTACCGCTACTTCTACGAAGATGGCTTTGGCAAAGATTACAGCATCCTCAACCTGGCACAAGAGGGGCCAAATTCGCGCCGCTATTTGACCGCATGCTTGTTGGCCTACTTTCAGCAGTTGCACCTATATGAAGGTGATGCATTGGGTCTAAGACCATTCAATTTGGAAAAGCCTCTTTGGGTATTCGTTGGTGGCAGCGTGGCTAAGGCGAGTGGCGGAACGAAGGAAGAGCAGGCTTTGGTTTCAGATGTGGCAAAGATCGTAGAGTTCCTTGGGAATTTCTTGGCTGACCCCGCTACAAGCAAACAAGATATTCGTCTTTTGCTAACTCAAAACGGAGCGGCCAATGGCATGGTTGATGCCAACGGCAATGACATTTTCGGAAACAGCTTCCCAGTGTTGCAGGCCATGCTTACAGGCGACCCCACCTGCGATGAAGTCTATCGGCGTATTCTGCTTGAAGTATTCAACGCAGCAACAGGTGGTGTGTTGCGCATCACTCGGATCAAGGGTGATAGCGGCGAAATTCACTTGCGCGTGGGACACGCGGAAAAGCCGTTTGGGCTTATCAACGTCGGCGATGCCAAAGGTCTTGCAGACCACATCAGCGAGCAGATACCCGAAGACAAAGTGGAAATTGTCGATAGCGAGTTTGACGATAGACCCTTGTTTGCTGCCGCATCGGATAGTCAGTCGTCGGTCAACATCTTGCTTGGTGCCAAGAAGTTTATTGAAGGCTGGGACTGTTGGCGAGTTTCCACATTGGGCCTAATGCATGTTGGCAAATCGGAAGGTTCTCAGATCATTCAGCTTTTTGGTCGAGGGGTGCGCTTGAAGGGCTTCGATTGGAGCTTGAAGCGCAGCAGTCGTTGCACTCGCGTAAATGTTGCGCGACCAGACAATATTCATTGGTTAGAAACCTTGCAGGTGTTCGGTATCGAGGCTGATTTCATGCAGCGATTCCGCGATTACCTTACCGAAGAAGGTTTGCCGGGCAACGAACGCAAAGAAATTATCAACTTGCCAATGCACACAACGCGTGATTTTGGCAAGCGACTGAAAGTTCTTCGACCAAAGCGAAAAAAAGACAACGGCAAGGAGTACGATTTTAAGCTGGATGCCCCTTTGCCAGTTTTGAAGTTGCCCTTACCCTCAAAGTTGTTGGTGCGAAGGATTGAGTTAGATTGGTATCCACGAATTGAAGCATTCGCCATGGGAAATGCAGATGTCGCACAGATCACGGTGAAGCAGACCCAACAGTTCAATAGCCAGCAGTTGGCGCTGATTGATTGGGATGCAATTTACTTTGAGCTTGAGGCATTCAAGCGGGTGCGTGGTTTTGAAAACTTGCTGATTCAACGCGATGACTTGCGTAAGTTCTTTTCTGACGGTAATGGTGGTTGGTATATGCTTTATGCGCCCGATTCCGTAATGCAGCCGCGTGCGTGGTCTGAATTGCAGCAATGGCAAATCATTGTCAGCGCGTTATTGAAGCGGCTCATTGAATCCTTCTGCAACTACCACGTAGATGCCTTCTTTGAACGCCGTCTGGAATATCGCGATCTGACATCGGACGATGGGAATCTGCCGCAGCCTGGTGAACATTGGCAAGTGATGGTGGATTCCAACGAAGCGGCGTTGGTTGCTGATCTCAAACAGCTTGCCGCCGACGTTGAAGTACTTGCGTTGACGATCAAGAAGTCTGGCAATGCCAGTGCGCTTCATGAGGAGTCGAAGACTAACGGCAATCCACCAAGGGCATTGCTGGGTGGAATCCACTTGTTTTCGCCGCTGTTGCACATGCCAGACGGGACTGCGGCTACTTCCCAAATCAGGGTCATGCCGGTGGCATTGAAGAATAGTGAATACACGTTCGTAAACGACCTTCATAAATACCTCATGGGTAGCAGTGATACCCATGCTGGTAAAGAGTTCTTTTTGTTGCGCAACAAGGCGCACGGCGGTGGCATTGGGTTCTTTGAAGCGGGTTGCTTTTACCCTGACTTCATCTTATGGGTGCTTGACGGCACCAAACAGCACATTGCCTTCATTGAACCGCATGGACTTATTCATGAAGGCCCAGCTAGTCCCAAAGTTCAGTTCTTCAAGGTCATCAAGGACATTGAAAAGCGGCTTGGCGATAAGTCGGTTTCGCTGAGCAGTTTCATTGTTTCGCCAACTCGGATGGGTGACTTGCAAAAGTGGGGTCTAAACACCACGACCGAATTTCGAAGCATCAATATCTTGCTTATGAATGACGATACGGATTACGTTAAGCACTTGTTGGAGCTGGTGGCGACATGAGGAGAAAACTTTTTTCAGGGGGTGAGGTAATGGAGCCTGCGAGCCTTCGTAAACGCGTAAAAGATGAGCTGAAAAAATCGCTCCATAAATACTAAACAATAAGAAGGCTACTTAAGGCTATTGACTACCATTCATATCAGTCGAGCTGTCTATCGATGCTCAGGTGAGTAAATCTGCCATAGATGATGAGATTGCGAAGGGATTTAAGTAACTTCTTAGTCTTCCCGATTTTCTGGACAGGGGTACTTCCTCGCAAATGATTTTTGGAGCAGATAAGGGTGATTGGATCACTAGAGTTGTTCATGTCGGTGTTATCCATGTTTTATAAGTGCGACTTAGATGCAGCAGTCAGGATTGCTTCAGTCTATTGGATGCAGCCTTAGAGGCTTTAGATAAAACCAGATTCTTAATAAGTACATTTGAATCTAATGGAAGCTCTGATTCATTTAGAGCGATATCTTCAAGCTCGGACCGAAATAGGTTAAACAGTGCAAAACGGCCATCTGCGCCAACATCACCAACTGGGTCTTTATTTAGATGGTCTTGGACTAGCTGGAAGGCAATGAGCTCTAACTCTCGAGGGTGCAACGAATAAGCCTTTGGCCTACCGGATTCACCAAACATCACATAGCGAATATCCACTCCAAGACTAGCCAACTGATTTAAGTAACCCAATCGTGGCTCAAATTCTTCCCGCTCATACTGCTGATAAGTAACAACACTCACCCCAGAAAGCTTTGCAAACTCTACCTGAGTATGTCCCAGCCTCTTGCGCTCAGCCCGCAATCGAGAACCCCAGCCGTCTTGAATTAACTGCATATCAATACTTTCTTTGACGAATTCTCATCCCAATATAAAATAATTATTTAATTGATTAAATTAGCTCTATTTTATATATATTTTTGATTTTGTTGAAATTATTGTATCACTAATAGTCAATTTTTATTACTTTTTGCAAACATCATATTCACGCTAAAACCCAGATGATAGAAGGAATAGCCATGTAGAAAAACAAAAAAACCGCACCACTTTTAACAGTAGTACGGCTCCTTGCCCCCGCTTTCGCGAAGGATTTAATTTGACACCTGACAGTACAGATTATCTCCAAACAAAAAAGTGAAGTCAAGACTAGGGAACGTTTTGCCTAAATTTTAAGCAAATTAGGCGATCTGGCCGTGCTTTGCCCATTTTTTAAGGAGAAATCCCATGATTGTGAATTCCACGCGTCAGGTCATTACGCGCTCACCCCACCGATCGGTAGGGATCATCAATAGCCCGTATTTCCAGGCGCAACCCATTGTTTATGAATCTCAGCTTGAGCGAGCCTTTGTTCAGCTTTGTTTGCTCTGCCCGGGTGTTGAGCGAATCGTTGCTCAACCCTTCAAAGTCAATCTAGATGAAATCAAGAAAAGGCACTACACACCCGATTACCTCGTCGAGCTTGAGGATGGGTCCTATTTGGTTGTCGAGGTCAAGATTTTAGAGCGCATCGGAAAACTTGAAAAACGCTTTAACCAAATCAACCAACGCTTAAGTAGTCGCAATTTCCTATTTATGACCGCCGATGAAACGCAGCTCTACTGCGCAGATAAGGAAAAGCACGCCAAAGAAATACTTCGCTATGTCAATTGGCAGGTAGCACTGCAAGTGCAACAAATGATTCTGAGTGAACTCGGAAAAATTGAAGGGCACTTTATCTCCCTGAGCGATCTACAAGCTCGAGCGCAATGCTCCTCTGAAGATCTTTTGCATCTCATCGCCACCCGGCAAATCTTTATTGCAGCAGTAAGCCCCATTTCAGAAATTTTGATTACTAAACCTATTCAAGGAGTCACTCATGGCATTCATTTCTTTTCACGTTGGTTTAACGCTGCGTTATGGGGATCGGATCTATCAGTTCCTCAGGCAACTTGATGATGGTCAGGTTCAACTTGAAGACCAACTCACTAGGCACACTAAGACTTTAACGGTTGCACAGGCTGTGCATGATGTGCAGGAAGGCAAAGCACTGGTTCTACGAGAGGGCTTTGATCCTAAAGCACCCGAATCCGCAGCGCCTCCATCTTGCTTGGCCGATCTTCCGATGCACTATCAGGACGATTTAGGCAGAAAAATGGATTACCTGGGCTGGATGAGGCGACTGAGTATTCGTCGAGGAGAGAAGGATCGCATAGCAGAACAAATTCCGATTGTCAACACAAAATTAAAGATTCATCTCCACCAGCTCCTAATACGGTCATGACCTGGATGCGTATTTTTGAATTAAATGGTCTAAATCCTGCCGCCTTAGTCTCGAGATATCTCTATAGAACCAAAGCTCGTCTGATTCACCCACTAGTTGAGGAGCTTACCTATAGATGCCTGCATAAGCACTATTTCACACGAGCAAGAAACTCACTAGAGAACGTGGGCTCGATTATCCGTAATGAACTAAAGAACCTAGTAGCCCAAGGACAAATCAGTGAAAAAGAGTCCAAGATTAGTGCATCAACTATCAATAGGCGATCAAAGGAAGTGGAGCCTTACTTTGCAGCAAAGGCTCGGTATGGCGATCTTTATGCGCGCGTTAAATATCGCACCCCCTTTGGTGAGAATCCAATATGCCGCGCACTGCAACGCTACGAGATTGATCACACTCCGCTCAATTGGGTAGTCATTTGTGATCGCACGGGATTGCCTCTTGGCAGGCCCACACTCACTATCGTAGTCGATCGCTATAGCGGCTATATCGTAGGACTACACATCAGCTTTGATGGGCCAGGATTGAGTTCAACCCTAAAAGCCTTAAAGGTGGCGATCCAACCCAAAGACATATTCACTGATCATGCGAGCTATCTAACCAATCCTTGGTTGGGCTGCGGGATTCCCGAGGAGATTGCGGTTGATAACGGTCTTGAATTTCATTCTCAGCAATTTCGACAAGTCGCCTGGGAATTGCAGACTGTTCTGGAATACTGCCGAGTCAGAACACCATGGTCTAAGGCTGCGGTAGAGCGAGTATTTCGTGATCTAGATTTCTTGCACATACCTTCTGGCCGAGTGCATAAGCCCATACAAAACGTGCGCTACCCCGATCCCAAAAAAGATGCTGGTATTCCTTTCAGCATTTTTTGCGAGACGATCCTCAAATGGGCGATCGATATTCACCCATTTCACATCAATAAACACAAACTGAGTCGCTCTTTTGACCTCTTTGGCGAAAGCTTGGATTTAATTCCACCCCCTCGATTTTTGGGTAGCTTAGATACTCTGAATCGAATTGCTGCCATGTCAAAAATGATGATGGTCAGTAGCGGAGGTATTGAACTAGTAGGCCTCTCCTACTCATCGCCTGAACTTTTTCAGATGAAAAAAGAAGTTGGCGATAAGTTCAAAACCTTGGTGAAGTGGGATCCAGATGACATGCACGTAATCCATGTTCAGCACCCTAAAGATCCCTCTTATTGGATTCCCGTGCCATCGCGCAATCCCAACTACGCCAGCCAACTGTCCTGGGTCCAGCACCGCAATATTCGCTCCTTTGCTCGTGAACATTTCAAAGAGATCCGCGGTCAAGATCAGCTCGATAAGGCTCGCGCAGAACTACAAGAGCTTTGGCATAGCTGCATGATTAAAGACCGAAAGAAATTGGATTACAAAAAAGCAGTACAAAACCAAGGACTGTCCTCAGGAAAAATCTGGGTGCCAGGTAACGAGATCGTTACTGATATGCAGCACAAGCCGGCACCAGTGGCCCTCATTATTCCCGATACCAAAATCACCCCGCTAGAAATTCCTGATTTTGATAGCTTCTCCATCTACTAATGACAAAAAATCCATGAAAAAACATTCACTAAACACTCTAGAGGTTGATATAGAAGAACATGCAATGAGCGATCTTCAAAGGCGCATTTTTATGTACTCTAAAGATGCTTTAAAAATTGCTGCCAGCATCGAGCCCATTATCGTCAACCACCCTAGATTTATCCAGGGCATACAAGCCCTTGATCGCATCTACCAACTAGCTCATGAACTTAAATTACCACAGGGTATTCGGATTGTTGGGCCAACTGGTTCAGGGAAAACCTCTCTTGTTGATTACTTCTCCAAGACCCTTCCTAAAACAACGCTCTTTAAGCAAGGTCTTGGCATTGTGTTCATTCGTTTAGATGCCTCGCCAACAAGACATCAACTGGTTCGCAATCTTTTACTGGCCTATAACTATCCCTTTGCAAGCACATCGGTCAAGGCGATTGATATCAAGACACAAGTTTTGTGCGACATCATCACTCAAAAGGGCACCCGTATTTTGGCAATTGATGAGAGCCATCACTTGGCATTCTCAAAATCAAGACGTTATGCCAAAAATTCCCAAAATGATGTGACTGATTGCTTGCATCACTTAATGGACCAAACTGGTGTTGGGCTGTTTTTAATGGGCACCAAGGAATTAGACGATCTGGAAAGCTTGGATGCCCATCTAGCCTCTCGAGTGAGTACCCGCATTGAGCTAGCCGACTATCTCACCCTCACCCCCGAATGGTATGGCCTTCTCAAAGCCTTTGTGAATGAATCAAAGCAATTTGATCTGAGCGTCATTCTCACGGAAAACTATGGCGCGCTCATTCATGCGGCAACTGGCGGTAATTTGAGAAATCTAAAGCGCCTACTCACAGAGGTTGTCTTAATCGGTGTCGACAGCCAGATGCCATTCATTTCGCAAGCGACTTTTCATGTGGCTCATGAGCGCATCTATGGAGAAGGGAATGATCGTGCCAATCCATTTAGCAAGTGGGCTCAACCCTCCCCCAATCCAAATTGAGTGCCTAGAAGATGAATCAGGCCTTGGCTATCTCTTGCGATGGCTGGGCACCAATCATTTGCCATTTCGATGGCTGAACAAAGTGCTAGGCATTAGAGGCCCCCGTCTACCTGATAGTAGGGATGCCATCGTGCTCTTCTACCTCACTGGTGTCGAGCATGGACAACTCAAGAAAATGCTGATGGAAACGTTTGGCAATGCAAAGGAAGGGGGTATGTTGGTTTACGGCCAACAACTCCTCTTCCGAGATCTCTATCGCTTTAGACTCCCCCAAATCTGCCCCAACTGTATTCATGAAAAAGGATATGTTTCTAGATGCTGGGAATTTGGGCCAATACCCATCTGCATCGAACATGGGGTATATCTCATTGACCATTGTGGGCATTGCAAAAAACCCATTCGCTGGGATCGACCCACTATTGATATCTGTCAATGCGGGAGGATCTTTAAAAGCCCTTCAAATCAATTATCAAGACCAAGCTTGGCTGAACTTAATCTTGCTAGGTGGGCTCTAAAACCACTTAGTACAGTTGAACTTCCCAAGGCAGCTGCTTTACCCGATGCCCCCGTATGGATGAAGCACCTATCGCTGGATGGGACACTTCGTATCATAAAAGCATTTGGAATTTGTGAGACCCAGTATGAAGCCGTTTCCTCTAGCTTTCCATGGGGCAAGTGTACGAGTCAATTTTGGCGTGACCTTTTTAAACGTGCCGCATTACGTATTGAGGGATTTCTCAGGACTCCTGCCAATTCAGATCTGAGTGCTTTGGTTTATCAGCCCTTCTTAGAGAGGGTCGCCTTTTATCCGCTCACTACCCCTGATAAGGAAAGCACGCTTTATTTACTAAAACACATTTTTAATTACGAGCCTCTGACGCACTTCGATAGCGCTAAAGGGCACCTCTCACAAAGAAGATTATTTGATTAGAGCTCGCCATGACAGAACAAATCTCAACCCTCTATAACGTTCCCAAACTCATAGCAACAGAATCCATGAGCTCATGGATTGCCAGATTATCTTTAAGCCAAGGCATACCCCCATCAGCTCTACTCAATTATTTAGAAATTGACCAGGCTGCAGACCTTGATTATCGCGTCGGAAAAATTAACCTAAGCTCCTTATGCAAGAAAACGGGAATGAAGAAGCATCGATTCAAGGGCATAAGAGCGATCTTTGGTTCGCTGGCATTGATGGGGCGACAAGGAAGATATTTTTTATTATTTTCAGGAAGCAAGGCTCGCTACCGCTTTTGCCCACTATGCCTTGAGCAAGATGATTGCCCGTACTTTCGCATCGAATGGAGATTTAAAATTTGGCATGTCTGCCCATTGCATAAATGCTTTCTAGAGGATAAATGCATTCACTGTGATGCGCCAGTAACCTTACCCGTAAACATGTTAAGCGGTGGATATAAAAGTTTTGGCATTGATAACTTAGCTATGTGTCATTCCTGTGGA
>Ga0316231_1003880_pt1 | contig 12807 bp, 11 predicted proteins | sample TBH18027metaG_FD_206002 | JGI IMG/M metagenome (GOLD analysis project Ga0316231, IMG submission 206002) | Freshwater microbial communities from Trout Bog Lake, Wisconsin, USA - TBH18027 | ecosystem: Environmental > Aquatic > Freshwater > Lake > Hypolimnion/Profundal zone | place: USA: Wisconsin...
ACCAGAGGATTCAAGGTCCTGAACCGAGAAAGAACATAAAATGAAAACAACACCTGGTGTCGGCCCAGAAGCCGCGCAGGCAAGGGATAGGGATGTGAAGCAGTGACCGTAAAGACCGCCGCGAACCCAAGGCTGATCTATGTCGTCATGCTGCTTGTGCCCCTGTTCTGGGGCGGAGCCTTTGCCACCACCAAGCATGTTGTCAGTGAACTGCCGCCCCTGACGGCGGCGGCGCTGCGCTTCGGGCTGGCCGGCCTGCTGATGGCCGGATGGCTTGTGGCCAGAGGAGGCTGGGACTGGCCTCTTATTCGCCGCCGCTGGCTGGGATTGACAGCGCTGGCGGTCACCGGCATATTTCTTTACAACATCTTTTTCTCCATCGCCATGCAGTATACTTCGGCAATCAACGGCGCATTGGTTGTTGTTGTCAACCCGGTGACCACGGCCCTGGTAGCGGTAACCCTCCTCGGGGAGGCCTGGAGCTGGCGCCTGGGAGCAGGCCTTGCTTTGTCCTTTGTCGGGGTGCTGATAACCATCACCCAGGGGTCGGTCACCGTACTGACAAGTATGGCCTTTAACTACGGCGACTTACTGCTGGTGGGAGGGGTGATCTCCTGGACCACCTACACCAGCCTCGGCAAGATTGTGATGAGGGAAGTGCCGGCGATGCTTGCGACCACGGTATCCACCCTGATCGGCTCGCTGCTGCTGGCGATAGCATCGCTGCCTGAGCACGGCTGGCACAAAGTGACGTCAATGAGCAGCCAGACAGCCGCCGAGATGGTATACCTCATCCTGTTTGCCACCATAGCCGCCTACGTTCTTTTTAACCTGGGGATCAGGCAGATCGGCGCAAGCAGGGCCAGCGCCTATATCAACCTGATGCCTCCCAACGCCATCTGGATTGCCGCCGTGCTTTACGGTGAAAAAGTGACCCTGATCCACCTGTTCGGAGCCGCCCTGATCGTCAGCGGTGTGCTGCTGATCACTTACTTCGACGCCGTGAAGCAAGCCGGCAGCAGCGAAGCGCCGCCCCAAACGGGATGACAGGCTAATAAAAAATGACCACTCGTGAGTGGTCTCTGGCTGTCTTCAAAACATTGATGCGGGAGGGGTTTTCCGTAGCGGGATTCTTATCCCCAGCCGTCGGCAGCTCTGCTACCGGTAACGGCGTAGGATATCATCCGTAGCGGAGGACTGCCCCTCCCGCGGCTATAGCCCTTATTATGCGACCGATGCGGCCTTCTTCGTTTAATCATATTTTCATCTGTTTCCCCAAATGCTGCAAAATGTTCAGTGACATACAGAAACCCACTTCCTGACCTTTGCGGTCGACGGAAGCGGGTTTTGTCTTAACTCTAATACCACCGCGTGGGTGGTCTTCTCGGTTTATGCTCAATCGCCGAAGGAGATGCCTATGGACCTGCCAACATGCAGGAATTCCAGAGGTACGTTGCTGGGTTTTCCGGCAACGTCCTGGATGGGAACGCGAACAATTTCGTTTTTCTGGAGCGCGACCATGCAATTGGTTTCGCCGGCGACTAGGGCGTCTACGGCGGCCACTCCGTAGCGGGTCGCCAGCACCCGGTCAAAAGCGGTGGGGCTGCCTCCGCGCTGGAGATGGCCAAGGGTGGTGCAGCGTGACTCGACTCCGGTCAAGTCTTCGATATGGCGGGCCAGTTTTTCACCTACGCCGCCCAAGCGGATTTTTTCGGCACTGCCTTCGACGATTCGGGCGACGGTGACTTCGCCGCCGGCAGGAAAAGCCCCTTCGGCGATGACGATGATGCTGAACAGCTTGCCCTGAGCTTTACGGGCGTTGATTTTGGCCACAACCGACTCAATGCGGAAGGGCAATTCGGGAATAAGGATGACGTCGGCGCCGCCGGCCAGCCCGGAATGCACAGCAATCCAGCCTGCGTAGCGGCCCATGACCTCGAGTACCATTACCCGGTGATGGGATTCGGCGGTGGTATGCAGCCGGTCCAGGGCATCGCTGGCGCAGGCTACCGCGGTGTCAAAACCAAAGGTTCGCTCGGTGTATGGGATATCGTTGTCGATGGTTTTGGGAACCCCGACCACCGGAAATCCCAGCTTGTCAAATTCTCCGGAGATAGCCAGACTGCCGTCGCCGCCGATCACGATCAAGGCCTCGATACCCCGGCTACGCAGATTTTCCAGCGCCTGGCCGGACATGTCCCGATAGCTGACCGCGCCGTTTCTTTCAGTATAGTATTTAAAAGGATTGTCGCGGTTCGTTGTTCCCAAAATGGTGCCGCCGCGATGGAGAATTCCGGATACCTGGCTTTCATTCAGTTCATCAATCTGATTTTCCACCAAGCCGCCGAAGCCATTTTTGATGCCCCAGATTCTGATGTCATGGTTGAAACAGCTTCTGGCCACACTGCGGACCACTGCGTTGAGGCCGGGGCAGTCCCCGCCGCCTGTTAAAACGCCGACTCTTCTAAAATTAGCCATTTTCCCGCTCCTTAATTTCAATAATTAAAAAGAAGTTCATGGCAAAAGTATATAGTACCGAAAGGTATCAGGCAAGGGGGAGTGTCGAATATTGTCGATAAAGGAGTTGCGTCTGACGGCGTGGAAATAGAAAAAATAGCCAGGCTGTTGAAAAAGGCCAATCTGCGTTGTTGCCGCTCCGGGAGCGCTCTTGCCGTACCCGCCACGTACTGTCTGCGAGCGCTTCCTCACGCCGCCTAGCATCTTGACCTTTTTGAACAGCCTGGGTAAATGGCTTTCGTCTAAACAAAGTCTGTTGATCGCCGCTGACTCCAAGGTAGCGGTATACAGGGGAGAGTACGCATGACCGATAGATTCAGTCTGTTGTCCAAAGATTTTGTGTGTGTCTGTGTTGCCAATTTCCTCTATTTCGGCAGTTTCTACCTGCTTGTTCCGGCCCTGCCCCAATATGTCGCCAGGCTGGGCGGCTCAGCCGGCCAGATCGGGCTGGTGATGGGAGCGCTCACTCTCGCGTCAGTAGTGGTCCGGCCCTATTTTGGAAAACTTGCCGACATTCATGGCCTGAAAAAATTCATGCTGCTGGGGGCGGGATTTTTTTCTTTGTTGTTTGTGGTCTACGGCTATATTCAGGCGGTGGTCCCGCTGTATTTTTTGCGGGTGGTGCACGGTTTTGCCCACGCCAGCTTTCTGGTAGCGTCGGCGGCCTATGTCGCTGATCTTGCTCCAGCTGACCGCCGGGGAGAAGTCATCGGTATCTACAGTACCTCCAGCGTTGTGGCTATGGCCATGTTTCCGGCCCTAGGGTTGGCCATCGTCGGCGATTACGGTGGGTTTCCGGTTTTGTTCACCGTATCGGTGCTTACCGCCGGAGCGGCTTTTGGTCTGCTGCTCTTTGTCCGCGAGGTCAAACCAGGCAAACATCGCACCGACAGGATGAGCCTAGCGGCCATCGCCCGCCAGAGGGTAGTCCTGGTGGCTTCGCTGGCGCTGTTCAGCGGGGCGACAGTATACGGGGCGATTCTTACCTTTCTGCCGGTGTATGCTCCCGAACGGGGAGTCACCAATTTCGGGCTGTTCTTCAGTGTTTACGCTGTCAGTACTTTGGCCAGCAGGGTATTGGTCGGGCGCTTGTCGGACCGCATCGGCCGCCGCCAAGTGGTTTTACCGTGCATGGGGCTGGTGGCGGGAGCGATTTTTTTGCTGCCGCTGCTGCACAGTCTTTGGCTGCTTGCTTTGATAGGCGTTTGCTTCGGGCTGGGGTTCGGAGCTTTCATGCCGACCCTGAACGCTATGGTGGTCGATGATACGCCGCCCCAGCACCGGGGAAGCGTGCTGGGCTTTTTCACTTCTTTCATGGATATTGGGATAACAACCGGTGCGGTCGTTTTGGGGCTGGCCGGGGAACACTGGGGTTATGCGACCATGTTCGCTATCGGCGGATTTGTCGTAATCGGCGGCTGTGCGGTCTTCGCCATCGGCCTCCGCAGCGTCGGTGCCAAGCCCCAGGGGCAAAACTGACAACAGGTGGGAGATTATGGACCAGATACGCGGGCGCTTCGCCCCCAGCCCTTCCGGGGAAATGCACCTGGGCAACGCCTGGACGGCGCTGCTCGCCTGGCTTCAGGTGCGCAGCCTGGGGGGCAGAATGGTACTGCGGGTGGAAGATTTGGACCCTGAGCGGTCCCGACCGGAACATACCGATCTGATCATCCGGGATCTGCACTGGCTTGGGCTGGACTGGGACGAGGGGCCGGATATCGGCGGGCCTTACCGGCCATACACCCAGGATGAACGGCGCGGTCTCTACCAACAGTATCTTGATAGCCTGATCGAACGTGGCCTGGTGTATCCTTGCTATTGCACCCGGGCTGAGGTCCAGGCGGCAGCGTCGGCGCCGCATGGGGGAGAAAACCCGTATCCCGGAACCTGCCGGACCCTGAGTCTCAAGGAGCAGGAAACAAGGCTGGGGCAGGGGCGAAAGCCGGCCCTCAGGCTGGCGGTGCCGTGTGAGGCTGTGGCCTTTGACGACGGCCTTCACGGACATATGGAAGAAAATTTGGCCAAGGTTTGCGGTGACTTTACGGTTCGCCGGTCGGACGGGGTTCACGCCTATCAGCTGGCGGTGGTGATCGACGACGCGACCATGGGCATCAGCCATGTACTGCGCGGCGATGACCTTCTGGCCTCCACAGCCAGGCAACTGTTGCTGTACCGTCTGTTCGGATTCACGCCGCCGCGCTTTACCCATGTTCCGCTGCTCTGCAGCCCGGACGGGCACCGCCTGTCCAAGCGCCAGCAGGATTTATCGCTGGCAGCCCTGCGGGCCCGCGGCGTGACGGCAGCACAAATCATCGGCTACCTGGCCTGGAAAGCCCGCCTCAGCGACAACCCGGCGCCGCTGGCGGCAAGAGAACTGATTGACCGATTTTCGTTAAGCAAGTTGCCGACAGAACCGATTGTTGTTGAGTTCCCTCAATAAAAAACTCTGACCTATCTGGTCAGAGAGAGTGACGACCCAGGCTGCTCAGAAACTCGGTACGGCGGGAGGGGAATTCCTCCGCTACGTATGATATCCTACGCCGTTACCGGCAGCGGAGCTGCCGACGGCTGGGGATAAAAATCCCGCTGCGGAAATCCCCTCCCGCCTGCTGGCAGCCCTTGTTATGATGGGCTACCGGTAGCGGCGGGCGCCGCTGTATTCGTCGCCATATACACCGGAGCCGAAGGGTTCCTGTCTGACGGCCGACCGGCTGTTGGGGGCATGAATCATCAGCCCGTCACCGGCATAGATGCCGACATGATGAACCGCTCCTTTGCCGTTTTCCCCGGCGAAAAATAGCAGGTCGCCGCAAATCAGGTCGTTCCGGCTGACCGGAGCCCCGCCCCTGGCCTGCTCGTCAGCGTCCCGGGGGATGCGCACTCCCTGGGATTGATAGATCCGCAGCGCAAAGCCGGAGCAGTCGAAGCCGTATGCCGAGGTGCCGCCCCAGAGATAGCGCAGCCCTAAAAAACGCCTGGCTTCGACTGCCAGATTTTCGGGGCGGAAGACAATTTCGCCGACTTCGCTGGTGGCGACCGGGAGCAAATAGCCGGTGCCGCCGTCCGGCAGGCGGGCCGTAATGCTGCTTTCGCCGCACACTGCCAGGCGGGGCAGCCTTGTCTGGTAGCTCAGTTCGGTCATAACCGCTGTGGCGGCGGAATCCCGGTAAAGAGCGGTTTTGGCTGCCGTCACCGCGACTTGAGGCAACTGTTCCTGTTCCAGCAGGTAGGCTGCGTCACAGCTTACCTGGACCGCCGGCAGCCAGCCGGGATAGCCCCGGCTCTCCTGCGCCGTAAGCTGTTCCGCTGCGGCTACCTTCAGCCAGTCTCCCCGACGGTCGAGAATAGCCAGCCGTTCGCCGAACAGGACCTGGGTTTCCACTTTACCCACCAGCCAGAGGCGCATTTCGTCATCCATACCCTCGGCCCAGGCAGCAGGATGGGTATCCGCCGCCAGAATCAGCTCGTCATAAGCCCGTTTGGCTCCCGGCTCTACCCATAAAACAGCGACCGGCACGTTCACCGCGCACAATTCTTCAGCCATACATACCTCCAAAAATGAAAATGATGCTCGATCTTTGATTCAACAGCCTGCATTACGGATTGAGATAATCATACACCGCCCGGGACAGCCGGGCGATGGTCCCCTGACCCTGCAGAACGTCAGGCAGGTCGTCAGTCATGACGATGATGATATAGTGGCAGCGCGGTCCGTATACAATGGCGGCGTCGTGTTCAGCGCCGTCGAGTTCCCCGGTTTTGTGGGCCAGCCGAACCTCCTCAGGCAGCAGCAGCGGCAGTTTGCACTTGTCCTGCTGGCCCTTCAGGATCGTCAGCATGGCGGCATCCCGGGCAGGGTCCAGGCAGCGGCGGGAATAGAGTTTTTCCAACACTGACCCGATATCAGTGACTGAGGTATAGTTCTCCCGGCCTTGTTCGGCGGCGGCAAAGTCCATCATGTTGCGCCGCAGCACGGTGTCACTCCCGCCCAGTCTTGCGATCATGGCGTTGATCCCTGCCATTGTCAGCTTGTCGATCAGCATGTTAGTGGCGGTATTATCGCTCTCAACGATCATCAGGTCGATCAATTCGTACCAGGTCTTAACCGTCCCTGCCGGCGCGTGTTCCAGCGGACCGGCGCCGCCGACCTTCACGGCGTCGGTGACCAGTTGCTTTTCACCGAGGTTAAGACTGCCACAGGCTGACTGGCGAAAAGCCTCGATCATAATGAAAATTTTAATCAGGCTGGCGGCCCGCATCGGGTGCGGGTTTACTTCCCACTGCCGGCCGCCGGCCAGATCCTTTACAGCCACCGAATAGCAGCCTGGCTCGTCGGTCAGTATCTTGTCAACAATAGCATGGAGGGAATCTTGCAGCAAAATCATCAACTCCGTCGCTCAATTACTATTTGTTACTTCGGCAATCGCCGGCCAAACCCTTGCCTGTCAGGATAATGAGTATGGTTTGGCTGTTGCCTGCGCAAATTATCATTGGTATCTTTCAATGGGAAGTACCGGAGAGGGAGTCTACGATGTTCAACCGAAAAACAGGGGTTCTTCTGATTATCATCGTTTTCTGTGTCAGCCTGCTGGGAGGCTGCGGCTGGTTTGGCGGCAAGTCGGGGGCCAAATACCTGCGTTACGCGGTGGGGGCCGAACCCGAGACCATTGATCCGCGCAAATCCACCAGTCTGGCTGCATCCACCGTCGAGGCCCAGCTTTTTGAAGGGCTGACAGCGATGGACAGCGACAACAAACCGATTTCGGCGATGGCCGAGCGCTGGGTGGTGTCGGCTGACGGATTGAAGTATGTGTTTTATCTGCGCAGCAACGCCAAGTGGTCCAACGGCGAGCCCGTGACGGCCCAGGATTTCGAGTATGCCTGGAAGTCGACCCTCAGCCCGGAGCTTGCCAGCAGCTACGCTTACCAGTTATTCTATCTCAAAAACGGCGAAGCCTATAACACCAAAAAAGCAGGCGCCGACCAGGTGGGCGTGAAGGCGGTGGGGGACTATGTGCTGGAAGTGACATTGGAAAAGCCCACGCCCTACTTCTTATCATTAACCGCATTCCATACTTATTATCCGGTCAACAAAAAAGCCGTCACCAACGAAAAATGGGCCAGCGATCCCAAGACCATTATCGGCAACGGACCGTTCATGATGACCAACTGGGTTCATGACAATAAAATGGAGTTCGTCAAGAACGAAAATTACTGGGATGCCGCCAAAGTCAAGATGGCGAAAATGGATATCATCTTGGTGGACAGCAACAGCACCGTGCTGACCATGTTCGAAAATGGCCAGCTGGACATGGCCGAAAATGCGCCTACCACTGAAATCCCCCGCCTGCTCAAAGAAGGTAAACTAAAGATATTCCCGTTTCTGGCGACATATTACTACACCTTCAATGTCAGCCAGCCGCCGTTCGACAATCCTAAGGTGCGAAAAGCCTTCAGTCTGGCCATCGACCGCCAGAGCATCATCAACCGGATTCTGCAGGCTGAGCAAAAACCGGCCCTGGCCCTGGTGCCGAACGGCCTGCCTGACATAAGCGCCGGCGAGGACTTTCGCGACAAGGGCGGGAACTATTTCCAGGACAATGACATCGCGGCAGCTCAAAAGCTGCTGACCGAAGCCGGTTATCCCGGGGGAAAGGGCCTGCCGCCGGTAACGCTGCTTTATAATACCAGCGAAAGCCACAAAATGATCGCCGAAGCGGTCCAGGAGATGTGGAAAAAAAATCTGGGGGTTACTGTCCAGCTGAGCAACCAGGAGTGGAAGGTATTTCTCGATAATCTGGACAAGCGTAACTACCAGGTTGCCCGGGACAGCTGGATCGGAGACTATGCCGACGCCATGACCTTTATCGACCTGTTCGAATCCGACGGCGGCAATAATACCCCAGGCTATAAAAATTCGACCTATGACGCGCTGGTGAAGACCGCCAAGTCGACGCCGGACCAGGCGAGCCGGATCGCGGCGATGCATCAGGCCGAGCAAATCCTGCTGGATGACGCGGTCATCGCCCCCATCTATTTTTATACCAACCCTGTTCTGATCAAGGCCAGTGTCAAGGGTTATATCCGCTCGATTCTGGGAACAGTGTACCTGAAAGAAGCCTATATTGAATAGCTTGGTTTCCATTGACCCGGAGGAGATAGCAGAATATAATGAAATTAGAAAAGTTATCCAGTAGGAACAAGTTGATGTTAGGAGGAATATAATGGATAGCATCGATCACGCCATTGGTTGTAAAACCTGGGCGGTAGTGGGAGCCAACAACAACAACGATAAATTTGGCTGCAAGATATTCAAGTATCTGGATAAGACCGGAAAATTCCAGGTATATCCCGTCAATCCCGGTCTGGAAGAGGTCCAGGGGCAAAAGTGTTACGCAAGCGTGAAAGACCTGCCGGTAAAACCCGACGCGGTGAATGTCGTAGTGCCGCCGAAGGCCGGCGAGCAAGTCATGCGCGACTGCGCCGAGGCAGGAATCAAGACGGTCTGGCTGCAGCCTGGTGCTGACGCCGATTCGGTTGTTAAGCTGGGCAAGGAACTGGGACTTGACGTAATTTGTGCCTGCGTCCTTGTGGAAGGGCGTCGCCGCGGAATCTCGGGTTAGGGTTTGGAGAACGCAAGAATAAAGGAGGATTACAATGGCGAACGTAATGGAGGCCAACGAGAGCAATTTCCATGAGGAAGTATTAGAGGCCGAAAAGCCGGTATTTGTTGATTTTTGGGCTCCTTGGTGCGGTTATTGCCAGCGTTTGACGCCGATTATTGATGAATTGGCGGTGGAACTTGGCGACAAGATTAAGGTTGTTAAAGTAAATGTGGACGAAAACCGGAGCTTGGCTCAGAAGCACGGCGTTATGAGCCTGCCAACAATGCTCTTGTTCAAGAACGGTGAAGTGGCTGAAAAGCTGATGGGTTATATGCCCAAGGCCAGTATTACCGCCAAGATCACACCGCTGCTGTAAAGTCCAGCCCATAGAGTTTTCAAGACGAAGACGCGGACCGAGAGGTCCGTGTTTTTATTTTTCCGTTAGAACGGTTTCAAGAATTGTTGTCAAATATGAAAAATATATCCATATCGTGCCTTTCTCAAATCAGTAAAATGGTAGTCGGTTAACTCCACCTAAAATGGAAAGCCTCAGTTCGTAGCAGTCTCCTGGAGGAAAAGTGGCGCGGGGTTTGATGAAACACCGAAAAAGGATTTGCGGCAGCATTCACGAAGAAACTCATGGTATTATTTGCAAGGAGTGATTCAATGAGTGAACTGGCTAAGACCCCGCAACCACCGTACTATGCCGTAATATTTACCTCGGTCAGAACGGATGGTGACAATGGCTATGAAAAGGTGGCCGATGAAATGGTCAAGCTAGGGTTTAACCAACCTGGTTTTTTAGGAGCCGAAAGCGCCAGAGACATAAACGGAGTAGGTATAACTGTATCCTATTGGGATTCGCTTGAGGCTATTGAGAATTGGAAAAATCACCCCCGCCACAGGGAAACTCAAAAATTAGGAGCGGATTTTTGGTACAAAACTTTTGCCACAAGAGTGTGCAAAGTCGAAAGGCATGGCCTCTTTAAGCCTTAGCGCTGAGTGATAAATGCCCCACCTTCTGTGTTCATTGAGCCGTAGCTGGACGAAACCCCAGAGCAGAAAATGCTCTGGGGTTTTGCTTGTTTACTTGTTGTTTTCAGATTTCCAAGGAGAAAGACGAGGTACCCATCTGGGGACATTTGCCTTATACTCGAGATACTTATCGTCGAATTTCTTTGTCAGCTTGCGCTCTTCGCTGAAAGTGAAGTAGATGGTGTTAAAGACAAAGAAAAGAAGTAACCAATAAAAGATACCCAAAGAATCAAAAACGAATGCTTCTCCTAGAATCATTGCCAGAACTCCGCTGAGCATCGGATTCCGCGTATAACGGTACATTCCCGTAACAACCAATTCTTTTGGCGGGTCCCAAGGAGCCAGTGTTCCTTTGCCGACGGTGATAAACTCTTGAATCGTCAGCACTAATAACAGGAGCCCTGCCAAAATAAACAGGCAGCCGAGACCAAAAATAAGCGAAGACGGCTGTGAATGCGCTCCAGCGGAAGAAGTCCAAAGGATACAAGCAGGGACCAAAACTGTCATTGTGACAGGTAAACTAAGCGAACTTAAAAGCCTGGAATAAGATACATTCATTCTGTTACCTCCTCAGGCATGCTCTCATTTAGTATACCTCAGTCATATGTTCTTTCAATGATACTTTGAGGCAGTCCGGTTTTTTTCTCTTTCTCTTTGGTGTTCCTTACACTCGGCCCGCGCCGAGTCTTTTCTGCGCCCCGAATCATAAACCGCCCTTTCCCTGAATAGGAAATAACAGGCTAGAAGGGAAGGGCAGGGAAGGGAATGCAGCGGGAAGTTGTCCTGGTGGGAACGCCGAATGTCGGAAAAAGCGTTATATTCAATGATCTTACCGGCCGCTATGTCAATGTATCCAATTACCCGGGAACAACGGTGGAAGTCGCCCGCGGCCGCTGCCGGATAAAGGATAAATCCTTTGAGGTTATCGATACTCCCGGCTTGTACTCGTTGTCGCCGCTGACCGAGGAGGAACGGGTCACCCGGGCACTGCTGCTGGGACGCAGGCCGGATGTGGTGGTCCATGTGGCGGACGCCAGGAATATCCGCCGGGGGCTCCAGCTTACCCTTGAGCTCATTGATGCCGGTCTGCCGCTGGTGCTGGATCTCAATCTGATGGATGAGGCCGCGGCCGCCGGCATCCGCATCGATGTTCAGCAGCTGTCGAGATTGTTGGACATACCGGTGGTGGCCACGGCGGCGGTGAAGAAAATCGGCCTGGAAAACCTGAAGACTCTCATCGCCGGATACCGGGGTCAGACGGCAGGTCCGCCTGGTTTCAGTCCGGGTGTTGAAACGGTGGTCGGCGCCATAGTCGCCCGGCTGGCCGGAGAATACCCGCTGGCCAAACGGATGATTGCCCTGCTGCTGCTGCTGGGGGATGAGGAAACCCGGACCCTGATTCGCGCTGAAGCGGCGTACGCTGAAATACTGGCTGATGTCGCCAAAGTGGCCCAGTCCCATCCCCAGCCATTTAGCTATATTATCGCCATGGAACGGCAAACCGTTATCGACAGACTGCTGGCAGAGGTTGTCAGCCTAGGCAGGCCCCGCCGCCGGACCTGGGCCGACAGGCTGGACCGGCTGACCCGGCAGCCGTTGACCGGGGTGCCGATTCTGCTTCTGGTCCTGTACTATGGGTTGTACAAATTCGTCGGCGGCTTCGGGGCGGGGGTTCTTGTTGAGTATATCAACCAGGTGATCTTTGCCCAGTATCTGACCCCGACAGTCACGTATGCGGCTGAGCGGTATCTGCCTTGGGAATGGCTGCAATCGATACTTGTGGGCGATTATGGTCTTTTTACCCTGGGGCTGCGGTATGCTGTAGCAATTATCCTGCCGATTGTGGGCACATTTTTCCTGATGTTCGCGCTGCTGGAAGACTGTGGTTATCTGCCGCGACTGGCTATGCTCATGGATGGTTTGTTCGCAGTAATCGGCCTCAATGGGCGGGCGGTCATCCCGGTTACCCTGGGACTGGGCTGCGGGACGATGGCCGTATTTGTCACCAGGACACTGGAAACTCGCCGGGAGAGGGTGCTGGCCACCTTTTTGCTGTCGCTGGCGATACCGTGTTCGGCCCAGCTGGGGGTTGTCCTGGCGCTGATGTCGGATAACGGCTGGTCGGTGCTTGCCTGGGCGGCCTATGTAGGGCTGGTATTCATCGCCGCCGGCTGGCTGAGTGCGAAAATCCTGCCAGGTGAGCGCAGCCCGTTTTATCTGGAGATACCGCCGCTGAGGCTGCCGGTGTTCAGCAATATATTCATCAAAGCTTATACCCGGATGGTGTGGTATTTCGCTGAGATACTGCCTGTGTTCATCTTTGCCAGTCTGCTGCTGTGGCTGGGTGACCGTAGCGGAGTTCTGGCATATATTATAAAGGCAATGGAACCGGTGATGGGCCTGCTGGGGCTGCCACCGGAGGCGGCGGAAGCATTTCTGCTCGGCTTCTTCCGGCGGGATTACGGTGCTGCCGGCCTTTATGACCTGGCAGGCAGCGGGCTGCTGAGTGATCGTCAAGTACTTGTCGCGGCTGTCACGATCACACTGTTTGTACCCTGCGTCGCCCAGCTTCTGGTTATGGTCAAGGAGCGGGGCGCTGTGGCCGCTCTGATCATGATGGTGCTGATTGCACTGATTTCCTTTGCCTCAG
>Ga0316231_1003881_pt1 | contig 12806 bp, 8 predicted proteins | sample TBH18027metaG_FD_206002 | JGI IMG/M metagenome (GOLD analysis project Ga0316231, IMG submission 206002) | Freshwater microbial communities from Trout Bog Lake, Wisconsin, USA - TBH18027 | ecosystem: Environmental > Aquatic > Freshwater > Lake > Hypolimnion/Profundal zone | place: USA: Wisconsin...
CCTGAGCAATCCGTTGCATCGAACCGTGAGGCAAATGATCCTTGATATCCCGAAGCTCATTGAAGGTAATTTTTTGAGTCATAGCGAAAAGTTTTTAAAAAGTTAATAATGAATAGTCAATATAAGCAAGCTGATTCAATTTGTACACGCCGAAAATTAATACTAAATATCCAATAATGTAACCTAAATGTAATATCTTTTCTGCCGGAAATCCAGAATTTAGATTTATTAACAATTGAAAGTTATTTACTTTAAAATAATTGATTGTATTTCAAATCATTAATGCTTCCGCCAGATCGCATTGCAAACATTCGATAAAACGTGTTATACAACAGCTCTGACACTTAGTGAACTGAATTTCCATTTTCCAGGATTTGATAGGCAGTCTGTTGTATCGACCCCCGAAGATTTAGCTGATTGAGGAGGTGATTGTCGCGTGTTGGGTAAATCCGGTTCGAAAGGAAGAGGAAAAGTATTCCGGTTCCAGGGTCAGCCCATGCGTAGGTCCCCGTAAACCCGGTATGGCCAAAACTGAAATCACTGCACAAAGGAGCAGGATAGGAGTGTTCGCCGCTCCTCAGGTTATTGCCGGGGCCAGGTTTGTCAAAACCGTAACCCCGCCGGTTATGCTGTTGTTCAAAATGACGGGTAGTCCAATCTTTCATAGTTGCTTCAGACAGATATTGATCGCCACCATAGGATCCATAATTCAGATACATCTGCATCATTTTGGCTGCATCATTGATCGTACCAAACAGACCGGCATTGCCGGAGATTCCGCCTAAAATGGCCGCACTCTCATCGTGAACAAATCCTTTAAGCTGTTCTTTACGGAAGGTTTCATCGTTTTCTGTAGGGACAATTTTATCGATTGATTCATACAAATAAGGTCTGTAAGTCAATGAATTAGCACCTAGTGGATTATAAAAATTAGTTTTTAGATAGGTTTCATAATCCTGATGAGTCAACGAAGTTATGATCCGGGGGAAAAGAATAAACCCCAGATCTGAATAAACAAACCGTTTGCGCTTTAAAAGTGACGACTTACGAATAGCAGCAAATACCGAATCGGGAAAACTATTTAAAAGGAAAAGACCTTTGCAAACACGCAGCCCCATTTGAGAAGTTGAATCTTTTGACCAATATTCCGGTTTAAAATTACCCTGAGAATCGACAGTCCTCAGCCAGAAAGGAATTCCGGTTTTGAGTCGTGCCTGGTGCGAAAGGAGATCCTCAACCAGAATATCTTTCTTGTTGGAACCCTTCCAGTCGGGCCAGTAATCGCTCATCCTCTTTTTAACATTGAATTGTTTTTGATCATTCAGACGCATCAGTGCAGGGAGCGGAGCCAGAATTTTGGTCAGGGAGGCGAAATCAAACAAATCATCTGGTCGTAAAGGTCTTTCCGGGCCATAAGTCTGAAAGCCATAAGCCTCATTGAATATGACTTTCCCATCTTTGGCGATAAAAACCGCACATCCCGGATAAGCTTTTGCGGATAAACCCACATTTACCAGTGAGTCAATTTTTTTTTTTAGATAAGTGGAATCGATTCCCAGCTCCTCAGGAAGGGTGTACTTAAAACGGTTGAGAGAAATTGTTTGAAGACCATCGCCCGAACGATAAACCTTGCTTACATTAACCGGTAGTTTCCCATCTGCCGTGAAGGCCCCAAACAGAAGTTGTCCGGCCAGATCCTGGGAGTCAGAACTCTCCTGGTAGGCGACCACCAAGGCATTTGCATTTTCAATCCCCTGCAGGTAATTCAAAACATAGGGATTGCCAAAAAGGACGAAAACTGAATTTTGGCAGGTTGCAACCTGCTCTGCTACTTTCTGTTGAATTTCAGTGAGCCGGTAATCTGAAGATACAAAATTACCCAGGTTATTCAGCTCAGCGATCACCAGATTATACGATTTAAGCTGTGCCATTAATTTTCTGACTGCCCCGGGTTCTGAATCCCTGGATATCGAAAAATGATCCATTCGGGTATAACGTTCCATTGAATGCTGAAATGGGGTAATATTTCCACGCCCGATGCTGAGTGTCGCAATCTTTAAGGTATCAAGACTGCGTAACGGTAATAGCTCATTTTTATTCTGAAGAACGGTAAGCGATTGCTGAGCCCCATTTCGCATGGTCATGCGGTAGGCCGACTGATTCAGATCAGAATATAGTCCATCAGTTTTGACAGGGACATATTTGTTTAACCCCACCCACCTTTTCAACTTGAGAATTTTCAAACATTTCCGGTCAATCTCCTCCATCGGGATCTTTCCCTCTGAAATTGCCTTTTTGACCGCCTCGATGACTTTCGAAGGATTGACTACAAATTCGAGTAAATCATTTCCGGCAATCAGAGCTTTCACCTCAGAGCTGTTATTATCATCAGAATTTTCCTGATCAACAGCCCCCTCCATATTCATGGCATCTGTCACTACCAAACCCTTAAATCCGAAATCGCGGATCAGCAGATCCTGAACAATTGATTTTGAAAGAGTTGCTGCAGTTCCACTACTGTCAAGTGACGGAACATTTAAGAATCCGGTCATCACACCGCCAATGCCTGATTTTATCGCTTTCCGAAACGGATAAAGTTCTGTGGAATCAAGCTGAGCCCTGGTGTGGCTAATTAAAGGAAGGGTGTAATGAGAGTCTTTTTGGGCATCGCCATGACCAGGAAAATGTTTGAGAGTCGCCAGTACTTGTTGAGATTGCAGTCCCAAACCAAATTGTAAAGCTTTTTGAGAAACTTTCTCCGGATTATCCCCATATGACCGGAAGCCGATCACCGGATTGAGAGGATTGCTGTTTACATCGGCAACGGGAGCGAAATTGATGTGGATCCCCAGTCTTTTGCATTGTCTTCCCAGGTCAGCTCCCAGATCAAAAATCAAGGAATCATTAATAATTGCGCCAAGGGTAAATCCATACGGATATTTCAGGGTGCTGTCAAGGCGCATCGATAACCCATATTCTGCGTCAATAGCCACTAAAAGGGGTATTTTCGACACACTCTGGAGCTGGTTTACCATATTGACATGTCGCATGGGGCCACCCTGCATTGAAATGATGCCACCTATTTTATTGTCTATGACCATGTTGATCAGCCGTGTTCGGTGTTTAATCCCTTTTTTGGAATAAGCAGGAACCATAATCAGTTGTCCGATCTTTTCATCAACCGACAACGATTTAAAAACAGAGTCAACCCACTGATCGGTTTGGAAGGTCCAAAAAGCGGGACGAACCTCTGTCTGGGCAGATATGGATAAACTTAATAGAGTAAAAAATATGAAAGTATATATCTTAAGCATAATTATTTTATCAATGAATTATTCACCCGAATATGCTTTTTTACCGAAGTGGTCAGCCGGTTTAGAAACCGTACCATTCTCCCTCCAAAACGGATTTTGTCACCAACAAATAACCTCAAAATACTTACGGTTGAATTTGCCCAAAAATAGACAAATCCTTACAAATGGAAACCCCTCCCTACTTTTTATCAAAAAAGAAGTTCAAAGTTCCTGATTTATTAAATCATATCCATACTTTCGCAGGGAATCAAATCCTGTTCAATTTATCACATCATGAATTTACTTCTTAAGAAATCAGGTATTGTAGCCCGTTTTGTAAAACCGTTGATCCGATCTGCATTAGTTTTGGTAATGCTGGGTTTTACTCCGATCACAAATGCCATTCCTGAGAAAATCACCCCTGGTGCTGACCAGCCCGATCAATATCTTGAGATGCTGAAAGGTAAAAATCTGGCTTTGGTAGTAAATCAAACTTCACGGGTTGGTGACCAACATCTTGTAGATTATTTATTAAGCAGGAATATGGCGGTCAAAAGAATCTTCGCGCCTGAGCATGGGTTCCGGGGTGAGGCTGGTGCAGGGGAATTGATCGATAATTCAAAAGATGCTGCCACTGGTATTTCAATTGTCTCGCTGTTCGGAAAAAATCACAAACCAACACCCGGACAGCTGGCAGACATTGACCTTGTAGTATTTGATATACAAGATGTTGGGTGCCGGTTTTATACCTATATCAGCACACTTCACTATCTCATGGAGGCTTGTGCCGAAAACCATAAGACTTTGCTTATTCTCGACCGGCCCAATCCAAACGGCGACTATTTTGACGGACCGGTTCTACAAGGTGCCTTTAAGTCATTTGTGGGAATGGATCCAATACCGGTGGTTCATGGATGTACCATTGGTGAGCTGGCCCGGATGATTAACGGAGAAAAGTGGCTGGTCAACGGGATTCAGACACCCCTTGAAGTTATAAAAGTCGCGAATTATACGCACGCGATGATATATGCTCCACCGGTAAAACCATCTCCAAATCTTCCTGATTATCGATCGGTCAGACTCTATCCTTCACTCTGTTTTTTCGAAGCAACAAGTGTAAGCATCGGACGTGGCACCCAATTTCCCTTTCAGGTACTGGGATTTCCCGATCCATCCTTTGGAAAATTCAGGTTTACTCCCGAAAGTTTAAAAGGGATGGAGATGGATCCTGTTCAAAAAGGTCAAACCTGCTTTGGAGAAGATTTGCGCGAACTATCTGAGGTTCCTCAATTCACCCTCTCCTTTTTTATTAGCTGGCTTCATAAATTTAAAAACAAGGAGGAGTTTCTAACACGCAGTCAATGGTTCAATAAGCTGATGGGGAACGATCTGGTTCTAAAACTAATTCTGGAGGGAAAAGACGAGTCCGAGATTCGTAAAAGCTGGTCAGCCGAACTCGCAGGTTATGGCGCTATCCGTCAGAAATATTTGTTATATCCTGATTTTAAGCCCAATTAATGAATATCCTCTTTGCTATCATCCCTTACATTGAGATTCTAAACGTCGATTAAAAAAAATGAGAATAGGATGAATCCCATATTAGTAGCTTTTCTCCTTGGCGGATATTTCCTGATGCTGATTATTATTGCCCACCTTACAGGCAAATCAGCCACAACCGATACGTTTTTTACTGCTAACCGTAAATCTCCCTGGTTTGTTGTCGCTTTCGGAATGATTGGAACAACGATATCCGGGGTTACCTTCATTTCGGTTCCGGGGGAGGTTGGAAACTCTGCGAGTACCTACTTCCAGTTTATTTTGGGAAATCTGGTCGGATTCTGGATCGTTGCCCTCGTGCTTCTACCTGTCTACTATAAACTAAACCTGATCTCCATCTACTCTTATCTTGAGCAAAGGTTTGGATTTTATGCTTACAAATCAGGTTCGTTTTTCTTTCTCCTCTCAAGAACTGTGGGAGCTGCTTTCAGGATGTATCTGGTTGCTGAAGTGCTGCAGCTGGCTCTTTTTGACGCACTGGGAATTCCCTTTGGAGTCACAGTGCTGATTAGCATTTTCCTGATATGGGTTTATACTTACAAGGGTGGTGTAAAAACGATTATCTGGACCGATTCACTGCAGACCATTTTTTTGCTGACAGCAGTGATCATGACAATCATCTATATTTTTTCAAGTTTCGGATGGTCTGCAGGTGAAACGATGCGAAAAATATATGTACATCCCTATTCCAGAATCGTTGAATGGGATATTAAGTCGGGCAAATATTTTTTCAAACAATTTTTGGGCGGCATATTTGTGACCATTGTAATGGTTGGTCTGGACCAGGATATGATGCAGAAAAACCTTACCTGTAAAAGTTTGAAGGAGGCACAAAAAAATATGCTCACCTTTAGCAGCATCTTTGTCCTTGTTGTTGGAATGTTCCTCCTTCTTGGCGTCTTACTTTACCTTTTTGCCAGCAGCAATGGAATTCCGTTACCTCAAAAATCGGACTTTCTCTTTCCAATGTTGGCCATGAACCATATGAATCTGATGATCGGGATTTTCTTTCTGCTCGGAATCACAGCCGCCAATTACGCAAGTGCAGACTCTGCATTAACATCCCTTACCACGGCATTTTGTATTGATTTTCTGAATATTAACCATCATGATCAGACTCAAAAACAAAAGCTTCTGCGACGCACACACATTGGGTTTTCGCTTCTGCTATTTATCGTAATTATGATCTTCAGAATTATTAATGATCAAAGTGTGGTTGTCGCTGTTTTTAAGGCTGCAGGATATACCTACGGACCCTTATTAGGTCTGTTTTCATTTGGGTTACTCACCAAAAAACAGGTTAAAGACCGTTGGGTACCTCTAATTGCACTTAGTTCCCCGTTCATAGCCTGGTGGATCGATCTGTTTTCAGCCCAGCTATTTAATGGCTATAAAATTGGTTTTGAATTGATTATAATTAATGGAGCGATTACTTTTCTGGGATTGCTGTTCATTCAAAAAAAACGATACAATAGTTAAAAAAGGTTAAGGATTTCAACATTTATATAGTATCTTTGAGAATTACCGTTGAGTAACAGTTTTTCAAGCGTACCAGGATAATCAACTAACATTCCGGGATGAGGTGCACATTCAAAATATTAACCACAATCGCAGTTATTATTTTCTTTTGCAGTTGCCAGAAAGAGAAAATGGGAACCTCATCGGAGACTGCCCTTCATTTCTCCTCAACAACAATTACTTTTGACACTCTTTTCACTTCAATTGGTTCCCCGACCAAGAACCTGCGGGTCACCAACCAAAGTAACGAAACCGTAGTGATCTCTTCGGTTATTTTGTCCGGAGGAAATCAGAGTGGTTTTCGCTTGAATGTTAATGGGGAAGCCTCCAATGAGACCTATAATGTTCCAATACCTCCCCAGGATAGTATCTTTATTTTCATTGAAGCAACTCTGGGAAAAACAGGCAAAAGCGGACCGCTGATTACTGAGGATTCAATTATCTTCCGGGTTAACAATGTCGAGCAGAAAGTACAGTTGATGGCCTGGGGTCAGGATTTTGTGATGATCAACGGCAATATTACAAAAGATGCAGTCTGGACTAATGACCGGCCATATCTGGTTTATAATGAAGCTACCGTTGATTCGGGACGAACACTGACAGTGGAAGCAGGGACATCTGTATATTTTCACAAGAATGCAGGATTGATGGTCAAAGGAACCTTAATTGTGAATGGAACATTCGCGGATCCTGTAGAATTCAAGGGCGATCGTCTTGAGCCGGCTTACAGTGATATACCTGATCAATGGAACGGAATCATTCTCTGTTCGGGAAGTCACAATGATATTATCAATTTTGCAAAAATCAAAAATGCCAATACAGGCTTGCAGGTTGGGACAATTGAACATAGCGGATTTGCCTCTCTGGAGCTTTCAAATACGCTCATTAAAAACATGAGCTGGTCTGGTATTTGGGCAATGAAATCGAAGATCCTGGCATACAACTGTGTTATTTCAAACGTAAGATACTATTGTACCGCTCTATTGCTTGGAGGGGACTATCAATTCTTCCATACCACATTTGCCAATTATTACAATGATATTTCATCCGGGGTGAGAACTACCGAAACTCTGGTAATCTCCAATTACCTGGTAGACACAAACAGCGGCATACGTTATGTGGGCGATTTGAGCCAGGCATTATTCGGGAATTGCATCATAACTGGCAACCGGATCAATGAATTACTCCTTTCCATGGATACCAAAGGGGAGACAAATTATCTTTTTGACCGAAGTCTAATTCAAATTGCCGACACCTTCAAACTCGTAAATCCCGGTAGTTTTACGGATGTCATCCGGAATGTGAATCCCCGCTTCATTAGTCCTTATACCGGTAATTTTGAATTGGATACCTTATCCATTGCCAAAGACTATGGAAGAATGAGTTATGCCAAATCATATCCGGTCGATCTGAATAATGTAAGCAGGATTAGTGATGCAGGTCCCGACCTGGGCGCATTTGAGCGGGTCGAAAAATAGCCTTCTTACCCAATTAGACATAAATGATACCGCAACCCATTGATTAAGACGGATCGCCTTAAAGGCTTTTGATTGCCCGATTTGATGAGTCAAGCTGCCTGGCCTATATTTCAGATCCGAATCTAAAAGGCAAGACTATTCCCCAAAAATTCAGTTATTTTTTGTATATTTATAGGTCTTTTCGATAATTCGATTGTTAAAGTATCTATGGAATCCTTCAAGAAGTGGATAAAAAATTCTTTCGGAAAGATGGCCCAATATCGGATTATTTTGAATTTTAAACAACGCCTTTGAATGGCACGAAACATTCGGTAAAACCATATGAAATCGCCTTGATAAGAATTTCACCAACCGAAATGAACATTTCCTCATGGTGATTCCATCTGGCCTTTTAAAAAACAAATTATATACAGAAGAGTTCCTCTGTAAATGAGTCTTTAAATCATGATTAACCGATCAATGTACCGTATGCTTAAATGGATAATCATTTTTGTATATCTGGTATCTGCAAATGCCTTTTCAGTTTCAGCACAAAAAAGATACACCATAGTATTTTATAATGTTGAAAATCTCTTCGATATTTGGGACGATCCGTCAACAGCCGATGAAGAGTTTACACCACACGGTCAAAAACACTGGACTATGCAGCGTTTTGAGGATAAAATCAGGATGATTTACAAAGCACTGATTACAGCAGGAGAAGGCCAATTCCCTGATATCATAGGGCTTGCAGAAGTTGAAAACCGTTGGGTGGTTGAGCAACTGATCAGCCATACTCCATTAAACAGGGTGCCATACGGAATTATTCATAAGGAATCACCGGATCCCAGGGGGATCGATGTGGCGTTACTATATCGCAGGGACAGGATTAAACCGGTTGATTTTGGCTTCATCCCAGTATCCGGCTTTGGAAAGAACCCCTTTCAGTCCCGGGATATTTTGCATTTAACGGCTCAGCTTGGAAATGAACAAATCGATTGCTTTGTTAACCATTGGCCTTCGAGAAGCAGCGGGTATGTTGAGACCCGGGAAAAAAGAAATATTGCAGCCGGAATACTCAGGCAATGTATTGATTCGATGTTAAATATTAACATTAATGCCAAAATTTTAATCATGGGCGATTTTAATGCAACACCCAACGAGGAGTGTTTCATATCCAGACTCAAGGCTGTCCCCTTTCCTGGTGACAAAAAATCCAAATCACTGGTTAATTTAGCCACACTTTGGTCCGGTAAGTCTGAGGGAACCATTAAAAACAGTGGTCAGTGGGAAATATTCGATCAGATGATCTGTTCCCATAATTTATTAACCGATAATAGATTGAGGATAGAACCCCAATATGGAGGCATTTGCGACTTTTGGTTTCTGTTGGAGCCTGATCCCTCCTATCTTGGAAAAAAACCGTTCAGAACCTATCTGGGCCCGGTATATCATGGTGGCGTAAGTGACCATTTACCGGTCAAAATTTGTTTATCATCAAATTAAATCACCCCAAAATAAATGGTCCAAATCCAAATTTTATAAATTAATCTTTACGTGACGAAAATGCATTTTTAATTCAGAAATCTCAAATCCAAGGCTTCAGAAAACAAAAAAAAATGGATCAAGAAGGGATTAACAGGGGGAAGAAGGCGATCCGGGGATGCACTCCGCCGGAAAATACCTTTCATAATTCTAACATTCAGACGCTTAGCCAAAGCAACAAAATCTGAGCAACATACCGTTAATAAAGCTTAATAAATCCGTTTGAAATTTGTTGGTATGGTAAAGAACAAATATCTTTAGCAGTCAATTACAAGCCATCAAACGTAATAGGATTTAATTATCACCATGAAACGAGCATGTTCGCTAAACACAACCACGGATGGAAAACTCACATGCGAGTTCCATTCGACCTTAAAAAAACAAATTATTTACGGATGAAAGAAAACAACAAAGTTTCAAGAAGGGGATTTCTGGGAACCGGCGCAGCTGCTGCTGCCGCGATCGCGATTGTTCCCTCAAACACTATCGCAGGTCTTGGACACAGGGCACCAAGCGATAAACTAAACATCGCCGGAGTCGGAATCGGTGGAATGGGGCACGGAAATTTAAAAAACCTGAAATCCGAAAATATCGTTGGTTTATGCGATGTTGACTGGAAGTATGCAGATAGAAGTTTCAAGGATTTTCCTGATGCTAAAAAGTACAAAGACTGGAGGGTGATGTACGATGAACTTGGGAAATCTATTGATGGTGTAGTGATCGCAACTGCTGACCATACTCACGCTATTATCGCTTCTCATGCACTTACTATGGGCAAGCATGTTTATTGCCAGAAACCTCTTACCCATACGGTTTACGAATCGAGATTGCTTACCAAACTGGCAGCCAAATATAATGTGGCAACCCAGATGGGTAACCAGGGATCTTCACAGGAAGGTGTCAATCTGACCTGCGAATGGATTGCCAATGGTGAAATCGGAGAGATTACCAAAGTGGAAGCCTTCACCGACCGTCCTATCTGGCCTCAGGGTCAGAATACCCCGAAAAACGGCCAGTGGGTTCCTGAAACTTTAGATTGGGATTTGTTTATTGGTCCTGCCAAGAAACGGATGTACAACGAACTATATCATCCATGGAACTGGCGCGGATGGTGGGATTTCGGAACCGGTGCTTTGGGAGATATGGCTTGTCATATTCTTCATCCGGTATTCGCCGGACTTAAATTAGGTTATCCGGTTCATGCCCAAGGAAATTCAACCATGCTTCTGACCGATAGTGCACCAACTGCACAATCTGTTTGTCTGACTTTCCCGGAAAGGGTCAAACCAAAGAACTTTAAAATCAAACTTCCTAAAGTTGAGGTATTCTGGTATGATGGCGGGATCAAACCAATGCTTCCCGAAGGATGGCCAGCAGGAAGAAACCCCAATGATTCAGGCGGCGGAGTTATATTCCACGGCACTAAAGGCAAATTAATTTGTGGCTGTTATGGCGTTAACCCATGGATTTTACGTCCTGATGGCACTGTTGCCAAACCGGAAAATGCACCTAAATTCCGTCGCCGTGTTGAGTTATCTCACGAAATGGACTGGGTTCGTGCAGCGAAAGAATCTCCCGAAGCCCGCCAAAAGACTGCTTCCGATTTCAGCGAATCAGGCCCTTTCAACGAAATGGTTGTTATGGGTGTGTTGGCTGTTCGTCTTCAATCACTTGACAAAGTATTGGACTGGGATGGCCCAAAAATGGAATTTACCAATCTAAACGACACTGAAGTCATCAAAACAGTTTTGGAGGATAAGTTTGAAATCCATGATGGTCACCCGACATTCGACAGATCATATACCGAACCCATCGCTGCAAAAGCTTATGCAGCTGAACTGATTAAACACTCTTACCGCGCTCCTTGGTCACTACCAGAAATGCCGGTATAATGATTCAATAATTTTCAGAAATAAAAAAGGTGGAATTGCTTCCACCTTTTTTTGTTAACTAAATTGCCTCAACTTATTTCAATCTACTTTTTTTCGCCAGCGGCAGACTCTGATTCAGCTTTCTCTTTGAGTTTCTTTAATGCCTGTCGCTCAGCCTCTTTCTTTTTAATTAAACCTGCATCGAATCCCTCCACTACCTTTACTGAAATTTCTTTCTTCATCTGAGGTTCATCGTGCTTTTTCCTGACAATGGTTATTCTTTCCAGTCCATTTCCAATATCTTTCTTTTCATAGGATATCACAGATTCATCTTTGGTATCGAATGCAAAAGGGTCGCCTCCAAATCGTTGATGGATCATTCCAAAAGCATGGGGCGGCATTGGTGGTAGCGGAGTCAAAAGCTCTTCAGACTCCTCCATCCTGTTATTTCCAAATCGTTTCACATGGGTAGTTTGTCTTTCAGTATTTATTTTGGCTGAGTCACCATTTTGAATCTGAAAATCAAATTGTTCATCACCCGGAGTTGCTTCCATCCTGTTTTCATGATGAAATTTCCGTGACCTGTCAAGCCGGAAAACCATTCGATTTGCTTTATCACCTGACATTCCCTTCTCATCAAGCTTTTTGAGCATCGAATCTACCTTGTAATTAATTATTGTATCGTCGGGCAGGTTAAAAGTAGTATCTATTCTTGTCTCTTTACCATCCACAACGACCACAACCTTCACCTTTTGTTCCTTTTGCTGCGAGTCATCCCCAACCAATTGCGCACTTTCTACCGGACCAAAAGTAAATGAGGAGGTCACAACCAACAACCCTGCAAACGCCAGGGCTACTCCAACATTGTTTCGCAGACTTAATACTCGTTTCATTTGAATTAATTTTAAATGTGAATTAATTTTATCCATTTCATAACCCAAAAGTAGTCGGTTTGCAAACTCAGACCGGTTAAGACTCTGCAAAAAAGTGTTAAGGTAAAGTTAAAGTTGAAAACCCGGTTAAATAATTGTCTAATTTTGGTTTATGAAGAAGGGGACAATCGTTGGACTGGTTATTCTGATGGGAATTTCGTTATTGGGAATAATAGCGGTTCAATTCTATTGGTTTAACAATTCTGTCAGGGTACGGAACGAACTCTTCGACCGGTCCGTGAATGAGGCGATGAACAAAGCGGTCAGACGACTCGAAATGGGGCACGACCTAAAGATTATCCGAAATTTAACCACCGGCGATTCCACAAAATGGGATGAACAGATGTTAATTCCACCTCCCCCACCGGTTCGGGAATCTGAAGATATGGATGTGATCATAAAAAAAGACAGCCTGAGAGGAGAGCTGACCGTTATTGGGTACAAATCCGGAAAATCAAAAAAAGGAATCCATTCCCTGAACGTCCGGGCCTTTATCCGGGATGCACACAAAAAAAGCAGAAATATAAAGAATCCCGGTTTTGTTTTTCCCGATACGCTTGTAACCAAAACAGATTCAGTGCAGATTTCCGAATTCCCGGGTGACAGAATTAAAATTGGGGAAAAAATGAATCA
>Ga0316231_1003883_pt1 | contig 12803 bp, 10 predicted proteins | sample TBH18027metaG_FD_206002 | JGI IMG/M metagenome (GOLD analysis project Ga0316231, IMG submission 206002) | Freshwater microbial communities from Trout Bog Lake, Wisconsin, USA - TBH18027 | ecosystem: Environmental > Aquatic > Freshwater > Lake > Hypolimnion/Profundal zone | place: USA: Wisconsin...
CGGGCGCAGCAGTATTCAAAGAACAGGCAGTTTAAAATTCTCAAGAAATGTCGGGAAAGCCTTGCCCGGCTTTGCCAGCGCTTCGATTTTTTGCATCGTTCGCCTTGGCCACGTTGCTGCGCCCGAGGACGGGCGCGCTCCGTTCACCAATCCGTCTGCCGGTAGTCCTTCAAGAATTTTCCCCAGACGTGCTCGCCGGTGTTGAAGCCGGCGATGATCGGGTCCACGATGCGCGCGGCGCCGTCCACGATATCCAGCGGCGGATGGAACCGGTGCTGGGCCTGCTTGCGCGCGGCAATTTGCACCGGATCCTCGTCCGTCACCCAGCCGGTGTCCACGGCGTTCATGTGGATGCCGTCGGCGTGGTAATCCGCCGCCGCGGTGCGGGTCATCATATTCAGCGCGGCCTTGGCCATGTTGGTGTGCGGATGCCGTGTGGTCTTGAATTTGCGGTAAAACTGCCCTTCCACCGCCGACACGTTGACGATGTGCTTGTCGCGCTCCGGCGTGCGCAGCAACAGCGGCTTGAGCCGGGCATTAAGGAGATAAGGCGCGATGGCGTTGACGAGTTGCACTTCGAGCAGTTCCACCGTGGGCACCTCGGCCATCAGCAGTCGCCAGGAATTACGCTCGCGCAAATCCACCTGTTGCAAATCCTGATCCAGCCGGCCTTCGGGAAACAAAGCCTGCTGTGCCGCCAGTTCATCCGGCAACAGCGGCACCTGCGAGAGCGCCGCCGCGTGGGTCAGCCCGGCTAGTTGGAGTTCAAGCTTCAGTTTGTCCGGGGTGCCGGCGGAAGCCGAAACGCCAACGAATCGAGCCGGGTCGGAGGCCGGCGCTCCGCCTTCCGGCAACAGATGATAGCCGCGCAGACCTTCGTAGGCTCCCAACAGCGGCTTGACCTCCGGCGGCAATTCCTGCAACGGCCCCTGTTCGCGGGCCAGCATGTGGGCGTAAAAATCCGGCGGCCGCCGCACGGTCTGGCAGGCGTTATTGATAATGAAATCCAGCCGCTGATATTTTGCCAGCAGGTGACGGCAAAACGCCTCGACGCTGGGGGTGTGGCGCAGGTCCAGCCCAAAAATTTCCAGGCGATGGCCCCAGTCTTTGAAGTCCGGTTCCGCTGCGTAGCGCGTCGCCGAGTCGCGCGGGAAGCGCGTGGTCACGATGAGCTGCGCGCCGCAGCGGAGCAATTTGATGCCGGTTTGATAGCCGATTTTTACGCGGCCGCCGGTAAGCAGGGCCACGCGCCCGCGCAGGTCGGCCAGTTCGGCGCGTTTGCGCCAGTTCAATTCCGCGCACGCCGGGCAAAGCTGATCGTAAAAATGATGAATTCGCGAGTAATCCTGTTTGCAGACGTAACAATTTTGCGGTTCGACGGCTTCATGAAAATCGGGATTGTCGGTCACTTCCACGGGCTCAAAGTTCAGCGGCGGAAACACATTCGGCGTGGTGAAGACCTTTTCGCGGCGCAATTTGCGGATGCCGGTTTCATGCAGCTTGGAATCATCCCGCTGTTGCTTCGCGGCCCGGCGTTGTTTCATCTTGGCCTTCACGAGCCGGCGGCGCTGGTCCACGTTTGGACAATACAGGTCGCCTGCGGCCTGCATCAGGCGCGTGTGTTCGGCCTCGGACAGGCCGGCGAGCAGCGCGCGGTTGCGCGCGGCTTGTTCGAGCAGTTCAATCGCGGCCTGGAGCTGCGCGGAGGTCGGAGGATGGTTTGACGACGCGGACATTATTCAGCCGCGCAGGATAGCAGCGAACCCGGCGGCGGGCGAATGAAAACCAAGGGCCCGGCTGCGGCTTCTGGGTCTTTTGATTGGAGCCTCATTACGTCGGCTGCTACCATCATAGAATATGCCTGCTGTCGCCAATTGGTTTTGCCTCCGGTCCCAGCCCAAGCACGAGCACATCGCCGCCGGCCATCTGAAGAAAATGGACGGAATCGAGGTGCTGCTGCCGCGTATTCGGTTCCAGCGCACCACGCGGCAGGGTCTGGTTTGGGTGACCGAGGCGCTATTTCCAAATTATCTCTTCGCGCGGTTCGACTGGCACCTTTCCCTCCGCCAAGTCCAAGCGGCGCCCGGAGTTGGCAGCGTGGTGCATTTTGGATCGCGCTGGCCGGTGATTGAGAAGGCGGTCATTGAGGAGTTGAAACTGGCCATCGGGCCGGAAGAATTGCACGTTATTTCCACCACGCTGCAGCCCGGCGATGCGGTGGAGATCGCCGAAGGGGCCATGCGCGGGCTTCACGCGGTGGTTTCCCGCGTTCTGCCCAGCCGCGCGCGGGTGGCGGTGTTGCTGGAACTCCTCGGGCGGCAAACCACCATTGAGGTGCCGGCAAACCTGATCATCAAAGAGGGAAATGCGCGCGACGGCTTCTTTCCGCCGTAGTCTTCGAACCGCGACCGGTCCCCGGTCGCAGCACGCTGGATTCACGCAAAAGCTCCCGAGGTTCGCCACACGCCGATTGTTCCCCTACGCGCTGCGCGCCGGGACAGCGCGCGGTCCGTGGTCTGAGGCTTGAGGCCGGGGGGTTAATCGGCGAAGACCTCGACACTGACAATTTCTCCAGCCTCGCACTTGGCCGAAACCTCGAACGGGCGGCAACAGACTTCGCAATCTGTGGTGTATCGCTGTCGCGCGAGGCTGGTGTCAATCACCACTTCACAGTTCTGACCGCAGTATGGACACAGGATATCGGCGAATTCTTCCACGCCGCAATTTAACCGCTGCCAGCCAAAGTGCAAATCGCCTTTGCAAAAAATCGCAGCGCCGGTCTCGGACCAAGTCGTTGGAGTTCTTCCGTCGTCACTTGTCCTCCACCCGCTGCGTGCCGGGACGGCGCACGGTCCGCGGCCTTCGGACCGCGACCGGTCCCCCGGTCGCAGCGCTCGGGATTCACGAACAAGCTCCGGAGGTTCGCCACACGTCGTTTGCCCCCGCCCGCTGGGCTCAGCCGCCAGCCTTCCGTCCAGACAAAATTTCCTGTTCCGCGGCGACGAGGGCCTCGCGCATGGACTGGGCGTCGGCAGCGTCACGAAGTTGAGCAAGGATGTCGGTCTTCATGGCAATGAGGCACAGCCGAGCCAGCGTATGCAAATGCAACCGGTCGTCCTGACAGCAAAGCAAAAAAAACAGATGCGTGGGCTCGCCATCGGGCGCGCCAAAGTGGATTTCCTGGATGGGCCGGCCCACCACAATGAAAGAAGTTTCAAACAAATAGGGTTCTACCGAGCGGGGATGCGGCACGGCGAATCCACCCGGCACCGCCGTGGAACACAAATCTTCGCGCGCTTCCAGGCTCTCAATCAAAGTTTTGGTGTCGTTAAGCTGGCCGGTTTTGTCCGCTACCGCCACCAAATCGCGCAGGATCGACGACTTGGTCTTGGAGGTCATGGCCGAGGCGATGGCGCCTGCGGCCAGCAGATGGGGCAGAATGGCTTCATCTGGCAGTATCTTACGGGTGAGCCGGGTGGAGTGTTCGTGATAATCGGCGAGCCGCGGACCGGCAAACCCCAGGATGCGCTGCGAAGCCCAGGCGTCAATGTCGCTCTTGCGGAACACAATCCGGTCGCCGCGCTTTTCGAACGGGATGACCCGATCTTTCACCCGTTGCTGGACGTCCGCCGGCGCGAGATGCAGGTAATCCGCCACCGCTTCGATGCTTAGCAATTGATACGACATACGGGGAAAATTACGCCTCGCCCCCGTCTGAAACAAATTAAAAAGCCCCGGACAAGTTTTGTCCGGGGCTGAAGGGCGGGGCTGAGCCTCAATCAAACGCGTGACCGGCGCAGCAGAGCACGTTCTTGACCTTGTGCCGGACGAGGTCTTTGACGGCGGTGCGGGCGGGGCCGAGATATTTGCGGGGGTCGAATTCCTTGGGGTTTTCCGAGAATACTTTGCGGATGCCGGCGGTCATGGCCATGCGCAGGTCGGTGTCAATATTGACCTTGGTGCAACCGGTGCGGCGGGCGACTTCGATGTCGGCTTCGGGCACGCCTTGGGCATCGGGCATCTTGCCGCCGTATTTATTGATCTCGGCGACGAGATATTGCGGTACGCTGGAGGCACCGTGCAAGACGAGCGGATAATCGCCCATGCCGGCATCCATGAGGGCTTTCTTGATCAATTTGAGGCGTTCGAGATCCAAATGCTGTTCGCCCTTGAACTTATAGGCGCCATGGCTGTTGCCGATGGCGACGGCGAGAGAATCGCAGCCGGTTTCCTTGACGAACTTGACGGATTCATCGGGATTGGTGTAATGGCCGCTGGTGGAGTGGGCGCCGCCTTCTTCGCCCTCGTCGAACTGCGCGCCGACGAGGTGGCCCAGTTCGGATTCGACGGAGCAGTTGAACCGGTGAGCGTACTCGACGACTTTGCGGGTGATTTCGGCGTTTTTCTCGAACGGCTCGTGCGAGGCGTCGATCATCACGCTGGTAAATCCCTCATCAATGCACTGTTTGCACAGTTCAAAGGTGTCGCCGTGGTCCAAGTGGACGGCGATGGGGACGTTGGTCACGCTGACGGCAGCCTCAATGAGTTTCTTGAGGTAAACCGGATTGGCGTATTGCCGCGCACCCTTGGAGATTTGCAGGATGAGTGGGGCTTTTTCCTCTTCGCAGGCTTCAACAATTGCCTGGATGAGTTCCATGTTGTTCACGTTAAACGCGCCGAGGGCGTATTTGCCTTTGAGCGCTTTGGCGAACAGGTCTTTGGTATGTGTCAGTGGCATAAATATATATTTCTTGGTTTTCAGGGACGCAGCCCCCGCTATTCTTACAGCAGCCTTGGATGATAGGAAATCCCTGGCGAAAGAAAATGAAAATTTATTAACAGCTTTTGCCGTTTTCCGGTTAAATATTGCTGTGTCCGGCAAAAATGAGCCATGAACACTGAATCCACCAGTCCAACGGGACGCTTGGAAGCGATGGTCCGCGAGCTGAACGTCGCCTTGGGCGAAGCCAACGAGCGCTGGCAAAGGGAGCAGCGGGCGCGCGAAACCACGGAACGGCACGCCGCCCTCCAGCATTCGGTGACGCGGGTGCTGGCGGACGCCGAGACGGTGGCCGAGGTCGGGCCGCGTATCCTCCAGGCAGTGGGTGCGAGTTTGAGGTGGGATTTTGGTTCGCTCTGGCTGCTCCACCCCACCGCGAACCAGTTGCATTGTGTAAACACCTGGCAGCGCGCCGATTTGAACGCGGCCGAGTTTGAATCGGCCACCCGCAGCCGGACCTTTGCCCCGGGCGAGGGCCTCCCCGGAAGGGTTTGGGCATCGGCGCAGCCGGCGTGGATCCGGGATGTGACCTGCGACCCGAACTTCCCGCGGGCTCCGTTTGCAGTGCAAGCCGGCTTGCACGCGGCCTTCGGCTTTCCGCTGCTGCTGGGCGACGACCTGCTCGGGGTGGCCGAGTTCTTCAGCCACGAGATTGTGGAACCGGACACGGAAACACTCCAGTTGGTGGCGGCGCTGGGCAGTCAAATTGGCCAGTTCATCCAACGGAAAAGAGCGCAGCACGCGTTGGAACACGAGCAGTTCTTGCTACAGACGCTCATGGATAACCTGCCGGACCGGATTTATTTCAAGGACGCGCAAAGCCGGTTCTTGCGCAACAGCCGGGCGCACTTGGAGCGGTTTGGCCTCACGGATCCGCGGGAAGCCCTGGGCAAAACAGACGCTGATTTTTTCAGTGAAGAGCACGCGCGGCAGGCGTTGGCGGACGAACAGCGGCTGATGCAAACCGGCGAGCCCCTCACCGTGGAGGAAAAGGAGACGTGGCCTGACGGCAGCGTGACTTGGGCGTTGAGCACCAAACTGCCCATGCGCGACGAGCAGGGGAAGATCACCGGCACTTTTGGCATCTCGCGCGACATCACGGCCCGCAAGCGGGCCGAGGAGGCGTTGCGCGCGAGTGAGGCCCGCTTCCAGCTCATGGCCGCCACCATTGAAGACGTGCTTTACAGCGTGGACGGCGCGACCGGGGAATTCCAATATCTCAGCCCCGCCTTTGAACGCCTGCTGGGTTACACGCTGGCCGACGTGGTCGCGATGGGCGGACGGGAGCGATTTCTCGCCCTGGTGATCGAACGCGGTGATTTCGTCACGCAGCAGGATGCTTTTGAGGAACTCAAAGTGCAACGTTCCGCGCCGGCGCCGACGCGTTGGGAGGCTTGGTGGCGCTGCAAGAACGGCGCGCTGCGCTGTTTTGAGGACTGTTGGATCCCAATCTATAACGGAGCCAGCCTCAGCAGCACTCATGGTGTCCTGCGCGACATCACCGCCCGCAAGCATGCCGAGGAAGCGATGCGCCTGGCCAAGGAAGCCGCCGAGGAAGCCAATCGCACCAAGAGTCGGTTTCTCGCCAACATGAGCCATGAGTTGCGCACGCCGCTCAATTCGGTCATCGGCTTTGCCGGCATTCTGCTTAAAAACAAGAGCGGCAATCTCAGCCCGCCCGAACTGAATTTTTTGGAACGCGTCCAAGCCAACGGAAAACACCTCCTGCTGCTCATTAATGATATTCTGGACTTGTCCAAGATCGAGGCGCAGAAGGTGGAATTGCAAGTCGCACCGGTGGCGCTGGAGGTTTTGGTCCGGGAAACCATCGCGCAGCAGGAAGGGCTGGTCCGCGACCGGCCGGTGGAACTGCTGGCGGACCTGCCCGGAACGGTCGCCCCCATCCAGGCTGACGCCGAAAAGCTGCGGCAAGTCATCATTAATCTCATCGGCAACGCGCTTAAATTCACCGAGCGCGGCAGCGTGACTGTGCGCGTGGTCACCGCGCCGGACGATCCCAACCCCGTGCGAATCGATGTGGTGGACACCGGTATCGGCATTCCCCGGGAAAAGCTGGGGATGATCTTTGAAGCCTTTCAACAGGCCGACTCCGGCGTTGCGCGGAAATACGGCGGCACCGGCTTGGGACTGACGATTTCACAGGCGCTGTGCGCGCTCATGGGTTTCCATATTGCAGTGACGAGCGAAGTGGGCCGCGGTTCCACGTTCAGCGTGATACTGCGCGGGCAAGCCGATCGGGCCGTCGGGATCGCAACCGGCCGACCGGAAGGAAAAACCGCCGCCGCCCCGGAGCCGCCCGCCAGCCCGCCGGCCGATGGGCGCGGCAAATTATTGCTGGTCATTGATGATGAATCCGACTCGCGTCTGCTGCTGACAAACCTGCTCGAAGAATTCGGTTACCAAGTCATCGCCGCCAATTCCGGCGAGCAAGGGCTGCGCATGGCACGGGAATTCCGGCCGCAAATCATCACCGTGGATTTGCTTATGCCGCAAATGGACGGCGCGGCGGTGATTCGCGCCCTCAAGGCCGATCCGGAACTCCGCGAGCTGCCGCTGGTGGTCGTCAGCATCGTGGCCGAAGAGCGCCGGGGCAGCATTTTGGGTTCGGTGGACATTTTGGAAAAGCCGGTGGCCCGCGAGGCGCTGCTGGCTGCGCTGGAGCGTTTTCCCCTGCCTGCCAACCCCAGGATCCTGGTGGTGGACGACGAGTCGGATGCCCGCGAAATCATTCGTTCGCAACTGGCGGACCAGCGGGTCCGATTGGAGATGGCCGCGGATGGGCGCGAGGCCCTGGCGTGCCTGGAAAAGAACCCGCAAGACCTCGTGGTGCTCGACCTGATCATGCCGGTCCTGGATGGCCTCGCGTTTCTGGACCAGATTCGCGGCGACCTGCGGTTTCAGCAATTGCCCGTGCTGGTCGTGACCGCGAAGGTTTTGAGCCCGCTGGAAAAAGAACAATTACGCCGGCAAAAATTGGAATTCGTGAAGAAGACGGAACTCTCGGAGCCCGGTTTCAAGCTGCTCCTGCAACGCATCCTGCAACAAGCCGATGGCGCACGCAGAAAAACGGACACGCCGAGCCAAACTTGATCCTCCTTCATTTATGGTTGCAGGGCAAAGCGTAATGCTTTTGAAAATAGCCCAGCCATTTATGGCTGGGTTGGCGGAAACGGAAATAAAAAGTCCCGTCAGGGACGAAAGAGAGGTTCAAAGATCCTGCCGTCCCTAACGGGGCTGGTGAGGCTGGCCAAACATGAACCCAGCCATAAATGGCAGGGCTATTTTCAGAACACAGCAAGGCGGGTGACATGGCGCTGGCTGCGGGCTGGTGCCGGCAAACAGGCGTGGGGTGGGGTAAGGCTATTTCACTTTTTCGACCACAAGCATTTCGACCGGCAAATTTGTAGCGATCAGTTCAAGGCCAAGCTGTTCCCGGATCCGCGAAAGCACTATTTGTTTGAACTCGTCATCGGATTGTTTCATTGGCTTCCAAAAATTACAATCGCACGCGTAGTAATTTGTAAGTCCGCTGAGATTAGCGACCGGTGCGTGAAATAAACCCTCAAGCACGTTCACCCAATACTTAATTTTCACACCAGCCATCATGTTCGTTTCATGGTAAACAGGTGATTCCAGGTCATGAAGCACCAAGGCATAGGCGTTGGTGCTGATTTCCAACTTTGATGCCGTTATTCCAAGCCGGTTTCTGATTTTTTCCTGCAATGCTGCTTGAGAGCCTTGGGGCAGATTGGCGATGAAATCAAACCTGCCAGCCGGCATAACGGTGGGATAAATCGTCTCTTTGCGGTCGAATTCGTAAACAAACTCCACCAGTTCCTTGGCATCAAATCCAAGACCAATTCCTCGCCAACCATGTGTCGAGCGCGAGATAACATTATGAAACCTGTCGAATTGAGTGGAATCGTCTTCGGCAAAACCTCCCCAGTTTCTGTCATATTTTGTGTCGAGCAAACGAACTTGCGGCGGATTTGTTTCGAGAAAGTTACGACAAGCCCACGTGTTGGTGATAAGTGCGGGGTTTCTCCATGATTCATTGGCGTCCATGAGTTGGCTTGCCGTTTGTCTTTTTGAGGAAGTCACCTCATTTCGAAGCTTGAGTAGTTCTAAATTATTCTTTTCATTTTGCGCCAGTTCGGCTTTCAACCCGGCAATCTGTTTGGTGGCTTTGTCTCGTTCGTCCTGTAACTGCTGGATTTGTTCGGCCAGCGGCGCTTGTTGGGCTTGGAGCGTGCGCACTTCGTTCTGTGCGTCGTGCGCCTGCTTGGCGGCGTAAAGGCCGCCACCAATGGTCACGGTCAGCGCGGCGGTCACGGCAATTGTTTGCAGGGTGGTCATGGTCATGGTTTTGGTTGCGGCAAGGAATGCCGTGGTGGTGATGGCGGTTCCCGAAAGCGCGGCGGCAGTAATCGCGGCGGCCAGTCCCGCTGGCGCGGCCTGCACGGAATTTGCCGCGACGGCTCCGGCGATGGTTGCGGCGGACAATTCAATTCCCCGCTGGGTGAAAAATTTCCGCAGCTTTTCCAGCGCGCGGGCGGTGCGTTTGTGGGCGGCGGCTTCCTGAATGCCCAGCCGCGCCGCCGCTTCCGGGCCGGTTTTGTTTTCGTAAAAGCGCAACGTCAGCAGCGTGCGGTCGCGTTCGCCCAGTTGCGCCATGCCGGCTTCCAGATGCGGGGCCAGCCGCGCCCAGGCGTCGGCGGTGTCGGCGTCGGTCAAAATGGATTGCATATAAGCCTCCTGTTCGCGGGCGTGGCGGCGGGCGTTGGTGCGCTGCACGCATGCGGCGGTGAAACGGGTGGTTTCCGCCAGCCAACCGGCGAGCACGGTTTGGGGGCGCAGGCCGGCGGCTTTGCGGGCCAGAATGACAAAAACGGCCTGCGTCACGTCCGCCGCGTCGCCGTCGCTGCCGGTGCAGCGGCGGGCGATGGAATAGACAAGGTTGACGTGCCGCTGCACCAGTTCGGTGAAGGCCGTCTCGGAATGGCTGAGGGCAAATTCCCGCACCAGATCCATGTCGTTCGCATTGGGCATCTACTGATTATCTCCGCCGACGGCAAAAGTGGACAATTTATTTTCAAATGTTTGTGCACTCGGAAGGGCTGCGACCGAGGGACCGGCGCGGTCCGAGGACTGCGGACCGCGCGCCGTCCCGGCGCGCAGCGCGTGGGGAGCAGGCGGCGTGTGGCGAACCTTGGGAGCCTGTGCGTGAATCCAGCGTGCTGCGGCCGGGGACCTGTCGCGGTCCGAAGACTGCGGGCCGCGTGCCGTCCCGGCGCGCAGCGCGTGGGGAACAAGCGACTTGCGGTAAACCTCTGAACCTCAGGCGTGAATCCGGAGTGCTGCGCCCAGTCCCAAGCTCGGAGATTCGGATTTCGAGGCCAGTCGGGGGTTGCAGGCGGAGGCGGCAGCGGTTATAAAAGAATTGTAACACAAACATTTCCATGAAAATAATCGCCGTGGTCGAGGACAATCCAGACAATCGTCTGCTGGTGCGGGTGATTTTGGAACCAGATTACGAAGTTGTGGAATACGAAACCGGTGGTGAAGCGCTGGCTGGGTTGCCGAGCCATAAACCGGACTTGGTGCTGCTGGATATTTCGCTGCCAGAGATGGACGGCACCGAGGTGCTGCGCCGCATCCGGGCCGACGAATCGCTGCGAGCGTTGCCGGTGATTGCCCTCACGGCCAATGCGATGGCCGGTGATCGGGAGAAGTATATCGCCGGCGGTTTTGACGATTATGTGGCCAAACCCATCGTGGACGAGGCGCTGTTGCTGGAGGCCATCCGTCGGCACTTGCCCGCCGCGTGAACCCGACTTATTTTGTGGACGAAACCAACGTCTTGGATCCGGCCGCCCTCGAACGTCTGCGCAAACTCGGCGGAGACAAATTCGCGGGGGACATGATTGATTTGTTCCTGAGTTACGGCGGCAAGCAGGTCGCCGAGGCGCGGGCAGCTTGGCAGGCGGGCGACCTCGCCGGCGTGGCGGGCGCCGCCCATGCGCTCAAATCGAGCGCGGGAAACGTGGGGGCCGAGCAGGTGCGGAAGCTGGCCGCGCAAGCCGAGCAGGCGGCGAAGGGGGCGTTGAACGAGGCTGTCGCCGCCGCCGTGACCGCCCTTGAACAGGCGTTCGCGGAAACCGAGCCGCTGCTGAAAGCGGCAAAGGCTGGACTGATTTAAGTTATGAGCACTACCACAGACAACCCGCAAACCGCCGCGTGCATCCTGGTGGCGGAGGACTCGCCCCTCAACCAGCAGGTCGCCCTCAAGCAATTGGAGCGACTTGGTTATCATGCCAGCGCCGTCTCGGACGGCAGCCAAGCGGTGGAGACACACGCCCGCACGCCACAGGACATCATTCTGATGGATTGCCAGATGCCCGGCACCAACGGCTATGACGCCACGGTGACCATCCGGGACCGGGAGGAATCGCTGGCTGCCGCCGGCACGCCGGTCAAACGGGTATATATCATTGCCATGACGGCCAATACCGAGGCGGATCATCGCGAGCGTTGCCTCGCGGCGGGCATGGACGATTTTATCAACAAGCCGGTGCAGCTGCCCGAATTGGAAGCGGTCCTCCGTCGGGCGTTTTCGGATCGCGCCACCGCTACGCAAAAGGATGAGATTATTGACCCGATCATCATCGCCGGCCTGCGCCAGTTGCGCCTTCCGGGCAAGCCAGATCCGCTCGCGGAATTCATTGAGCTCTTTTTGCGCGAGGCACCAACCAGGCTGGACGCCATGAGCGACGCGGTGGCCAAAAACGACCCGACGTCGCTGGCCCGGGTGGCCAGCGCCGCCGCCGCCCTCAAAGGCAGTGCCGGCAATCTCGGCGCGCGCCAACTGGCCGCGCTGTGCGAGGAAATTGAGCAGGCCGCCCGGAACTGGATGCTGGCGGACACCAAACCCATCATTCATCGCGCACGTCAGGAATTCGAGCGCGCACGCGTGGTGCTGGAGACCATCAAGGCTGGTTGATTAACGGACAGTTTTTGAGGCTGTGTCCTGTCTTGCGACGAGGCTGGCGCAGGGCGAGGCAAAAATGCGGCCAGCCTGAACCCAAAAAACAGGCTGGCCGCCCCATGTACCCAACCACATGAGCCGGCGATTGCGCCGGCGGTTGGAAAATAGCATTTTGCCTGCCATTAGTATTTTGTCGCCAGAAACTGGTTTGGGCGCCCCAGGAAATATCCGGGCCAGGCATCGCGCAACAAATCTGGGTGTTTTTGCTTCAGAGCCACCGGATTTGGCCGATAATTAACTGCGTTGATTTTTAGCCTAAATCGTAGCGATTGCAAATGAGCATGCGCATCTCCAGTGCCGTCCATTTATTTTGGGTCCCGCATAAAGCCACTATATAATATCATGACTGAACCAATCAATGCCCCCGCCATCCGGGAATTTCTGGTCGGGCATCTGGCGGAAGTTTTTTCGACCATGCTTGCTCTGCCCGCGCTGCCGGTGGCGGAACCGCTGCCGGGCAGTCCGCAGGAATGCCTGAGTGGTACGGTGGGTTTTGCGGGCAAGAGCGTGACCGGCGCGGTCTATCTGCACGTCCCGGCTTCGTTTGCCGGGCACATCACCGCCACCATGCTGGGTATGCCGCCCGGGGAGGTTCCGGGCGACGCCGACGTGAACGACGTAATCGGCGAAGTGACCAACATGCTCGCCGGCGGGTTGAAATCTTGGTTGTGCGACGCCGGCGCCGCCTGCGCTTTGAGTACCCCGGCGATTATTCGCGGCTCTTCCTTTCGCATTTTCGCCAGCCACGGGGTATCTCAAGTTCAATTTCCTTTTGCCAGCGACGCACACCGCGGACTGCTGGAAGCCCATTTTAAGTTCAGCGATTAATCGCTCCATCGGTTGCGCCGGCCCGACGCGGAGCGATGACCGAAACAGCGACCGTGTATGGGGCGCCGGCCCTGTGGCGGCGGGCGGTGCCGTGAAATAATCGAGCTAAACCCCGGGGCAATCCATCCG
>Ga0316231_1003887_pt1 | contig 12800 bp, 13 predicted proteins | sample TBH18027metaG_FD_206002 | JGI IMG/M metagenome (GOLD analysis project Ga0316231, IMG submission 206002) | Freshwater microbial communities from Trout Bog Lake, Wisconsin, USA - TBH18027 | ecosystem: Environmental > Aquatic > Freshwater > Lake > Hypolimnion/Profundal zone | place: USA: Wisconsin...
GGGCCTCCTGGACCCGGAGGAGCAGGCTTCGCTCGCCGAGTGGCGGGCCGACGCCGCGGCCTGGAGCGGACTCAGGGGAGGACGACCTTGAAAATCTACACCCGCACCGGGGATGCAGGCACCACCGGACTGTTCGGCGGAGAACGGGTCCCCAAGAGCCACCCGCGCCTGGTGGCCTACGGCACCCTCGACGAGCTCAACAGCCTCCTGGGCGTCCTGGCCCTGCAGCTGGACCCGGCCCTGGCGGCCGGAGCGCCGATCCAGCTGATCCAGCGCGACCTGTTCGCCCTGGGCGCGGTGCTGGCCACGCCGGCCGACAAGGCCGGCCAGCTGGGGCAGCGCCTCACCCGCCCCACCTGGCCGATCGCGGACATGGAGGCCGACATCGACCGGCTCACCGGCCTGGCCGGGCCCATGACCCACTTCGTGCTCCCCGGCGGCTGCCCCGGCTCGGCCTACGGACACCTGGCGCGGACCGTGTGCCGGCGGGCGGAGCGGGAAGTGGTGGAGCTCACCGGGGCGGAGCCGGTGCCCGCCGAGCTGATTGTCTACCTCAACCGGCTCAGCGACTGGCTGTTCGCCCTGTCCCGGGCGGCCAACGCCGTGGCCGGGATCGAAGACGTGAAGTGGCTGCCGTGACGGACGAGCGCGGACGCCCGCCAGAGCGCATACTGGACATTGGTATATGAATTAATGAAAACAAAGCTTGGCACCCTCGCCGTCCTCGCCGCGCTCGCCCTGCACGGTCCGGCGGCGCCCTGCGGGGTGACCTACCTCTATACCTACAATGATCGCAACGGCAATGTGGTCATCAACAACCTGCCCCCGGCCTTCCTCCGGGGGCAGGGCCTCACGCTGCGCCACGTGGGGGTGGGGCACGTTCGGCTGGCCATGAGCCGTTCAGAGATGGCCAAGGTGCTGCGCAGCCCGGAACTGCTGGCCCTGGTGGACAGCATCTCCGCCGAGGAAGGGGTCGACCCCTTCCTGGCCCGGGCCGTGATCCAGGCGGAGAGCGCCTTCTATGCCAGGGCCCGGAGCCGGACCGGGGCGCTGGGCCTGATGCAGCTCATGCCCGGGACCGCCCAGCGCTTCGGGGTGGTGGACCCCTTCGATCCCCGGCAGAACATCACCGGCGGGGTCAAGTACCTGAAGTGGCTCGGCGACACCTTCAAGGGCGATCTGCCCCTGGTGGTGGCGGCCTACAACGCCGGGGAGAACGCGGTCATCAAGTACAAGGGCATCCCGCCCTTCGCCGAGACCCGGGCCTACGTGCCCCGGGTGATGCGGCTGTTCACCGGGCGCGTGGTCCAGCCCGACCCCAAGGCCGCCGGCTCCATGGCGCTGCTGCAGAAGGGCCGCGGCGGCTTCCAGGTGGACGAGGCCACGCTTCCGCCCGGCTCGACCCTGGAGGCGGACGCCACCCGCGGCCAGGCGCGGCCGCCCGCGCGCCTCTACCAGTGGACGGAGAACGGCCGGGTGCAGATCTCCGACCAGCCCCCGCCCAAGGGCGCCTCCGGGGTCAAGGTCTACCCGGGCGGCTCAGCCGATTGAAGCCTCGCGCCGGGCGATGAAGCCTTCCAGCGCCGCCACGGCGTCGGCGTAGGTCTCCTTGAGCTGTTCCAGGAGCAGGGCGGAATCGATGCCGAAGGCCCCCTTGCGGCCGGCCCCCTCCAGTTCCGCGGCGATCGCCCGCAGCCGGGGCGCGCCCATGGTCCCGGCCGCGCCCTTGATGGCGTGGGCCACGTCGGCCATGTCGGCCAGGTCGCCGGAGGCGAGGGTGGCTTCGATGGCCCGGATCCGGTCGGGCGTGTCGGTCTTGAACAGGCCCAACATCTCCTTGAGCAGGCCCAGGGCCCCGTCGTCCAGGTTCAGCAGCTGGTCCATGACACTGAGGTCCAGGTTCTCGCCAAAGGGTTCCTGCGGGTCGGGGTTCGGGTCCATCGCGCGTCTCCTGGCCACACAGTATCCCAGAAGCGCCCGGGGAAATGGCAAACATCATTTGGACCCGGCGCCTTCCCAGGGCAAACTGGAGCGTCCAGCGGGAGAGTCGCCATGAAATCCATCCTCCTCCAGCACGTGCAGGAGGCCGTCGCCCTGAAGCAGAGCTTCTTCCAGGCGGAGGCCGACCACATCGTCGCCCAGGCCGCGGACATGGCCGAGCGGCTCAAGCGCGGCTGCCGGATCCTGGTCTGCGGCAACGGCGGCAGCGCCGCCGACGCCCAGCACTTCGCCGCCGAGCTCTCCGGCCGCTACGTGAAGGAGCGGCGCGCCCTGGCGGGCATCGCCCTGACCGTGGACAGCTCCGCCCTCACCGCCATCGGCAACGACTACGGCTTCGACCGGGTGTTCTCCCGCCAGGTGGAGGCCCTGGGCCGCCCGGGCGACCTGCTGGTGGGCATCTCCACCAGCGGCAACAGCCCCAATGTCATCAAGGCTGTGGAGGTGGCCAAGGAACTGGGCCTGCGCACCCTGGGCCTGCTGGGCCGGGACGGCGGCCAGCTGCGCGCCCTGGTGGACGACGCCCTGGTGGTGCCCAGCCAGGTCACCGCCCGGATCCAGGAAATCCACCTGATGACCTACCACTTCTGGTGCGAGGCCATCGACACCCACTTCGAGTGATCCCCGCCCTCCTGCCCCGCGCCCCGGACCTGCGCCAGGCGGCGCTGCGGGAGCCCCTGGGGCTCTACCTGCACGTGCCGTTCTGCCGGGACCGGTGCAGCTACTGCTCGTTCGTCACCACCCGGGACGAGTCGCTGAAGGCGGCCGTGCTGGACCGGCTGCGCGGCCAGCTCCAGGACTGGGGCCGGGCCCTGGGCCGGCCCGCGGTGGACACCCTCTACCTGGGAGGGGGGACCCCCTCCCTGCTCAGCGCCGGGGAACTGGCCGCCCTCACCCGCGCCGCCGCCGAGGCCTTCGACCTGTCCGCATTGGAGGAAGCCACCCTGGAAGCCAACCCCGGCACCCTGGACCGGCCCTGGCTGGACTGTGCCCTGGCGCTGGGCTGGGACCGGATCAGCCTGGGCGTGCAGACCCTGGACGACGCCCTCCTGGCCCGGCTGGGCCGCATCCACGACGGCCGGACCGCCCTGGAGGCCCTGGCCGGGGCCCGGGCCGCCGGGTTCCGCCGGGTGAGCGCCGACCTGATGGTGGGCATCCCGGGCCAGGACCTGGGCCGGGTCCTGGCCGACGCCCGCACCCTGGTGGAGGCCGGGGCCAACCACATGTCCATCTACCTGCTGGACCTGGACAAGGCCAGCCCGCTGCGGGCCCAGGTGGACACCGGCAGGCTCGCCCTGCCCACCGAGGACGAGGCCGCGGACGTGTTCGAGGCGCTCCAGGAGGAGCTGCCTCGGCTGGGCCTGCGGCCCTACGAGATCAGCAACTACGCGGCCCCCGGCCAGCAGTCCCGGCACAACAACCGCTACTGGGAGCGGCGCCCCTACCTGGGCCTCGGCCCCAGCGCCGCCTCGCAGCTGGGCCGCTGGCGCTGGACCGAGAGCGGGGTCATCCACGCCTGGATCGAAGATCGCGGCAGCGCCGAGGTGCAGGAACTGGACCCGGCCGAAGCCCTGGCCGAGATCCCGCTGCTGGGCCTGCGCCTGCACCGGGGGGTGGACTGGGACGACCTGCGCGCCCGGGCCCGGGCCCAGAACCTGGAGCCCCTGGTGGACGGCTGGGAGGCCCAGCTGGCGCCCTTCCTGGAGCACGGGCTGCTGCTGCGGGAGGGTCCCTGGCTTCGCCTCACGGCCCGGGGGATGCTGCTGAGCAACGGGATCCTGCAGATCTTCGTCTAGGAACCCTCAGCACACCGATCCGGACACCGCCGCGATGTCGGTGGGGTTCTCCACCGCCGCGGCCACCGCGGCCTCCAGTCCGCGCACCAGGGTCTCCAGCCCCATGCTGGGCTGCCCGCCCACCCGGGCCGCCTGCTCGGGCAGGTAGGGCACGTGGATGAAGCCGCCGCGCCGCTTGCCGCCCTCGCCGGCCAGGAGGTGCATCAGCCCGTAGAACAGGTGGTTGCAGATGAAGGTGCCGGCCGAGTTGGAGACCCCGGCGGGGATGCCCTGGGCCTTCAGGGCCGCCACGATGGCCTTCACCGGCAGGGTGGACCAGTAGCCCACCGGGCCTCCCGGCACCACCGGGTCATGGGTGGGCTGGTTGCCGCCGTTGTCGGGGATCCGGTAGTCGTCCACGTTGATGGCCACCCGCTCCGGGTTGATCTCCATGCGCCCTCCGGCCTGGCCGACGGCCAGCACCAGCACCGGGTCCACCTCCAGGATGTGCCGCGCCAGGGCCTCGATGCAGGCCCCGCGGACCACCGGCAGTTCCCGGGTCACCAGCAGATGGCCCGCCACCACCCGCCCTTCCAGCAGCCTGACCGCCTCCAGCGCGGGATTGACCGGATCAGAGCCGAAGGGGCCGAACCCGGTCACCAGTATCCGATCCATGGGCACCTCCCTTCACAGCGAACGCAGGAACGTCTCCACTTCCTCCCAGTCCCGGCTGAACGGGAACGGCGGCAGGGCGGCCCGCACCTGGGCCGCGTAGCGCTTGCCGTTGGGGTCTTCGTGCGGGAGCATCATGCGCGGGTCGAGGATGCAGACGGCGCCCCGGTCGGTGCGGGTGCGGATCAGCCGGCCGATGCCCTGCTTGAGCTTCAGGGTCATCTGCGGCACCTGGATGCCGATGAAGCCCAGCCCCTGCTGTTTCGCGTCGGCCTCGCGCACCCGGGCCTGCAGCACCGGGTCGTCGGGCGGGGTGAACGGCAGGGCGGTGACGATGACCAGGCTGAGCGCCTCGCCGGGCAGGTCCACCCCCTGCCAGAAGCTGGCCAGGCCCAGCAGGGCGGCCTGGGGGGTGCGGCGGAACCGGTCCATCATGGCCGAGCGGGTCATGCCTTCGCCCTGCACGAAGAAGGTGATGCCGGGCAGCGCCGCCTCCAGCCTGGGCCGGAACGCGGCCAGCATCTTCCGGCTGGTGAACAGCACCAGGGCCCGCCCCCGGCTGGCGCGCATGAGCCGGCCCATGGCCGCGAGGCTGGCCTCCACCCAGGCGGGGTCGCCCACGGCGTCCCGCCCGGGCCGGCGCGCCGGCAGGTCCGGGGGGATGAACAGCAGGCCCTGGCTGGGGAAGTCGAACGGGCTCTCCACGTGCCGGCTGCGCTCGGCCTCGGGATCGGTGAGGCCCAGGCGCAGCTTGAGCCCGTTGAAGCCGCGGCCGTCGCGCAGGGTGGCGGAGGTGAGGATCACCGTCTCGAAGCCGCGGCGCAGGTGCTGGTGGAAGAACGGGCGCACGTCCACCGGGTTGGCCTTGAACAGCACGGTCTGGGGGCCCTCCCGGCTGATGGTGGAGACCCAGCCCTCGGGCTGGGCGAAGATCTGCTCCATGCGCGAGAAGGCCAGGCCGATGCGCTCGGCGGCCTTGCGCCAGGCCAGGTCCTCGGGGTTGCCGTCCACCCGGCGCGCGGCGAGCCGCTTGGCCTCGAGCCACACGGCCTGGCCCGCCTCCACCCAGGCCCCGACCGCGTCGGCCAGGGGCTTGAGGTCCATCCGGTCGTCCTCGAACCCGAAGGTGCCGTTGCCGGCCGGCACCCGCGCCAGCAGCGCGTTCCAGGCGTCCTGCCAGGGCAGCAGGAGGGCCTCCAGGGCCGCGGCCTCGGACTCCTTGCCGGCCTCCTCGGCCAGGTCGCGGAACAGCATGGTCATGGCCCGGTTCGACCACTGCTCGGCACAGCTCTCGGTGAGCTGCTCCTCGATCTCGTGGGCCTCGTCCAGGATCAGCACCGGCGCGTCCGGCAGCACCTGGCCGAAGGCGCTCTCGCGCAGCACCCGGTCCGCCAGCAGCAGGGCGTGGTTGGCCACCACGATGTCGGCCTCCAGGATCTCCTGGCGCAGCCGGGTGAGGTGGCACTGCTCGAACTGCGGGCACTGGCGCCCGGTGCAGCGCTCGGCCCGGGCGTTGACCTTGTCCCAGAGCTCCGATTCGCCCTCGCCGTAGCGGCCCAGCTCCTCCCGGTCCCCGCTGGCGGTCTCCCCGGCCCAGCGCGGCAGGGCCAGCCAGAGGCCGTGGTCGGTCATGCTGAATTCCGCCGGCGGGCAGGCCTCCAGGGCCGCCCAGGCGGTCCGGCAGAGGTAGTTGCTGCGGCCCTTGGCCAGCACCGCCTTGATCTCGCGGCCCAGGATGCCCCGCGCCCGGGGCAGGTCCTCCTCCAGCAGCTGGCGCTGGAGCTGCTTGGTGCGGGTGGCCACCACCACCGGGCGGCGCCCGGAGGCCAGGGCCGGGACCAGGTAGCCCAGGGACTTGCCGGTGCCGGTGCCCGCCTCGATGGCCTGGAGCACCGCGTCCGGCCGGGCGTCCCGGTCCGACCCGGCCCGTCTCCAGGCCTCGAACCGCTCGGCCCCGGCCTGGATCGAGTCGGCCACCAGCTCCGCCATGCGCCGCTGCCCCTCGCGCACCTCCGCCTCCGGGAAGCAGCTGAAGATGCGTCCATCCGGCGGGGCGAAGAAAGGATCCATGGGGTGCGCCATGCTCCCAGCATGGCGGAAAAACGGCGAAAACAGAAGGGGCCCGTGCTTCCGGTCCGCGGGCAGTGCATCATGGCAGAAGGAGAGGCCATGGGGGGAGGCAGCGGGGGGCGGCGCAGGGTCGGGCTGGGGCTCATCGCGGTGCTGGCCCTGGCGCCCGCCATGGCCCAGTACGAGCGGCCCAAGCAGGAGCTGACCGCCCAGGAGCGGGAGGCCATCGAGATCAACCGCAAGCTGGCCGGCCCTCGCCCCACCACGGCGCGCACCCCGATATCGGCCACCGAGGCCGCGCGGGTGGCGGTGTTCAAGCGCGCGCGCCACGCGGTGGTGTTCATCTCCTCCATCACCAAGAAGTGGTTCCTGGAGGACAACCGCACCGGCAACCGCTACCAGGTGCCGCCCGCTTCCGGCACCGGCTTCGTCTGGGACAACCTGGGCCACGTGGTGACCAACCACCACGTCATCACCGTGGACGACCCCGCCGGCGGGCCCCGGGGCGAAGCCGAGGAGCTGCAGGTCACCCTGACCGACGGCAAGACCTACAAGGCCCTGGTCATCGGCCGCAGCCTGACCCTGGACATCGCCGTGCTGCACGTGTTCGCGCCGCTGGAGCAGATGAAGCCGCTGCCCCTGGGCACCTCCAGGGACCTGGAGGTGGGCCAGATGGCCCTGGCCATCGGCAATCCCTTCGGGCTGGACCACACCCTCACCGCGGGGGTCATCTCGGCCCTGGGCCGGGACATCCTCACCGGCTTCGGCACCCACATCGTGGACGCGGTGCAGACCGACGCGGCCATCAACCCGGGCAACTCCGGCGGGCCGCTGCTGGACCGCTCCGGCAGGCTCATCGGCATGAACACGGCCATCCGCACCAGCACCGGCATCAGCGCCGGGGTGGGCTTCGCCATCCCGGTGGACACCCTCAACCGGGTGGTGCCCGTGCTCATCGCCAAGGGCCAGCTGCACCGGCCCGAGCTGGGCATCATCACCTTCCCCCCCACCGCCACCGCCAGCCTGGGGGTCAAGCACGGCATCGCCGTGGACTCGGTCACCCCCGGCAGCCTGGCGGCCCTGGCCGGCTTCCGCGGCCTGCACATCCGGCCCGGGGCCAAGGAACCGGTGGAGCTGGCCGACGTGGTGGTGGGGGACGTGATCGTCGCCCTGAACGGGCACCCGGTGGAGAGCGACACCCAGCTCATGGACCTGCTGGAGCTGGAGCCGCCGGAGACCCTGCTGGCGTTCGACGTGCTCCGGGAAGGCAAGGTGGTCCGCATCGTGCTCCGGCCCGGGGAACCCAGGCCGCCGGCGCCCAGGGAGCCCGAGGCCGGCCCGCTCAAGCCTGAAGCGGGTCCGGCGCCGGCGCCCTGAGTCCTACGGTTTCCTGGCCGGGATCTGGATCATCGGCGTGGCGCCGCTGTTGGTGATGATCAGGTTGCCCTTCTCGCCCACGTAGCGGAGCGCCTGGATGCGCTGGTATTCCAGGATCTGCGGGGTGAGCGACTGGGAGACGATCTGCTGGGCCTTGGCCTGGCCCTCGGCCTCGATGCGCTTGCGCTCGGCTTCCTGTTTCTCCTTCTGCAGCACGAAGGTCATCTTCTGGGCGTCCTGGTCGGCGGCGATCTTGTCGTTGATGGCCTTGGTGATCTGGTCCGGCAGCAGGACGTTGCGCAGCAGCACCTGCTCCATGGTGATCCCGCGGCTTTCGAAGGAGCTCTTGAGGGTCTTGGTCACCTGGTCCACGAAGGACTGGCGCTTGGAGGTGTAGAGTTCGGTGGCCAGGAGGTTGGCGGCGGCGTCGCGCAGGCTGGTGCGGATGAGGCTGCGCAGGATCTTGTCCTCCACGTCGGGGCCGATGTCCTGGTAGATCTTCGCCACCATGCTCTGCTGCAGGGAGTAGAAGATGGTGCAGTCCAGCTTGACCGTGAGGCCGTCGCTGGTGATGACCTGGATCGAGTCGTCGCCCTTCTTCTGGCCTTCGTCCTGGATGTTGGACATGGTGTAGTTGCGGGTGCGGACCTCCATCTCCACCACCTGGGCGAAGGGATTGATGAAGTGCAGGCCCGAGGGCAGCGCGTCCGGCTGCACCTTGCCGAACAGCAGCATCACGCCGGCCATGCCGGGGGCGACGATCACGGCCATGGACCCCACTGCGCAGACGGCGGCCGCGCCCCAGGCGACGATGTGGATGATGCCCAGGCGCGCCGACATGGGGAAGCCGACCTGCTTTTTGGCGCGCCAGGCGGCGAGCCCGCCCAGGAACAGAAGCACTGCGATGAAGATCATGGGCGGCTCCGAGGAAGGATTTGACGGGACTGAGGTTCAGTCTGGTTTGTCGTTTACAACCATAACACCCTCATCCAGCGCCACGGGGTCGGCCAGACAGGTGAGCGGGACCCTCAGCGGCTCGTCGTCACCTTCAAAGCGCAGGACCAGCATCGCCCTGGCGGCGGCGGGGGCGGTGCGGCGGACGGTCAGCGCCTGCTCCGCGGCCGGGGCCGCCGGCAGGGGGCCCGGCTGGAAGCCGGCCCCTTCCAGCTCCGCCCCCAGGATGCGGAAGGGCGCCCCGGACCGGGACCTGAGCCTGAGCTCCAGGCGGTCCGGCCCGGACAGCCGGAACAGCAGCCGCGGCGGGCTCGCCTCGACGGCGCGGCGCAGCCGCCATTCCAGGTAGAGATCGAAGCCGGGCTGCAGCGGGGCGTTGCTCTCCACCCGGACCCGGTCCAGCCCCAGCAGCATGCCCGGCGGGACCCTTCCCGGCCGCAGGATGAAGGCCAGCCGGGCCCGGGGCCCCACGGCCTGGAGGTCGCACTCCAGGTAGGGCGGCAGCGCCGTCGCCAGCCGGAGCGCCAGGGGCTCGCCGGTCTCCCGCGCGAAGCTGAAAACGGCGCACGGGCTTTCCCGCGGACCCACCTCGCCGTAGTTCCGGCGCGTCCCGTCCACCGTGAGGTCGGGCCGGACCGTCATGCGCACCGGGAGGTAGTAGCTGCCCTGGCGGGCATCGTCGGTGCCCAGGCGCACATTGCGGGACTGGGGTCCCTCCAGGCCGGCGGGGTCCACCCGCAGCACCAGCCGGGCCGAACCGCGCGCCGGGATCGGCCGCTCCAGGGCCGGGCCGGCCACGCTCACGCCCGGAGCCAGGTCCAGCAGCCGCAGGGCGATGGGCGCGCCGCTGACGTTGCTGAAGGTGTAGCCCTGGGTCCGGGCCTCCAGCGGCCCCAGTTCGCCCAGGTCCACCCGGCCCGGGGGCTCCACCCGCAGCCGGGGCGGGGCGAAAGGGGCGGCCAGGGCGGTTCCCGCCACCATCCAGACGCGCATCAGGCCATGCCGCATTCGGTCTCTCCCGGTCCCATCCTGGCGGATGGTAGCCCACTATTCCCGGCGCGGGGCCTGGTTTCAATTATAATTAAATCATTAAACTTCCTTCCCTGATGGACCAGGAGGCGCCGTGATCGAAAACCTGTGGATCCAGGGCAACCATGAGGTCGAGGTCTGGAAGACCGCCCCCATCCCCGACCTCGTCACCCACATCGTCCAGCGCTACCACCTGGAGGCCCGGCTGGAGATGGCCCGCATGGAGAACCTCAGCGAGGAGGCGGTGCTGCTGGAAGGCGCCGACCACCCCGGCCTGGTGGAGATCCGGGATGAGATCGGCCGGTTCTGCCTGGCCTTCCGGGCCCACATGATCATGGAGGAGCGCAGCCTGTTCCCCTACCTGCTGGAGCCCGCGGCCGGCGGCCGCGGCGGCCAGATGCCGCTCCTGGTCAAGCTGCTGGAGGAGGGGCACCAGGCCGAGACCGGGCTGTTCGTGCGGCTCCGGGGCCTGGCGGCCGAGGCCCTCCCCCCGGTCGGCGCCCGGAACCTCCGGCAGCGCCTCCAGCAATGCTTCCGGTCCCTGGAGAAGAGTCTCCAGGCCCACATCTTCCTGGAGACCCAGGTGCTGTTCCGCCGGGTGTTCTGATCGCGCTACAGTGGCCTCAGCGCGGGAGGCGGAGCATGGACTACGACATCAGGACCGACGTGAAGTTCGGTCCCCTGGAGAGCTTCGACGCCGGGCGGATGGCCCGGGAAGGCACGGAAAAGTGGTGGAACCAGTCGCTCTGCCGGGTCAACGACTGCGTCGCCCGGCTCGGGGTGTTCGAAGGGGAATTCCACTGGCACAAGCACGATCTGGAGGACGAGGTGTTCTTCGTGCTGGAGGGGCGCCTGCTCCTGGACCTGGAGGACCGGGTGGTGGAACTGGAGCCGCACCAGGGCATCTGCGTCCCCAGGGGCGTGCTGCACCGCACCCGGGCCCCCCGGCGCACGGTGGTCCTCATGATCGAGGCCGCCACGGTCACCCCTACGGGAGACTAGCCAGGTTCGCGATCACCTTGAGCAGGGCGGTGCGCAGGTGGAGTTTCTCGGGGCCGCTCAGCCCGGCTTCCAGGTCCCGGCCCAGCTCCTCGGCCAGGGCGTCCAGGGCGGGGGCCACCTGCGCCCCGGTCCGGGAGACGCTGACGATGTTGCGCCGGCCGTGGGCGGGATCGGGGATGGAATCCACCAGGCTCTTGTCCTGCAAGGTCTTGACGATCCGGCAGGCGGTGGGGTCGTCCATGAATACCCACTGGGAAAGGCAGTGCAGGGACATGGGCCCCTGGGCGTAGAGCACCCGCAGGATCCAGCCCTGCTGCGGGGTCAGCCCATGGGCGGCGAACTTCGCCCAGAAGGCCTGGCGGATCTGGCGCCGGGCCGTGCCGATCAGCTTGATCAGGGGCGCGTTCACATCGAGGGGGGGCGGCAGGGGATCTTGCATAAGCAAGAAGATAATCGACTCGCCGGCCAAAGTCACGCACCGGCTCACGGCCCGCAGATCCGGTTCCGGCCCCGGGCCTTGGCTTCGTACATCCACCGGTCCGCCTCCTCCACCAGGGTCTTCCAGGACCGGCCCAGGGAGGGGCGGGCGGCGGTGGCGATGCCGATGCTGACGGTCACCTGGCGGGCGATGGCCGAGCAGGGGTGGGGCATGGCCAGGTCCGCCAGCTGGGCCATGATCTGGTCAGCCACGATCCGGGCCCCGTCCTCATCGGTCTCGGGCAGCACGCAGACGAACTCCTCGCCGCCGTAGCGGGCGGCGAGGTCGGCCGGCCGGCGCAGGGCCATGCCGAACACCTTGGCCACCGCCCGCAGGCAGTCGTCGCCCCGGCTGTGCCCGCTGCTGTCGTTGAAGGCCTTGAAGTGGTCCACGTCGCCCAGCACCAGCGACAGGGGCTGGGCGCTGCGGCTGCAGCGCTGCCACTCCATCTCCAGGTACTGGTCGAACCGGCGCCGGTTGGCGATGCCGGTGAGCCCGTCCAGCAGCGAGAGGTTGCGCAGCCGGTCCTGCTGGTGCTTCTGCTCCAGCTGGTTGCGGACCCGGGCGGCCAGCACCGGCGGGCTGACGGGCTTGAGGATGAAGTCGATGCCGCCGGCCTCCAGGGCCCGCATCTCCTCGGCCTCGCCGCCCAGGGCGGTGAGGAACAGCACCGGGATCTCCCGGGTGCGGGAGTCGCTCTTGAGCCGGCGGCAGACGGCGAGGCCGTCCAGGTCGGGCATCATGATGTCCAGCAGGATGAGGTCCGGGCTGCACTCCACGGCCAGGGTGAAGCCGTCCTCGCCGTTCTCGGCGGTGAGCACCCGGTAGCTCGGACAGAGCAGGTTGCCCATCAGGCGGCACAGGGTCCGGGAGTCGTCCACCACCAGCACCGTGTCCGCCCCCTCCGGGGCCTGGCCCGGGGGCGGTCCGGCCAGCGCGGCGCGGGCCGGGTCGGCCGCGGGACACGCGCCCGCCTCGGGGATCCAGATGAAGAACCGGGTGCTGACGCCGCCGTGGGGAGCGAAGCCCACTTCGCCGCCCAGGAGCTGTTCACCCAGCAGCCTGGCCCCGAAAGTGCCCAGGCCCCGTCCCCTGCAGGCCTTGGTGCTGAAGCAGCGCTCGAACACCCGTTCCGCGGTCTCGGAGGGGATCACGCCGGGGTTCTCCACCATGAAGCCGCGCCGGTCCTGGCGCCTTTCGTGCCAGACCTTGACGGTGCCGCCCCCGGGGGTGGCTTCCAGGGCGTTCTTCACCAGGTTCACCAGGACCCGGGTCAGCAGCACCGGGTCGCAGACGAAGGGCTCCGCCGGCCCGGGCTGGATCTCCAGGCGCTTGCCCCGCGCGGCCTCGCTGTCCCGGAAGAACCGGCCCAGCCGGTCCAGGATCTCGGCGGGCCGGGTCTCCCGGCTCTCCCCCGCGGACCCGCCCGGCTCGGCCCCCAGCAG
>Ga0316231_1003891_pt1 | contig 12797 bp, 8 predicted proteins | sample TBH18027metaG_FD_206002 | JGI IMG/M metagenome (GOLD analysis project Ga0316231, IMG submission 206002) | Freshwater microbial communities from Trout Bog Lake, Wisconsin, USA - TBH18027 | ecosystem: Environmental > Aquatic > Freshwater > Lake > Hypolimnion/Profundal zone | place: USA: Wisconsin...
TTTTACCGGCCGCTGAAGGGGCCCCATTCAGAAGAGGGCTACATCCTGGACTTTGAGAAGATTTACGAGAAGATCGCCGAGACCGAGGAGATGGGCGGCACAGGCGTGCTGATGCAAGGCGGCATTCATCCCGACCTGAAGATTGACTGGTTCGAGGGGCTTTTCAGCGGCATCAAACAGCGCTTCCCAAAAATCTGGCTGCACTGCCTTACCGCATCAGAGATTCTGGCCATTGCCAAATACAGCGACCTGACTTTGCGCGACACCATCATCCGCTTAAGGGATGCGGGCCTGGATTCGATTCCCGGGGGCGGGGCAGAGATTCTGGACGACGAAGTGCGCGCGCGGGTTGCGCGGCTGAAGTGCAATACCGAGGACTGGCTGAGCGTGCATCGCACCGCGCACCAACTGGGCATGAGGACGACGGCCACGATGATGTTTGGCGTGGGCGAGACGGTTGAGCAGCGCATTAACCACTTTGAAGTGGTGCGTAAGTTGCAGGAAGAGACAGGCGGCTTTACGGCATTTATCCCATGGAGCTTCCAGCCCAAGAACACGGCGCTGGGCGGTCGAGGCTGGGAAGAGGCTACGTCTGTCGAGTACCTGAAGGTTCTGGCTATCTCACGGCTGTATCTGGATAACATTGAAAATGTGCAGGCGAGCTGGGTGACGCAGGGACTGAAGGTGCTGGAGTTGGGCCTTCACTTTGGCGGCAACGATGTGGGCTCTGTGATGCTGGAAGAGAACGTGGTGAAGGCCGCGGGCACTTCAAACTGCACGACGGAAGAAGAGCTGCGGCGGATTATTCGCGATGCAGGCTTCAAGCCCGTGCAGCGGGATACGCTGTACCGGACGATGTTTTTGAGCTAGGGCCGCACAGGGCTGTTTCCGGTGTAATCTGCGCTGCAAGATCCTTGAGATCGGCAATCCGGTTTGCGCTCCTGTCTATTGAAGATGGGGTCGAAATCCAGACGACTCACGTGTGGGCCTTTGCGTGAGCCTCGTAATCCTCCGAATCAGCTGTACTTACTCCGGGCCAAGCACCTTAGTGCGAGGGCGCAAGACTTCACTGCCTTGCGCCGGCTTGTCTTGTTATCGCTGGTCCCGCTTATAAGTCCACCTCGCCTTGCTGTTTACCGGGTTGCCTGCACGGCGCGCAGGGTGAGTATCTGGTGGGGATGGATCGTGAAATGAAACTGGCTGTCTCCATCCATTGATACTGCGTCCTGGCCGCGCTCCACGGCGTCTGTCTGCCATACGTGTGCGAGGTGGAGCGAAGGAGAGCGCACGGTTACCGTTCGCTCCGTGCCGCCAAAGTCAAGAAGGCGGAGGATGGTACCGTTGCCGTCTTCGGCGGGCTTCCATGTTTCGAGCAGGACGGCGGGGTCAGACACATCGAGGAAGCTCTGCTGCTTGCCGTCAAGACTGTGCTGCGAGTTATCCGTTGCGGGTAGGGCTGCAGAGTCATTAGCCGTGGTGGGAGTCATGGCCTTGTCCTGGTCAGTGACTATGTCATTCTCGATGGGCGTGGCTTCTTCCCAGCCCATGCGGCTCAGGTCGGCTGGCCTGGTTGTATCCGCGCTTGTAACTACATAGCGGAAGGTGAAGTGCCCGCCCTGGCCGCCACGATAGTTTGTATCCCAGTAGTTATTCATGACATAGGAGAAGATAGCTCCGGGGCGCTTGCCGAATGCGTCAGGCCAGTCGCCGCGATTTATATCGCCGAGCGTGATGAGCGGCGCGTCGAGCGGCATAACGGTTCCCGACAGGCCGTCCTGCTCAACCGATGCCCAGTGCTGCGCGGAGAACCACTCGTGGCCAGCGCCGGGGTACATGTCCATTGCCGGATCGACGACACCATTTTGAATCTCATACTGGAAGCGGGGCTGACTCATTGAAAACGGGAAGGCGAAGTATGCAGCTTCTTTGGTGTCAACTTCTTTCTTGCTGATGTGCTCAATGAACTCGATCTTCTTCTGGTTGTCGAACAGGACGATCTCCGCTTGGATTGAGGGGGCGTTGGTGTTCTCGCACTCCATGCGCGCTACCTGTCCGAAAGGCGTGCGGGTGACGGAGAGGAGCTTGCCGCTGTGCGAGGAATGGACCGTCAAATCGGCCTTGGGAGAGATGCGGTCATAGTGCAGGAGCGTGTTCGGTGCCTTGTCGCCGCCGGTGACGTAGAGATATTCGCCGAAGCGGTAGGGGCTCTGCTGACTAACGAGTTCGCGCTGTAACTGCTTGTCATAGATGGCGCGGACAGCACCTGTCTCGGGATCGAGTTCGACCTTGTAGTAAGGACTCTCAAGGGATGTGCTGTGTGCGCGTTCGGTATCGGCGGGCGCTTGTTTGGCTGCCCGCATGGTGTAGACCTTGTAGCCCAGCGGAGGAATGGCAGTGGCCATGAAACGGACATGGTGGAAGCTGCTGCCGCTACCGAGAATTTCAAATGGCACGATCTGATTGGTGGTGGTGTCGAGTAGCTCGTCGCCCTTGCCGATATCGACAGAGACGAGCCCGTTGCGCTTCCAGTTGAGACTGTTGAAGACGATGAGGCTGCCGGGACCGGCGGCGATGGAGTTAGCCAGATTGGCCATGCTGCGGCGGGTGAGAAAGTCTACCTGCGCGGCGGCATCGACGGCGGTTTGATCTTTGACGGCGAGCTGATCAACGGCCTCAGAGCTGGTGGGGTCAGAGGTACTGTTATACGAAGTCCAGGTGTGCTCATCCATCAGCACCATTTTTTCCCACATGCGCGCGAGTTCTGCGGGGTCGAGCTTGATGTGGGGATTGACGAAGGAAGTGAGGGTGGCAAACTTCTCCGCAGTGAGGCCGCGCGCTTCATTGCGGCGCTCGAGAGCTGTGTAGTATGCGTCCGCGCCCGCACCGTCTTCCCAGTAGGGGCCGCCGTCTCCGCGGATGGTGGGAATGTTACCCTGAAACTGCTTTTCGACGCTCTGGATTGCTTCATGAAAGTCAGAGTATTGCAGGTGCGGATAGGCGTAGACGCCGTTCCACCATTGCGTCAGCTCGGCCTGCTGCGGGAAGAGATCAGTGTTCTCAACCTGGGTGCCATAGATAATGGCAGCGCTGGCGCGGTAGTTGGGGTTGGCGTACATCTGCAGGTAGAGCGGAATTGTTTCCCGGCCTGCTGACATGACGGGCGGGCGGCCAAAGAGGAATTCCAACTGCATGTAATGGCGCGAGTACCAGAGGAAGACGCGCTTGCCGTCTGGCCCCTCCCACCACATGGGCGAGTTTTCATTGAGGCGGCCCTGCAAGAGCACCGGAGCGCGGTAGTTGTTGCTGGCGGCGGCAAAGTAGTGCAGCCCGGCGGCGGCGAGGATGGACGCATAGGACCAGGAGTAGGAAGGGACGTCTGTGATGTTGGCGTAGTCAAGGGGAGTGCCGTATTTTCTGCTGAAGTTGGCGCTGGGATAGAAGGAACGGATGAGCGTCTCAGTGGAGGCGATGCCGGTGAGCAGATTGGCATACTGCGCGGGGAGAACGACCTGTCCCTTCTGGATGGCCTGGATAGCGCGTTTCTTCTGCTCGGTGGAGCGGGTCTGCATGAACTGCTGCAGGTCCCATTCGCCGTCGAGGCTGAAGCGGAAGTCCTTGTGCTGCGCGGTCATGTCGAGCGCTTCGTCGATGGTGCGGCTCTGGATGGCGGCGATTTTTGCCTGGTAGTCAGAGTAGCCGACATCGACGTGAATGTGAGGGATTACGTAGAGCGTCCACTTCTTTTTGGGATCGATGGACTGGCTGAACTTCTGCTTGCGGCCTGCGAGTTGAACGGTGAGCTGGGCCTGGGTTTTGGGTTGAAATTCAGAGACCAGGAACTGGAGCTTCTCTTCGCCGAAGTCGTGGCCGGCTTGAATTGCGAGGCGATAGTGCTTGCTGCCTATATCGAGATCTGCGCTGCCGGGGCCTGTGCGCTTGCCATAGCGGATAAAAGCTTCAACACATTCCTTGAGTTCGCCGTTCTGATTCTGGAAGAAGATGGTGGGTTCAAGTTGCGCGGAGTAGGAGGCTGCATGGGCGTCGAGCGGGACGCTGTCCAACTGGATGGCGTCGTAGGCGAACCCTGCATCGGGAACAGCGGTGCTGGACTCCTCGACCGGCTGCAGGGTGATGGTGTTGGCCCCCGCGCGCAGGTAGCTGCCGGGGAAGGTGAACTCAACGTCTGCCGAGGAGTAGGCGGGATCAAAGCTGTCGAATTGGTCGCCGCTGCTGTAGTCGAGCGCGGGATGGAGGTAGAATGCGCCGTCTTTTCCGTTGATGGTGACCCTGAGCGAGGGGACGCTGGCGTTCTCAATCAGCACGGAGATATGGAGCCGGTAACTCTGCGCTGGAGCGCCCTCGATAGAAAAGGTAATTGCGCGCGGAGCGGAAGCGAGGCTGGCGGTTTGCGAAGCTGATGGCGAGCCAAGGGCGGCTCGATGGGTTCCGGGCCAGTCCTTGGCCAGGTCGCTTTTTGAAACGACGAAGTTGACCTTTTCTTTGGGGCTGCCGGAGAAGAACTCGGCGGAGGAGCGATTGAAGTCGCCGATGCGAAACACGGTCTTTTGCGCTGAATCCTGGGGCGGAGCCGCGCAGAGCAGGGAAGCAGCAATGAAAGATGAGAACAGGCCGCAGAGGAGGTGGACTTTAAGGGTCGTACGCATGGGTGAACTCCTGGAGTGGATTGGCTTGGTGACCGTTGCCCGCGGCATTCGAGCCGGAATAAACTGTGCCCTGGAATCGCAGGAATTCTACAGGCTTGCGGAAGGTTTGGATAGGCCGCGATGTGGGCCGCTGCGCGTTTCATGGGACGGAATCGCATTTACGCCTGGGAAAGCCCCGGCGTATGTTCTGGCTGCCACACCCGCTACAATTACGCAAAGCAGTTTCAGGAGGTCACCATGCGGCCGTCCTTCACACTGGGCATTGAAGAGGAATACCAGACCGTTGACCCGGTCACGCGCGATCTGCGCTCGCATATCCAGACCGAGATGCTGGAGCAGGGCAAGCTGCGGCTGCAGGAGCGCGTGAAAGCGGAGATGCACACCTCAGTGGTGGAGGTGGGCACGCGGATTTGCCGCAACATAGACGAGGCCAGGGAGGATATCTACGAACTGCGGCGCGAGATGATCAAGCTGGCGCGGGAGCACAAGCTGATGCTTGTGGCCGGCGCCACGCATCCTTTTGCCGACTGGCGCACGCAGGAGATTTACCCGGACCCACGCTACCACCAGGTTGTGAAAGACCTGCAATTGGTGGCGCGCGCCAACCTGATTTTTGGCCTGCATGTCCACGTGGGCATTGAGGACCGCGAGGCGGCCATCCGCATCATGAATTCGATGCGGTACTTTTTGCCGCACATTATGGCGCTGGCTACCAACTCGCCCTTCTGGCTCGGCATCAACACGGGCTACAAGGGTTACCGCGCCAAGGTGTTTGAGAATTTTCCGCGGACCGGGATTCCCGACGCGTTCTCCAGTTACTCAGAGTTTGAGAACTATGTGAGCCTGCTGGTGCGGACCAACTGCATCGACAACGCCAAGAAGATCTGGTGGGACATCCGGCCGCATCCATTTTTCAACACGGTTGAGGTTCGCGCCTGCGACATACCGCTGCGGGCCGAGGAGACGGTGGCGATTGCCGCGCTGATTCAGGCTACGGCGGCCTATCTCTACCGTCTGCATGAGGCCAACCAGGACTTCCGCCAATACGCGCGGCCGCTGCTGATGGAGAACAAGTTTCGCGCGGTCCGCTACGGGCTGGATGGCAAGCTGATTGATTTTGGCAAGCAGCAGGAGGTTCCACTGCGCGACCTGATCGAAGAGTATCTGGCGCTGATTGATCGCGACGTTGATGAGCTGGGAAGCCGCGAGGCGATTGAAGGGATTCGGAAGATTTTAGTGACCGGCACCGGGGCGGACCGCCAGTTGAAGGTGTTCGAGGAGTCGGGTGGGGATTTGAAGGCGGTAGTGGATTACATGGCCGAGGAGACGACAGCGGGGCTTTGAGACCGCTGCCGTCTTTCGCGCATTGGTGTTGCGCTACGCCTGGGTTGCGATGGCGGAGATGCCTCTCTTGCTCCACTTGCCCTGGGTGAAGTCAGGGAACTCGACCGGGGCGCTTCCGCGGCTAACCGAGGTTACGCTGAGCGGCGCTACGGCGGACCAGGATGCGGCGTCGTAGACGTCCAGATCTGGCGGCAGGCCTTCGCGGACGCACTGCAAAAGGCGATAGAGCATGATGAAGTCCATGCCGCCGTGACCGCCGACCTTCTTGGCGATCTCACCCTGCTTCTTCCAGAGGGGATGGTCGTACTGCTTCCAGGCATCGAGTGATCCCCACTCTTCATTCTTGTTCATGCCGTCAAAGAAGATGCGGGGCGGATAGTCCTGGAAGAGGCCCTTGGTTCCGGCAATCAGGTTGATGCGGTCGTAAGGGTGAGGCGTTGAGATGGCGTGCTTCACGGTGATGGTGAGGCCCTTGACGGTCTTGATGAGGGAGGTGTTCATGTCGCCGGTGATGTACTTCTCAGCCCATTTAGGGTCGCCGGGCTTGAGGTGATCTTTGCGGTACTGGTCAAGGCCGCGCTGGGGCGAACTCATGGAGACGATGTGTCCAAAGCGGTCTCCACGCTGCACGCCCATGTAGTTGGCCACGGGGCCCAGCCCGTGCGAGGGATAGAGGTTGCCATCGCGTTTGGTGTGGTCGGCGCGACGCCAGAGGCCTTCTCCCACATCCGCAAACAGGATGCTGCGGAGGTCGTGGATGTAGGCTCCTTCGCCGTAGAGAAGCTCGCCGAACTCGCCACCGTGCACCATGCGCAGGACCAGCGTTTCATTGTAGCCATAGCAGCAGTTCTCAAGGATCATGCAGTGCTTGCGTGTCTCCTCGGAGGTGTGGACGATCTGCCAGCACTCATCGATGGTGGTGACGCCGGGCACCTCGATGGCTACATCTTTTCCAGCCTTCATGGAGGCGACGGCCATGGGCGCGTGCCAGTTCCACGGAGTGGCTACCAGCACCAGGTCCACGTCTTTTCTGGCTACCAGAGCCTCATAGTGGTGCGGCCCGTCGGTGTAAAGCTCAGGCGCTTTTTGCCCTGCCTTGACCACCATGGAGGCGGCATGTTCGGCCTTCTCTTTTACGATGTCGCATATCGCAATTATCTGCGCATCGGCAGCGAGAAGGTTGCCGAGCAGCGAGGTTCCGCGGCCGCCGGTGCCGATGATAGCGATGCGCGGTTCGCGCTTGGCAAAAGCCACGTCCATCATGGTTTTGCGGGCGGTTACATTCTCCGCATGGGCCAGATTTGCCACTCCAAGGCTGGCTGCGCTGGCTGCACCCATCTCAAGAAATCTGCGCCGCGTCCACAATCCCAATCCTGAATCCTGTTCGTCGAAGTTCATTTGTCCATTCCTGTTCTACTTCGGCATGCTCGTTAAGGCGGGCATTGCGCGAGGGTGGAGTTGCATCGAGTGGAAAGTGCGGAGTGCGGCAACAGCTGAAAAGCTGCTGCGGATTGCCTGCTGGCTTGCTGTCTTCAGTTGCTGCCGCGTCCGGTAAGCCTATCAAGAAGAAATGGAAACATTCGCAAAGAATTGCGAATTTCGTTTTGAAGGCGAGATTAGGGAATTGGAGCGCTGCTGTCAAGGCTTGGGGAAAAGATGGGGGAATGGCGGTGGGTTCCGGCTTTGAATTCGAGCTGCCGGAATTTCCGCTGGCGGCAGGGATTACGTATTCTATTGATGGAGAGTTTTCCCCGCATGACTGAAGCTGTTGCCCATTTGCTTACGCTGAACTATCCCGCTGAATTTTTGCCCGGCGCCCGCTCGGCCGTTACGACCTGCCTGCGTATTGACCCAGCGGAGAAGGTTACGCTGATTACCGACCGCGAGACCGAGCCTATTGCCGCCGCACTGGGTGCGCAACTGGAGGAGCGGGGCTGCCAGTGGAACGTGTTTGTGCTGGAGGACCTGGCGCCGCGTCCGCTGACTGATATGCCCGCCGCCGTGCTGGAGGATATGGAGACTTCGCAGGTGTCGATCTTTGCCGTGCAGGTGCAGGCGAACGAACTGCACTCTAGGATGCAGATGACGGATGTGGTGAACCGGCGCCGCATGCGCCATGCGCACATGGTCAATATCACTCCGGAGATTATGTGCCAGGGTATGCGGGCGGACTTTGACCTAGTGGACCGGCTGAGCCAGAAGGTATTGGAGCGGGTGCGCAAGGCGACTCGCATCCGAGCCACTACGAGCGCGGGGACGGATATTACGGCGGAGATGAATCCCGGCTACAAGTGGTTCAAGACCTCCGGGATTATCTCGACGGAAAAGTGGGGCAACCTGCCCGGCGGGGAGTGCTTTACCTCGCCCGGAGAGGTAAACGGGACCTTTGTGGTGGACGGCGTTGTGGGCGACTGGCTTTGCGCGCGTTACGGACTGCTGGCCTCAACACCGCTGACGATTGAGATTGCAGGCAATCGCATTGTGAGTTGCGCGAGCGAGAACAAGCAGCTTGAAGCCGACTTTTGGGCATACACGCATACGGACGAGAACTCCGACCGGGTGGGCGAGTTTGCGATCGGCACCAATCTGGGCGTGGAACGGGTAATTGGCAACATTCTTCAGGACGAGAAGTTTCCCGGCATCCATATTGCTTTTGGGAACCCTTACGGCGAGCATACTGGGGCGCCATGGCGCTCTGGCACGCATATCGACGTGGTTGGTCTGGGCTTCAACATCTGGCTTGAAACTGAAGCCGGACAGGAGCAGATCATGCGCGATGGGCGGTTCCTGATCGCGGCCTAGATTGGAGAGAGCGGTGGAGTTGCCGTTGGCGGACCCGGGGCAAAGCAAGGCCGGGATTGCAGCTCAGCAGGGTTTTTCTTCCACGATCTGGCCGGAACATCTAAGCTGATGCTATGGCTACAGACAATTCGATTTCTCTTCGCACACTTGGCAACTCTGACCTTCAACTTACGCCAATCGGCTTTGGCGCCTGGGCCATAGGCGGCGGCGACTGGGCTTATGCCTGGGGGCCGCAGGACGACAATGAGTCCATTGCCGCCATTCATCGCGCACTGGATATGGGCGTCAACTGGATTGATACTGCGCCGATCTACGGACTTGGTCACTCAGAAGAGGTGGTTGCGCGCGCCCTGAAGGGCAGCAGCCACAAGCCGCTGGTGTTTACCAAGTGCTCCATGCGCTGGCACGAGGACCGCTCCATCTACAACTCACTCAAGGCCGCATCCCTGGTGGAGGAGGTGGAGGCCTCGCTGCGTCGTCTTGGGGTGGAGAGCATCGATCTCTACCAGATTCACTGGCCTAACCCCGAAGGGGAGATTGAGGAGGGATGGGAGGCACTGAGCCGGCTACGTGAACAGGGCAAGCTGCGCTGGATTGGCGTTTCCAACTTCAATATCGAACAGTTGAAGCGCATCCAGAAGATTGCGCCGGTTACCAGCTTGCAGCCGCCCTACTCCATGCTGCGGCCGGCCATTGAAGCGGAGTTGCTTCCTTTTGCGCAGGCCAATGGTATTGGCGTCATCAACTACTCGCCCATGGTTTCAGGGCTGCTTACAGGCAAGATGACCCCGGAGCGCGTGGCTGCGATGCCGGCTGACGACTGGCGCCGGAAGGCGATCGAGTTCAGAGAGCCCCGGCTGAGCCGCAATCTTCGGTTGGTGGAGCTGCTGCGCGAGATTGGGCAGGGGCACAACGTAAGCCCCGGCGTGGTGGCCGTGGCCTGGACGCTGCATAATCCCAGCATTACCGCTGCTATTGTGGGCGGACGCAGCGCAGGGCAGGTGGAGGAGATGTCCGCGGCACTCACCTTCAGGCTTGAGGAAGATGAATACGATCGCATCAAGGCGTTTCTGGCTGCCAACCCGGTTTAGAGTTGGCGAGCGCAGCAGGCAAACAAAAACCCCGGCCACGGCCGGGGTTTTTGTAATTGAAGGAAAAAGCCGATTTACATGGCAGCAACGAAATCCGGAACAAGAACTGCAGCATGATCTTGCAACAACTGCGTCATCCGCGCGGCCATGCCGGTGTACATTGAAGCGGCGCGGAAGGCATTAACGCGAACACCTTCGCTGGCCTGTGTAAAAGCATATTGACCGAGGGCCATTAGAACGCATACTCGAATCTGCATGGCATCGCTGTGCAGGGTTTCAACGAGCAATCGGTCCACGTTTTCGCAGTTCTTGGCGGCATAATCTGCCATCTCAAGCATTACCTTTGCATTCTGGTACATCACCCACAGGCCTTTAGGACCCTCCATACGTTGCCAGGCATCCTCAGGGGTTGCGCTCAGGCCCTCTTTCCAGAGGAAGTGAGCACTTAACTCCCGAGCGCTCCACTCGGGGCGCAGTCTTGCCAGCATGGAATCCCATGATTGAGCGTTGCGACGCTTTGCGGCCATGCGCCAATGGACAAAATACAGCGCAACGACCGCGATTGCCGCAATTTGAAGCGAAAGTAAAATCATCGATGAGCCTCAAACCGGGATTTGGTAACCACAAATGTAGTCACGACGGCCCGGCAGGTCTTTGGAGTACGTACTACTAGTAACAGAAAATCGACTGCTTGTGCACAAAAATCAGCGGCGTTCTACTGCTTTAGTTGCAGATTTCCGTAATCAGGAGGACAGTGAACTTAAGTAACGTTACTAGGGGATTCAGATGCCTAAAGGTTCATTCTTTTGGTGACCTTGCCAAGTTCGCAAGGGATGGCCGCGGCCACGGCAGGGGAGGCAGGACCGGATTTATGGCTCGTCGCTCTTCCGGGAATTGGCCGGGGCATGGGCGGCGATGGCTGTACGGCCGGAGTGAGCGGCTCCGGCAACGGCCATCAGCATGCTCTGCATCTGGGGACTGAACTCACGCCGCTCCGCCTCCTGCTGCGCGAAGCAGACTGCCCAATAGGCCAGGGAACATACATAGCTGGCAACCAGGAGTTGATCGAGCACGCGGTATTGGGCATCGGCCACCTTGTAGCTGTGGAGCACGGTGGTTGTGATAGCAACCAGGGAGTAGAAGCCAAGGCCCGTGGCAACCTGCAGTTCACGATCGCGCCAGCCGATGGAGAGCAACTGGCTGGATGCGGCAAGCAGCAGAAAGAAGAGGATCCTGAGAACCGATACGGTTTGCCGTAGGTGAAAGAGAAGGTGCCACTGGAGAGGGTAATGGGAGAAGGCGGAGGAGTCCGCAAAGGGCCAGATAGCTGCTCCGGCGCATGCAATGAGAATTCCGAGTACCCATACGGTGCCGCGCGGCAGCGATGAACGGAAGGGCCGCAGGATTGACCAGGCAAGTTCCACCAGAACGCAGAACTGGAGGGTGTTGTCCAGGCACTCCTCCACGACGAAGGTGGTTAGATAAGCGGCAGGCCAGTACTGACGCACAGCATAAGCGCCCAATCCACCAATAAGGGTCCAGGCGCTATAAGCGCAGAAAAATGGGAGAACATGCCAGACGCGCTTGTAGAAAAGCAGCGCCACAACTGCTGCGAGCGCCACAATACCGGCAAACCAGAGTGCAGTGTCCAGATTTACCATCAGCATCCTGCCAAGGCCCGTCTACACGTTGTCTTGAGTCTAGCAGTGATTCGATGCGTACCGACTTACAACAATCTGGTTTCGCGCTGTCTACTAACCGATCGAAACGTCGCCATTTACTGGCGGGAAGGGCGGCAGGGGGTTAATGGGAGAGCTGATTGATGCGAATCCACCATTTACTGGGGGGAACGGGGGCAGCGGGTTAATGGGCGAGGTGATTGATGCGACACCACCATTTACCGGCGGGAACGGCGGTAAGGGGTTGATGGGCGAGTTGATTGATGCGATTCCATCATTTACCGGGGGAAAGGGTGGAAGCGGGTTAATGGGCGAGTTGATTGATGCGACACCACCATTTACCGGCGGGAACGGCGGTAAGGGGTTGATGGGCGAGGTGAGCGATGCAATTCCACCATTGACTGGGGGGAAGGGCGGCAGGGGGTTGATGGGCGAAGCCGCCGCCTGTCCCATGGTGAAAGCTGCGAGGGCGAAACCAAAAACAACGCTGCGGATACTAAACGTGCTTGAGATCATGGTGAATTACTCCTTGCAAAAAGGGAAATTGTATGCATGGAAAGAGTAACCCAAATTGGTCAGCGGAGCTACCACGAAAGTAACCTATTGAGTAAATATTGGTGTAAACAGTGGTTTTTTCCTATCGAAACGCGTATAGGAATTTTGAAATGGCATTGGCTTTTCTAGGCTCAGGTTGGTGGATTCAAACGGGAAGGAAATACCGGAGGTGAGGCTCAGCGAGTGCAGGGCGCAGGGTCTGAATCCTGAGATTCAGCAGACTTTTTCCTCTCCAGCGCTTATTCTTTCTCTACGAGGGCCAATTTTTGCTCCCCAAACTTCGCACTGAGTTCAACCAGCGCTTTTCAGCGCAAAAATATGCGGATCTGCGACGGCTTTTAGAGCAGCGCAGCGGCGTCGCCATTGACTTTCGCGTAGCTGAAACGCCGATTTTTGTTTCCCGGGCGCAACTGGACGAGATGGCGGCGGCTGGCGCCGAACTGACGGCCATTCTCATGGGCAATCCTGCCTGCCTTGGCGCGGCGCGGAAAGCAATCCCACAGGGTTACCTGGTGGCGAATGAGACGCCGCATCCAAATTTTCTGACGGCGGACTTTGCGCTGGTCCGGGGGCCGGGGGGTGAACTGACACCGAAGCTGGTCGAAATCCAGGCGTTCCCCTCTGTGTATGGTTACCAGGTTGTTCTCTCGCAGGGGTATCGC
>Ga0316231_1003894_pt1 | contig 12794 bp, 10 predicted proteins | sample TBH18027metaG_FD_206002 | JGI IMG/M metagenome (GOLD analysis project Ga0316231, IMG submission 206002) | Freshwater microbial communities from Trout Bog Lake, Wisconsin, USA - TBH18027 | ecosystem: Environmental > Aquatic > Freshwater > Lake > Hypolimnion/Profundal zone | place: USA: Wisconsin...
GAAGATTAGTCCAGGGCGAACATGATCCTGCGCCCCTGGCACATCCGAAAACATTGTTCGGCGCCGATCCCTGTCTGCCGACGGGCAAGATCCAGACCGCGCCGTTTCGGTCGACTGCAGGTCTTTCCCATCCAGACAACACCGGGAGACCTTCGGTCCAACCACGTACGGGGTAAGAGACCCTCGCACAACCCCAAGAGAGACCTCCACACAATCGGAGAGACCCTCGCACAACCCGAGTAGGAGAGCACCCTCTGCATGCGATGGGGGTGCGTTTGATTACCGGTCGCGCCCGGAAGGGCGCTCCGACTATTTCGCCTTGGCCACCGGTTCGACTGCCTGCCACTGGCTCAGCAATTCGAGCGTCAATCGGACGCCAAAACCGGTTGCGCCTTTGGCCAGGTACGGACGTTCTTCAGTAATGTTGGCCGTACCGGCAATATCAATATGCGCCCACGGCACTTTGCCGGCGTATTTCTCCAAAAATACCGCGCCGGCTATCGCGGAAGCCCATCGACTTCCACAATTTTTGTGATCGGCCACATCGCTCTTGATGGTCTCCCGGTATTCCGGCCACAAGGGCAACGGCCAGCAGCGTTCGCCCGTCCGCTCACCGGCCGCCTGAATTTGCGCGCCGAGCGCCGCATTCGTGCTGAACAGACCCGCCGCCAGGCTGCCCAGCGCCACCACACAACCACCGGTCAAGGTCGCATAATCCACAATCGCCTGCACGCCACGTTGCCGGGCGTAGACGATGGCGTCGCCGAGCACCACGCGCCCCTCAGCGTCGGTGTTGAGGATTTCAATCGTAATGCCGCGTGGATCGGTACCTTTGTAACTGGTCACGATATCGCCGGGACGGTAACTGGTCGCGCTCGGCATGTTTTCCGCTGCGGCGATAACGCCGAGCAGGTTGACCGGCAGCTTCAACAGCGCTGCCGCCCGCATAATCCCCAATACCGCGCAGCCGCCGGATTTGTCGAACTTCATCTCATCCATCCGGTCACCCGGTTTGATCGAAATACCACCGGAATCGAAAGTAATCGCCTTGCCAACCACGGCAATGGGTTTCTGGTCGGCCGGCCCCCCTTTGTATTCGAGCGCAATCAGGTGTGGCTCCCGGCTGCTGCCGCCGCCTACCGCAAGCAAACCACCGAACCCATCTTTCTCGAGTGCGGCCTTGTCAAAAACTGTGCATGTCAGATTGACTTCGCTCGCCAACGCGCGCGCCCGGTCCGCCAGCACGGCCGGGTAGACGACGTTGCCCGGCAAATCGGCGATGGCGCGGGTGTAGTTTGCCGACTCGGCGCCAATTTGCGCGCAGTGGACGACCCGCTTGGCCGCCGCTAACTCCAGCTTTGTGAAAATTGTTAGCCCCTTGAGTTTTCCCGTTGGCTCCGGGGCTTTGAACTCGGCAAATTTGTAGTCGGCCAGAATCGCCGCCTCCACGACCGCACCCACGGCCTCGGCCGTATCCGTCTGGAGCTGGAGACCGGCATTGTCGAGGCCCAGATCCCGGAGGCGCTTGACGACATTCCCAGTCGCGCGCCGAAGTTTTTCGATGGTGAAGTCGGCCGGTTTGCCAAGTCCAACCAGCAAGAGGCGCGCCGCGCGAACCCCGGCTTTGCCGACGGTATGCACCAGCAGGAGTTGCCGGTCAGAGCCATCGAACTCTTTCGCCGTCAGGCGCTGCAGGGCCGGCTTGAGGCTGGCCGGCACGGCGGGCGGCTCTTTCTGAAAGGCGAAGACGACGACTGCGGGCAAGGGTTGCGTAAAAAGGGATTGGTTGACGAGGCGAATATTCATGAGACCGGGATTATAAGTGTCGAACGCCGCGTCGTCAACCGGTGTCAAATTTCTTGACGCAGCGCCCATCTGGCGATGTTATAGAGCCTTGAAAGGAATTCTTATGAAACGCAGCATTATTATTTTAGCCCTGACCGGACTCGCCCTGACCCTAGGGAACACCGGGTGCAACCGCCCCACCAACTCCACCATTGGGTTGACCCCCGAATTGCAGGAGGTTGCCGCTCTGGCGCAAAATCACACCAGCGATGAAAATATCATCGGCTACATCCGCAACTCTGGAAAAACCTACAAAGTAACAGCAAATGACATTGTCATTCTCACCAAGAATGGCGTCTCACAAAACGTCATCGGTGCACTGATGCAGCAACCGGCTCCGGCCGCCGCACCGGCTGTTATAACGCCCGCACCGGTGGCAGTGGCAACGCCCGCGGCTCCCGCACCCGTGATCGTGAATGTTAATAATACCCAAACCGCACCTGCCGAACCCGTCGCAGCAGCAGCGGCAGCACCGACTGCGGCGACCGCCATGGCCCCCGCCCCGGGCGCCCCGGAACCGCCCCCCAGTCCGGAATATTTTGAGGCCCAACTCGCTCCCTATGGTCAGTGGCTGTTCTTGCCGGAGTTTGGCACACGGTGTTGGGTTCCGAACGGCCTGCCCCCCGGTTGGCGGCCGTATTTCGATAGCGGCCACTGGGTGTATACCGATAGCGGGATGTATTGGGAATCGGAACATCCCTGGGGCGCAATCCCCTTTCATTATGGGCGCTGGGTTTTCCGGGGAAGTTGGTTGTGGGTACCGGCGTATGAATATGCTCCCGCGTGGGTGATTTGGCGGCATGGCGAAGGCCACATGGGGTGGGCTCCCGTCCCATTCGGAGCGACGTTTGTCAGCGGCGGCTGGGAATTCCACGGACGCCGCGTCGCGGTGGATTTTGATTTTGGGTTGTCACCAACCCTATTTATTTTTGTAGGTGGCGACCATTTTCTCGACCGCGACTTCCACCGCCACGAGATGCATGGCGAGGAATGGCATCGGGCCTTTGCCCATAGCGAGATGAACCATTTTGTGCACGATGAGCACGGCCACGGGTTCCGGGTCGAAGGGTTTGAGCGGGCGCGCGTAGAAATTATTGTCGGCCACAAAGTGGAACCAGTCCGCCATGAAGAAGTGCAGGTGCACGCCCTCGAAAACCTCCATCACAACGCTGTCCACGAAGGTCCGGCCCATCCGCGCGTTGAGCCGGCTGCCCATGGGCCCGCCCATGAAGACAAACCCGAGCATGGCGGTGGCAAGCCCGCCGGCCCTGCGCACGAGGGAGCCGTGCACGCGCCAGCCGAACCGGTCACTCATGCGCCTGCACATGAAGAAAAAGTTTCGCACTCTGTCAGCAAATCAGTCACCCAACCCCAAGAGGGAGCGGTGCATGCACCGGTCGAACCGGCCACTCATGCCCCTGCTCATGAAGAAAAAGTTGGCCGCCCAGCCAGCTCGGCGGGCCAAACCCAAATGAGCCCAGGCCAGACGCCGACCGAACCGGTCGTCCGAACTCCGGCCCGCGAAGACCGCTCCACTCGGGCTGGCAGTCGCTCCTCAGCAATCGACAGTCCAACCACCGGGGATAACCCCGGCAAGTCCGCCTCCACTGATTCCAAACGGAAACGCAAGGACAGCGATCAGCCAACGGCCGATCAAAACTAATCCAACGATGCAGTTGAAACTGGTCGGGCACACCGTGAATCACGGTTTCGCGACTATTTTCAATTAGGCTGCTAAGCAAGCTGGATTCCGGTCCGGGAGTATTGTAGCTTTCCCCGCATGGTGGCGAAACGAATCATTCCGTGCCTCGATGTGGATCGCGGCCGCGTCGTCAAAGGGACAAAATTCCTGGACTTGCGCGATGCCGGCGATCCGGTGGAGTGCGCCAAGGAATACGACCGGCAGGGCGCCGATGAACTCGTCTTTCTGGATATCACCGCCAGCCATGAAGGCCGGGCGACCATGATTGACGTCGTCGCGCGAACGGCCAGCGAGTGTTTCATGCCGTTAACCGTCGGTGGCGGAATTCGCACGGTCGAAGACATGCGCGCGATGCTCAAGGCGGGCGCTGACAAGACCAGCATCAATACCGCAGCCATTCTCAATCCCAATCTGGTTCGTGCCGGCGCGGAACGTTTTGGCAGCCAATGCATCGTGGTGGCGATTGACGCCAAGCGGACCGGCCTCAACCAATGGGGGGTGTTCACCCATGGAGGGCGGAAGCCGACCGGCTTGGATGCCATCGCGTGGGCTCGCCAAGTGGCAGCTCTGGGTGCCGGTGAAATTTTATTGACCAGCATGGACGCGGACGGCACAAAAGCTGGTTATGACATCGCGTTGACCAGTACGATCAGCGCGGCGGTATCGATTCCGGTCATTGCGAGCGGGGGCGCGGGCACCTTGGAGCATATGGCCGAGGTGCTCACCACCGGCAAAGCCGATGCGGTGTTGGCGGCGAGTGTTTTTCATTTTGGCCAATATCAAGTGGCCGATGTAAAGGAATTCTTGAAAGCGAAAGGAATCGCAGTACGGTTGTAAATCGTTGGACAGGTGTCTCGCCTGTCTCTCAGATGGCGAGAAAAGCGGACAGGCGGGACGACGCCTATCCCACTACGTAATGAAATGAAAAGGTGACCATGAATATTGTAGATGATTTAAAATATGACTCAAACGGCTTGATCCCGGCGGTTGTGCAGGAGCACGGGACGGGCCGCGTCGTAATGGTGGCGTGGATGAACAAGGAATCGCTCACGAAAACCCTCGCGCTCGGCGAGATGGTCTACTGGAGCCGGTCCCGCAAGGAAATCTGGCACAAAGGCGCAACGAGCGGCCACACCCAAACCGTCAAAGACATGGCGTTCGATTGCGATAAGGATTGTCTGCTGTTCCAGGTCGTCCAAGCTGGCGCGGCGTGCCACGACGGATTTAAATCGTGCTTTTACCGGAGCTACATCAATGGCGAGGTGAAAGTCACCGAGCCGCGCCTGGTGGATCCCGAAAAAGTTTACGGCAAGAAATAGCCTCAGATGAACACAGATTGTCACGGATGAATCTGTGCTCATCTGTGTGAATCTGTGGCCAAACACAATGATCATTACCCCAACCAAAGCCGAATTCGTCAAACTCGCGCAGCAGGGCAATCTGATCCCGGTCTACGCCGAAATTCTGGCCGACGCGGAGACCCCGGTCTCTGCCTACCAGAAATTGCAAAAGACCGGGCCGTCGTTCCTGCTGGAATCAGTGGAAGGCGGCGAGAACATCGGCCGCTATTCCTTCCTCGGCGCCAATCCGCGGACGGTTATTCGCGTTGCCAAAGGCGATGCGGATGCGCTCCGCTCTGTCGAAGCAGAAATGGCGAAGTTCCGGCCGGTCACCGTCCCCGGTCTCCCGCGCTTTACCGGCGGAGCCGTCGGCTTTCTCGGTTACGAATACATCCATCAAATCGAAACCTCGGTACCGCAACCGGACCGCAATGAGCTGGGGACACCGGCCTTGTGTTTTATGATCACGGATACCATCCTGATCTTCGACCGGGTCAGCCAGACCATTAAAGTGGTCTCGAATGCGCACATTGAAACGGGCGCACCCGAAGCCGCATACGATCAGGCGGCCGCCCAAATCGAGCGCCTCCTCAGTCAGCTCGCCCAGCCGATTCCGCAGCGGCCCCTTGAATTTCAGCGCGACCCGGCCTTACCGGCCGTCACTTCCAACCTGACCCGGCCGCGGTACACTGAAATGATCGCCAGCGCGCAGGAGTACATCAAGGCCGGTGATATTATCCAGGTCGTGCTCGCCCAGCGCTTCGCGACCCAAACACCGGCCGCACCGCTCGATATTTACCGGGCTCTGCGTTCGATCAATCCCTCGCCGTACATGTTCCTCCTTGATTTTGGCGACTTCCAACTGGTCGGTGCGTCTCCCGAAGTGCACGTCCGGTGCGAAGACCGACACGTCGAGATTCGCCCGATCGCCGGCACGCGGTGGCGCGGGAAGACCCATGACGAAGATCTGCGCCTCGAAAAAGATTTGCTCGCCGACGAAAAAGAACGCGCTGAACATTTGATGCTGGTGGACCTCGCCCGCAACGACATCGGCCGGGTCTGTGATTTTGGCAGTGTCAAAGTCGACGAGTTCATGACCATCGAACGCTACTCGCATGTCATGCACATCGTCTCGAACGTGACCGGCCAGTTGCAGGCGGCGCACAACGCCTACGACCTGATGCGCGCCACCTTCCCGGCCGGCACCGTCAGCGGAGCTCCCAAAGTCCGGGCCATGCAAATCATCAGCGAGCTGGAAGCCACACAACGCGGCCCCTATGCCGGCGCCGTTGGCTACTTTGGCTTCACCGGCAACCTTGACAGTTGCATCACGCTCCGCACGGCACTCCTCAAAAACGGCACCGCCTACGTGCAAGCCGGTGGCGGAATTGTCGCCGACAGCGATGCCGATTACGAATTTAACGAGACGGTCAATAAATCCAAAGCCATGCTCAAAGCCATCGCCTTGGCCGAAACATTCCGGTAACCGCGCCCGTTTCGTCATCCCCGGATGTCACCCTGAGCTTGTCGAAGGGTCTCTGTCGTTTCGTCGAACATCCTTATGGAGATTCCTCGACAAGCTCGGAATGACAAGACTGTGGATAAAAGAAGAATTTGGTGGCCGATGCATCCCTGTACGTCCTAAGCCTAAACGAAGGATTGTCGAACCATTTCTGCAGGACTAGAATACCGGACATGAAACAGACTGATGCAGTGTGGAAATCAGCTCAGCTCGTGCGCCGGTTCCTAAGCGGAGTGCGCGGGGCGATTCCGTTCGCCCAGGCGCAAATCGAAGTGATGCTCGAACTTCTCGCGACCCGGCGGCAACCCGTGCGGCGATTCCTTGATCTTGGATGTGGCGACGGCGTGCTGGGCGCGGCAATTCTGGAAAAATATCCCCGTGCCACCGGCCTGTTCGCTGATTTCTCCGAGCCCATGCTTGCCGCCTGCCGGGCGAAGCTGACCGATAACCGTGCGCAAACACTCCAACTTGATTTCGGAAAGCCGGCTTGGGGGCGAGTGGTGGCCGCCGCCGGCTCATTCGATGCCATTGTCTCTGGTTATGCAATTCACCATCAACCCGATCGGCGGAAACGTACAATTTACCGGGAGATTTATCGACTCCTCGCGCCCGGCGGCTGGTTCGTCAACATTGAGCATGTTGCACCGGCCACGCCGTTAACCACGGCCTTGTTTGACGCGCGGATGATCGAGTCAATCCACCGGCAGCAGTCGCACCTCAGTCGGGCGACTATCCGCCGGCAATTTGTGAAGCGTGCCGACAAAGCTGCCAACATCCTCGCAACCGTCGACCAACAATGCCACTGGTTGCGCGCCAGCGGATTCACCGATGTGGACTGTTTCTTCAAAATCTACGAACTCGCCGTCTTTGGCGGCCGGAAAATAAGAACAGAACGTTCGGGGAGTGTGTCCCGCACCCGAACGCTTGATTCAACAACCCCCGCACGGGCGGCAACATCCAACAGGAGGACCGGACATGAGTGAAATGGCAGTTAACATTGGCTGGGCGGTGGTTTTTAGTTTTGTTGGAGGCGCGATCGGAATTGTGCTCGTGCTGGCAGCGTCACTGGTGCTGCCACGGCTGATTGATCGGATGACCCCCAACATTGATGAGGAAAAGGAAATCGCGCGCGGGAATGTGGCCGTCGCGGAATATTTCGGGCGCATCGTTGCGGCCAGCATTATCGGAATCAGCATTGTCGTGGCCGCGGCGGTATTGGGCGGCGTGATCGCGGCCTTGCGGTGAACTTAGCCCGCGTAATTTCCGTCTGCCTGATCTGGCTCGCTGCGACGGTAGCATTCGGGCGGGGCGGCGGCGGGTGTTTTGAGGCCGGCACGCCCATTCAGACGCCCCAGGGACCGGTCCCAATCGAATCGTTGCGGGTTGGAGATCCGGTGGACGGTGGCGTTGTGCAAGCGGTCATGCGTGTCGACCCGGCGGAGTATTTGGAGGTGACCGTTGGCGACCGGGTGGTCCACGTAACGGCGGAACATCCCTTTGCAATCGCGCCGGGCATCTTTCGCATCACCTCGCAGCTGCGGGTTGGCGATGCCTTGTCATCGGAGGGCGAGCCTCCCGGCGAGCCACGTCCTTTCCCTCGGCTCGCCGGGAGGCTCGTCCTCCACCAGATTACTGCAATTCGCCGAATCCCGGCGGACCGGCCGGCTTACAATCTTTTGGTCAGCCCCGGTGGAACGTTTGTGGCCGGTGGGTGCGTGGTTCACAACAAGGGGTGCTTCTTGCCGGAGACACCGATTTTACAGGCGGACGGGACGGCAATCGCAATCAGTACGGTGCGAACGGGTCAGCAATTGCTGGCATTTGAATTGAGTGGCAACGTGGTCACTTCAACCGTGCAAAATGTCATCACGCATGACGTGGACGAGTATCTTGTCGTCCAGACGGAACACACCGAGTTGCACGTCACAGTGGAGCATCCGTTCTATGTCGGCCAAGGCACCTTCAAGACGCTGGCGGCGTTGAAGCCTGGCGATGAGATTTATGCTGTAGTTGGACAGGCGTCTCACCTGTCATCTTCCGATTCGCCGGCAACGGCGACAAGCGACCCTTCGACACGCTCAGGGTCCCGAGCATCGTCGAGGGAGACGCCTGTCCCACTAAGTCTAACCCCTCAGCGCATCCTCAGCATCGCCCGGATCCGCCAACCCACCCACGTCTATAATCTGCAAACCGACGCGCCAAATACTTATTTCGCGAACGGGATCGCGGTCCACAACAAGGGGGGCGGTGGCTGTTTTCCGGCCGGAACAACCATTGCCACGCCCAGCGGACTGGTCGCAATTGAAACCCTGCAGCCCGGGGCTGTCGTGCTCACCGGCCAAGGCGCGATGACGGCCGTGGAAGCGACGTTCGTCACTCGTGCCCGGGTGTTGACGCTCCGGACGGATGCGGGATTGCTGCGGACCACCGCGGAACATCCGGTGTTGTGCGGGGACGGAAAATTTCGCAGCGCCGGTGAACTGGTGCGCGGGGCCCGCCTGCCGGGCACACTCGTCACCGGGGTCGCGCTCGGTGCGGAAGAGTTGGTCTATAATCTGCGGGTCGGCTCCCCGCACACGTTTGTGGCGGACGGATTTGTGGTGCACAACAAAGGGGGCGGCGGCGGGTTCGGTGGCGGGGGCTTTCACAGCGGGAGCAGCGGCCGGGGTGGGAATGGCGACCCGACGCTGTTCTTTGTGATCATGGGCGTGATCATTTTCATCGTCGTCGTGCAGGCCGTGGCAAAGTCGCATGAAAAAACCGAGCAGAATCTGGATTTCTGTTACAGCGCAGGCACGGTGGCGGCAAAGGCCGAAAAGACGCGGAAGCTGCTGGAATTCATTGCGCGAACGGACGAGGCCTTTGCGCCCCTGGCGTTGGGCGAGTTGGTAACCAAAGCATTCACCCAACTCCAGCAATGCTGGCAGGCGCGCGCCTACGAGCCGATGCAGCCGCTCTTGATGCCCGATTTGTACGCGGAACATTGCCAGCAATTGGCTGGGTTGCAGCGTAACCACGAAATCAATATCATCGGTCAGTTGCGAGTCGAGCGGGTCCAAATTGTCAATGTGCGCTATCCGCACGCTGAAAACCAACGTGAATTCACCGCGCTGATCACGGCCACCGCGCGGGACTATTACGTGGATGACCGGACACAAGCTTTCTTGCGCGGCGATGCCGCACCAGCGCAGTTCCAGGAGTTCTGGACGTTTCAGCGGCACAACGGACAATGGTTGCTGCGGGAGATCGAGCAGACGCGCGAATCGGACAAGTTAAAAGAAGATAACTTCTTCGAGCCATTCACTGACAAGGGGGTCGAACAAGTTTACGGGGAAGCTGCCAAAGGGACCGGCACTGCCGGGCCGTGGTTGGAGAAGTCGGTCGAAACGAAGGCGACGCGGATCGACCGGTTGCTGAATTTTCTCGGGCAAACCGACAAGCTGTGGGATCGTACCGCTATGCTGGAACGGGCCCGGCAGGTATTCCTACGGGTGATGCTGGCGCAGGAAGCGGGGGATGTCACAAAGGTCAGCGAGGACGATCTATTTTCATCCGTCGTGCTGGATTTGCGGCAGGAGATCAGCCGCCGGCGGCAGGCGGGAACGACGATCGAGTTCCGCAACTTGTGCGTCCGCAAGGCAGAATTGATCCTGATCCGAAATTTCCACGACAACACGCAGGATGAGTTTACCGTCCGCATCAGTGCCCACGCCCAACGAATCGTCCGCGGTCACGCGACAGTGATCAGCCAGGAAGACGACGTCACGCCGTTTGAGGAATACTGGACGTTTGGCCGGCAGGCGGGCCAGTGGAAAGTGAAAGAAGTGTTACTGCCTGCCGCAGGCGCGGCAGCGGTGAAGGCGGAGAACGTGGACGAAGACAGCAATGCCGCCCAGTTGCAATGGTATTACAAACAGACCCGGGCGAACTGAGTCGGAACGTCGCCTGTTAAGGATTCTTGCTGAGCCAATCGCTAATGTCGCGCGCCAGGGGCGAATTCGGAACCAGCCGCAGATAGGCGTCGTAGTGTTGGTGGGCTTTTGCACGCGTGGCGGGGTCGCGGGCGTACAACGTCGCCGCCGTCAATCGGACGGAAGCCTCGTTCGGGTTAATTTCCAAAATCTTTTCATACTGAACCAGCGCATCCACGAGGTAGCCCTGCTGCTGCAGCAAAATCGCGTAATTGAACCGGGCATCCCGGAAATCCGCTTGGGCCGCCAACGCCAGCTCGTAATTGTCGAGAGCTTTCTCCGGCTGGTTCGCGTCCCGCCAGGCAATCCCGAGGTTGTAGTACGCCTGCGCAAATGAAGGATCGGTCGCAACGGCTTGGGCATAGGCAGTGATGGCAGCTGGTAACCGGGCTTGTTGTTGTTGCGCAATGCCGTCGTTGAAAAACTTTTGGGCAGCGGCGCGGTCACCAGCTTTGAGCGCCGGGATGGCAACCGTCGTCCGCCGCAATACGACCGGTTTCGGCAATACGGGGGGAGCGGCCGGCTTCGGCGTTTCGATCACCGGCTTGGGTGGAGGGACTGGCTGCACCGGTTTCGAAGTCTCAACCACCGGTAAGACTCGAACGGGCGCAACGACGGCCGGCCGTGGCGGTTCCACCACTTTGGCGGGCGCGGCGACCGGTTCCACCGGCTTCGTAGGGACCACCACCGGTTCTGGGGCGAGGTACGATTGCTTCAGAATGGCGAGATTTTGCCGGGCGGCAGCGTGTTGCAGATCGAGGTGCGCGGCGGATTCAAAATGCAGTTTGGCTTGCAGCGCATTGCCCAGATGCGCTTCGATGACGCCGAGGTCATTCTGAATCTCCGCGGTATTCGATTCGGGGAGTTTCTCGAAAGCTTGTTTGGCTTTCAGCCAATCGCCAGTTTGGAGGTAGGCCCGCCCGAGTTGCAGATGGACACTGGGCGGGCAGTTGACGGCTTGAGCGAGTTGCCGGAGCAGCGGGATGGCTTGCGTCGGCTGCCTGGCTTCGAGCTGGGCCAGCGCGAGGTTATACTGGGCGGCGTCGTGGGTGGCGTCGTGGGCGGCGCTGAGCCGCAACGCTTCGGAAAAAGCGGCCATGGCGCTGGCCGTGTCGCCGTTCTGGAGCCGGCAGACGCCCAGGAAATTCCACGCCTGCCCCGTGGGAATCCCATTTTTCAGGGCCTGCTCGAAACAACTGGCCGCGCGTCCGAAGTCCTCCTCCTTGAAATAGGCCACGCCGGTCTCAAAGCTTTTCGAAGGCGACCGGCTGCAAGCCGTCGCCCCAACCAGGGCCGCGATAAGTAGAAATCTTCTCATGAGCACACGTGACAAAGCTTGCCAAACATCTTATAGTTACATGGAATTTACGCAACAAAAATGACGGAATGGGACATGTTACAAGGCGTGTTTGACAGAGTCCTGCCGAGTCTGATTCTGTTGAATTTCTTGGGAAATTGATCAAACCGCTGCCTTGCAAGAACCGCTGAGTCCTATCAAATTGGACCAAAATTATTGGCCACCATGCATCTTTTTATTACATCTCGACTGCTTTTTTCTCATTCAGTCATGCAATCCGCTCCATCATGAACTGGTGGATTCACACTTCTGGACGCACTGTAGGATCGCATCAACCTGGACGACAATTACAAGCTGGCTCGGAATGCGGTTGATGCAGGGATCAGGCTCGGCAGCTGATAGTGGGCTGAATGGGCCGAGTTAAAGCGTAAGGCTTCGGCAATGGCACAATGGAGCGTGGAGGCGTTGAGATCCATCTTGTTCAGGTAAAGCGGCACCCTTGGCTTCAAGATAATCAGGCAGTTCATCCCGCCCCAGACCGCTCAGCACGACCACGGGAATGAAGACCCCATTGCGACGAAGTTCATGCAGAACATGTCCATTGCCACCTTTGGGTAAGCACCCGTCGAGCAAGATCAAACAAAACACCTTGGCCCGCATCTTTTTCAGGGCTTCCAGACCGTCCAAGGCCGTATCGATAGCCATGAGGCCGTTAAATGGCCAGGCTTTGCTCAGGTAGATCGCCGCGAGCTCCAAGTCAGTCGGGCTGTCGTCCACCACCAACACGTTCAATGTTGTAGAGCGCTGCATTGCTCACTCGTCTTGGGAAAATAGTTGGAGAGTCGAGGCTGATCTGCAACTGCACTTAACTGCACCAACTACTCGGCACTCAACTGCAACTTCAACTCGCCCTTGACTCTCCACCGCAACGTAGGTTCATTCGCGGGAATAGCAAACGATTTCAGATATTTATGGTTTTGTTGGTTTTGGTCTGCATTTCCGTAGTGGTTTCCATCCTCACCTAATACACACTTCACCCGATTGTCGTTCCAGCTGGTTCGGCTATGGTGACAGCAGGTGGGGAATTTACGGTGAGGGTTTGGTTGGGTTGGTTGAG
>Ga0316231_1003898_pt1 | contig 12783 bp, 9 predicted proteins | sample TBH18027metaG_FD_206002 | JGI IMG/M metagenome (GOLD analysis project Ga0316231, IMG submission 206002) | Freshwater microbial communities from Trout Bog Lake, Wisconsin, USA - TBH18027 | ecosystem: Environmental > Aquatic > Freshwater > Lake > Hypolimnion/Profundal zone | place: USA: Wisconsin...
ACCGTGGATTGGATGGAGCAGGTGAGCGAGGAGCAGTATATGGGGTAGTTGTGCTGCGTGAGTTGATTTTCACAAGGTAGTTTTTTAATGATGAAGCAAAAGAGCCGCAAGCCCTCTCGGGGATGCGACTCTTTTTGTGGCTGGATTTGTGTCCGAGTTACATGTCTTTGACGCCTTCGACGAATGCCTTGAGCTTGCGCGAACGTGAGGGGTGGCGCAGCTTGCGGAGTGCCTTGGCTTCAATCTGGCGGATGCGCTCGCGGGTGACCTGGAAGCTTTGGCCCACTTCTTCAAGCGTGTGCTCGGAACCATCTTCAAGACCAAAGCGCATCTTGATGACGCGCTCTTCACGCGGAGTGAGCGTGCGCAGGACCTGCGAGGTGTACTCCTTCAGGTTGACGCTGATGACGGCCTCAGAAGGCGAGACGGCCTGACGGTCCTCAATAAAGTCGCCGAGGTGCGAATCTTCCTCTTCACCGATGGGCGTTTCGAGGGAGATGGGCTCCTGCGCGATTTTGAGCACCTTGCGGACCTTGGCGACAGGGATATCCATGCGACGCGCAATCTCTTCACTGCTGGGCTCGCGGCCTAGCTCCTGCACAAGCTGACGGCTGGTGCGGATGAGCTTGTTGATGGTCTCGATCATGTGAACCGGAATACGGATAGTGCGGGCCTGATCGGCGATAGCGCGGGTAATGGCCTGGCGAATCCACCAGGTTGCATAGGTTGAAAACTTGTATCCGCGGCGGTATTCAAACTTGTCAACGGCCTTCATGAGGCCGATGTTGCCTTCCTGAATCAGGTCAAGGAACTGGAGGCCGCGATTGGTGTACTTTTTGGCGATGGATACGACGAGGCGCAGGTTGGCTTCAATCAGCTCGCGCTTGGCCTGCTCGGCGTCCATATCGCCCTGGATCATTTCGCGCTGCGTACGCTTGAGTTCGGCGATGGATACGCCTGCGTCGCCTTCAATCTTCTCTAGATCCGCCTTGCAGTTCTTCTGCTGGCGGCGGTACTCCTTCTTCAGATCCTCGCTCTTTGAGGTCTCATGCTTCTGATCAAGCGAGCGAATCTGGCGTTCGAGTGTGCGCATGGTGTCGACGGTCTTGTTGACCTTGTCGAGCAGGCGCTTGCGCTCCATGGGTGTGTACTTGAGCTCGCGGACGATGCGCGAGATCAGCACCTTTTCGCGAGCAATGAGCCAGCGAACATGGCGGGCTTCCTTGATTTTGGCCTTGGTGGCTGGGGTGCCGGTAACCTGCTTTTCCTCAAGCGCCAGAATCTTCTTCTGGTGCTTGACGAGCGCCTCAATCCGGGCCACTGTGGCCTTGACGCGGGTCTGCACTACATCTTCAGTGAGCTCTTCTTCGTCGAAGATTACGACTTCTTTTACGTTGCGCACGCCACGCTTGAGGTCTTCTCCCAGCGCCGCGATCTCGCGAATCACAATAGGCGAGCGAGAGATGGCCTTGAGCACGCGAAGCTGTCCGCGCTCAATGCGCTTGGCAATTTCAACCTCACCCTCGCGGGTAAGCAGCGGCACGGTACCCATTTCACGCAAGTACATGCGGACGGGATCGTTGGTCTTTTCAAGCGTGCCAGGGGTCAGGTCGAGCTCGACGTCTTCGCCCTCTTCCAGTTCAAAGTCCTTGTCGCCTGGAAACTTGGGCGCGTCAAGCAGATCAATGCCCTGGGTGCCAATGGTGGTAATCAGGTCGTCAAGATCATCGCCTGAGCCAATCTCATCCGGCAGCATGTCGTTCACGTCGCCGTAGGTGAGGTAGCCCTTCTCTTTGCCTGCTTCAATCAGACTGTCTATGTCGTGTTCGAATTTGTCGTCGATTGCCAAAATATGCCTGCTCTCTTACGCAATGAAGATTCAGCACCGTATTGCGCATCGGTGCGGGGTTGGATCTGGATGCACGAAAAAAGACTTCAAATTCTGGAAGCCTCGGCACCAGCAGACGCAAACCTGCGGTTACCCGCGAAAAAAGAAGCGGTGTAGGGTAATTGCTCGGAGTAGGATGGCTGCGCTTCAGGTTTCGCCTGGGTCGCCCGCGAGCCGTAGCTCATGTATGGGGCAAAGGGGCGCGCATCCTCACAGAGATCAATAGATTACCACATTGCTGCCTGCTGGGCCTAAAACTCCTCGAAGTCCAGGACAGGCCCGGACTGCTCCAACGAGCAGGACAAGAGAGGTTTACTTGTCATCCACTCCTGCTCCTGTTACTTAGACGCCGTCAAAAGCTGATTCGACGCACTATTCGGCTTCCCAGGGTGCAGATTTGAGGGCTGCCGGAAGGGCTGCCTAGCTTGGGGGTGGCTTGTGGTTGTGCAACTGGCGCAGGGCGCGGTCCAGATCGAGCTTTTGCTGGGTGAGCAGGGCGAGGTCGGCATAGTCGCCGCGACGCTCGGCCTCGGCAATCTGGGCGCGCAGGTCGCGCTGTCGGTTCTCGATGGCACGCTCCTGGATCTCCTGGATAGCGCTGAGAACTTCGGCTTGCTCCGGCGGCTTGGTCTCTGCAAGCAGAGCCTCGGCCAGCAGGGCTCGCTGGGCAGAGTCCTCCACCACGTCCATGGGATCGCGGGCAGCACGACCGGAGAGGGACTGGAGGGCTTGGTAGGTGCCAAGGTGCTCAAACCACGTTGGTTGCTGGGCGAGGGCTTCTGCTGCCAAGCGCCGGGACAGCTCATTCTCAGGGTCGCTGATGGCCAGTGCCCGGAGCAGGACTCGCTCCACCTCCGTCAATGCAGTGGTCCGCAACTCGACGTGGTCGCGGCGCTTGAGGGCGGCTTGGCGCAGCTCTTCGCGCAGCACCGCGGAGTCAATGCCGAGCTTTTGCGCGGCGTCGGCAGCGAACTGGTCGCGGGAGAGCTTTTCCGGCATCCGGCGGATGTGGGGCAGCAGGTAGTTCATCGCCTTTACCTTCTGCTCGGAGCTGGCGCCGGGAAACATTTGGCGGGCGCGCTCGATAAGGTAGTCAGACTGCCTGCGGGAGCCCTTGATGGCTGCCGTGTAGGCCTCGACGCCGCGCTCGCGGATGTAGCGGTCCGGGTCAAGGCCGCCATCAAGGGTGACGATCTTGATGGTGAAGCCCTCTTCAGTGAGCAGCGCGATGGATTTTTCTGCGGCATTGCTGCCGGCCGCGTCGGGATCGAAGTTGACCACGACATTGGAGGTGTGGCGGCGCAGGATGGCAACCTGCTGCTCGGTAAAGGCCGTGCCGCTGGTGGCGATTACGTTCTGGATGCCGCGCAGAAAAACCGAGATACAGTCCATTTGCCCCTCGACGAGAAGGGCGAACTCATGCTGGCGAATGGACGACTTTGCCTTGTCAAGGTTGAAGAGCACCTGGCCTTTGGAATAGAGGGGCGTCTCCGGCGAGTTAACGTATTTGGGACCGGCCTTGTCTCCGGTATCGAGGGTGCGGGCGGTAAAAGCGATGACGCGACCGCTCTCGTTGGAGATGGGGAACATGACGCGCCTGCGAAAGCGATCGTAAATGGGGCCCTGGCCGCCGTCGCCCTGCTCTTTTGAGCTGAATAGGCCGCTGGCGCGCAGGGTCTCATTGTCCGCCATGCCGCTGAGCCGGTCGCGGAGCGCGTTGAAGCTGTCTGGCGAGTAGCCGATGCGGAAGGCCTTGATGCCCTCAGGCGTGAGTCCCCGACCAGCAAGATACTCGCGGGCCACTGACCCCTCCGGGCCGCGTAATTGCTCCTCGAAAAAGGTGGTTGCGGTCTCATGCAGCTCAAGAAGCCGGGCGCGCTGGCGGGCCCCGGCAGCTTCTTCAGGGGAGGAGAACTCGCGCTTGGGCAGGGGAATTCCGCACTTGCCGGCGACAATGCGAACTGCTTCCGGGAAGCCTACATTCTCAATCTTGCCAACGAAGCTGAAGACGTCGCCCGAAGCCTGGCAGCCGAAGCAGTGGTAGAACTGGCGTACCGCATGGACAGAAAAGGAGGGCGATTTTTCCTTGTGAAAGGGGCAGAGACCGGAGTAGTTTTGCGCGCCCGCCTTGCGCAGGCGTATGTAGCCCTCGATCACCTTGACGATGTCGGCCTGCTGCTTGACGGTTTGGGCGAAGTCGCTCACGGGGCTGTATTGAGCATAAGGCCGAGGTGGGGATGGCAGCAGTGTGGACCGGGTGGATAACCCGGCGGGAATGAGGCGGGGCCAAGGTCAAAATTATACTTGTTGCAACGAATAAACTTCCACTGCATCGAATCATGTGTAAGGCAAAAGGAGATTTCCCATGTCGCTTCGTGCAGTCAAAGAGATGCTCACTACCAAATCGACCATGGAGGGCGCAGGCGTAAAGCTGCAGCGTGCTTTCGGTTTTGGCAAGACGGCCGAGTTCGATCCATTTCTGCTGTTTGATGATTTCCGCAACGAGAATCCCGCCGACTACCAGGCCGGGTTCCCTTGGCATCCTCACCGTGGCATTGAGACTATTACCTACGTTCTGGCCGGTGAAGTGGCCCACGGCGACTCGCTGGGCAACCAGGGGCGCATGACCGCGGGCGATGTGCAGTGGATGACCGCAGGCAGCGGCATTCTGCACCAGGAGATGCCCAAGGGGGACGCGAATGGACGGATGCACGGCTTTCAGCTATGGGCCAACCTGCCCGCCGCGCTGAAGATGACCCACCCGCGCTACCAGGACATCCCTTCAAGTGCGATTCCCGAGGTAACCGAGGATGACGGAACGCACGCGCGCATTATCAGCGGCGAGTTCTGGGGCAAGCGGGGTCCGGTTGAGGGCGTGGCCGCTGACCCGAGCTACGTGGATATCTCTGTGCCTCCGGGCAAGAAGCGCCGCATCCAGGTGGAGACGACACGGAATGCCTTTGCCTATGTATTTGCAGGGTCAGGCACCTTCCGCGATGCTTCAACACCGCAGGCTGTGCTGACCGAGTCCGCCATTGACCCCAACGCGGCACCCACCTACGACGCGAAGAACCATTCGCTGGTGTTGTTTGATCGCGGCGACGAGATTGTGGTGCAGGCCGGGGCAGAGGGTATCCGCTTTCTGCTGGTCTCAGGCAAGCCGCTGCAGGAGCCAGTAGCCTGGTACGGGCCCATTGTGATGAACACGCAGGCCGAGTTGCAACAGGCGATGAAGGAACTGCAGAACGGCACGTTTATCAAGCACGCTTAAAGATGGAATACCTGCGGGAACAGGCGCCAATCTAAAGCAAGTGAGGGCCGGGACGCTTGTCCCGGCCCTCACTTGCTGGCTTACGATTTGTGGTGCAGTTATCCCTTCAGGGTGAGCCGAAGGCCGGAAGCATGCGGAACCTTGACGGTATATCTGCCGGCTTGCAGGCGGCCAGATTTCGCGGATGGGGTGATTTGAGCCGTGCGGCTTTCAAGACTGGGAGCGTGGAGGGTCTCAGCCGCCAGTTCGCCCGTCTGGCCGGCGCCAAAATCAACGGTCAACTCAAGATCCTTTTCCGAATCCTTGTTGAGGACGATGAGAGAGGTTTGGCCGGTGGAGAGCTTCAGGGCATACGCGCTGGCGTCCACTCCCGCGGCCTGGAGTTTTGCGGTGAGATCGGCGGAGAGAAAAGTGCCTCCGCTAAATGCGCCGGCAAACTTGAGGCCGTAGGCGACGGGCTCAAGCTCGTATTCTGAGCCGAAGGTGGCAACGGGCGTGTAGAAGGGGTGCGGATGGGTTGCGATTTGAGCCGCGGTCTCGCCCTTCTCCTTCAGCAGCGCATCGCCCGGCAAGACGCCGCCCACGGAGTTGGCAACCGAGGGGCCTGTGCCGCCATGCAGATTGATGCCTGAGTAGTTGTTGCTGGCCAGCAGCAGCGAGTAGTCGGCTGCCCAGAGCGCGGCCGCAAAAACGTCAGAGACGCCGGGCTTGCCGCCACGATAGCAGGTGTTGCCTTCCGTCATGCGCACGCGTGCGCCGACCTTGCGGGCTGCTGCAGTGGCCGTGTCGCAGGTCTTCTGTACCTTGGCCATGGTGGCAGGCTTCAGAAGGTTGGGAATGTTGACCTCAGGGTTAGTGGCCGGGCCGCCGAAGTAGTAGTGGTGGGTGAGCGTTGTTACGCGGGGCGGATTCTGGATCGAGGGCCAGAGGTCTGCAATCTCGGTCAGCCAGCCCACTTTCGCGGCGACATCGGGCATCCCAAATTTCGCATCTGGAACGCGAGCCTCAATGGCGCGGGCCAGGGTGAGCCACTCATCAAGATAGGCCTTCGCGGTCCAGGTTTGCGGGTCGCGCAGATGGCGATCGAACATGTCCACCTCGTTACCTATCTGGAAGTACTGAAGGCTCGAACCGAGAGTTTTGGCCGCAAATACGGCCTCGTCTGCCGCGCGGGAGGGCGTATTGGTTCCCATCCCAATGCCGTAGAGGCAGGTCCAGCCGGTGGCGGTCAAAAATTCCGCCAGATTGCGCACGGCATCTTCGGTGACCGGGTAGTAATTCGGCTTGGGCTCGCCCACAACTTCGCGGGTCTTGGGATGCTCGGGTTCGGGGGAGGCGAGGGTGGCTCTCCAGTAGGCAAACTCGCTGGTATTGCCGCCAAGCCGCAACACGCCATGCGTTGACAGCGCCTTGAATTCACGGATGAGGCCCGTGTTCTTCAAGGAAAAGAAGGTGGGATCAACGAGTTGCTGTACTTCATAAGACAGACCAACAAAATCGAGAGGCATGTGCGGGCCTGTCGCTTCGCCGGGGAGTGTGAGCGTAACCTGGGCTCCAGCCGGGCTTTGCGCGCCAAGGCGCGTTGCAACTACGGTAGCTGTGGCGGATGCGAGAAAACTGCGGCGGCTGATCGATGTCATTGTGGGTCCTTCATTCGGGACTGAAAAACAGTCTGCATTGTCCATTGCAAGTATAGGAGGCTGTCCTCGGGTTGTCGCTTGTCGGCAATGCAGGCCAGTACTCCGTTTGGCGCAGGCGTTGATCGAGGATTGGCGCGGCTTGGTTTCGCAATGAGAACTATCTACCAAATGGATAGCCGGGCGGTGTATAAGAAAGCTGCCTGTTCGTTCGCGCTTTATTCGTTGCGAATATCATCGCTTTCGCATGACTGCGGCGGAACTCGCTTCACGACAATTCATCCTGAAGGAACTGTTTCCCATGCGTATCCGCACGCTCGCCGCTCTTGCTCTCATTGCTCTTCCTTTAGCAGCATTTGCTCAAACTTTGCCCGGCAGCCAGTTGCCGCCAAAGACGTGGGTGGACAAGGACACGGGCCATCGCGTGTGGCGGCTGAGTGACGAGCCCAACTCTGGCGGGTTCTATTTCAACGTGAATGCCTACACGCCGGACGGCAAGCAGATGATTTATACGGCACCCGACGGCATCCATGTGATGGAACTGGCGACGCGAACCACCAAACTGCTGGTGCCCAATCCGCCGCGCCGTGCGGGTTCGCCTCAGGCCAGCCTGCGCGAGCCCGGCGCGGACGCCGTGCATGCACTGGTAGTGGGCAACAAGACCAACAGCGTGTTCTATACAGAGACCGACCCGGCGACCGGCGTAACGGGCGTCTACAAGGCAAACACGAATACCGGGGCAATCCGCAAACTGGTCGACCTGCCGGCCAGGCGGAACATTGTGAGCGTAAACGCCGACGAAACGCTGGTTGCCGGAACCTACATTGAGGGCGACGCGGCAGGAAAAGAGTTTGGACAGAACCTGCCCGCCCCGGCGCAGCCCAAGGGGACGACGGGCAATCGCGTGGCGAATGAGGCGCAGGGGCCGCACTACCAGCCCGCCAACAAAGGCGCAATGATGGAGGCACGGCTGGCGGCGCGGCTGCCGCTGGTGTTGTTCACCATCCGCCTGGAGCCGGGACCGAACGGAGAGAAGCCCGGGGACATGAAAGTCCTGCTGCACTCCACCGATTGGGTGAACCATCTGCTGTTTTCGCCGACGGATGCAGCGCTGCTGATGTATTGCCACGAGGGGCCATGGCACAAGGTGGACCGCATCTGGATGATCCACACGGACGGCACGCATAACACGCTCATTCACAAGCGGACCATGGCCATGGAGATTGCTGGACACGAGTTCTGGGGCCTGGATGGAGAGACGATCTGGTACGACTGGCAGTATCCCAGGGGCGAGGACTTCTTCCTGGCCGGCTACAACCTCAAGACCGGGCAGCGCACCGCCTACCACATGCAGAGGGACGAATGGTCAATCCACTTTAACCTCACCAGGGAATTGGACCTGTTCTGCGGCGACGGCGGTGATCCGGGGCAGGTGGCGCACGCCAGGGATGGCGAGTGGATCCAGCTCTTCCACCCGCAACTGATCAAAGGGGACGATGGCACATTGAATGAGCCGGCCTTTTGGCAGGCAGGCGTCTTCCACTCTGAGCGGCTGGTCAACATGGCGCACCACTACTATCGCGAAGAGCCGAATGTGCGCTTTTCGCCGGACAAGACACTAGTGCTGTTTACCAGCAATATGTTTGGGCCCAGCTATGTGTTCGGCGTTGAGGTGGCGAAGGCTGTCAACGCACCCGCCGGGGATGAGCAGTCCACGCCGGAACTGGCGCGCAGGTTTAACCCGGTTGAGCCGCCAAGCGGCAAGGAAGCGGTGCGGTAGGGCCGCTTTCAACCGCTCTTAAACTTCCTGGGGCAGCTCCGCGGAGAGGATATTCATGGGTGTGAGCCCACGCTGGCGGAGGGCACGAAGGCTGAGGGCATCGTGCCGCTTGGCCAGGCGGCGGCCGTTGTGGTCTACCACCAGGCGGCAGTGGTACCACGCCGGAGCGTTGTAGCTGAGCGCGCGATAGAGCAGAATCTGCCGCGCGGTAGACTTGAGCAGGTCCGCGCCGCGCACCACTTCCGTAATGCCCATGGCCGCATCATCGGCCACGCATGCAAGCTGATAGCTGGGAGCGCCATCGCGCCGCCACACCACAAAATCCCCAAAATCCACACCCGCCACAAAACGCTGCGGGCCGAGATTGAGATCGTCGAACTCAACCACTTCGCCATCATTGACGCGGAAACGCCAGTTGATTTCGCCGGGCGTCTCGATCTCGCTGGACGTGGGACCGGGGAGTTGCGGCGTGTGGCCCTGGAAACGGCGGCAGGTGCCGGGATAGATGGGCTCGTCGTCCAAAGGCTCGATTTTGCCGTTGCTTTGCGTTCCGGGCACCCCCGGCAATGAACTCTCGTGCGGTGCGCCGAGCGCTCCTTCAAGGTCCTTGCGGGAGCAGCGGCACTGGTAGAGGTAACCTCGCCGCAACAGCCTGCGCCATGCAGCCAGATAGATCGCCCGGCGCTTGCTTTGCACGTAGGGAGCAAAAGGACCGCCTTTGTCTGGGCCTTCAAGCCAACGAATCCCCAGCCAGCGCAGATCTTCAAGCGCGGCCTCGGCGTAGGCGGCCTTGCTGCGCTCGGGGTCAAGGTCTTCCATGCGCAGGATGAGAGCGCCACCGGCCTCGCGCGTTCTTTGCCAGGCGGTCCAGAAGGTGCGCGCGTGGCCTACGTGCAGGTAGCCTGTGGGCGAAGGCGCAAGCCTGCCGCGATATCCCGAGGTCGGCGCTGGAGCGAGGCTGGCCATACTGGCTTAAGTCTAGGCAGCCAAGACCTCGGCGCATATGGACAGTTTGATTCGGTGAACATCTTGATTCCTGCCCGCACAAATTACAGGAGAGTCATTCGCGCCCGGCTCTTCGTGCCTGGATGCCCAATCCGGCGAGTCGGAGCGAAGGTTACTGCGGGCCCTCAGCCGCCGCGGAGTAATGGGCGATTACGGAGAGATGTTCGCTGCCACGGAAGAACTCGACGCGTACGTCGTCGCTGCTGCTGGCAGCGGGCCATGCGGCAGTGCGAAAGGCGGAAAAGAAAGAGCCGCTGCCGGGGCAAGGGATGTTGTTGACCTTGTAGATCAGATCACCGGGGAGCAGGCCTGCCCTTGCCGGCGGTCCATCGGGATCGACGCGGGTGATGAGCCAGCCGGTCTGCTGAATCTTGAGGCGGCGGTCTTCGGCGATCCCCTGCTCGGCCCATAGGCCCAGAGGCGGAACAAGGGTGGCTCCACTTGCCTTCGCCAGCGTGGCCAGAGCATCGGCCAGCGACTGCGCGTCTTCCCGCGAGGCGAGGCAGAGCACGTCGTTACGGGCAGTGAGGTTTTCAACAGGAGCGACACACCAATCTGGCTCGCCATGATGAGTATGAATGCGCCAGATCTCCAGGTAGCTGATTTCGTGATAGACGATCGTGGTAAATAGAGGACTTCTGCCTAAATTTGCCGGGGGCGTGGCAGCCTCAGGAGACCAGGGAGCCCCGGCTCCGCGTGCGGCGCTGCCCTTGCGAAAAGCGAGTTGGAGTCCCGAGGGGTTGGCCTCGGCGCGAACGAGCGAGTAGCCCTCTTCAAGATAGAAGTTTGCGCCCTCTACGCTGACGGGGAGAAAGTGCCCGGAGAGCGTTTGAATACGGTCAGAGGCGGCCGCGGCATCAGAGAGAAGGTGCGGCTGATACCAGTGAGCCTCAAAGCGTTGTGCGGGCAGCGCCAGGGCAGGGCAAAGCATCGCCAAAGTCAAAATCCAATTGCGCGTCATCTCTAGGTTCTCCCAACGGAGCGCGGCTCGTCCCTGATGACTGGCAATGCTCGCTTGAATTGTATCTCTGTATACGCGAGGGGCAGCAAGGTTGGCTGCGGATGAGATTGAAGACATCTTTCAGAACAGCTCGGGGATGCTATGAAAGGCAATGCGCGTGGGAGCGGCCTTGAAGGCTGTGAGCATGGTAGCGGGGGCCAGCGTGCTCATGCCGTATTTGTTGTTCAACTGGTCCATCGCAGTAAGCAGCCGCGCGCGGCTCTGCTCGTCTTCAGTACCGTCAAACAAGTTGAGCGAGTGAAGCCGGTCCGGGACGAGTCCGTTGAGATGCACACCAATGAAGTAGGGCTGGTTGTACTCCTGTCCCGAGGGGCGGCTCGCCCACAGGCGGCTGAGTGCGGCAATGAGGGTGGGATTATCCTGGCACTCGCTCAGGCGAAGATCGCTGTGCCATCCGCGCGTGGGCACCCCGTAACGGCTCACTGGCTGTTTCTCTCCCCGCGGCACGGCAAATCCAATAGCAAGCCCGATACTGCTTGCCCACAAGCCGTTTGAGCGAAGGCGCATGGCTGCCTTGTGGAGCAGCTTGTGAGCCACCGCCCAGGCTTTATCTGGCGTGCGCATGTCAGGCGCGAGCACGTGCTGGTGGCTGAGCGACTTCAGGTGCTCAGTCTCCGCCATGCCAAAGTCCTCGCCTTGCAGCCAGTGCCACAGCCGCTCGCCCAACACTGAGCCCCACAGTTGCCCTGCCTGCTCGCAATTAAGAGCCATCAGCTGTTCCATGCTGGTGATGCCTTTGTCGTTGAGCCGCTTCTCCGTCCTTGCCCCGATGCCAGGCAGATCGCGCAGCGTAAGCTGTGTGAGCGCTTCAGGCAGAATATCCAGCGGCAGCGCCACCAGGCCGTTCGGTTTTTCCATGTCGCTGGCGACCTTGGCCAGGTAGCGGTTTGTGGCCAGGCCAACCGAGCTTCGCATCATCGGGCCCACCCGCTCAAGAATGCGCGCCTTGACCTTGCGCCCCAGCTCCAGAGCGGCCAGCAGGGGACGTTCGCGCCCCATAAGGCGGCAGGCCATCTCGTCGATGGAGAGGACAGCCGTGACCGGAACGCAGCTCTCAACCGCCTCGACAATGCGACGGTGATATTCCACATAAAGTTCATGACGCGCCTCAACCAGCACGATCCCCGGACACATCTGCTTGGCGTCGCCCACCATGGTCCCCGTCTTCACGCCATGAGCCTTGGCCTCATAGCTGGCGGCGATGCAACAGGTGCTGTCAGCCATCATGGGCACAATGCCCACAGGACGCCCGCGCAGTTCCGGTCGCACATCCTGCTCAACGGAGGCAAAGTAGGAGTTGAGATCGACGAACAGCCAATTCACAAAAGACCCGCCGGGCGGCTGCGGCAAGGCAGAAACCGGCTCCAGCTCCGGCCTTGGGAGCTCTGCTGGCCACTCGTCGTCATCGGCGAGCGGGTCTGGATTTGGAATGATCTCCATCCTGGACCTAGTTTCGCCTTTTGTTCTCTAAAATACAACTGGTTTATTTGAGAAAATGCGCGATAATAAACTTGTGACGCGTTGGTTGCGTCAAACCAATAGTCGCGGCCCCTGACCGCGATGCACTGATCGCGGAAAAATTCAGGACTGCGTTTTGGATGTGGTTACTGAATTATGAGCAGCTTATTTCACTGGTTTGCTGTCAACGCGAGCGTACTCTCCGTCCTGGTGACGGTAGGCGTTGCTGTGCTGCTGGTGTGCTGCCTGGAGTGCTCGGACTGCTCCTGCCGGGATAAAGACGATATCTTCCATCGTAACGAGCTATAACTTCTTCTCAAAAATAGATACATCCCCTCGGAGCGAAGGCCCTTGATGATCTCCTGTGTCCGCAGTGCGGCTCCAGCCGCTCTCTTTCAAAGCCGCGCCGGGAAAGGCGATCAACACGCTAGGCGTTGATTGCCATCCCTTCCACTGCGCCATATGCATCCAGCAGGCTCTCGGCGAGTGTGGGATGGGCATGGATTGCAAACATCATCTCCTCCACCGTGCCTTCAAGTTCAAGAACCGCTACCGCTTCAGCAATCAGCTCCGTGGCCTGCGGACCGAGAATGTGTACGCCCAGAATCTCTCCGTACTTGCTATCGGCGACAATCTTTACGAATCCGTCGTGGTTGCCCAGGATGGTGGCCTTGGAGTTGCCCGCGAACGGGAACTTGCCCACCTTGACGGCGTAGCCCTTCT
>Ga0316231_1003900_pt1 | contig 12781 bp, 7 predicted proteins | sample TBH18027metaG_FD_206002 | JGI IMG/M metagenome (GOLD analysis project Ga0316231, IMG submission 206002) | Freshwater microbial communities from Trout Bog Lake, Wisconsin, USA - TBH18027 | ecosystem: Environmental > Aquatic > Freshwater > Lake > Hypolimnion/Profundal zone | place: USA: Wisconsin...
TATAGCGCCTTAATAGCGATGTGATTTTTTCTCTTCGCTGGATCGTGCGCAATGTAGGGCGTGACAGGTCGGGTCGACGGAACGAAACGACGCCGGATTCAGGTAGCAAAGTTCGCAGGCACCCGCCGTCACCTTGCACCGAAAGTGGCGCAGAGCCCTTTTTAAATGGCAGGTGACAGCACCGAAAGTGGCGAAGAGCCCATTTTGTTTTTAAGTGTACGTAACACTTATCGGTTAATCGCAATACCTTCATAAATATAATCCAAGTTGGTATAAAAATAGCTAGATCCGGAAGCACGATGCGCCACCTATACCATAACACATGGTCTCGGTGGATAAGTACAAGAAACGCTAATGCGGCATAGCAGACATCCAGTACCTTCCATGCAAGTGCGTATTTAGGCTTTTTAGAACCAAACGCAATTATTTCGCGACCCCGCTTAACCATCGCGGTTCCGAGTTCGTACTTGGTTTTTTGGAACGGATCGTATTTCAAAATAAACCGCAGTCGCCGAAATCTTCCACGGATTGGCCAATCATCGTCATCTGTGCAGCAAGTGAGATCTCCCCGACACCGATAGTAAATCCGATCACGTGATATCAAACGTTCGCAGGCTGCTCGCGTCCTTCTTGGCTGTCGAGTTCCTAATGCGCTCCTGCAGCATCTCATAATAGTAGTCGTGATCGAGCGGGAGATTTACCCAGCCATCGGTCCACGTCGAGAGCAGCATGGCATTGGCAAGCTGCGTGCCGTTGATTCCTTCGAACCCGCTTGCCAGCAGTGGGGCGCCGTTTTGGATCGCATCGACGAAATTCGTAATGATGGCAATACGCCCCTCGTGGCCGAGGGCAGGATCGAAGTTTCTGATCGCCCCGTTGCCACCGGCAAGAGCGATATCGCAGGTCCAGGATTCCGGCTGGCCAAAACCTCCGGGGGAAGTCTTAATAAACTCGCTGACTGGCTCAACCGGCCGATAAAATGCCAGCCTATTGTCCTTGTATAGCAGTTTACCGCGATCCCCGACTACCTCGAAATAATCGGTTCCTGGCGCCTCCCCTGTTGTGGTTATGAAAACGCCAGTCGCGCCGTTCGGATATTCGAAATAGCCAGTCACGTCGTCTTCAACTTCAATATCGTGGTATTTTCCAAACGCGCAGAACGCTCGAACGCGCGACGGCATGCCGGTAATCCATTGGAGAATGTCGATATTGTGCGGGCTCTGATTGAGCAGGACACCCCCACCCTCGCCTTCCCAGGTCGCTCGCCACCCGCCGGAATCATAATAGGCCTGTGTCCTCGTCCATGCCGTGGTCACATAGAGAAATCGCCTCAATTGTCCAAGCTCGCCCGATCTTAGCAAACTACGCATCTTCTGGTGCGCGGCGGATGTCCGCATTTGAAACATGATGCCAAAGACAAGACCAGTGCGAGAAGCGACGGCGTTAAGCTCGAGCACTTGTTTCGAATACGCGCCCGCAGGCTTTTCGATCAAAGCATGAACGCCGCGCTCCAGCGCCATAATGGCCAGGGGCGGGTGAAAATAGTGCGGAGTTGAGACGATTACAGCATCTGCCGCGCGGGCTTCGAGCAGCGCTTCCGTCGACTCATATATCGTCAGGTCCTTGTAGCGAGACTGAGCCGCCTCACGCGCGTCGGCGCTCCTGTCGACAATCGCGGCCAGTCTGCCTCCCCGAACCTTTCCATCGGCCAGAAACTCCGCCTGGCAGCGGCCCATGTTGCCGTATCCGATAACGGCAATTCGAACTTCGTTCATACTCAAATCCTATCTAAAAACATTCCTCTTGAACTCGTACCTTCGAATTCCCTCGAATAGGCACGACCCATCAAAAACGCAGAGACCAAACTTGCCGGTGATTTGCTCCGGCAAAATGTATGTCTGCACATAGAGATCGTCGATATAAAGTTCAAAATAGTCGCCGCGTGCAAACAGCCTAAAGCTATGCTTCTTCTGATGTCGAATCCCACAATACGCTGCGTGCCCGAATGGACCTACCGTGTCATCAAAATTAAACTGCAATGTTCCCCGCAAGAGGCCACACCGAGCCTGCACCAATTGTCCCGTGTTTTCGTAGATGTCGAAATCCGTGATCCTCTCGCCACTATAGCGCAATTCTCCGCTTCGCGTCACACCCAGCGTGTCCGCTATCATGGCAATGCCCTTTCCGGGTTCCTGTTCAAAATAGAAGCCTACTCCGCATGCCTGATGGTGCGTTGCGAGAGCCTGCCTGCTCTCGGAAGCGATAAGCTCCCCTTCAACGATGATGCCGGACTCCTTGCTGTATATGGGATCTGTTAGGATAATAACGCCGTCGCGAGATGAACGAATCTCGATTCTATCCTTGCTGATCTCAACGCTGTCCTTTTCGTTCCTTGCAATCTCCAACGGGTACGCATGAGTAAACGTCGGTTCGATGCGATCGGCCTTGAGAATCTCATTTTGCTCCCAATAGCCCAGACGCAATGAGCCACCCTCTTCGATGACCCGCTTCAACAGGCCAATGAAGAAACTCTTTGATGGGATCTCTGGATTGTTATCGTGACTGAGCCAAAGAGCCAGCAAGAGACCGTAGGGAGATGGAATGGCATGCCCAAGCCATGAAACATTGCGTCTGCTCGTGCCAGTCAATCGAAACATTTGCGTACACGGAGTGAAAGGTCCAAAAGGCGTATCGCCGGCAAAAGTGTAATTGGAATACCCGTAGCTATCCATATACATCCTGCCGCTCATCGAGAGATAATACTTGCCATTTATCCTCTCGACAAAATTCAGTTCCATGTGTTGAGATGGAACCTCCCCCCAGTCTACAGTAACCGGCGGAAGCACATCCCAATTTTCCCCGTCATAGCTCTTGAGCATAGCGCAACCCGGTTCGCCGATCTCTTTGCGAGTCTCCGACGAGATATAGCCGTAATATACAGCCATGCCAGCCTCATCCACATCGTCAAGAATATAGATCTCGTCCCACCTGATTGCATAATACCGTTCATCCCTATGGACGTCCCCCCGATACTCCCAGTCCAGGAAATCCTTCGATCTATAGATTCTGAAATGCGTGCCGCGCTCGGGGTCGGTGCAAGTGGGATAGTAGTAAAAGTAATCGCCGATCTTCTTGATCCCGAAGCCACAAGCTGCGCCCTTGATGGGCGCCGTCATTTCAGCGATCCGGATATAGTTGACGCCATCCGTCGATTTGAACACGTCGAGTCCGGAAACGCCATCCACAAATCCTGGGCCCGACGTCACGCTCTCGCCCACGACGCCCGTGCCAAAAAACGCGTAGAACGCGCCATCGGCGTAAATTGTCAGGTTATCCCACGCCTTCTTATTCCTGTTCTCAGTGACATTGATTGGACTAAGCAGCATTGTATGACTCCAACACCTCGCGAATCGCATCGATTCTATCTGTCCCGTTTAACAAAGTCGGACAGAGCCAGCCGCCTTCATCGAACTCGTTCCAGGCATACATCATGAGGCTGTTGGCTTCTACAGACTCAGGATTCGCTCTCGCCCACTCGATTGCCTCCCTCAAATGGTCGGCAATTTCGGCCGGAGTCGCCTGTTGGCACCAACTGTCCGATGGATACTTGTGCCAGGAGACGGGATTGAGAATCCGGGGACGTGCATCCCAACCTGTAGATGCGGTCGGGATGAGTTTCAAGCCCGCGTCCTTCACGGTCTCCCAAACCTTCCTCTCGCTGGCCACCAGCGAGGAATAAGGCACCCCATTTGTAGCGGCTACGACGTACTCACTCACCGCATCGACCTCCGCATAGCTGCGCGAATGAACCGATGAGCTGGAATCTTTGCGACTCAATGCAAGGTTGTCCGGCGGCCTATAGCCCATCCTGACGAAATACGGGTTCGGCAGGCCGGCAGCCTGCGACACGGCCCGAAAGCCTCGCAACTCGTCGTCGATATAATCGTCCTCAAACATATACACAAGCGGCCTGCCGCCAAGTACGGTTTGAAAACATGGATTCCGAAAATGCTCATCGACTATGCGTGGAAAATATTCCCGCAACGTCTTCGCCCCAAAGATGAAGCAGTATCCGATTCGATCTCGCAAGGTGCTCGCCAGATAGAGTTTACGCGCGGTATCCATTCCGCTTCCGTCGGCATACCAGCACATGGCCCAGTAGTCTATCCCGGCATCTGCGGCATAACGAATATTCTGGTCCATGACCTCTTGAGTAATCTCGCGCGCCTGAACGGAATCCGACCCTGTAATCTGAGCATAAAACGGCAGCCGGTCATGAAATTGCCGTGGACCAAGGGTTCGTTCCACTTGATGCCCGACCCCGGTGGCGCCAACATTCTGAGAGCCCAGATCGCCGATCCACGCATCCCACCGGACCACTCCCACCATAGGGCGATTTGACACTGTCGCACTTTTGTCCATATTCATTGGAAAACCTTCACCCGAGAAGAATAATTGATCAATGGACGCTAGAAATTGCGTCATTTCAGAATACCTCAAGAGCTTCGTTGACAAATGCATCTGCTTCGCCCACAATGGAAGGAGTGACTATTCGTATGGGCTTCCCGCGAAGTCGATCCGAGGAGATATTTTTATGCAGGCTCTCATGTGCGCGATCCTATTGATGTTCATGTCGATGCTGGCGACTACGCCGGCATCTTCGGATCTTCCTAAAGGTAACTCCAGCGCTTTCGTTCTGACCACTGACTTTCAACTTCACGGAGGATGGGTGGAAGACGGGACCGACGGCGGCATTGGAGGAACGTGTCTTCGTGGAATGTCTCAGGACATCGATGCGCTCACTCAGATTTCCTTGTCCGTTGGCGGTGTTTACCATATGTGGGTTCATGACAGGGATTTCGATGTTCGCCAGGGCACACGCACATTTCAGATGCTGGTAGATGGCAGCGCATTTTCTCAAACTCTGGGGTCTCATGGATTCAATGGATTCAAGTGGGAAAAGGCAGGTGATCTGTCCCTTACGTCTGGCGAGCACATGCTCCAATTGCATGTGCTGGCACCTTACGCACGATGCGACGGCATCTATTTAACTCTGAGCGATACCGACCCCAATTCGCTCTCTAAAGCTAGCCTGGCAACGGAGCGACTTAAGCCAATTCGAATGGCCATTGCTACGCCCGCTCATTTGACGACCATCTCGCAAAGCAGTGGCGACGTCTCCGCCAGTCTTCAAGGCGCAAACACCAAACTGCTCTTTCGGGATGATCGCGACTCGAGTGGCGGTCATCTTGTCACCATGGACGTCAATGTGCGGCTGGCCGGCGCCTGGACATCTATTCCGTTACAGGGAAGTTGCGGACGTTTACTTCTCATCCATTCGCCTAGTGGCGCGATTAATCTGGATCTTATGTCGCCTAGTTGGCCGGAATCTTCAAACTCTAGAATCCATTTCGATGTTGGCGGGCACTCATACGAAACAAGGCTCGACAACGACCCATTCCTCGCCGGAGAAGCACTGGATCTCATCCCTGTCGCCGCTAAACAACTAGACGCACATACGGTGAGCGTATCCTACTCATCCGCGCAAGGCCAGAAGGCCAATGCCATATGGACGATGTCGCCGGATCGCGACGATACGCGCGTCAACATTTCGTTCAATGCTCCCACCGACGGCTACTACTCGGTATCGTTCGCACCATTTGCATCCGCTCCGGATTCGTCCGTGAAATACGATCTGTTGCCACCTGTCTATCAAAGCCGGCGCAGGCCTGAACTTCCCGTGATGATGACAAATATCGTGACGTCGCACCCGCTTGCATTGATCGAGACAACGCTTCTTGGTGCATCGCACCCCGTCTGTTTAGGAGTGCAGGCTGAGCCGAAATGCATTCCCTTCGCCTGGCCCACGGCTAACGGGGCCACGTATGGGTTCAGCCTCATTGGCCCCGGATCTCAGTGGCAGCCCACTGCATTCGCACCCGTGCTCGGATTGGCGGGTTCAAAAATGAGTGCTGGACAAACCAAAACTGTGGTATTTCGTGCGCTCGCCCACCCTGGAGATTGGAAGGACGGCCTCGAATACAGCTCGGACCGGATCGACGGCGTCACAGACTATCGAAAGCCTTTCGGTGTCTCGCTGACCAATGCGGCATTCAACATCATCGACCTGATGAAAAATGACAGCGCTTCCGGATGGGATGAGCATCTGAAGGCTTTCTGGCAAATCGAAAGCGGCAATACCGTCACCGAGGCCTATCCGCTCGGCATGGTCTCGACCGCGATTCTCACGCATGATGAGTGGTTCTACGAGAACCGCGCCCTCCCGACCATTGAGTACACGCTGTCAAGACCGAGCTTCCATTTTGCACCAAGCACACAGGGCGTACGCACAGACTACGTTAAGGAACCTGAAACAACCATAACGGTTCCAACTCGCGTTGCCGGGCCCGCCTACTGGGAGGGACTGTACGATCTGCTTGGCCGCACCACCCCGTGGATCGCCGCGCTTGCGGACAATAGCCTGCCGGCCAAACCCAAGTTCAGCGCGTGGCAGCCATATTGGTCGGAACTCCTGGGGCTATATCGACTGCACCCGTCGCCCAAGCTCCTTGAACAAATTCAAACAGAGGCGGATGCGTGGATAGCCGATGCGGTCTACAAACCGCGAAGCGGCTCCGCTCAAGACCTCGGGTTTTACAACGGCTCGCATTATGCCTACTGGTGGGATCTGCCTGACCTGTATGAGCTAACGCACGACAAACGATATCTTGATGCTGCGGAAGAAGCGGCGTTTGGGACGATTGGCGGACTATGGTCGTCTCCCCAGCCGCCCTCAGGCTCGATTCGAATTCAATCTGACGGTCAGTTCAAAGGCGTCGGAATTGTTTGGGCTAAGGGGCCAGATAAGTATCGCCTCGGCGTTCCGCGCAAACCAAACGACACTCCCGCGCACGACGTTCCTGCCTGGCTAGTCGCCAACCAGGGCCTGGGTCTCGAAGGAATTGGCTCGTATTATATGCCATCGATGGTCGCCGACACCAGCCACATCTTCATGTCGGCATGGGCGCCCACTCTTTTACGGCTGTACGAGTTGACAGGCCGTCAAATCTATCAAACGTACGCCCGCAACTGCATCCTCTCGCGATTTGGCAACTATCCCGGCTACTACATCAATGGCTTTACCGATCTGCCTCTCGACCCGATGTATCCCTACAAAGGTCCGGACGTGACGAGCATCTACTACCACCATATTCCAGTTCATCTCGGATTCACCCTCGACTTCCTCGTCGAGGAGGCGCGTCTTCGCTCGCACGGCAACGTCACCTTCCCGTGGGTGCGGCAACAAGGATATGTCTGGTTCACAAACAGGATCTACGGCAGCGGCTCCGGCCGTGTTTTCGACGATCCAGACGCACGTCTTTGGTTAGATCGCAAGCTCGCAAGCGTCACGTCGCCTGCGATCAATTATCTCACTGCAAGAAGCAAAAATCGATTTTGGATCGTCCTCATGAACGAATCCGATAAGCCTGAGCAGGCTGCCTTAACTCTCGACTATTCCCATCTGGGCATCGATCCAAATGCTCCGTTGACTGTAATCGACGCGGAAGGCAAACATCGCACATTGCCCGGGGCGGCACAACCACAAGTCGAGGTTCCAGCCAAGGGTCTGATTGCGCTCTCGTTTGGGGCCGCAACGCTAGACCTCTACCCGGCCATGCCTCAACTTGAGGGGGGACGCACATCCGCCCATCTCGATGGTGAATGGGGTGATATGCAAGCGTTTCGAATCCGATCTCCTTTCGGTAAAGACGCCCTGTATGTCGTTTTAACGGGCAAACCTAAACCGGGCGCCACTGCCATTTTAACCGTCGCAGGCGCGCAGTCGCCTGTAACCGTCAACAGATACCCATACGAGTTCACGTTGTCGCCCTGGCCAATGGATAAGGACCTGCACTTTACTCTTGCGTTGACGGATGCCGGCGGGATCACGACGCAGTCGCCTGCGTTCACATTAGCTGGAACCAAGCGATAGAAGGATTAATCACCCTGCGTGGAGAACAGGCATACGATCTTGAGCGCCGACTATGATTCCTCCCCAGGCACCCACCACAGAATTGATCGAACACACCAGGAACAAACGCTCCGGACCAGAGCCGCCACCTCACTTTGGGTTGAGAGCGCGTGCGCTTTTCGTCGGGATTCCGCTCGTCGTCGCCATGTCCATCATTTCCGTTCACGCCGACATGGTGACCAAGACTGTCCAGTTCGGAGTCTTGCAGCTTGCCCCTCCGGCGGTGGCTGGCCTTCTGGGCATCGTCCTACTCAATAAACTGATCTTAAGGGTCACAGGTAAGCTGCTCCTCAATGCGGGCGATATTCTGATCGTCTATACGATGTTGCTTGTCGCTGTGATGGTGTCTACTCGCGGCGTGATCGAAAAGATGATTCCGCCGCTGGCATATCTGCCGTATCATTCGACACCGGTAAATAGCTATAACGCGCTCATGACCCGCCATCTGCCTTCCTGGCTGATCCCTTTTGTTCCCACGCCGGGCGCCGCGTGTCCAGAGGGCGTACGCACGTATTACGAAGGACTCGGGCATGGGCAGAGCGTCCCGCTGGCGGCATGGGCCGGTCCTCTGTGCGCGATGTTTGTGCTGGTGGCGTGCGTTATCTGGGTCTTTCGTTTGCCTATCAGTGCTGCTCAGGCGTCAATGGCAGGATAACGAGCGGCTCGTATTCCCGCTAACGGCGCTGCCCCTGGCGCTGATCCGCGACGAACTCGACGGCCAACCCTTTCTACGCAACCGCGTCATGTGGATGGGCTTTTTCTTTGTAGCGATCATTTACACGATCAATGGTATTCACGTCAACTATCCGGCATTCCCGGAGATTACGCTCAGATACAACATCAGCGCCTTGCTTACCACACCTCCATGGAACCAGATGGACTACTTGCTGGTGTTCGTGACGTTTGCCGCCATTGGCTTCGCGTATCTCTTGCCCAACGATCTGTTATTCTCGCTCTGGTTCTGTTTCTTGTTTACGCGCATCGAAGATGTCATCATGGTGCTTATGGGCGGCACGCCAACGTCGATCGGGTCTCACAATGCCCGCGTGCTGACAGGCTACCAGGCGGCGGGCGCCTATTTCGTGTTGATCGGCTCCTATCTGGTTCTTGGCCGCCACTATTTTGCCGATGTCTGGCGCACAGCGTTCACCCGCAACAAAACCCTCGATGATTCCACTGAGATCCTTCCGTATCGTACTGCCATACTCGGCGTAATCGGCGGTTTTGCCGGTATCGTCGCATGGCTAACGATCGCAGGCATGAGTCCGTGGCTTGCGGCCTCGATAATGGGTATCTACATCTTCTTTATCAGCATCGTCATGACGCGTGCTGTCAATGAGGCCGGCTTGTTGATGACGGAAACCAGCTTCCTGCCCACTCATCTTATTCAGCTTGCAAGCCCCGTTACGAATTGGGGAGCGCAGAATATTACGCTTACAGCCGTGGTGAATTGTGCGTTCGTCCGCGACACGCGTGGTTTGCTGCTCACGCCGTTGATGGATGCTCAAAAGCTGGCAGGCGAACTGAAGGTGAGGAACCGGTCGCTGCTCGCGCCATTCATAATTGCGGCAGTTATCGCGTTCGTTGTTGCGTCTATCGCATTTCTGCACAGTGCATACACTGTAGGGATGCTGAATGAATATGAATATCCAGATCGAAACGCGGGGGATCTGTACCGGCAGGCAGTCGCTGCCATAACGGGATTGGCACGACCGGCAGATAATGTCGCGCGAGGAGGTCTTGCGCTCGGGATTGTCGTCACACTGGCCCTGGTGCGTCTCAGGACTCTGTTTCCGTGGTTCCCATTGCATCCGCTTGCATATGCAATCGCGCCGACCTACGCGATGCTCGTGCTATGGTTTCCGTGCCTGATTGCGTGGATCATAAAGACGCCTATCATGCGCTACGGCGGTGTGGTCCTCTACCGCCGCGTTCGCCCATTCATGATTGGCATGATCCTGGGCGAGTTCACCATGGCTATGATATGGGCCGTCCTTACGACTAAGGCGTTCGGCCTCACCGCTCCGGATTTCCCTTATTAGCAGTGCCAGTCGACGTTGGTAGCTTCCTTCGCGTACCGAATGATGAAGTTCTTTCGAGGCTCTACTTTGTCGCTCATCAGGATATTGAACATCTCCGCGGCTTTTTCGGCATCGTCCAATTTGACCTGAGCGATAGAGCGGATCTCCAGATTCATCGTTGTGTCGTACAGTTCCTCGGCGTTCATCTCGCCTAGACCCTTAAACCGACTCACCTGCACGTCTTTCTTCTTGATGGTCGCGAGCAATTCGTCCCGCTCTGCTTCGTTTCGCGCGTAGTATCGCTTGTCTTTTCCCACCTTGAGACAATAAAGCGGAGGCTGCGCGATGTAAATATAGCCTTTTTCGATCAACGGCTGCATGTACGAGAAGAAGAACGTCAGGAGCAATGTGCGAATGTGGTCGCCGTCTACATCCGCGTCGGTCATTATGATGATCCGGTGATAGCGCAAGCGTGAGACATCGAACTTACTCGAGCCCTCGCCCTCTTCGTCGTCGTCCCCGTTGATCTTGATCCCCGTCCCCAGCGCCGTAATCAGCGAGCGCACTTCGTTGTTTTCGAGGGTCTTGTCGAGCGCCGATTTGCCTACATTAATGATCTTGCCTCGAAGAGGCAGGACAGCCTGGTAGCGGCGATCGCGGCCGGCCTTGGCCGAGCCCCCGGCGCTGTCGCCCTCGACAAGGTACAATTCGCAGCGCGATGGATCTTTTTCGGTGCAGTCCGCAAGCTTGCCGGGAAGCGATGAGTTCTCGAGAGCGCTTTGACGCTTGATTAACTCCGATGCTTTCCGAGCCGCATCGCGGGCCCTCTGCGCCAGCAGGCACTTATCGATCATTCGCTTGGCGTCGGACGGATTCTCTTCCAGATATTGCCCCAGCGCTTCACCCACGATCGAGTTGGTGATTCCTTCGACAACAGTATTTCCGAGTTTGCTCTTCGTCTGACCCTCGAACTGCGGATCGAACAAACGAACTGAGATCACGGCAGTCAATCCTTCGCGAACATCGTCTCCGCTAAGATTGTTGTCCTTCTCCTTGATCATGCCGGTCTTGCGCGCGTACTGGTTGATCACTCGCGTCAGCGCTGTCCTAAAGCCCGACAGGTGCGTCCCGCCTTCGCCCGTATGGACATTATTGGCAAACGAGAGAACTTGCTCCGTATAGCCATCGTTATATTGCAGCGCGACTTCAACCTGAACATCGTCGCGCGTCTTCTGGAAATAGATGACGTTGTTAGTCAGTTCATTTTTGGTCTCGTTCAGGTGTTCGACAAATTGAGCGATACCGCGCTCGAAATGAAACACCTGCGACGTCGGCTCGGATTCGTAACAGTTGTCTGTAAAGGATATCTTAACCTCACGATTAAGATAACAAGTATTGCGAATACGAGTAATGAACGTGTCCACCTTATACTCGTATTCGTTAAATATTTCAGGGTCGGCATACCATGTGATGGTCGTGCCGTGTTGATCGGAATCGCCAATTCTCTCGACATCCCCTACAGGAATGCCCGACTCACACCGAAACCGGAATTTGCCCCCGTTCTGCTCGATAATGGCCTCACACCACTGAGACAAGAAGTTAACGCAGGACAAACCTACACCGTGAAGTCCACCGGATACTTTATAGCCTCCGTCGCCGAACTTGCCGCCGCCGTGAAGCTTAGTCATCGACAACTCGACTCCACTAATGCCTGTCGCCTGGTTAATGCCTGTGGGTATGCCATTGCCGTTATCATGAACGGAAATGCTCTTATCAGCGTTGATCGTAACCTCGACTTCGCTGGCGCGTCCGGCAAGCACTTCATCGATACAGTTATCGAGGATCTCGTAAAACAAGTGGTGCAAACCCTTGGAGCCTGTGTCGCCGATATACATCGCGGGCCGGTGTCGAACCGCATCACGGCCTTCGAGCACTCGCAAGCTGTCTGCGTTGTACTCATTGGTGACCAGGTGCGCAAGGCCAGCGTCTTCATCGGCAACTGGGGGCAACGCCTCAACGTCGACGTCGGTCGGAGCTCCGGCTCTGACCAGCAATTCACCGATAGCTCTGGCATCGGCTATCTTGTTATGCTCTTCGAGTGAATTGGTCACTTCGTCAGGACTGCTTACAGAGGGGGTTGCTTCGGATAAATCATCTGAGGGATCGGGCATCGTTGTCGTCATGCTTTCAGGTCTTATCTCCAATCAATCACTGTCATCAATTAACAATATCTTGTGTCAAAACCTACTATATTATAGCATATTCCGAAAGACAACCATGACCCCGTGCATGTTCCGAATTGAGGCGAATCGAAAGACGCAATTCTTCGATCGCAGCATCAATCCTGCCTGCATCGAGATGGAGTTGCCCCAGGTTAAAACGGAGGACAGCGTCAGAAGGCTCCAATGTTACCGCTCGCTGAAATACGTCCAAGGCCTCATCCGAACGTCCCTGCCTGGCCAAAGCGCAGCCCAGGTTGTTCATTGCCCGAACATTGCCCGGATCGAGCGAAAGCGCCATTTGATAACTCTGGGACGCCTCTTTGAGCTTGCCCAGTGCGTCAAACGCGACGCCCATATTATAATGCAGTCTCGTGTTGCGCACATCCTTATCAAGCACAGTCTTCCACGCATCGATTGCCTGGGCGTGTTCACCCAACCGGGCAAGCGCCTCACCCAAGCGATACTGCGCCTCGGCATGGCCCGGTTCCACATTCAGGGCATCTTGA
>Ga0316231_1003903_pt1 | contig 12779 bp, 10 predicted proteins | sample TBH18027metaG_FD_206002 | JGI IMG/M metagenome (GOLD analysis project Ga0316231, IMG submission 206002) | Freshwater microbial communities from Trout Bog Lake, Wisconsin, USA - TBH18027 | ecosystem: Environmental > Aquatic > Freshwater > Lake > Hypolimnion/Profundal zone | place: USA: Wisconsin...
CAAAAGTTGGCTGGAATTTTGTGTCCGGTCTTCGCGCTCCGGACCGCAACTGATCTTGGCACGGGCGACACTGCCGCCGTCAAGGAATTGATTCAGTGGTGCGCCCAGCATGGTTTTCGCCTGCTCCAACTCTTGCCGATCAACGAGACCGGCCCCGACAACAGTCCCTACAACGCGATCAGCGCGCTGGCCTTGGATCCAACCACGATTGCCACCACACCGGCCGAGTTGCCGGATCTGCGGCCGGCTGATTTCGACCGGATTGCCCCGCCGGCTGTGCGCCAGGCGGTGCGGACCGGCCCGGTGCGCTACCGCCAGGTGAAGGCCTTAAAACGCGAATTATTGTGGGCCGCATTTCAGCGTGGGGGGCAACGTTCAGAATTGAACAGCTTTGCCAAAGCCAACCCTTGGCTGGCGAATTACACACTCTACCGGGCGTTGCTGGATGAAAATAATGGACGTGATGATTGGGAGTCCTGGCCGACCGAGCATCAGGCGCCGGCTACGGCGGAACGGGCTCTGGCAACGAACGTGGAGTTTCAGCAGCGGCGGCATTTTTACGCCTATGTTCAGTGGGTGGCGCACGAACAATGGCGGGAGGTTCGTCGGTTTGCCGATCAGCGTGGCGTGGTGTTGATGGGTGACATTCCGTTTGGTGTGAGTCGGACCAGTGCCGATGTCTGGGGACAGCGGGAGTTATTTGATCTGACCTGGAGTGGGGGAGCCCCGCCGGAGCCGGCGTTTCGGCCGGATCCGTTCACGGCGAAATGGGGGCAGAATTGGGGGATCCCGTTGTATCGCTGGCCGGAGCAGCGGCGGCACAAATTCGCGTGGTGGAAGAAACGGGTCCGCCAGACGAGCGATATTTTTCATTTATTCCGGATTGATCACGTGCTCGGATTTTACCGGTTGTATGCTTTCCCGTGGCGACCGCGCGACAGTCAGTTGTTCACGGATCTGACTGAAGGGGAAGCGCAGCAGCGCACTCAGGGGCGGCTGCCGCGATTCTTCCCGTTTGCGGATGACACCAAGGCGCACCAACAGGCGAACTGCCAGCAGGGTGAAGATCTGTTAGAGATGATCCGGACCGCCGCTGGAACCACTGTGGTTGTGGCGGAGGATTTGGGAGTTGTGCCAGAGTACGTGCGGCCCAGCCTGGAGAATTTGGGGATTCCGGGCTTCAAGATTCCGTATTGGGAACGGAACGCGGATTACACGTTTGTGGCTGGCGCGAAATATCCACGTCTGAGCATTGTCACGCCGGCGACACATGACCACGAACCATTGGCGGCGCACTGGCGACAACTCTGGCAGGCGCACGAGGACGCGCGGACGAAGCAAGATCATCACAATGCCCACATTACCTGGCTGGAGTTACAGCGATTTGTGAGGTGGGCGGGGGGCGATCCCGAAAATATTCCGCGCGAATTTACGCCGGCATTGCACGAATCTTTTTGCCGGCAAGTGTTGCAGTCCAATGCGTGGCTGGCGATCTTTATGGTCACGGATGTATTCGCCCAGGAAGCGCGGTTCAATGTGCCCGGTCCCATTGCGGAGAGCAACTGGACAACGCGCTTGGATAAACCGGTCGCGGAGCTCGACCAGGATCCACAGTTGCTTCACAAGACCCAGATGTTTGAGCGATTGATTGCGGAAACGCAACGACGGCAGTGAAGGCGTTGGTTCGGAACCTCCTGACGGATAAAATTTGAATTGGAGGGCGAGCCTCCCGGCGAGCCGCGGGGACGGTTCGGCCGGAGCTCCGACAGGAGTCGCGAGTCTGTCTCGGACCTCACCCTCCAAATTCAGATACAGCCAGGTTCGACGAAAGTGCGGCCAGAACTTCAGCGGCGTGACCGGCCGGCTTCACTTTCGAAAACACCTTCTGGATCTTGCGGGTCGGGTCGATGATGAACGTGGTGCGCTCGATGCCCATGTACTTGCGACCGTACATGGACTTCTCTTTCCAAACACCATAGGCTTCGGCGATTTTGTGATCTTCGTCGGGAACGAGTTCGAAGGGCAGGGAAAACTTCGTCCTGAATTTCGCGTGTGACTTTTCTGAATCGGGACTGACCCCGAGGACAACCACGTTCTGACTGAGCATCTGTTGGTGCGCGTCCCGGAGTTCACACGCTTCGACGGTGCAGCCCGGGGTGTTGTCTTTCGGGTAAAAGTAGAGGACGACCGTTTTACCAGCGTGGGCTTTGAGTTGGGGGAAGGTTGGAGCTTTTGTGCCGGGAGTCATGATTTAATTCCAATTTTGGGGCAGAGTTTTATTAGTTCACAGTGTTCACAGTCCGGCTGGCGCGCATCGCACCGGCGCCGGCCATGCCAAATTAGCAGGTGTGAGAAAATAATCCAGTCGGTCTGCGGCACAAGTTGCATCAAGTCGGCTTCGATCTTTTCCGGTGTGGTTTGCTGAGTCAGATCGAGGCGGTGGCTCAGGCGCTGGACATGCGTATCCACAACAATGCCTTCGGCCTTCTGGTACGCGACGCCGAGAACGACACTGGCAGTTTTTCGGCCGCAGCCCGCGAGCTGGACGAGTTCTGCCATGGTATCGGGCACCTGGCCGGCATGCTTGTCAGCGATGGCCTGGCAACAATTCCGGATGGATTTGGCTTTGTTGTGGTAGAAGCCGGTGGACTTGATGAATTCTTCCAGTTCACCGGCCGGGGCGGCGGCAAAATCGGCGGCGGAACAGTATTTGGCAAAGAGCGGGGGGGTGACCTGATTGACCCGCTTGTCGGTGCACTGGGCACTGAGGATGGTGGCCACCAGAAGTTGCAGTGGATTGGCGTGGTCGAGTTCGCAGTGGACATCTGGGTAGGCAGAGCGCAGCGCGGCAATGATTTTTTTGATTCGGATCATTAATTTGGACTTGGCAGGATTCACGGTAACGTAGTATAGCATGAGGCCGAAACAACTTTAACCCAGAGGAATTGAAATCATGGCTCATATCGTTGCCGAACCGTGTGTCGGCTGTAAGTTTACGGATTGCGTCGAAGTTTGCCCGGTGAACTGTTTTTATGAAGTTGCCGATCGGCTGTACATCAACCCGGATGAGTGCATTGATTGCACCGCGTGCGTCCCGGTTTGCCCGATTGAAGCCATTTTCACAGAGGCGGATCTGCCGGAAAAATGGAAGAGTTTCATCGACGAAAACCGGAACAATTGCGGGACCGGCACGAATATCACAGCGAAGAAAGAACCGCTCGGCAAAGACCTGCCGAAGTGCAAGAAATAATCCCCGAACTTATTGTTAAAGCGCAACGGCGGGCTGAGTGATTCAGTCCGCCGTTTGTGTTTTACTTGGCCGTGGCGGTGGCGGTCGCTTGAGCGCCCTTGTGTTCCATTTCCTGATAGATCGGGAGATAGCGGTAATAGACTTCCAAGCACAAGCAACATAAGGTTGTCGAGTAGGCTGGGCCATAGGAATTTTCACCACTCTTGGCGCCGCCAGGCGCGTCCCAGTGGCCGTCGGAGGCTTGGGCTTTGACCAGGGTATCGCGGATTTGTTTATTCCAATACTCCCAGTAGCTCCCGCCACCCTGGAACATGGCCTGGGTCATGTAGTACCATCCATACAACGTGAAACTGGCATTGACCGGTTTTTCCCAGTCCACTTTTTGCAGCTTAAGAAAGTCGAGGGCTTTTTTAATTTTTGGACTATCGCTATGTTCAAGAAACATCTGACAGAGGACGCCCACGGCAGTCATGTTGGGGCTGCGGGAGGGGCCCATGTAGCCAAAACCGCCTGCCGGGTCGTAGACGTTCCAGAGGTATTTCGAGGCCTGTTGGTAGGCTTCGTCGGGTATCTGCAAGCCGGCAATCCGGGCTGATTTCAGCCCCATGATGATCCAGCCTGAAACCGAAGTATCGGTTGTTGGCAAAGCCGGTGTATAATGCCAGCCGCCCTGGTGAATCGGGTTGGTCTTTTTGACTTTCTGGGCTTCCAGGTTTCCTTTTACCAGTCGTTCCAGGGGTTCCTTGACCAGGGGGGATTGGGTCATGCCATACGCTTCGGAGAGGGCGAGGGTGACCGCGCCCTGACAATACATATTTTTGCTCTTCACGTAACCATCGGCGCCGACTGTTGAAACCACATACGAGACCGCCTTCGTCACGGTGGCGCCAAACTCTTCGGAGTCCGGTGTCTCCCCATGCCCCAGAAATGATAGCAAGCCGAGGGCGCCCATGGCTTCTGTTTGAGTTGTACCCCACGAGCCGTCCTTGTTTTGATGTTCTTTCAACCAGCGCAATGCCGCGAGCACGGCTCTCTCGGTTTCCTGGGTGCCTTTGTGTTTTGCAATCGACTGGGCGCGCATCGGCCCCACGCGTTGGCCAAAGCCGCCCCCCCCAGGGCCTTTGATTCCGGCGGTGCCGATTTTTCCTTCGCCAAAACCGGTCGTGGGGGCCGCCATGCCACCGAACCCGCCCTGCAACCGTGCCACGGCAGTCGCGGATTCGCTCACCACTCCGATCACTTCGGCTACTGCATTATCGGCTGCGTTTTGATCGGCAGCCGCGATATTGGCTTTGTATTCGGTCGGGGTTGTTCCGGCGGCAGTTGGAACGCCGCCCGGCCCTTTCCCGGGCGTGCCGCCCCCGCCGCCCAGAGTGGGACCGCTGTATTCAAAATCACGAAGTGCGGCAAAGGGATCCACGTCGTCAACCTTGGGCGGCGGGGGGAGGGCGCCGGAATCGAAGGCGGCGATGATCTTGGGCATCTCGGCGACGATTTTTACCGAACCCATGATGAATAAAATCAGGACATGAAATAAAATCGCGATGACGAAGTAACGGACGAATGTCGTCTGTTCCATCAACCATTTGAGAAATTTACCGGTCAGTGCTTTCATCGCCGGTTATTGGGGTTTGGGCGGGCAGAGTTTGGCGATGTTGGCCTGGGCTTCGGCGACAAATTTACCGGTGGGGAAACGCTTGGCGTAGCTTTGAAAAGCCGGACAGGCACGTTCCAACGCGCCCAACGCGGCGTGACATTCAGCCGAACGGAAGGCGGCTTCTTCGGCCATGGGACCCGTTGCAAAAAGCAACCGGGCGTAATACGCGAGGGCGAGTTTTTTATTGTCTTTGATTTTTTCAGGTGACAGTGGTTTCCCATCTTTATCTGACACCATGTTAAAGAAAATGTTCCCCAAGCGGAAGGCGGCCTCAAACGTGACCTCGCCGCGGCCGGACAGGACGGTGGAGTACAGTTCCACGGCGGCGGTGGTTTTGCCGCTTGCTTCGAGCACTTTGGCGAGCGCGAGTTGGGTGTCGGCGCGGGGACAGTTTTGCGTGTCAGCGAGGGCTTTTTCGAGGGATTCTTGCGCGGCGGCAAATTGTTGCAGGCCAATCAGGGCCTGGCCGATGCCGAGGTTGGCCAGGGTCGTGAGCTTGGCGTCGGTACCGGCGGTGGTCAGGACGCGCTCGTAGTTTTCCTTGGCTTGGGCGAATTTATCGGTTTTTAGAGAGACATTGCCGAGGGCGAGAAAGCCCGAGGCCGGCAGTTTATCGCGATCCGGGTCGGCAAGCATGCGGGCCACGGCGTTATTGGCGCGCGCAAAATCTTTTTCGCCCACGGCCAGCTCAATGAGGCTGATGATACAGGCGTGGCGGATAGTGGCGTTGAGTTGATATTGTTGGGAGAGCTGTTCCAGCGTGGCGTAGGCGTCGGGGATCAGATGGGCTTTGCGATAAACCGAGGCAATCTGACTCACCATGGCCCGGGCGGCCACGGCATCGCTGTCGAATTTAGTGAGGAAAGTTGCGCAATCCGCGACGACAGCTTTCGGATCATTGCGTTGTTCGAGGAGTGCAGAAATGTGCAACTGGGCACTGATGGCAGCATTGCGGGATTCCTCGGTCAGAGTGCCGGCGGCAATCGCCCGGTTGATGATTTCCCGATAGGCCAGGATCGCTTCATCAGGGCGTTTTTCAGTTTCAAGCTCCGTGGCAATGGCATAGAGCACATCGCCGACCTTGGCGTGGTTTGGATATTTCTGAACGTAATAGCGGAACGCTTCCACCATTTCCTGTTTTTTACCGGTCGTGGCATACGTCGTGCCAATTCCCAGCGCGGCATAGGGTGCAAGCTCGTGATCCGGGAACTTTTCAAGCATCACTTTGTAGGCCGTAATGGCGTCCGTGTATCGTTCTGCAGAAAGATGGTTCTGGGCGATTTGGTAAAGTGCTTCCGGGGCGAGGAGCTTGTTGTCTGAGTCTTTGTAGTCCGGCCATTTTTGGAGAAACTCCTGAAAGGTGGCGATGGCTTTGTCGAAATTAGTGGTGCCGGTCAGTTTGCCTTTGGCGTCCCGGTCGTAGGCTCCGGCAAAGCTATACAGGTAGCCGAGGCGGAAGGTGACCATGGGCAGTTTTTCGTATTGCAAATGTTTGGTGCGGATTTCTTCGTAGGCCTGAATGGCGGTGGCAATGTTCGGCTGGGCGACTTGGGGGTCGTTCGAGCGATTGGCGATCTGATAGTGGGTGAGGCCGAGGAAGAATAGCGCATCGGGACGGATTTTTGCGTCGGGATGATTTTGGGTAAAAGCGGCGAAGGCAGCGCGCGCTTTTTCGAATTCCTCCAAATTAAAGTAGGCGGTTGCCATGCGGAATTCAATGGTCTCAATGGTGGCGGCATCTTTCGTGGTGGCCAGCGATTTCTCGTAGTTGACGAGCGCTTCCTTGTATTTGTGATCCCCAAATTGAGCTTCGGCTTGAACCAGTGAGATGTTATTTCCCATCACGCTGGTCGGGTATTTTTTCTTGAAGGCTTCAGCTTCCGTGTCGGCTTTCTCCTTCTGGCCGCGGCTTTGCAGTGACTGGATCAAGCCGAAATAGATTTGTTCCGCGGCTTTGTCGTCGGGATACCGGTCGCGGAGAAATTGATAGACCACGCTGGCTTCCTCGGGCATGTCGAGAGCCTGGTAGCAGTTGGCGACGCGAAATAACGCCAGTACCCGCAAGTCGGGACGGTCTTTGACCTGGGCCAGCAACCGTTTTAACGAATCAAATCGCCGTTGAAACGCCTCGGGTCCTGATTCCCCAATGATTCGGCCACGGTTGGCGTTGAGACGCTCCAGATCAGCCTGGACCAGGGCGACCAGAGCCGATTTGGCACGGACGTCCTTGTAGCAGTTAATGGCATCGTGATACGCCTGCCGTCCGTCTTCCGTCTTTCCGTCCTTCAGCAGGGCATCTCCGCGATTGAACATCGCTTCAGCGGCGAGGTAGAGCGCTTCGGTTACGCGCGGGTCGGAGCGCTGCTTGGTAATCAACCGGTACACTTGATTCGCGTTGGCGAAATCTTTGTCCTCGGTGTAAATTTGTCCGAGTAGAAACAAGGCGTCGAGAGCGGTGGACGGGTTGTCAGCAAACCGTTGCCGCGCGGCGTTGATAATGGATTTCGCGCCGGCCAGGTTGCCAGATTTGAAGTTGGCCCAGGCTTCGCCCAGCATTGCTTGCGACAATAGCTCGTGCGTCGGATAGTTTCTTTGGAATTTTCGGTACAGTTCAATCGCTTGCTTGGCGTCCTTCAGTTCCCGGTAGCATTCCGCCTGTTTCAGGATCGCGGCGGCGACGAGGACATTGTTGCTGTACCCATTAATCAGGCGCTGGAAAACATTAATGGCTTCCTGATACCGGGCTTGGCTGGCCAGACACCAGCCTTCGTAATTGATGGCCTCGGGCAGAGCCAGGCTGAACGGGAATTTTTTCTCGAAACTCTGAAATCCAGTTAACGCCACAGCCCAATCGCCATCCTGATAGGCGGTTTGGGATTTCTTGAAGGCTTCGGTCGGCCCTTCATTGGTGACCGGGACGGGCGGGGCGGGTGGCGCGGCGACCGGCTTCGGGGTTTGGCTGAAGGAATTTACCCCAACCAGCAGGAGAACGCTGCCGGCCAGCCAGGCGAATCGTTTCATCCGGTTATTCATTTGGGGGGGGCGGCGGAGCCGGCTTTCTCCGCGAGCGGACGGAAGGCAACGTTGGTGAGATGGGCTTGGGCACAGGCATCAAGCGCGCTAATGACAGCTTGATAACTCGTGTCGGCATCGCCGTCGATGATAATGGTCGCTTTCTGGCCGATGGAGGCGAGCTGCAGCATGGCATCCCGCAAGCCGGTCGCTTCGTATTCGGCGCCGTTCACTGTCATGCGGTCTTTGTTGAAAACGTGGATGGCCAGGTCAAGCGGTATGTCGATTGGAGGAGTATTGCTCGTTTTGGTGGCGATCAGCGGTAACCGGGAGTCGATTCGTTTTTCCGTCGCGCCGAATGTCGAAAACGACATGTAAAAGATCAACAGAATCAAAATCGTGTCGATCATCGGGATGATTTCAACGCGACCGCGTTTGGGGGAGCGCCGCTGGAATCTCACTTGATCTCCGAGGTGGTGAAGGTGACGTCAACAATTTTGGATTTGGCGCAGGCTTTCATAAACGCACTCAGGTCGGCGTAGGTCATGTCCCGGCTCCCGCGCAAAATAAGCGACATCTTCGCATACCGGGGGTCTTTTTCGCGAATGTGATCCAAGAACGGCGGAACTTCATCGATCGTGTACTTCTGTTTGTCGATGTACACCTCGTCCTTGTTATACATGTTAATGATGACCTGATTCGGCAACTGTTTGAATTCATCGCCAGCTCGGGAGTCAGGGAGCTTCAGGCCGGCTTCTTTACCGGCCTCGGCAAAGCGCGAGAAGGTCATGTAAAAAATCAGCAGAATCACAATCGTATCGATCATCGGGATAATCTCGATGCGACCGCGTTTGATTCGCCGGCGCTTCAGCTTCATGGCAGGCGGTTAGCCTTCCGCGGATTGCTTGAGGATCACCATGATTTCGCTGAGGCCGCGTTCCATGTCCATCAGGATGGCCTCTTTTTTGCCCGTAAAATAGTTGTAGGCGAACAGCGCCGGGATCGCAACGGCCAACCCGGACGCGGTATTGATCAACGCCTCGGAAATACCGCCCGCCAGTTTGGTGGGATCGCTCATGCCGATCGCGGCAATAATGCTGAATGACCGAATCATGCCGACGGTGGTCCCCAGCAAGCCGATCAACGGACAGAGCGTGACCATGGAATCCAGTTGGGGGAGAAACTTTTCCATGGAAATCAATTCCTTGGTCACGGTTCCCTGAACGAGCTGTTCCACCTGTTCCGGTGTATAGCCATCACGCGAGGCGGTCAGCGCCGCGCGAATAACCGTTCCGGCGACCCCGGGGGCATGCTCGATTGCGGTCAATGCATCCGAGAGGGTGCCGGCTTGTTTGATTTTGAGAACCATCTCATCCGCATTGCCGCCGGCTTTGCGGTAATACATGAACCGCTCCGGGATCAAGGTGAATGTGAAGATGGAGCACCCGATGAGGAGGAAGAAAACGTACGGCGGTGTCGACGCGACATCCCAGAGCATCGCAAAGGCAGTTTTCTCTTTTTTCTCACCGCCGGCGACAGCGGCGGCGGGCGCCGCAGCGGGCGCCGCAGCATCCTCTGCGATCGCGCTGCTCACCAAGCCAAACGCCAGAATGGCAAGGCACAACAATGCAGTGGGGCGAAATAAACGACGTGATTTTAGATGCATGGCATTCTCCAATTCGTCGAAACGGTCTGCGGTTGTCATCCGCTATTTATAAACGCCGGTTGCCGAGTTGGCAACCGGCGTTTTTATTTTTTCTTATCGTTTTGCCGACGCGGCATCTTTCTCAGCCATCGCGGCCCGGCGGCTGAGTTTGATCTTGCCACGATCGTCAATTCCCAAAACCTTCACATCGACTTCGTCGCCGAGCTTCAAGACGTCTTCGACGCGCTCAATCCGCCGGTCGGCGATCTCGCTGATGTGCAGCAAGCCGTCCTTCTCGGGCAGGATTTCAACAAAAGCGCCAAATTCTTTGATGCCAACCACTTTGCCGTGATAAATCTTGCCAACTTCGGCTTCGGCTGTGATTGCCATGATCTGCTCGATTGCGCGTTGGGCGCCTTCGGCGTTGGTCGAGAAAATCCGAATGGTGCCGTCGTCTTCAATATCAATCTGGCAACCGGTCGCTTCCACCAGGCCTTTGATGACCTTGCCCTGCGTGCCGATGACGGCGCCGATTTTTTCCGGATTGATTTTGAGGGACGAGATCCGCGGCGCGTACTTGGACATTTCAGCGCGCGGTCCGGAGATGGCTTGGGCCATGACATCCAGAATTTTCAACCGGGCTTCGCGCGCTTGATCAAACGCCTGCTTGGCCAATGCGTGGCTGAGGCCGGTCAGCTTCAAATCAGTCTGGAAGCCGGTAATGCCGTTCTTGGTGCCCGCGACTTTGAAATCCATGTCGCCGAAATGATCTTCTGAGCCAAGAATATCGGTGATCATCACGGATTCACCGGTCTTCTCGTCGGTCACTAATCCGATCGAAATGCCCGCCACGGGATTCTTCAGGGGCACACCGGCATCCAACAGCGCCAGTGTCGCACCGCAGACCGAGGCCATGGAAGTCGAACCGTTGGACTCCATGATTTCCGACGTGCAGCGGATGGTGTAGGGGAAGTCGTTCTCAGCCGGAATCATCGGTTCGATGGACCGCTCGGCCAGGGCGCCGTGCCCGATTTCGCGACGGCCGGGACCGCCGGTGCGGCCGGTTTCGCCGACGCTGAAAGGCGGGAAGTTATAGTGCAGGATAAACCGTTTGCCGGTCGGGCCGCCGGTGTAGCCATCCATTTCCTGTTCGTCGGACTTCGAGCCGAGCGTGGTCAACACGAGCGCCATGGTCTCGCCGCGCGAGAACAGGCCGGTCCCGTGCGGCCGGGGCAGAACGCCGACTTCGGCGGTGAGCTTGCGCAAGTCGCGCGCGCCGCGGCCGTCCGGCCGTTTGTTTTTCAGGATCGAACTGCGAATTGCGTCGTTTTCGAGCTTGTGCATTGATTCGCTGAGTTCAAAGCCGGTCACATCCGGGAACTTGGCTTTGAGTGCCTCGGTCATCTTGGCCTTGAGGGCGTTGACGGCCGCTTGCCGGTCCAATTTCTTCTCCGCGAGAATGGCGGATAGGATTTCCTGGCCGATGACGGCTTTGGCTTCGGCCAAAACTTCAGGGCGCACTTTCTTCAAATCAATCTTCCGCTTCGGTTTCCCGACCTTTTGTTGGAGGTCGCGGATGCCGGCGACGATTTTTTTGACTTCCTGGTGGGCAAACTCGATGGCGGAGTTAAGGTCGGCCTCGGTAATTTCCTTGGCCGCACCTTCGATCATGACGAGATCCTTATCGGTGCCGACATAGATGAGATCCAGATCGGTCTCTTTGCGCTGGGTGTGGGTGGGGTTGGCAATGAACTTGCCACCGACTCGCGCCACGCGGACTGCGCCGAAGGGGCCGGCCCACGGAATGTCCGAGACGCTCAACGCGGCCGAAGCGCCGTTAATCGCAAGGATGTCGGGATCGTTTTCGCCGTCCGTCGAGAGCAGGACAACGATAATCTGCGTATCGTTATAAAAGCCTTCCGGGAACAAGGGACGGCAGGGGCGATCAATCATGCGGGAGGTGAGAATTTCTTTTTCGGTCGGTCGGCCTTCCCGTTTGAAATAGCCACCCGGGAATCGGCCTGCGGCGGCCGCTTTTTCACGGTAATCGACGGTGAGCGGGAAAAAATCGAGGCCTTCCCGCGGAGAGGAGGCGACGACGGTGACCAAAAGGACCGTTTCGCCGAGTTGAACGACGGCGGCGCCGTCGGCTTGTTTGGCAAGTTTGCCAGTTTCGATGGAGAGTTGACCGTCGCCGACACTGATCGTACTACGAGTAGTCTGCATTGCTTCCTTTTCTGTCTGACCGACGGGGCAGGACTAGATGGAAAGAAGGCGGTTGCGACGCACCGGGTCGCCAACGACTTCTATCCATCAATCCACCGGCCCCGCGCCGGTCTTACTTTCTGAGTTTTAACTTCTTAATGAGTTCATGGTAGCGCTGCGTATCGGTGCCGCTCAGGTAATCAAGCAAGCGCCGGCGCTGGCCAACCATTTTCAACAATCCCCGACGGGAACTGTGGTCTTTGACGTGGGACTGCAGGTGCTCGGTCAATTCGTTGATGCGTGCGGTGAGCACAGCAATCTGCACGTCGGCCGACCCGGTGTCCTTCGGGTGGAGCTGAAATTGTTTCGTGACTTCGGTTTTCTTTGTGACAGCAATCATGATGTTTTCTGTTAATCTTTTTGGAACGACACTGGTGAGTTTAGCGATGCCAAACCAAACTGTAAAGCTATTTTTGTGGAGCGAAGAACTGCCGTGGCACATTTGGACGCGGCCATCATCGGTGGCACGACTGGGCAGTGGTTTTTGAAAGGTTGCCGGTTGGAGTGCGAGGCTCCCGCCGAGCCGTGACCGGTGGCGGCGCAATCACGGACGGCTCGGCGGGAGCCTCGCCCTCCAGATAAACTTGCGCCAATGAGCTTATTTGATTTTATGATTACGGTATAGAATTGCGCACTCCATGCGCTCCACGCGTTCAAAACGCAGCCAAGGTTTGACAAACCTTGGCTTATAATCGCTTGGAAACATCAATATAATGCCTAATAATAAACGACTTACAACAATTACAATTTTACCGATTTTCCTTGCGTGCAAACGCTGTGCAAACTATATTTCATAGCACAGGAGATTGATTTATGAAAAATAGCAAAAAGTTGGCGGGCATTACGGAACGGGTTCTGCCGAGCGGGAAAATAACATTTCAAGCCTATCTCGGGAAGGACGCCGATGGAAAACCACATTTCAAAAACTTTGCTGACCGCAACGAAGCCGA
>Ga0316231_1003907_pt1 | contig 12773 bp, 9 predicted proteins | sample TBH18027metaG_FD_206002 | JGI IMG/M metagenome (GOLD analysis project Ga0316231, IMG submission 206002) | Freshwater microbial communities from Trout Bog Lake, Wisconsin, USA - TBH18027 | ecosystem: Environmental > Aquatic > Freshwater > Lake > Hypolimnion/Profundal zone | place: USA: Wisconsin...
CTGCACAAGACCGATGCGGACATCCGGGAAGGCCTCAAAGCCATGGCGAAGGCAAAATATGCTGGCCGTTGACACCAATGTGCTGGTCCGCGCCTTGACGGGAGATGACCCCATCCAGAGTCCATCGGCGGAAAGTTTCATTCGGAGCCACGCGCCTGTCTGGATTTCTCATGTGGTACTGGTGCAAACAATATGGGTGCTCGTTTCCGTTTTTGACCGCTCGAAAAAGGAGCTGATCGAAGCCATCAAGCGCGTCGCCGACAACAAATTCATGGCGCTCGAGGATCCGGCTGTCGTTCATGCCGCCCTGGCGGCTTATGAGAACAAAGGGAAAGCAGGACTGGACGACTACATCATCCTTGAAATCGCCCGGAAAGCAGGGTGTCTTCCCCTTGTGACCTTCGAGAAGGACCTCGGGAAGGCTGAAGGCGCCCAGCGGCTCATCGCCAGTTCCTGAGCGCCAGGATCAGTCGCTCCACGCATGCCCCGTGAAGTCCGGCCTGCACGGCGACAGCGCATGTCGCAGCACGCTGCCCGTGTAGGTCTTCCGGAACAGGGGCTTGAGGTCCTGGCTGAACCGGGTCAGGGTCGTGCCCTTGGCCACGTCCTCGTCGAACAGCAGCACCGGCCCCTCGTGGTAGGCCTCCAGGAAGGCCAGGTCGCTGGACGCGAGTACCGGCGCCACGTCCTGGCGCTTGAACATGGAGAAGCGGACGAAGTAGAGCGGGGCCTCGACCAGGTTGGCGAAGATCAGCCCCGACATGATGGACCCGTGGGCCGCGCCCACCACCAGCGCCGGCTGGAAGGCCTGCCGCACCGACTCGGCCAGGCTGAGGATCCGCGCGGGGTTGGAGGCCCGCCAGGTGTACTTGTCCCGGGCGCTCACGTAGACGAAATCCAGGATGGCCTCCGGCAGCGCCCGCACGTAGGCGTCCAGGCGCGCCGCGGCGTCCGCCTCCAGGGCGTAGATGGCCCGGGCGGTGCCGATGGCCGCCACGAACAGGGCCTGCGCCTGGACGAGCTCGGCCTCCTCGTACTCCGCCTTGAAGCGGCTGTGCTCCTTCAGGGCGAAGTAGTAGGTGGGGTGCATGGGGAGCCCCATCTCCACGCAGATCTTGTAGTTGAGGGCCACGTTCACCATGGCCGGGGTGTGGAGGTAGAGGGCCAGGCAGTCGTCCCAGAACGCCGGGGGCGCCTCGGCGGGGTTGGCCAGGGCGGCGTCCTTCCCGGCCAGGATCCCCGGCAGCAGGGCCTGCACCCGGCCCAGGATCTCGCGCAGGGTGCCCTCGAAGGCCATGGCCTCCGGGGGCGAGTCCCACTCGGCGTAGATCAGTCGGTGCAGCATCTCACTTCGCTTTCAGCTCCGCCCCCAGCAGGAGGTAGTAGGCGGGGACCACGAACAGGGTAAACAGGGTGCCGATGGAAAGGCCGGTGAAAATGACCAGGCCCATCGCCTGCCGTCCCGCCGCCCCGGCCCCGCTGGCGATCACCAGGGGGAAGACCCCCAGCACCATGGCGCCGGTGGTCATGAGGATGGGGCGCAGCCGGATCGCGGCCGCCTCCGAGATGGCCTCGAACCGCGAGCGACCCTGCAGCTGGAGCTCGTTGGCGAACTGCACGATGAGGATGCCGTGCTTGCTCACGAGGCCCATGAGGGTCACCAGGCCCACCTGGGTGTAGATGTTGAGGCTGGCCACGCCCACGTTGATGAAGATCATCGCCCCGAACAGCGCCATGGGCACCGACACCAGGATGATCACCGGATCGCGGAATGAGTTGAACTGCGCGGCCAGCGCCAGGAAGACGATGATGATGGCGAACAGCATGGTGACGAAGAAGCCGCCGGCCTCCTGCACGTACTGGCGCGAGACGCCCGAGTAGTCGGCCTGGTAGCTGGGAGGCGCGTTCTCCTTCAGCGTCTTGCGGAAGAAGGCCAGCACCTGGTCCTGGGAGAAGCTGGGCCCGTAGACGCCCGAGATCGTGGCGGCGTTCAGCTGCTGGAAGCGGTTGATGGCCTCGGGCACGACGGTCTGCCTGAGGCTGGCCACGGTCGAGGCCGACAGGAGCCCGCCCCCGGGGGTCTTCACGTAGTAGTCCAGCACCTGGTCGGGGTTCAGGCGGTCCACCTGGAGCACCTGGGGGATCACCTTGTAGGAGCGCCCGTCGATGGAGAAGTAGTTCACGTAGCCGCCGCCCAGGGCCGCGCCCAGGGAGCCGCCCACGTCGGCCTGGGTGAGGCCGAGGTTGGCCACCAGGTCCCGGTCCACGACCAGAGTGCTCTGGGGCTTGTCGATCTTCAGGTCGCAGTCCACGAAGAAGAACATGTTGCTGGCCTTGGCCTTGCCCAGGACGGCCTGGGCCACCCGGTCCAGGCGCTCGAAAGGCTCGGTGGTCTTGATAACGAACTGCACCGGCAGGCCCTGGGCGCCGGGGAGGGAGGGCGGCTGGAAGATGGCCACCCGGGCGCCCGCGATGCCGCCCCAGGTCTTCTGCAGCTCGCCCATGATCTGCGTGGCGCTGCGCTTGCGTTCGTCCCAGGGCTTGAGGATGACGCCGCCGAAGCCCTGGTTGGCGGTGGGGCTGCCGGTGAACTGGAACATCTGCTCCAGCTCGGGCAGCTTGCGGGCCCCCGTGATGGCCTGGTCGGCGTAGGTCTGCATCTGCTGGGTGGTCGCGTTGGGCTGGCTGGTGAACAGGCCCATGATGAAGCCCTGGTCCTCCTGCGGCGAGAGCTCCGAGGCCGAGGTCATGAAGAGGTAGCCGGTGCCCGCCAGGAGCATCAGCCCCATGGCCACGGTGATCTTGTAGGTCTTCAGGGAGCTCACCAGGATGCGCTGATAGTGGGCGTGGAACCACTCGAACTGCCCGTCCACGAACCGCACGAACCGGCCGGAGTCCTGCTCGGCCTTGAAGAACTTCGCGCACATCATGGGCGACAGGGTGAGGGCCACGATCCCCGAGACGGCCACGGCGCCCGCCAGGGTGAAGGCGAACTCCGTGAACAGGCTGCCGGTGAGCCCGCCCTGGAAGCCGATGGGCACGTACACCGCCACCAGCACCACGGTCATGGCCAGGATGGGCCCGGCCAGTTCCCGGGCAGCCATGAGGGCCGCCTCCAGGGGCGGCTTGCCCTCCCGCATGTGGCGGTCGGCGTTCTCCACCACGATGATGGCGTCGTCCACCACCAGGCCGATGCCCAGCACCAGGGCCAGGAGGGTCAGGAGGTTGATGGAGTAGCCGAAGGCGAGCATGACGAAGAAGGTGCCCACCAGGGACAGGGGCATGGCGATGATCGGCACGGCCACGGCCCGGAAGCTGCCCAGGAAGAGGTAGATCACGACGGTGACGATGACCAGGGCCTCGAGCAGGGTCTTGACCACTTCCGAGATCGACGTGTTGATGAAGTTGGTGGCGTCGTAGACGATCGAGCCCGTCACGCCCGTGGGCATCTGGGACTGGATGTCCGGGAAGGCCGTCCGGACGCGCTTGGCCACATCCAGGATGTTGGCCTCGGGGGCCACCAGGATGCCGATGAAGACGCTCTGCCGGCCGTTGAAGGCGACGTTGAAGGAGTAGTCGTCGGCGCCCAGGGTGACGTTGGCCACGTCCTCCAGCCGCACCGAGGTGCCCGCCTCCTGGCGCACCACGAGCCGCTTGAACTCGGCCACGGAGTGCATGTCGGTGGCCGCCGTGAGGTCCACGCTGACCATCTGGCCCTTGGTGGTGCCCACCGCGGACAGGTAGTTGTTGGCGGCCAGCGCCTGGTTGACGTCGGCGGCGGTGACGCCGTGGGCGGCCATGCGCCGGGGATCCAGCCAGGCCCGCAGGGCGAACTGCCGCGCGCCCAGGAGCTGGGCGGTCTGCACGCCGGGGATGGAATCCAGCTTCGGCTTGACCACCCGGGCCAGGAAGTCGGTGATGTTGTTCGTGGGCAGCACGTCGCTGTAGAAGCCCATGTACATCGCCGCCGTGGCCTGCCCGGTCTGCACCGTGATCACCGGCTGCTGGGCCTGGGGCGGCAGCTGGTTCTTCACGGCGTTGACCTGGGTGGTGATCTCGGTGAGCGCCTTGTTGCCGCTGTAGTTGAGCCGCAGGGTGGCGGTGATGGTCGAGACGCTGTTGACGCTGGTGGAGGACAGGTAGTCGATGCCCTGGGCCTGGGCGATGCTGGACTCCAGGGGCTGGGTGATGAACCCGCCGACGGTGGCCGCGTCGGCCCCGTAGTAGGCCGTGGTGATGGTCACCACCGCGTTCTCCGTGCGGGGGAACTGGTTGACCGGCAGGTTGAAGACCGAGCGCAGCCCCAGCACCAGGATGAGCAGGCTCACCACCATGGCCACCACGGGCTTGCGGATGAAGAGATCCGTGAAGTTCATCAGGCCCTCACTGTTCCTGCGGCGCCGGGTGGGCGTCACTGGACGGCTGCACCCGGTTGTCCACGAGCAGCGGCGTGCCGTTGCGCAGTTTCAGGCTGCCGCTGGTGACCACCTGGGCCCCCTCGGTCAGGCCCTTGAGGATGGCCACCTGGTCGCCCCGGGTGGCGCCGGCGGTGACGAACACCTGCTGGGCGACCAGCGGCGCCTTGTCCTTGCCTTTGACCGCCAGGAAGACCACGGTGCCGTAGGGATTGTAGGTGACGGCGGTCTGGGGCAGGGTCAGGACGTCCTCCCGGGTCCCCACCTCCAGCGAGAGGTTGGCGAACATGCCCGGCACCAGGAGGCTGCCGGGGTTGGGGAAGGTGGCTTCCACCTGGACGTTGCGGGTGGAGCCGTCGACCTTGGGGTTCACGGCCGTGATCTGGCCCGTGAAGGTGCGGCCCGGATAGGCGTCCAGGGTCGCGGTGCACTTGCCGCCCTTGCGCAGCTGGCCGATGGCCTTCTGGGGCAGGGCGAAATCGACGAAGACATGGTCGAGCTGCTGCAGGGTGAGCACGGAGGCGCCGGGGTTCAGGTAGGCCCCCGGGCTGGTGAGCACCAGGCCGACCCGGCCCGGGAAGGGCGCGGCGATGTGCTTCTTGGCCACGAAGGCGGCCTGGGACTGGACGGCGGCCGCCTTGGCCCTGGCGTCGGCCTCGGCCGCGTCGAAATCGGCGGGGCTGATGGTCCGGGCCTCCAGCTGTTCCTTGGCGCGCCTCGCGGTCACCGCCGCCAGGTCGGCCATGGCCTTCAGCTGCCTCAGCTGGGCCGTCTCGGCCTCGTCGTTGAGGGTCACCAGGGCCTGGCCCTGCTTGACGTCCGAGCCCGGCGCGACGTCGATGCGCGCCACCACGCCCGGCACTTCGAAAGCCAGGTCGGCCCCGTGCAGGGCCCGAACCGTGCCCACGGCGTTGAGCGCGGGCTGCCAGGCCGCGACCTTGGCCTCGGTGGTGGTGACCGTCTCCGGCAGCTGCGGGGCGCCGGCCAGGGCCCGGCCGATCATGATGCCCTTGAAGACGTTGAAGCCCACCAGCAGGGCCAGGAAGAGGCCCACGCCCCCGAGCATGAAGACCATGCGCTTGCGGCTACTGGGTTCGGACCCCGAAGCGGGCTCCAGCAGGTTGTTCGGCAATTCCATGAAGACTTCTCCTTGGCTGGGTCTGGCGGCGAAAGCGGTCGGGGCGGGATGGGGGAACTTCAGGACCCCTGGGCCCAGCCGCCCCCGAGGGCGGCGTACAGGGCGGCGGTGTCCGTCAGGCGCGCGGCCCGAGCCTGGGTGAGGCCGGTGCGGGCCTGATGCCACTGGCGGGTGGCGTCCAGCAGCTGGGCATAGCTGGCCGAGCCGATGCGGTACTGGGCCTTGACCAGGTCCAGGGACCGGGCCGCGGCGCTTTCCGCCTCCCCCTGGGCCTGCACGGCCCGGGCGTCGAACTGGAGGGCGCCCAGGGCGTCCGAGACATTGGCGAAGGCCTGCAGCACGGCCTGCTTGTAGTCGGCCACGGCCTGGTCCAGGCCCGCCTCGGCGCCGCGCTTCTGCGCCCGCAGGGCCCCGCCGTGGAAGATGGGCTGCAGCAGGTTCAGGCCGGTGTTCCAGGCCAGGTTCTGGCCCAGGTTCATGCCCTGGGGGGTGGCGGCCTGGGAGCCGTAGCCGAGCCCAAGCGTGATCTGGGGCAGGAGGTTCGCGGCGGCCACGCCCACCTGGGCCGTGGCCATGGCCAGCTGGCTCTCCGCGGCGCGCACATCGGGCCGCTGCCGCACCAGGCGCGAGGGCAGCGTCACGGGCAGCTCCCGGGGCAGGGTCAGGGCCTCCAGCGCGACCGCGTCGAGGCGGGTCTCGGCCGGCACGTGGCCGAGGAAGACCGCCAGCCGGGTGCGCACGCCGTCCAGCTGCTGCCCCAGGGGCGGCAGGGCGGTCCGGGCCTGGGCCGCCTGGGCCGAGGCGGCCAGGAGGTCGGCCTGGCCCTTGACACCGATGGCCACCTGCTTGCGAACGAGGGCTTCCTGCTCCTCCAGGAGCTTCACGACCGCCTCGGCGTCCTGGAGCTGGGCCCGCAGGGAACCCTCCTGGATGGTGGCGATGGTGACGTTGGAGGCCAGGCTCAGGTAGGTGCCCTCCAGCACCCAGCGCTGCAGGTCCGCCCCGGCCGCGGCCAGCTCGACGCCGTGCCGCACCGCCCCGAACAGGTCCAGGGTGTAGGCGACGTTGAGGGAGGCGCTGTAGACCGTGTAGTAGGAGTCGGGCTGGCCGTCCACGGGCGCGAATTTCTGGCGGGAGGCCCCCACGGCCAGATCCACGGACGGCGTCCGCGCCCCCCCGGCGGCCCTGAAGGCGGCCTGGGCCCGGCGCAGGGAGGCCTGGGCGGAAAGCACGGTGGGGCTCTGGGCCAGGGCCGCTTCGATCCGGCGGTCCAGTTCCGGCGAGCCGAAGGCCCGCCACCACTTGTCCGGCACGTCCCGCCCCGCGAGAAAGCGCTGGGCGTCATCGGGGCCGCCGCCCGGCAGCGGCTGGGCGGTGTATTGCGTGGCGTCCGGCGGCCTGGGGGTCTGGAACTTCGGTCCCGCCGAACAGCCCACCATGAAGAGGGCCAGGGGGACCGCGGCCAGCATCGGCGCGGACCGTTCGAAAGGATGGGAATGGGCGGCGCGACGCAATGGAGACATGAGGCCTTCTTGTCGAAATCAGTCGGTTCGAGGGCGGCTCAGGCGCCATCCCCCCAGCGGTGAAGGACGGCATGCCGACACCGCCATCACGCAAGTATGTATTAATTCTGGCCTTGTGTCCAAGCCTCGGAGGAGGCGGCCGTCACAGCGTCTCGCCGAAATGCTGGGTGACGCAGTCGGGGCAGATCCCGTGGGTGAACTCGGCCTGGGAGTGGGCCTGGAGGTATTCCTCGATCCGGGTCCAGTAGCCCTGGTCGTCCCGGATCTTCTTGCAGTGGGCGCAGATCGGGAGCATGCCCGACAGGGTGCGGACTTCCTGCAGGGCCGTCCGCAGGCGCTCGATCAGGTCGAGCCGTTCCTGCTCGGCCTGCTTGCGGGCCGTGATGTCCTTCGAGATGCAGACCACGGAGGACACCTCCCCGGCCACGTCCAGGATGGGCTTGACCGAGGTGATGTAGAACGTGTCGCCCGCCGGGGTCGGCACCCGGACATCGAAGACGATCAGCTCGCCGGTGGCGAAGGCCCGGTCCACGACCGCCATGCGCTTGCCGGCCTCGTCGGCCGAGAACAGATCCCAGATCCGGCGTCCGACGACCTCCTCGGGCGTATGGCCGAAGGGCCCGGCAAAGGCCTGGTTCACGTAGCGGTAGGTGCCGTCCCGCAGGATGTTGAAGATGGGGTCGGTGGATTCCCCCAGGACGGTTTCCAGCACTTCCAGCCGCCGCTGCAGCGCGGCATCGATCGAGCCCGGGTCAGGGCGTGGCGGCGGGGCGGAAGGCATGGGTTGTTCCTGGACGACATGGGAATGGTTCAACGATGATTCATCCTTTTTTCCCTGGCAAGCCCTTCCTGCCGAGACGCCGGTCTGCATGGGCTCCCGGTGGGGGTATGATGGGTCATCCGCCACACACGCCCTTCCGGGAGGTCCCCCATGCACGCACTGGCCGGCAAGCCTGCTCCCAGGTCCATCTGGACCGATCTCCCCGCCCTGGTCAGCGCCTACTACACCGTCAAGCCCGACCCCGCCGAACCCGCCTGCGCCGTGGCTTTCGGCACGTCGGGGCACCGGGGCAACGCCCTCAAGGGCACCTTCAACGAAGACCACATCCTCGCCGTGGTGCAGGCCATCTGCCATCACCGCCGGCGGGCCGGGATCACGGGGCCGCTGTTCCTGGGCAAGGACACCCACGCCCTGTCCGAGCCCGCCCAGAGCACGGCCCTGGAGGTGCTCGCGGCCAACGGGGTCGAGACCATGGTGGCCGCGGACGGCGCCTTCACCCCCACCCCTTCGGTCTCCCGGGCCATCCTCGCCTGGAACCACGGCCGCACCTCGGATCTGGCCGACGGCATCGTCATCACCCCCTCCCACAATCCGCCCGACAACGGGGGCATCAAATACAATCCGCCCAACGGCGGCCCCGCCGACACCGACGTCACGGACTGGGTGGCCGCCGAGGCCAACGCGCTCCTGCGCCAGGGCAACCGCGACGTCAAGCGCTTCACCCTGGCCAAGGCGCTCAGGACCGCCTGCATCCACCCCTTCGACTTCATCACGCCCTACGTGGAGGACCTGGCGCAGGTCATCGACCTGGAGGCCATCCGCGCCTCCGGGCTCAGGCTCGGGGCCGACGCCCTGGGCGGCGCGGGCCTGGGCTACTGGGCGCCCATCGCCGAGCGCTACGGCCTGCAGATCGAAGTCCTCAACGGGCAGTACGATCCCACCTTCGGCTTCATGTGCGTGGACAAGGACGGCAAGATCCGCATGGACTGCTCCTCGCCCCAGGCCATGGCCGGCCTGGTGGCCCTGAAGGACCGCTACGACCTGGCCTTCGGCAACGACCCCGACTTCGACCGGCACGGCATCGTCTGCCCCAGCTCCGGCCTCATGAATCCCAACCACTACCTGGCCGTGGCCATCCAGTACCTGTTCAGCTCACGCGCCGGCTGGCGGCCGGATGCCGCCATCGGCAAGACCCTGGTGAGCAGTTCCATGATCGACCGCGTCGGGGCCTCCCTGGGGCGCCGGGTCGCGGAAGTGCCGGTGGGCTTCAAGTGGTTCGTGCCGGGCCTGGTGGACGGCTCCTTCGGCTTCGGCGGCGAGGAGAGCGCCGGCGCATCGTTCCTGCGCAAGGACGGCTCGGTGTGGACCACGGACAAGGACGGCATCATCCTCTGCCTCCTGGCCGCCGAACTCACCGCCGTCACCGGCAAGGACCCCGGCGAGCACTACCGCGACCTGACCGCGCGGTTCGGCGCGCCCCTCTACGAGCGCATGGACGCCCCCGCCGACGCGGCGCAGCGGTCCGTGCTGGCCCGGCTCGCCCCGGAGCAGGTGCGGGCGTCGACCCTGGCCGGGGAGCCCATCCTGGCCAAGCTCACCCAGGCGCCCGGCAACGGCGCCCCCATCGGCGGCCTCAAGGTGGTCACCGAGAACGGCTGGTTCGCGGCGCGCCCCTCGGGCACCGAGGACGTCTACAAGATCTACGCCGAGAGCTTCAAGGGCCAGGACCACCTGAGCGCCCTGCAGCAGGAGGCCAAGGAGATCATCGCCTCGGCCCTTGCGGCCGCGGTCTAGGCTCCCGGATGCGCCCCGCTGTCCTGGCCGCGCTGTTCGCCCTTCGCCTCGCGGCCGCCCCCGGCATCCCCGCCACGGTCCGGGCCGTCAACGCTCCGGCCCCGCTGTCCCAGCGGGTCGTGGCCTACGCCATCGACGCCCGGTACGACCCCGCCACCCACGCCCTGGAGGGCTCGGAGACCCTCACCTACTTCAACGCCACGGGCGTGCCCCTGGACCGCTTCCCGTTCCACCTCTACCTGAACGGGTTCCAGCCCAAGGCCACCTGGGTGCGCGAATCCAGGCGTTCCGGGAACCGGGACACCGATGCCCGCGCGTGGGAGCCCAGGCTGTCCGGCTCCGACGAGATCCGCAGCTTCGAGGTGGTGGGCCAGGGCGACTGCACCTCGAAGCTGGAATACCTGCGGCCGGAGGACGGCAATCCCGATGACCGCACGGTCTGCCAGGTCCGGCTGGCCCGGCCCGTCGCGCCCGGGGAGACCGTCACCTTCCGCATCCGGTTCCACGACCAGTTCCCGGAGACCCTGGCCCGCACGGGCTGGAAGCGCGACTTCGTCCTGGGGGGCCAGTGGTTCCCGAAGGTCGGCGTGTTCTGGCACGGGGCCTGGAACTGCCACCAGTTCCACGCCTGCACGGAATTCTTCGCGGACTTCGGCGTCTACGACGTGAAGCTCACGCTGCCTGCGAACCAGGTGGTGGGCGCCAGCGGGGTCCTGGAGGAGGCCCGGAGGAACCCCAACGGCACCCAGACCCTCACCTTCCACGGCGAGGACATCCACGATTTCGCCTGGACCGCCAGCCCCCGCTACCGCGTGCTCACGGACGAATTCCCCGGCGCCATGGGCCCGGTCGCGCTCCGCCTGCTCATGCAGCCCGGGCACTGGGGCCAGGCCGCGCGCCACGCGAAGGTCCTCAAGGAGACCATGGCGCGCTTCGAGCGGCGCTACGGGCCCTACCCCTACAAGACCCTGACCCTCGTCGACCCCGAGCCGGGTTCGGCGGCCGGGGGGATGGAATACCCCACCTTCATCACCGGGGAGAGCGCCTGGTGGATGCCGGAGGGGTTGCGCCTGCCGGAATTGACGGTGGAGCACGAATTCGGCCACCAGTACTGGTACGGCATGGTGGCCACCAACGAGTTCGAGGAGGCCTGGCTGGACGAGGGCATCAACAGCTACGCCGAGGTCAAGGTCCTGGGCGATCTCTTCGGCCCCGACCGGTCCGTGATCCAGCTGGCCGGCATGACCCTGGGCGATGCCCAGACCCAGCGCCTGGGCTACCTCGGGTCGGCCGACCTGGACCCCGTCGTGCGCAAGGCCTGGCAGTTCCGCTCCTTCCAGTCCTACGCCGGCATCACCTACGGCAAGACCGCCAGCCTCCTGCTCACCCTCGAGGGGATCATCGGCGAGGACACCCTCGCCAGGGCCATGCGCATCTACTTCCTGCGCTACCGGTTCACCCATCCCACGGGGGCGGATTTCCTGCGCACCCTGAACGAAGTCTCCGGCCAGGATCTAACCTGGTTCTTCAGCCAGGCGGTGACCGGCACGGCGATCCTGGACTACCGGGTGCTCAGCTGCACCTCCGAGCCCGCGGACCTGGACGCGCCTTCCAAGCGGGACCCCCTCTACGCCAACGAGGTCGTCATCCAGCGCAAGGGCGACTTCGTCTTCCCCGTGGACATCGAGATCCGCTTCGAGGACGGCCAGCGCGTCCGGGAACACTGGGACGGCGCCGACCGGTGGGTGCGCTACGCCTACGCGCGGCACACCCGGGTCGCCTCGGTGGAGGTGGATCCGGAGCACCGGATCCTGCTCCTGCGCGACCGCTTCGGCGCCGGCTGGACCCGGGCGGCGCACCGCGCCCCCGCCCTGAAGCTCGCCAACCTCTGGTCCTTCGCCCAGCAATGCTTCGCCCAGGCCCTGGCCTGGTGGCTCGTGTAGGAGACCGCATGCCGCCCCTGATCGAAGGTTCCCGGGCCGCCTTGCGGGGCTACCGTTACGTGGTCGGTTTTCTCGGGCTCAACCTCGTCCTGGCCTGGCTCGGGACGGGTCCCTTCCGGGCCGGCGCCTCGGCGGTGACGGGGCACAGCCTCCTGGGAGCGCGCCTCACCTCGGGCCTCGACCTGTCGGTGCTGGCCGAACTCCTGGCCCGCCCCGAGCTGGGCACGCCCCAGGGCTCGGGGGGCGCCGGCCTGAACGCGGCGCTGCTCTTCGCGCTGGCCAGCGTGGTGTTCATGCCCGGCGTGCTCCAGGCCTTCGCCGCGGGGGGCCGGCTGCCCCGGGAGGCCTTCTTCGGAGCGTGCGGCCGGAACGCGTGGCGCTTCGGGCGGCTGGCGCTCCTGTTCGCGGTCACGGGCGGGCTCCTGACCGGCCTGCTCGGGCTGGCCGCCAAGGGCGCCGTGTCCGCCGCCGGCCGCTCCACCCACGAACGGCTCCCGTTCTGGGTGGGCCTGGGCGCCAGCCTGGTCATCCTCACCGCCCTGACCTTCCTGCGCCTGTGGTTCGATCTGGCCCAGGCCCACGTCGTCCTGCGGGACCAGCGGGCCGTGCGCCGCGCCCTCGCGGCCGCCCTGGGCAGGATCCGGGCCTGCGGCCTGCGCCTGCTGGGCGGGTACCTCCTGATCACCCTGCTGGCGGCGGCCGCGGCGGGCCTCGGGCTGCGGGCCTGGGCGGGCCTCGTGCCCTCCGGCAGCGTCTTCGGCGCGTTCCTCGTGGCCGAAGGGATCCTGCTCCTGCTCCTCGCCGCCCGCTTCTGGCAGCGCGCCGCGGCGGTGGCGGTGGTCAACGCGGGGCCTTGACGACCCCGCCGGGCAGGCCGTCCCCGGCTTCAAATACTCAACGAAATATTGGCGCGAAACCAATTGCCTTTTCAGGACATGTCCATGGTCACGGCTGGTGATCGCGGCAGCCTTGGGTTCCTGCAGCCTGGCCTTTTCAAGGCGCCGGGCGGCATCCCTGTAGCTCCATGGTTCGTCCAAAAAGGTTATGTGTGCCAAAGCCAGTCCTTCCGATGTCATGCCCTGCCGGTGGCCCCTTGTTCCGGGCGCTGCTCCTCGGCCTGGGCTGCACCCTCCTGCCGGCCCAGACCGGGCCCGGGGAAGCCGAGGAAACCCGCCGCAG
>Ga0316231_1003916_pt1 | contig 12740 bp, 14 predicted proteins | sample TBH18027metaG_FD_206002 | JGI IMG/M metagenome (GOLD analysis project Ga0316231, IMG submission 206002) | Freshwater microbial communities from Trout Bog Lake, Wisconsin, USA - TBH18027 | ecosystem: Environmental > Aquatic > Freshwater > Lake > Hypolimnion/Profundal zone | place: USA: Wisconsin...
CGATTGTATCAGCAGTGACCTGCGCAATCAGACGCTGCGTTTTTCCTGAAGGAAATGCGAGCAGGCACGCCAATACGTCCGGCCTAGGATTGTCGACAAAGCCCCCAAAGTTTGTCGAAAATTTATCCGAATAGTTCCACCACGGAGCATGGGGCTGAGAATTGTCATGCGGTGGGATAATCGGCCAAACATGCAGATGTTGGTCATAGGACTCACAGAGGTAATCTAATGCCCTCTGAACGATCGGCTCATCGGCGCCCGCTCCGACTTCTTGGAGCAGATGAAGTGCATGGCACGTGCTCAGTACCGTCGACAACGGGAACCCAATATCCGCTTCTAGCCCAAAGAAACCGCCATCTTCGTTCTGAAAGCGTCGCACCTCCAGCATGCCTTTCTCAGCGGTGGCTTTTTCGAAATGGAAAGCGAAAAGCTCACGTTCGAGAGGCCGGGCCTGTCGCATTACCTGCGCGGCACGATCAAATGCGGCAGCTGATAGCCGTAGGGGCAAGTTCATGATGGCGTCGCACTACAGTTCTAGACCGATCCGGGGTAATTAACGAAACAACGCCGCTGGGAGGTTTTCAACACTTCCCGAACGGGCATCCCTGCCCACGAAGATATAGGCGTTGACAGTTACTAGCGCTCTGCCCTACAGAGTACTCTATGACCACAGATGCAATCAATCCTATCACCCCGGAAGCCGCCCGCGCTTCGCTCGCAGAAATCGACCGGATCGCCACCCAAACGCGTCAGACCATCGCCTGGAGTTGTGCCACGCCCCTTCTGATTCTCTGGGGTGTGATTTGGGTCATCGGCTTCTCCGCTACCCAGTTTTTTCCGTCTTGGGCCTTCCGCCTTTGGATCGGGCTCGATCTCGCAGGAATATTGAGCACGGTCCTGCTGGCCGGCCCATTCCGTAATGCACCCATTAAGGGAATTTACCACGGATTGGGGAGCATGAGCCTCGCCTGGTTGGCCTTGCTTGCATATGGTGCTCTTTGGGCCGCCCTGTTATGTCCGTGGGAACTTTTGCATCAGGCCGGATGGGCGGCTTATGCCCCACTCGTCGGCCGCAAAATGGCGGCCTTCTCGTCCACCATCTGCATGTTCGGCTACGTGGTCATGGGACTATGGCTAGGGCGCTTCTTTCTCTGGCTGGGCTTGCTGGTCACGGCCACCACTCTTGTTGGCTACTATTTCGCTGGTAACTATTTCTTTCTTTGGATGGGTGTCACAGGTGGTGGTTCTCTGATCGTGGCTGGCGTTTTCATCCGTAAATTCTGGAGATAATGCCATGCCCGAGATTGACCTTGTCATCCACACTCCGGCGCGCCTGCGCATCATGTCCACTCTCAGCGCGCTGCCACCACGCGCCCAGATCGATTTCCGTACCTTAGGCAAATCGCTCGAACTTACCGACGGTAACCTCGGTGCCCACCTTCAGACGCTAGAAGAGGCCGGTTATATAAAAGTCGAAAAAACTTTTGTAGACCGCAAGCCGCGTACGCATGTGGCTGCCAGCGCTAAAGGCCATGCACGCTTTGCCGAACACGTCGCGGCCCTGCGTGAGATCTGCCGTGTCTAGCGTGCCGGTGATCATGCGACCTCATTCGATGGCAATCATGCCTGTTTTGAAATGAGTCTCCTGTAAAGTGGGGAACACGTCTGAGAAACAAAGGTATTAGCAGGGTGCCGAATCTAGCCCCACTCGCGCAATCGAGGCCCATTCGCCTGTTTGCAGTGTCCTTACTGCTGACGACCGGACCGCTGGGTCTAGCGAAAAATCTGGCGCCAGCGGATAGCGGCGCGGGAGATGAGATCGAGGATGTGACCAAGCTTGCCCCCTTTGAGGTTAAAGGCGCCCGTCTGGAGGACTTTGGTTTTCGCACTTGGGGAATGCTCGCGATTCCCGGCACTTCTTACGTCATCGTCACAGAAGTATTCCCTAACACGCCGGCTTCCAAGGCGGGGCTGAGACCGGGTGAGCTGATTTTGAGGATCGATGGAAGATCGATGTGGTTCATCTCCATGATGACCAAACTGCCTAAGATGCAGGAGCTGAAATGGGCCGAACTAGAGGCGGGCAAGAAGAGCGTCGCGTATTCCCTGGAGGTTCGCGCCCCGGGTGCGGCAGATTCGCGCACGGTGACGATGGTCATGCCTTCACCCCCACCGCATTGGGGAAGTCAGAAATGGACCGCACCAGAGGGCCGAATGTCAGCCGTTGTCACAGAGCCAGGGCCACTGGCTGTGCTCTCCCGCAAGGCTTTGGATAACGGAATCTGGTCGGTTTCCAAGGAATCGTCGTTTCTTGATGCTGCGCCATTCTATAAGGATCCGATTCTCGGTTACGAGTGGCGCATAGTGCAGCCGTCGGGCACGCACCGTATTTGGGTGACTCAGCAGCGCGGGAGAACGGAGATCCTGCTGGAACACCGTTCGCCGGAAACGGGGGTTAGCTTGTTTCTCACGGCGCCCTCCGGAGCATTGGACAAGGCTAGTTGCCTGGCTCCAAAAAAGGAAGGAAAGCGAAGGCAATTTTCACCAGAGGAAATTCGTTCTCAATTTTCGGCGGAGATTGATTTCTGGCTGACCAAAGTCGGCCAAGTGACAGGCCGCTGGCCGTTCGAGGCCCTATCAGGCAATGAGGTGCAGACTGATCCCACTAATGCGGGTAGTGAAACGGGTAAGATGAGTGCGCCCCTAGCCGAGTCGTTTCTGAAACTGCCTGTCGCGACCGCGGCACAAAAAGATCTTTTCTTTGCCGCACTCGCAAAAGTGGGGCTCGATGCAGATTGCTGGGCCTATACTGAGTCGTCGCGATCTCCCGACGATGACCACACGACGACCGTCCGTTTCGATCCATCCAAGCCGCCTGAAGAGCGCAGCACGTTGCTGAAAGTGGACGGCAAGGGTCCAAAGGCGGCCTACCTGCAACAATGGCGCAACGAAGGGCACAGTGCAGCCATGGGCATGGGTGACTTGCCGGCACTTTCCAGCATCATCGACGTAAACGATGTGCGGGTCTATTCCGAGGAGACAACGGCAGTGGTGTTTGAGTTGCCCGTGAAGGCATCAAACTCGGAGTTTCCTGCTGATAGATTTCAGGCACGCTTTCGCGTGAACAAGACGCTCCGTGGATTTGAGGATTTTTCCGTGAAGCTGCGCGGCTCGATGCGCGTAGCGGGTATCGCGAAATTGACCGATGCCGGCCTGGAGGCACGATTCCAGTCATTTGATCCGGCACTCGCGCCCCAGCCAGTGCTGCTAATGATGGGTGGCGGGATTCGCGTGCTATTCGTAAGGGTTTCTCGAGCATACGAGGTCACGCGCGTGGATTTCAAACGGGTGGTCCCGTTCGGGGACCAAGTAAAGGCCGACCAGCAGTAGCGAGACGCCCATTACAACGCCCGCTTCGTCTCGAAGGCACGACCTTGTCTCGGTTGAAAGCCGATACTGATGGCTAGACAAATTTGATCATTTTTCTGCAAATAAACTAATGGATGTCGTCGTACACAACCGTAGCTCGTGGAACGCTGCGGCGAAGCAAGGCAACCCTTGGTCGATATCCATGTCATTCAACCCGAATCCCGAGGCTAGCAATTGGTTTCGCCGAGTCGATAAATGTGAGCCGTTTGGCACTCTGTCTGTCGCGGACTTGTGTCAGCAGGGATTGTTGCGGGTTGATCCGTTGGGTGGCTAAAGCCTGCCGCAAATAGTCGGCTAAATTCAAATCCGGTGCTCCGCGGAGCCGAGCCGGCCTGACCATACAGGACTCACTACCGCCCATAGGTGAGAACCGACTTGGTTACAGTTTGGTTGCGCAGCTATTCTGGGTTAGGGCGGTCGTCGATGAGACTCTCCGGCCGCAAAAGTGGGTTCTTGGCACAATTTTCAGCTGATAACCTAGGAAGCAGGCGAGCGGGCATGATCGGAGTATGGCTGAATCGTGCAGGCTCTGACCGTTCGGATGCGGCCCCGATGATCAAAACATTGGTCGAATTTAAGGGCTGATAGGAGAATTGACGCTACAGGACTCACTGCCCCTCAGAGGTGAGCGCAGGCCTGGTTGCTGTTTGGTTGCTGTCAGCTGCGGGCAATCAAACCCCTATTTCGAGGCTCAGGACCCGCCAACACTGATTTGACCAGACTCCAACTTGTGACCCCATTCGTGCGAGATGCGATCATCCACCTCCCTTCGCTTGCAAATAAGCTATGTTCGCCTGCGGACCCGCCAGTTGCGGGGCTCAGTTGGGCCGAAGGTTCCAACCGTGTTAGTTCCCTACCCCGGATGAGCCGTCCGGTCAGTTCAGTCCGTGCAGGTCGTCGCCGCTCGCAAACTTCCTGACCTGGTCGCACGGGATGCGCTTGTGGCGGATACCGGGAAGCGGTCGCAGTACCTCGCGTTCGATCAGTCTGTAAATGGTGGGTTTACTCACCCCGAGGGCGATCGCCGATTCTTCGACGGAGTAGGTCAGGCGCTGGATCGGGTTGGAATTGGGTTGGGAGTCCATGATGCGGGCGGTTGGGTTGGGGCGGACGGTGCGGTTCAGACCGCCACCTTCACGCGATTGCGTTTTCGGGAAATCGTCAGCACCGGAACGTGGATCGGGCGGGTTCCTGGTGGTGCCAGTGGTTCGATCGCCTCCGCGGCACGCTCGGAGGGGCCAGTGATCTCAACCGCTTCCGCCTCACTGGGTGCGCGAGGAGATCGAGTTGGTCGCTGCTGGAAGTTTGCAGCGCTATACTTCATGCCGGTCCAATCGTAATTTCGCGCACCTGTGGCGCAGTGCGCTCGGACTGGAACTCGCGGTTGGACCGGACCTCCGACACCCGCCGCAGATCCAGGGCGGCGGCGATCGCGTTGAGATTCCGGCCCTCGATGGCAATCGCCTGCTTCTCGGCGTGGAGCGTCAGAAACTCCGGTTCGCCGGCGACAAGCTCCCAGTATTTGAGCTGCGTGAACGGGAAGGATACAGTGCGGCCGGCCAGGATGAATCGGACGACCTCGGCCGTCTCGCCCTCAGGAACGAAATCGCCCCAGGAGGGGCCGGACGGCGCGGTCAGTGGCGGCTTGCCGGGATGCGGTTTGATGCTCATGCGATCAGACAGCCATCTTCGCGGCCGGGCGTGGGAATATCCGCTCGCGGAAGGACAGCGGACGCGTTGACGGCGCGGGCAGGTCCAGTTCGAGGGCGAGTTTTCGATCCTCCGCCCGCATCATCGCCGTTCGGGCCGCGCGGCGGTCGGTGGTATAGATGGCCTGGCTCAGCCGGAACCGGGAATTGCTCACGTAGGCCTGCTTGAGGTTGCCGGCATCGAGGCCGGCATTTGCCATGATCACCAACCCGCGGTCGATGGTCTTGCCCTGCGCCGCGTGGGAAGTCGTCGCATAGCCGTGGGTGAACTGCCGGAACCACGCCGGTAGGCTGCCACCGTCCTTCAGCCGGATGGCGCCGTCCGCCGCGAAACCGTTCACCTCGACCAGATCACCGTTGCGCAGACCCTGCGCCTTGAGGTTCGCCCGGACGAGCAGGCGGTCTCCTGCCGCCACCGCTATCTCCCTAGCGACGCCGACCTCGAAGCCGCCCGTGCGGCGTGGATCGAACAGATGCTCGGTGGCCTCGGCTGTCCGGACCATCAGCCCGCCAGGGTCGCGGCGGATCACCGTGACAGTCTCGTGTTTTACGAACACATCGCTGTCGCGGTGAAACGTCAGCACATCGCCTATCTGGTAGTTGGTCAGCCGGCGGCGTTCCTCCCGGGTCCACTTGAGCGGAAAGACCGTCAGCACGGTCCGGTCGTTCCGTCCCACCAGTCCGGCACCCTTCAGGTGTCCGCGGACATGGTCCGTGAAGGAGTGGATTTCCGACCACACCGGGGAAATTGCTAGGCAGGTCTGGCCGGCGCGGACGGTTTTAACGTAGTCAGCCGCCACCGCCTCGAACATCGCCGGCTGCCCTTTGATTTCCTTCACGGCTCCCAACCGCGCGAACTGGCAGAACGCCTCGAAGGCCTGCCCACCGGCCAGCAAGCCGACCGCTTTCCGGTAGGCGGGATCCTGCTGTCTGCGGATCTCCGTCAAACGGAAGGCCGGGACCTGGGCAAACTGCTGGAGGCAACGCAGCGCGTCGCCGGCCTCGACTGAATGGTGCTGCTTAATGTCCCCCACGAGCAGAAGCCGACTGCTGTTGGCGGCGGCCAACCGGCAGAGGTCGCGCATCTCGCGGACCGAGACAAGACCGGCCTCGTCCACCAGCAACACCCGGCCCAGCGTGGCGCGCTGGAGCGACTCGTTGACGAGGAGTTGCTGGAGGGTATCCGCATCCGCCGTGAGTTCATGGCGCAGGACGTCCGCCGCGCCCGCCGAAGGCGCACACCCGAACACCCGTCCGCCCGCCTGCTCGATACCGGCCACAATGGCCTTCAGACAGGTGGTCTTGCCGGTCCCGGCGTCGCCCTGCAGGATGACCACTTGGGAGGTCGCTTCGAGCACGCCGCGCACCGCCGCCGCCTGGTCGGCCCCCAGTCCAGCCGAAGCCACCGCTTTTCCCCAGCGTCCGCCCTCGCGATGCCGGCCGGCCCAGCCGATGAATTCCTCCTCGGCGGCAAGGCCCTCGCGCGAGGCGATCTCGGAACCCGCCCGCACTAAATCGCCGGTGCCGCACCGGCCCGCCAGTGCGGCCTTCACTTCGGCCAGCACCACCTGCCCTCGGCCAGCCACCAGCGCCTCCCGCAGCAGCACCCGGTCCTCCACCACGGAACGTCGTTCGAATACATGCGCCTCAGCGGACCGGAGCGCGTCGGCCGGACTCACGGTCTCCGTTGGCGCTCTATTGGTGGACGCGGCGGCAACCATCCTGCGGAGGGTCGCCAGGCCCTCCCCCGCTTCGGCTAGCCAGCCGGCCCGCAGTTCCTTCGCCGTCGCGCGCGATTTTTCCAGACGCGTCTCACCGGCGATGGTCTGCAGCGCCTCTTGGGTCCTTGCACCAAGCACACCGGCCCGGGCAAGAATGGCACGACGGCGTTTGCTGAAACGATCCCGGAGTTCGGCGGGAATGCCCTTCACGCTGAATCCGATGCCCCGGAGCGATTCCAGTTCGTAGCCAGCTTCGCTCATCCGCCCGGCGAGCCGGTTGTAACACACCTCCCGGAAATACCCTTGATGCCGGAAATACGCGGACGGCTGGACGCTCTTCCAGCGGTTCTCCGTCTCGTCAAACGTGACGTTCATGATGCAGAGATGGGTGTGCAACTGCGGGTCCAGAGACCGGCTGGCGTCATGGGTGACGATGGCCGTCACCATGGTGCCGGTGATCCGGTCCTCGTTCGCTCCCGCCCGCCGGACCCGGGTCGCCGTGACGGCCTCGATTTCGTGCAGGGTCTCGCGGACAGCCTCGTCCCACCATTGCCCGATGCGGCGGTCGCCGCCGACCAGGCAAAGGAGCGACACGTCCTTCGGCGGGGAGATTTGGCCGAAGTAGCACACACGCCGGGCCGGACCCTTGTCGCGCACCAGCAGCTTCTCGCCGGTCAGGGGATGGAGCCCACGGCAAAGACCCTCGAAATGCTCCAGCCGGCATATTCCAGCCAAGCCCAATCTCTCGGCACCGGCCCCCACCCAGGTCATCTCCGCCTGCCCTTCCTGCGTCAGGTAATCGCCGACAACCATGTGCTCGCGGAAATATTCAACCGCGCCACTCACCAGCACACAGGGTTTATCGAATCTCACCATCATGCCCAACATGCATTAACCCATAATCTTTGCCAGCATATACCCATAACACTGATGTCCTGACCAGTCATTCCGCATCCCGGAGCATGTATTTTTGTCCATCTCCATAAATCCGATCGAATCCGCACCAATCATCCACCGGTGAAGCATCCGCCTCCTATTGCCACCTATCCAAGCAGGAACACGCCACCCCTAACGGCTGTTAGGCTCCGGGTGCTACTCTGCTGCCATCCTGCCACTACTCTGCCACTACTTTGCCGCTCGCGGCTTGGATATACCCATAACTTTTCGTTTTACTTAAACCCATAAACAGCGGATACTCGCGGCGTGATCGAAACCCCCGAACTCCACGCGCGCCTGATGGAAGACGCCCGGCGCTACGACCCCGCGGCGCACATGCGCAGCCTGCTCCTGCCCTACCGGGAGGTCATTCTGCTGCAACGGGCGAAGTTTATGAGCTACGAGCAGATCGCCGCCACGTTCACGCGGCATGGGATCAAGGTCTCCTGGCAAGGGATCGGCGCATTCTGCCGGCGGCAGTTCAGCAAGGCCGAGATCCTCCGGGCGCGCCGGACCCAACTGCTCACGGATAGGCCACCGGCCATGTTGCCCGGCCTGGTCCTGCCGCCGGCGTCCGTCGCTCCGACTGCCGGGGCCTCCGCTCCGGGACCGGCCACTCCCCCACCCGGCAAGCGCGGGCCGAAGATCGCGCGCGACAACTACTGACCATGGGCGAACCGAAGAAACGGCTGATCCTGTTTCCACAGGACAAGGGAGGCATCGGCAAAAGCTTTGTCGCCGCCCTCATCCACGACTACCTCACCGACGAGGGCGTCGCCCTGCGGGCCTTCGACCTCGACCACGCGAATTCCACCTTCAACCGCCTGGTGCCGGAGGCCGAGTTCATCGATACCGATGTGGACGCCGACAAGCTGGGCGTGCTGGACCAGATCGTCCACGCCCTGGCCGGAGCCGACACCGTGCTGGTAGACAACCGCGCCACGGGCGGGAGCAAGGTGCTCGGCTATCTGGACGAGACGCGGTTGCCGCACCTGCAGGAGGAACTCGACTGCGCCATCGTGTTTGTCCTCATCGCCACCGACGACAAGGATGCGAATTCGCAGATCGCCGAGGTGTTGGACACCTGGGTCGGTCGCGTCCGTTGGCTCGTGGCCCGCAACCTGCGGGACGGCGGCAGCCTGAGCCTGTGGGCGGGGAGCAACTCGCGGAAGCGACTCCTGGAGTCCCAGCACGCGGTCGAGATCGACGTGCCGTGCATGACCGAAGTGACCCGCAACCGGTTGCAGGAGGCGAACCTCACCGTGGGCCGCGGCCGGACGGCCGAGAAGCTCCATATCCTCGACCGCTCACGCTGCATCCGCTTCCACGGCCGGATGGCGGAGGAATTCGACCGGGCGCGGAGTTTGCTCATCGGATGAAGCCGGAAGACTTCCTCGATCCCGTAAACTTCCCCCCGGATCTCAAGTGGGTCCCGGAGCACTACAAGCTGCACCCGAGCGACCCGGTGTATCTGCTCATCGCCTGGCATTGGAAACGGGTCAAAGCCTCGGAGGACACCCTCTCGGCGACCGCCGGCGAGATCAAGGCGGCGCTCGATAACCGCCTGGCGGCAATCAAGGAGTCCACCAAAGGGGTTGCAGCCGTGGGCGAGGCACTCGTCAAGGTTCAGGCGATGCTGGAGAAGAAACCCGAAGCCTTGGGCAGGCAGTTGGAGAAGGAACTGGCGCAACCGCTGGCAACGGCCGTAGCGAGGCTGCAGGATCTCGATCGAAACCTCGCCCCGGTCGCGAGGGCCTTCGCCACCGCCCGGCGCCACCAGACCTTCGCGGCCTTGCTGGTCGGTGTCGCATTGGGAACCTTGGGCTCGCTGATCCTCTTCCTCGCGTGAAGAGGCGTCCGTTCGCCTTGGTGGCGGCCTGCCTCGCCTGCGCGGCCCTTGGCCGGTTCGGTCTGCCGACGCCGACGGGCTACTGGCTTGCGGTTGCCGCGCTGGCCGGCAGCGTCTGGATCGCGTTCGAGGCGTTCGCCGCCCGCCATATCCCGGACGCCGCCGTTCTGCGACTGTGGGGACTCAAATGGACCCGGGACGAGGCCTGCTGCCATTTCCTCATCACGGGTGCCACCGGCACCGGAAAAACCGCCCGGGCCGTCGTGCCCATCATCCATGGGCTGCGAAAGACCCTGCCGGGGACAGGTATCCTGGCCGTGGATTCCAAGGGGGCGCTGTGGCAACCGCTGGCCGCGATGGCGCGGGCCCTGGGCCAGGAAGATAGCCTGCGGCTAATCCGCGTGCGGCCGACGCACGTTCAGCCGGAAAAGTGGACCCCGCCCCTGCGGCTCAACCTCCTGGCCGACCCCAGTGTCCCATGGTCCACCTATGCCAAGATGCTCGTCGATACGGCGACCGCGGCGGGACAGCGGGGAGGACAATCGTTCTTCAAGGAGACCGCGCGCGACGTGATCGCCCACGCGATGCAGGCCCTGGAGGCGGCGGACCTGCCGGTGACGCTGAACCATGTGCATGACATGATTTGCGTCTCGGCCGACTTGGAGATGGTACTGGCCCGCCTGGATGAGCGGGCGTCACCGGCCGCGGCACAGGAGCGGCAATACTTCAAGGACTTCGCCAAGCAGCCGGACGAACAGAAAAGCGGCACGGTCTACTCCGTGGCGAATTTCCTCCGGCCCTACACGCCGCCGGACATCGCGGAGGTGTTCTGCTCCACCGAACCCAATTTCTCTCTCGCGGAGGTCGATCAGGGCCGGCTCATCTGCCTATCCGTGCCGCAGACCTACCAGGTCGAGCGCCGGTATCTCAACCTTCTGGCCAAACAGCTGTTCTTCCTGCATGCGTTCCGGCGGTTCGATCTCGACCGCGCCGAACTGGCGCGGCGGAACCTGATCGTCCTCGTGCTGGATGAGGGGCAAAAGACGACGCTGGTTTCCGAGGACGGTTTCTCCGACCATGCGGCCGTGGACGAGTTGAGGGAAGCGGGCGTCTGCCTCATCTCCGCGACCCAGACGCCCCTCTCGCTCTATGCGGCGTTCGAGACGGAGCGGAAAGCCGACGTGTTCATGGCGAATCTGCGGACACAAATCCATTTCCGGGCCGCCGACGAAAAAGGGGCGAGGATTCTCTCCGAGAAATCCGGCGGTCGTGAACGCCGCAAATACAGCGGGGGCGTCAGCGGCGGACGGACTTCCCGCAACTGGCAGTTGATTGATGAACCCTGGTACAAGCCGGCGCAACTGCTCGCGCTCCCGGAGGGACTGGCGGTGGTCAAGCATCCCCGACGGACCGGACAGCCGGTCCTGCGTCCCTTGCCTTTCACCAGCTTCACCCTCCCGGCGGAGACGACCCCGCCGGAAACCGTTCGCGGCTAGCGCCTAATTGCGGCTCGGATCCAACGAACACCGCTGCGGTTTCCGACCCGACCGAGCCGGCGCCTTGACTCCCGCCTTAGGCCCGCCTGGACCTGCCTTTCGCCGCCGCAGCCAAACTGTCCGGCCTGCCGTCCGCGCCCAGTCGATGGAATCGAGATATTCATCAGCGAGGCCGGCAGCGTCGCGACCGCAGACGTTGTGCAGGACCAGCGTCTGCGCGTCCGGGGCCCGATGGCCCATGAACCGGCGGAGGATACTAATGGCGTCGATGTAGGCGCGGTGGTCCTTCGCCGGCAGGGAAAACGTGATGGAGGTGGAGGGGCGGTGCATCGGGTATCATGGGCTGGGGTTGATGGTTGCGTCGGGCCTCGAAGGGAGGGACGCCGGATTGGTGCGGGACAAAGACGCGGCCACATTGAGCACCGCGGTTTCGACGGAACTCGAACAGTCTACCCGATTTGAGGGCGGATGCCTCGGCCAGAAGGCGCAAAAACCCGGCCACACTCACTCACCCCGTCGCGCCCGGACCGCACGGGGCGAACAGTGCAGCACCCGGCGAAACCTCCGCGCCATGTGCGTGTCGTCCGAAAACCCGCAAAGCCCGGCGATCTCAACTTCCTTCTTGTCAGTGGTCTCCAGCAGTTCTTCGGCTTTCGCCACCCGGCGGCGCATGACATAATCGTGTGGGGTCAGGCCCATGCTCTTCTTGAACAGACGGCCGAGATGGCAGGCGCTGAATCCGGCGGCGCGACCGAGTGTCACCAGATCGAGTCGGTCGGCGAGGTGCTCGTCGATGAAACGCATCACCCGGAGTTGTGCCCCAACCGGCATTCCGCCGCGCTTTCCGCATGGGCTGTCGCCGAACATGGCCTGCAGGATGTGTGTCCCGAGCACGGTGCCGATGGACTCCACATAGAGTGCGTTTTCCTTCTCCTTGCCGCGACAGAGCTTCTGGAACGTTTTCGTGAGCTGGCCGATTACGGTATCCCGGCTCGCCAGCTGTGCCAGCGGCACGAGGGCAAATTCGGTGATCTCCCGCCCGAGGGTCTCAAAAACAAAAGTCCGCTCCACAAAGAGCGTCACCATGTCCGCCTCCCGGGGGTAAGTCAGGGAATGGGGCACATTGGCGGGGATCACCCAGACGGCCGGCCCTTTCACCCATGTCTCGTGCCTGGCGCCATCCGCTGTCCGCCACCTGACCAGGCATTCCACCGCCTCCAGCAATCCGGAAACCTGCGCTTGTGTGCGGGTGTGTTCGTCCCATTCGTTCGGCGGGTGGCGGTCGTAATAGATGCTGACCCCTCGTCCGGGAAAAAGGCTGCGGCGATAGCCGTTGGCGGCCGGAGACAAAACATGGGAAGTGGGCGCGGGTTGATTCGCGCCTCCGGGGTCGGGAGCGTCGGTCATTCGATGTGCAAATGCCCGCGCGGCCCAGCGTTAGCATTTTATTTACAGTACCGAATGAAACGTCAGGCGAATCGGCTGGGGCCGTTATTAAATCGGCTGAAAGCATCATCGAAACGCACCGGCCCAACTCGGGTAGCCCAGGCCGGGAGAAGAGGAGGAAACCGGAATGTCCGAGCCGAGATTCCAGCTTCGT
>Ga0316231_1003919_pt1 | contig 12730 bp, 11 predicted proteins | sample TBH18027metaG_FD_206002 | JGI IMG/M metagenome (GOLD analysis project Ga0316231, IMG submission 206002) | Freshwater microbial communities from Trout Bog Lake, Wisconsin, USA - TBH18027 | ecosystem: Environmental > Aquatic > Freshwater > Lake > Hypolimnion/Profundal zone | place: USA: Wisconsin...
TCCCCCGGTCGCAGCGCTCTGGATTCACGCAGGCGCTCCAGAGGTTCGCTGTGCGCTGGTTGTTCCCCCACGCGCTGCGCGCCGGGACGTCGCGCGGTCCGTGGTTTTCGGACCGCGACCGGTCCCCCGGTCGCAGCGCTCCGCCAGCGCAACTGCCAATCCGCATGAGGGTCCAATTCGTCATGTGGGCGGACCCGTTTTTTCCTCGTAAATCATGAAGCAAAGAGCGTAAATTCTCCGGTGCCGTCATTCGCCGATGAACTGAACAAGCGCCTTGTCGCCCTGCGCGAACAGGGGCTCCTGCGTGAATTGCGCCGCGTGGATTCCGCGGGTGGCGCCAGCCTCGAAATTGCTGGCAAAACCCTTCTTAATTTTTCCGCGAATGATTATCTCGGCCTGGCCAGCCATCCCGCGCTGAAAGACGCCGCCGTCCGGGCCATCGGGAAGTTTGGCGCGGGTGCGGGCGCCTCCCGCCTGATTTGCGGTTCGCTCGCGCCCTTTCACGAACTTGAAGAGGCCCTCGCGGCCTTCAAAAAGACGGAAGCCGCGCTCACGTTTACCACCGGCTACGCCACCGCGCTCGGCGCCATCACTGCACTGGTGGGCAAAGATGACATCCTCATCCTGGACAAGCTCGTACACGCCAGCATCGTGGATGCCGCCAAGCTCTCGGGCGCAAAACTGCGGGTGTTCGCCCACAACGACTTGAACGACCTGGAAGCCAAATTGAAATGGGCCGCTGGATCAAATCACTCCGCCCCGGTCACCCGTCACGTGCTGATCGTCACTGAGGGCATTTTTAGCATGGATGGCGATGCCGCGCCGCTGCGCGAAATGGTGGCGCTCAAGGAACAATACGGGGCTTGGTTGATGGTGGATGAGGCGCACGCCACCGGCGTCATGGGCGGCCAAGGGCGCGGGTTGGCCGACGCCCTGGGGGTCAGTTCAAGCATAGAAATCCAGATGGGCACGCTTGGCAAGGCGGTGGGTGCCAGCGGCGGTTTCATCTGCGGGCGTCGTGTGCTGATTGATTATCTGGTCAACCGCGCCCGGAGCTTTGTTTTTTCCACCGCGCCGGTTCCCGCCGCCGCCGCCGCCGCCAAGGCGGGAATCGAGTTGATTCAGTCTCCCGAAGGTGAGTCGCGCCGGAACATTTTGTGGCAGCATGCCGGAGCCCTTCACGCATCACGTCCACCCTCCGCAGTGCTACGGAGGACGGGCCTTACGTCTCACGGCTCACCTGCCAGCGCCATCATCCCGATCATTATTGGCGACGAAGCCCAAGCGGTGGCGGTTGCCACCCAGTTGCGCGGGCTGAATATCCATGTTCCCGCCATCCGCTATCCGACGGTCGCCCGCGGTGCCGCCCGCCTGCGCATCACCCTGTCGGCCGCGCATTCCGCCGCCGAAGTGGCCGCCCTGATCCGCGCGCTGCAACTCATTGTCAATCGTCTGCCCTCCGCAGCCTTGGCGGCGGAGGGTAAATCCTAAATTTTCCATGTCATCGCCCGCAAAATTGGACCAAAAATTCGTCTGGCATCCGTTTACGCAAATGCGCGACTGGCTGCGCCGCGAGCCGATTGTGATTGTGGAGGGCCAGGGGACCGTGTTGCGCGACATAAAAGGCCGTGAGTATCTCGATGCCAATTCTTCCATTTGGGTCAACCTGCATGGTCACCGGCATCCCAAGATCAACGCGGCCATCCAGCGGCAGTTGAAAAAAATCGCGCACAGCTCGGCGCTCGGCCTGGCTAACGAGCCGGCTTCCGTGCTGGCCGCCCAGCTCGTCGCAATCGCCAGCGAAAATTGCGCTACGCGACTTGCGTGCCAGTCTCTGAAAGACCCTTCCGCGCCTAAAAAACCCATCGGCAACCGTAAATTGGCGAAGGTTTTTTTCGGTGATGACGGCTCGACGGCGATCGAAGTGGCTTTGAAGCTGGCCTATGAATGCACGCGGCGGGCGCGCGGCGCAAAGGCCAAACCGCGCTTTCTTTCCCTCGCCGGGGCGTATCATGGCGACACCATTGGCGCGGTCTCGCTTGGCCACATCGATTTGTTCCATCGGGCTTATGGCGGCATGCTGTTCAAAACGGAACAGGTGATGTCGCCGTATTGCTATCGCTGCCCGTTCAACCGGGCCAAGCCGGCACGCGATGATGCGCGGAATTATCGGCGGTGCCAATGGGAATGCGTCGGCTTGGTGGAACGAGAATTCTCGGCGCAAAAGAAAAAGGGCAATCCCTACGCGGCGTTTGTGTTCGAGCCGCTGATGCAAGGCGCGGCCGGCATGGTTCCGCAGCCCGCTGGCTGGCTGGCCCAAGTGGCGGCCATTGCCCGCAGTCACGGCGCGCTCCTCGTGGCCGACGAAGTGATGACCGGGTTTGGCCGGACCGGCACGGCGACCTCTTCATCCTCATCCTCATTCTCCTCCTCATCCTCGCAGAAACATCCTTTAAAGACGGTGATGCCTACCCACGGCGCGCAGAAGTCAGCGCCTCCCAACGCGCCCTCGACCTTCAATTCTCAACCCTCAACCTCTCATGGCGGCCACCTTGACCACGCAGGCGGTGTTTGACGCCTTTCTGGGGGAATACGCGGAGTTCAAGAGCTTCTTTCACGGCCATAGTTTCACGGGCAACCAGCTTGGCGCGGCGGCTTCCCTGGCCAGCCTCGAGCTGTTGCAGAGCGCGGCCTCCGCGCGCGCGCGGGCGGAACTCCAGCAAAACCTCCACGACGAATTGCAAACGCTCTGGCGTCTGCCGGCGGTCGGGGACATCCGGCAGGTGGGACTGGTTGCGGGCATTGAACTGGTCAAGAACTGGCGCACGCGCCAGCCGATTGCGCTGCGCGAGCGCGCGGGTTTCCGCGTGTGCGAAGCCATGGCCAAACGTGGCGTCCTGACGCGGCCCGTCGGCAACGTGATTGTGCTCATCCCGCCATACTGCACCACGAAAGGGCAGTTGCACCAGATGGTCGCCGCGCTGGCGGAAAGCGTGGCGTCGGAGTTCTAGCTTTAGCTTGTTCTGGACTAACATAATGTCAACTTGCATCCGGCAATTTTTACGGCACAGTTAAAACTATGACGGCCAAACAAATAGTGCTCGAAACCGTGGAACAAGTTCCGGAAGCCGCCAGTTTCGATGAGATCACCCGGCGTCTCGAAGTGCTTGCTGCCATCCAAAAGGGGCTGGATTCGCTCGACCGTGGTGAAGGCAAGTCCATTGACGTAATTGAAAAACTTGTGGCGTGAAGCATGAACAAATACCTGGTTGAATTCATTGGCACCTTCTTTCTGGTCCTGACCGTGGGCATGACGGTCATTGATCCCGGCGCGGGTCCGTTCGCGCCGCTGGCCATCGGCTCGGCGCTGATGATCATGGTTTATGCGGGCGGCCACGTTTCCGGCGGGCATTACAACCCGGCTGTGACCATTGCGGTCTGGCTGCGCGGCCGGTGTCCGACCGCCGACGTGGCGCCCTACATCGGCGCGCAACTGGCCGCCGGCGTCGTGGCGGCGTTCGCCGTGATGGCGCTAAAAGGCGACCCGGTGGTCGCCCCCGACACCATCAAAATTCCGGCCGCGCTCATCGGGGAGTTCATCGGCACGTTTGCCCTGTGTTACGTGGTGCTCAACGTGGCCACCGCGAAAGCCACGGCGGGCAATTCAAATTATGGCCTGGCCATCGGGTTTACCGTCATGACGATGGCTTACGCCCTCGGCCCGCTGTCCGGCGGCGCGTTCAATCCGGCGGTGGCCACCGGCCTCACCGTCTTGCACAAGGCGGCGGCGGCCAACCTCTGGATCTTTCTCCTCAGCGAATTGGGCGCCGCCGTGTTCGCGGCGGTGGCCTTCAAATTCATCAATCCCGAGGATAAATAACTCATGCCTGCTTTCCTGACCGCCCAAGCCGGCGGGGTGCGGCTGTCCGTGAAGCTGCAACCGCGCGCCTCCGCCAACGAGATTTGCGCGCCGCTGGGCGATGAATTGAGGATCAAAGTCACCGCCCCGCCGGTGGACGCGGCGGCCAACGAAGCCTTGGTGAAATTGCTCGCCGACAAACTGGCCTGCGGCCGCAACCGGGTGGAATTGGTCCGCGGCCACACTTCCCGGCATAAGACCGTCATGCTCCACGGCTTCAAGCTGGAGGAAATTCTGGAAAAGCTCGGCGGTGCTGTGGAGCTTGGTTCGTGACCAGGCCGGGCGGATTTAAGCGAGTGCGAAAATAGGGGTGGGGACGGCTCCTCCCCACGCTTTTGTTTTGGGTGCCTGATGCCGGGGACAAGCTGTCCCCGCCCCTGTGCTTCGCCATGTGGAAATACATCTGCGAAGGACGCAGGCTGACACTGCTACCACTTGCCGGACCAGTTTTGCGCCCTGGTGGCGCAGGTTGCCAACCTGCGACCCAGCAGACAGACTGTCTGCGGTACCGGGGCAGCGTCGGGATGCGCCCCTCTCCCGTCAAGCCACGAAGACATCAAATATTCTGTTCTTTGGCATGGAGTTGGGTAAGGTTTTGCGCGTGGTAAACGCATTTTGAATTGCCGTGAAAACATGTTCCTATTGCGGGAAAGAATATCCAGAAGAAGCCACAGTGTGCGCGGTTGACGGTGAACCGTTAATCCTGGTGTCCCCCAAAATGAGCGTTGGCGGCTGGCGAGGTCTTTTTGGACTCGGGACGATCAAATTGCCGGTGGATGAAGAGCAGAGAGAGTGGATCGAACAGTCTTTTCATTGGCTGCTTCGTGAATTTAGTGTGGAGTGCTTCTTGAAACATCAAATCGTCTTGCCAGAACCATCGTTTTTCCCAGACAGATATCGAGGTACAGAAGAAGATGTCATTAAACTGGTGGGCTGTGTCTGTGCTTGGATGGACTTGAATCCTGATTTGGTCACGGTGGAGTTTTTCTCTGATCGTGATGAAACCGCAGACAAACATCGTCTTGGCGGCAGCGAATATTCTGGTGCGGCGGGACTCTATTTCACCAAGACATCCCAAGAGACGAGGAAGAAGATTGCCATCAATCTTTGCAAGTTTAAGAATCCCACCGGCTTGGTCGCAACCATCGCACATGAGCTTGGCCATGTCATTTTGCTCGGCGGCGGAAAGCTGTCGCCGGATCACAAAAGCCACGAATATGTCACTGATTTGATCACCGTATTCTTTGGTTTGGGGATTTTTACGGCCAATTCCGCTTTTCAATTTTCCCAGTGGCAGGATCATAGCCATCAAGGATGGAGTGTCTCGAGAATGGGGTATCTGCCGGAGGAGGCTTTTGCCTATTCGCTGGCGGCGTACGCGTGGATGCGCGGCGAAAGCAATCCAAAATGGTCCCGGCACTTGGCGATCAATGTGGGGCATTATTTCAGGCAGAGCTTGAATTATCTGAACCACGGCGGCCAAACCTCTCTGCGCCAACTGGTTCTAACGAAGCTCTGACGGCTTGGCGGCGTGATGAGCGCATCTCGATACCTTCGCGTGTAGCGGGGGGCATCCCTGCCGGCCGCGGAGCCGGGCTTCCCAGCCCGGCGGAAAAAAACGCACGCATATCAAAGCGTATTGAAATTCTTGGACGGCTCGAAACGGTCCCTGTTTTTTCCGGCAGGCAAGCATGCCGCACTCCACGTCAGGCCGGGAGGTCTGACGCCACGACCACGCGCGGAAATCCTTCATTCAAATTTCCTTTTCTTCATGCGTTTTGCGGGTATCTTGTTGCGCTCGACATTCGTTGGACGGTTAAAGACGTGATGCGTGAAGGGGCAAAAACACCCGGTTTGCACCGCTTCACCGTTTCCACCTTTTAACACTTTAACGTGCCACCGTTTCATCGAGCCAACACATTAAATGGACGCCGAACATATAAGAAATTTCAGCATCATTGCCCACATTGACCACGGCAAGACGACGCTGTCCGACCGCCTGCTGCATCGCACCGGCACCATTGCCACGCGCGACATGGAGGACCAATTGCTGGATGCCATGGATCTGGAACGCGAGCGCGGCATCACCATCAAGGCGCATCCGGTGACGATGCGCTACACGGCCCGCAACGGCGAGACCTACGAGTTGAACCTGATTGACACCCCCGGCCACGTGGATTTCTCGTACGAGGTGTCGCGCAGCTTGAGCGCGTGCGAAGGCGCCCTGCTGGTGATTGACGCGGCGCAGGGGGTGGAGGCGCAGACGGTGGCGAATTATCACCTGGCCGCGAAGCTGAATCTACAAATCATCCCGGTCATCAACAAAATTGACCTGCCACACGCCAACGTGGCGCAGGCGAAACAGCAGTTGGAAGAGGTGCTGGCCGTGCCGAGCGAATGGGCGATTCCATGCAGCGCCAAAGAGGGCATTGGCATTGACGACATTCTGGAAGCCATTGTCGCCCGCGTGCCGGCCCCCAAGCCGACCGGCGCGCCGAGTCTGCAGGCGCTGGCCTTCGATTCGTATTTCGACACCTACAAGGGCGTGGTGACGCATGTCCGGATCTTCAATGGCGAGGTCAAGCCGGGCATGATGGTCAAGCTGTTGCATTCCGGCATCAATTACGAGGTGAAGGAAGTCGGCAGTTTCAATCCGAAACCGTACCGGCGTGAAAAATTGGAAGTTGGCGAAACCGGTTACATCACCGCCAACATCAAGAGCGCGGCCGAAGTGAAAATGGGGGACACGATCACCGACGCGCGGCATCCCTCCGGCATTCTGCCCGGTTTCAAGGAGATTCATCCGATGGTGTTCAGCGGGATTTATCCCATCAACACCGCCGATTATGAGCATCTCAAGTCGAACATCGCCAAGCTGAAGCTGAACGACTCGGCGTTCGTCTATTCCGCGGAAACCTCCGTGGCGCTGGGCTTCGGTTTCCGGTGCGGCTTTCTGGGCCTGTTGCATTTGGAGATCGTGCAGGAACGGCTCCGGCGCGAGTACGACATGGACATCATCGCGACGTATCCGAGCGTGGTTTACAAGGTCACGCTGACTGACGGCACGCGGAAGGAAGTGGACAACCCGGCGTTCCTGCCGGACGTGACCTTCATCGAGAAGATTGAGGAACCGATGGTGAAGGCGTTCGTGATTTGTCCGAACGAAAACATCGGCGACATGATGGCGCTCATCTCCGAAAAACGGGGCAACGTGGACCACACCGAAACGCTCGACATCAAGCGGGTGATGCTGACCTCGCTGATTCCGCTGAACGAGATCCTGATAGATTTTCACGACCGCATCAAAAGCATCACCCGCGGTTTTGGCTCCATGGACTACGAGCCGACGGATTACCAGGAGAGCGACATGGTGAAGCTGGACATGCTGGTAAACGGCGAGCCGATGGACGCGTTCTCGTGCATTGTGCATCGCACCAAGGCGGAGGGCCGGGGACGCACGCTGGCAGAAAAATTGAAGGAAGTCATCCCCCGCCAGCAATTTCAAGTGAAGATTCAAGCGGCCATCGGCGGCAAAATCGTTGCCTCGGAAGTGGTCAGCGCCTTCCGCAAGGACGTGACGGCCAAATGCTACGGCGGCGACGTGTCGCGCAAACGCAAGCTCCTCGAAAAGCAGAAGGAAGGCAAGAAGCGCATGAAATCCATCGGCAACGTGAACATTCCCCAAGAGGCGTTCATCGAGGTGCTGAAGGCATAGCGGCCGGACACGAATTCCAGGAGCCAGAGCTTGAACTCTAACGGGTTGCAAGTTTAAGCTCCTGCCCATGCACCGTTCTTTCTGGATTTTGGCCGCCCTCCCCATCGTGGCGGCGGCTTCGCTTCACGCGGAAACCTCGCAGCTTTGGGGCGTGGCCGGCGAAAGCTGGACGCCCGCGAGCCGGCTGCCGGACTTTTCCTTCGCGGGTTATCGGCGGGGCGAGGAAGCGTTTCGCATTCCGTCAGCCAGCATTTCCGCCGCCGACTTCGGCGCGAAGGGCGACGGGCGGACAGACGACACCGCCGCGTTCAAAGCCGCCATCGCCGCCGGCTCGGGCAAGGTGATTCATATTCCCGCCGGCCGCTTTGTTTTGAGCAATATCTTGGAAATCCGTTCCTCGAACTTGGTTCTGCGTGGCGCTGGTTCGGGCCAGACCGTGCTTGTTTTCACCAAAAGTTTGGAAACCTTGTTGCCGCGCCCGGTGAAAAATGACAGCGGTTCCCCCACCACGGACTGGTCCTGGGGCGGCGGGCTCATTATGATTGGCGACCCGGCCAAGCGCGGTCGGCAACCGGCCGGGATTTTCACGCCCGTCAGCGGACGGGTCGAACGGGGTGCCAACCGGCTCAAGGTGGAAAAGCCGCTGTTCAAGACCGGCGACGAGGTGACCCTGGTGGTTCACGACACGCCGGACCAGAGCCTCGTGAAATATCTCTACCGCGGTCAGACTGGCGATATTTCTGGCCTGAAAAACTGGCAGCGCGGCCAGATTTTCCGGGTGCGCGCCGTCAGTGGCAATGAATTGACGCTGGATCGCGGCCTGCGCTTCGAGGTGCGTCCCGAATGGCGCGCGACACTCGAAACCTTTCATCCGGCAGTGACGGATGTGGGGTTGGAAGGCGTCACCTTTGAATTTCCCGCCACACCTTATGCCGGCCATTTCAAGGAGGTCGGCTGGAATCCCGTGGCCATTCGCGCCACGGCCGCGCATTGCTGGCTGAAAGACCTCGTCATCCGCAACGGTGATAACGGACCCTTTGTGGAAGGCGCGGCCTTTTGCACTCTCGATGGCATCCGTGTGGTGGCTGATCCAGAACGTAAGGGCAAGGACGGCACCTGCGGCCATCACGGCATCACCTTGGAAGGGCAGGATTGTCTCTGTGTCCATTTCGACATTCAAACGCAGTTCATCCATGACCTGACGGTGCAAAGCGCCGTGGGTTGCGTGTTCGCCGGCGGCCGGGCCGTCAGCCTGTGCATGGACCATCATCGCTGGGCTCCCTATGAGAACCTTTATACCGACATTGATGCCGGGCAGGGCGGCCGGCTGTTTAAGTCCAGCGGCGGGGGACAGCGCGGTTTGCACACGGCGGCGGGTGCCACTTTCTGGAACATCCGCGCTCGGACGACCGTCCCCTGGCCGAAGGATTTTGGCCCGGACGACATCAATCTGATCGGCCTGCCCATTCAGGGGCTGCCGGCGCTGGAGGCCAACGGCCGCTGGCTGGAGCAGGTTCCGCCCGGCCAGTTGCAGCCGGCCGATTTGCACGCCGCGATGCTCGCCCACCGGTTGGGCGCTAGTGGCAACTAATTTGGCTTCACAAAGTGCCGGCAAAAATCCCGCACTGACCGCGTAAACGTCCAGTCCTCCGTCGCGGGCACCGCATGGGGCGGCGCGCCCACCGAGCTGACACGTTAAATACGCAGAAAGATCTTCCGCCGATACATCCACCAGAGGATGCACCATTCCACGAGGAGCACTCCGGCACCGTGGAGCAGGGGTTCGTAAGGCGGGCCGGCCCAAATGAACCAACTCTGTCCGAAATGCCGCGGCAGGGCCCGGATGATGAAACCTTCCCACAGATGCGCGATCAGATAGGCGGCGATGGAGTTCATGCCCACCACCATCAGCGGAAACGCCCAATTGCTTCGCCGCCGCATGTCCAGCAACCAATAAAACGCGGCCAGGATCAGGCAGGCCCAACCGCCGCTGAACAGCACCCAGGACGGTGTCCAAATGCGTTTGACCACGGGGCAAACGCCCGCCGCGTCCAACCCCCAGCCGGCGGCAAGTCCAAGGAGGCCCGCCCAGACGAGCCAGCGCACTTTGGCCGGTGCTGTCCGATCGCTCCGTAAGACCCCGCCGACCAGCAGCCCGAGAATCATCGTGCCCAAAGTCGGGATGAAACTGAGGGTTGAATAGCCCCCGACGTTGTAGGTGAACGGAAGTGCGCGTGGCAGCAGGTTCAAAAACCATTTATCGAAAGCCCAAGCGGCGTTTGAATTCATGCTCCAATGCCCGGCAAAGCCGGATAGTTGCACTGCCGCGTCCGGCTGGACACCGGCTTTGGTCCAATCGAAATCCGGGCTCGGAAGCGGATAGAGTGCAAAGGCCAGCCAGTAGCCTGTCAGCAGCATGGCCAGGCTGATCCATTGCACGCGGCTGGACCGCAGCGCGAGGAGATAGAGAAAACCATACCCCAGGCCAATTTGCGTGAGCGTGTCCTCAAACGTCCAGTTGGTCTGAGCCGAATTTGTAGAGCGGAGGAAGACGCCCAGCAGGACCAGGACCAAGGCGCGCCCAAAGGCGTGCAGGGTTCGTCGCCATTCCGGCTGGCCTTCGGCGGATCGGCGGGCGAGCGAAAAAGGCAGCGCGACGCCCACCAGAAAGGAGAAGGACGGTTGGATCATATCATGTAACGAGCAGCCAGCCCAGCGCACGTGGGTTTGCTGGTGGGCCAGCCATGCCCAAAGACAATTGTCGGGAAGGCGATCAGACACCTGATTAAAGTGCAATACTTCCCCCATCATCAAGAGCATGACCAGCCCTCGATGGGCGTCAATGGCGCCGACCCGTTGGCTCCGGAGGTCTGGCGGTGGTTGGGTCCGCGCCAATCTCCCCGGCGTTTTCTCAATGGTCGAGTTCATGAATTGGTTGCGTTGAGCAAAAATGGCAAACGTGGTTAGCGCCAATCTCGGAGGAGAGTTTGCAGCCTGGGAAAGCCGTTTTCATCGAAAAGTCAACAATAGGCATGTTTCGGTCAACAATAGGCATTTGGCATCGGGCTCTGCAATGTTAATAGTATGTCGAACATGAAACACATATTCTTTCCAGGCACGCTCCTGCTCACGGCATCCATCCTCGGCCGGGCGGCGGCGCTGACCGATGCGGATTTGCAACTGCCGATTGCGCCGGGAAAATTTGCCGGCACGATGGTTTCGTTGACGAACTATTCCTGCCCGGAATGGTTCCGCGACGCCAAGTTCGGCATCTGGGCGCACTGGGGGCCGCAAGCGGTGCCGATGGAAGGGGATTGGTACGCGCGCAAGATGTATCAGCAAGGCTCGGCGGATTACAAGGATCACCTCGCGCGTTTTGGCCATCCCTCCACCAATGGCTGGAAGGACATTATTCCATTATGGCGGGCGGAAAAATGGGAGCCGGGGAAATTGATGGCGCTGTACAAGCAGGCCGGCGCCAAATATTTCGTCAGCATGGGTTCCCATCACGATGACTTTTTCCTGTGGAACTCCGCCTTGCACCAATGGAATGCCGTGAACTACGGACCGCATCGGGACGTGGTCGGCGAGTGGCAGAAGGCGGCCAAAGCGCAGGGCCTGCCCTTCGGCGTTTCGGAACATTTGGGCGCGAGTTTCACTTGGTTCCAAGATGCGCACAAGTCTGACAAGACTGGGCCGCTGGCCGGGGTGCCTTACGATGGGGCGGCTTCCAACCATTGGGATCTCTATCATTTTGCCGCCGAGCCGGGCGATACAAAATGGTATTCCAATAATCCGCGCTGGCATCAGCAGTGGTACAATGAAATCAAGGAGCTGGTGGACCAGTATCATCCCGACTTGCTGTACAGTGACGGCGGCGTGGCGTTTGGTCCGACCAATGTGGTGGGCTTGAGCCAGATCGCCAATCTCTACAATGTCAATGCGGCGGCGAACGGGGGGGTATGCCAGGCCGTTTACAATTGCAAACAGGTTTCCGGCGGTAGCTGGGTGCAGGATTACGAACGCGGCGTCGGCGGCGGCATTGACCCGTATCCCTGGCAAACCGACACTTCCATCGGCGATTGGTTTTACAACCAGCATTATAAAGACAAGCAAACCGGTAAAATGTATGGTTCGCCCGAGTGGGTGGCCCGCACGCTGGCGGATATCGTCAGCAAGAATGGCAATCTGCTGCTGAATGTCGTCCTGCGGCCCGATGGCACTTTGGATGAGGAGGCCGAGGCCATCCTGCATCGGCTCGCTGACTGGATCGCTGTGAATGGCGAGGCAATTTATGGCACGCGTCCCTGGCTGGTTTTTGGCGAAGGCGATGTGAAGCCAAAGGGGGGCGCGTTCAATGAGAAATTCAATTTCAGCGCCAAAGACATCCGCTTTACCACCAAGGATGGAAACCTCTACGCAATGGCACTCGGCTGGCCGGGCGAGAATCAGCTCACCATCCGCACGCTGGCCAAAACCGAAGACGCGGAACAGAACCAAATTCAGCGCGTTGAATTGCTCGGCCACCAGGGCAATTTGGAGTTTACGCAATCCCAGGAGGGTTTGAAGGTGATCCTTCCCGCCGATGCCAAGGCGGACCTGACTTGCGGTCTGCGCATCCAAGGCAAGAACCTTAAACCGGTGTCGCTGCCGTAAGACCCTTAGATTCCCAACTCCTGATGAAAATTTCCCCGGTTGCCAGACTGCTTGGCGCCATTCCGAACCGCCTGCAACTCGCAGGCGGCTGGATTGACCAGCCGTTCGTGTCCCGCCACAATCCCAAGCCGCCCGGCTCTATGGTGGTGGTGCAAATTGAGCCGGATTTCCGGCCGATGGATCGCTCAGGCATTGCCAGCGGCACGCGTGCCATCGCCATGAAACTCTGGAAGGGCCGGCTGCCCAATCGTCCGCTGGATGATCTGGTCCAGGAACTTTACGAGGTGGAGAACCGGGGCAAGGCCGAGCCGAGCGGTTCCCAGGACATGATCGGCCTGATTTATCCCGGCGTGAACCGGCTGGATTACGATTACCGAGTGCGCGGCGGCGTTTTCACCTGCCATATCGAATCCTGCAACCGTCCCCAAGTGGCCCGCTGG
>Ga0316231_1003923_pt1 | contig 12718 bp, 5 predicted proteins | sample TBH18027metaG_FD_206002 | JGI IMG/M metagenome (GOLD analysis project Ga0316231, IMG submission 206002) | Freshwater microbial communities from Trout Bog Lake, Wisconsin, USA - TBH18027 | ecosystem: Environmental > Aquatic > Freshwater > Lake > Hypolimnion/Profundal zone | place: USA: Wisconsin...
GCCGGCCTGATTGTTGATCCGGCAACAGGTGCCGTCAGTGCGACCGGCCCATCGGCCATGAGTCGCAGCGGAACGGTTGCGAAGGCGACCAGCCACAAACAGATCGCGACACTCTGCCGGCGCTGCCGCCGGCGCGAAGATTGCAGATTCATCGGCCTAGCATATGGCAATTGTTTGATATATCAAACAAATAGCGCGATTGTGCTTGGCGATGATCCCGTTCTTCGGCACGCAATCGCGGGCCTGACCGTCCGGTGGTCGGGCTCAGTTGTGCCCAGCTTCAACGGGCGCATTCGGGCACTGCCCCCAAGCCGGCCCGCCTTGTAGCCACGAGCCGGCTCGCGGTTTGTCGTTGATCGGTACCTGTCGAAGGGCCGCGAGCCGGCTCGCGGCTACACGGCCGATCTTTCGTGCCGCACCGCCGATAACAACAATGGTGGCAGGGCGCAGATACGCCCGCTTCAACCCGGCATCGGTCTGGCGGTTGCGCTTTTTCGTCGTGGTCTGGTAAAGTGCCCGTGAGTGCAATGACCGTAACACAATTTCATCTTCGAGTGGGCTTGCTTTTGACCGCTGCCGTAATCGTAACGGCAGGGCCGGTCTGGGCCGAGTTGCCACCGGTGGCGACGTATCACATGCCGGTGGCTGGCCGATTGTCGTTGGGGCTTTACGCTGCGGACGGGACACTGCTGCGCTGGCTGGTCCAGGATGGCTTTCGCCACGCGGGCGACCAGCGCGAGGCATGGGACGGGCTGGACCAATGGGATCGAAAAATTCCGGCGGGCCAATACCGGCTGCGGGGCATCTATCATGCGCCGCTGGCCGCCGATTACCTGATGACGGTTGGCAACCCGGGGCACCCATCGTGGCCGACCGGGACCGGCCGGGGCGACTGGCTGTCCGACGAATCGAATCCCCAAGCGGCGGTCACGGACGGCGCCTGGGTTTTTCTCGGCGCGCCGAACAGCGAGAAGGGGTTTACCACGATTGCCGTGGACGAGACCGGCCAGCGGCGTTGGGGCACGCGCACGCCCCGGCACATGTACGCGCGCACCGTGGCGCTGGCACTGGACGGGAATTACCTCTACGCGCTTTACGCCGGACCGGACCGGCCCAATGCCGATGCCAATCCCTATCCGGGCCGGGACGCCGTGGGCCGGGCGGAACTGTTGTGCTTCGACAAACGGACGGGGCGCGCCGCGCAATTCACAGGCTGGAGCAGGCCGTTGCGTGTGGCGACGTGGCCGTACCACGAGCCGGCCACCTGGCTGTGGGACTTGCGCAATAACCGGGCGTTTACCCCGGCGGTTTACGCGGGGCAACCGCGCTATGCCTGCCTCGATGTCGGCGAGGCGACCGATGCGGTTGGACTCGCGGCGGCGAATGGCCGGCTCTACGTTGCCCTGTTCGAGGAGAACAAGTTATTGGAGTTGGATGCCGCAACGGGGCGGACGACCGGCCGGACGATTCCGCTCCCGGCCCCGGTCGGGCTGTGCCGGCTCGACAACCAGACGCTGCTGGCGGTGAGCGGGACGACGGTGGTCAAGGTAGACCTGGCCGCTGGCGCGACGACGCCGGTGGTGACGACGGGCCTGTGTGCGCCGGCTGGCGTGACGTCCGACAAGTTGGGAAATATTTACGTGAGCGACTGGGGCGCGTCGTTTCAGGTGAAAGTGTTCGATGCCGCGGGAAAATTTCTCCGCGCGGTTGGCAAGGCTGGCGGCCGGCCCTGGGTGGGGGCGTGGGATCCGACCGGCCTGCTGGTGCCGCGCGGAATGGCCGTGACCGCGGCCGGGAAATTATGGGTGACGGAAGACGACGGCACGCCGCCGCGCGTGAGTGTGTGGGACGCGGCCAGCGGCACGCTGGTGCGGGATTATCTTGGGCCGATGCCGTATGGCGGTGGAACGCTGTTTTGGATCGATCCGCATGACGCATCGGAGGTGCATGCGATGGGGACGCGGTTCAAAGTGGACCTCGCCAAGAAAACCTGGACGCCGGAGGCCATTGATTACCGGCGGCAGAACCGGGACGATGCGTTCACGCCGAACGGGCGCGACCTGGGACCGCATCCGCAAGTGCGGGTTCTCTATCACAACGGCCGGGAGTATGCGCTGATTAATGCGGGCCGAAACCAGCTTTCGATTATGCAGCGGCAGGGCGATGTTTACCGGGCGGTGGCGGCCTTGGGTCAGGTGTTTGACGCCGGGAAGAGTGTGCTCCAGGGCGATGGCACGGGAGTGACCGTGTGGGACAGCGACGTGGGGTACCGGACGTACGACGGTTCGTTTCCCGATTGCTTTCGCGGTCACGCCGGCGACAGCTTCAGCTGGTGCGATACGACCGGCGATAATCTCGTGCAGCCGGACGAAATGTGCTGGGTGGCGAAAACGAACGCGCCGGTGGCGGCCCGGGCCGGGAAGCAGGGCCGGTGGGCCAGTGGCTGGGGCGTGGACATTTCGCCGGATTGGAGTTTTTTCTTTGTCACGCGCTTCAGCGACCGGCAGGCGATTTTTCGGCTCGACGTGAAAGGATGGATGGCAGCCGGCGCGCCAATCTACGACATGGCAGAGGCACGGCCAATCGCATTCGAGGCGGCCAACCACGGGATCAATGCGCTGCACGTCACCAACGATGGAAAGCTGATCGTCTGTTACGAATTCGAATCCGGGCGCAACCCGGATGCGGTCGCGGCGTTCAGCCTGGATGGGAAAAAACTCTGGTCGGTGGCGATGCCGCACCAGCAGGCGGGTAAAGCGCTCCATGCCAACGGGGCAATTTATGACTTCGACATTCCGGGCCTGGGCGACGTGGTTTGCGCGTGGCTTTACCATGGGAGTTTCCGGCCGCATCTCTTTACCAGTGACGGCCTGTACGTGGGGACGCTTTTAGACGAAACGCTTTTGGAAAAATTCCTGCACCGGTTGGGGGTGCCGATCAGCAAGTATGTCGGCACGATTTTGGATGATGCCCCCGAAGGCCCCAGCGCGCTCTGGAGCGAATCGGCAAAATATTTTTATCAGGCGCCGGACGGGGCGCTATACCTCGTCAATGGCGGGAACCAGCAGGAACACTTTTTCCGCATCCGGGGGTTGGAACGGGGCGCGACGGGCCGTTTCGAAACGGATTATCAGTTGACGCGACGCCGACCGGAAGTGGGTAAATAGCCGTGCCGACAAATCGGGCCCAGGCAAAAACGAATCAAGGCGAATTCATGAACTGCAAAAGGACAATTCATTTGGTCTTCAACGCCCACATCGATCCGGTCTGGCTGTGGCCATGGTCGGCGGGGCTCGACGAAGTGCTGGCGACGTGCCGGACCGCCTGCGATTTGCTCGATGAGTATCCGGAATTGGTGTTTTCCCGAGGCGAGGCGTGGGTGTATCAACAGATTGAGCGCTTGGATCGCGAGTTATTCCGGCGCATTCGGCGCCATGTGCGCACGGGCCGGTGGGAAATCGTGGGCGGCTGGTGGATTCAACCCGACTGCAATTTGCCAAGTGGTTTTGCGCTCGAACGGCAAATCCGGCTGGGCAAGGAGTACTTCCTGGATCGGTTCGGGAGATTTCCCAAGATCGCCTACAATGTCGATAGCTTCGGACACGCCGCCACCCTGCCCGGTTATCTGCGGGCCGCCGGCCAGGACCGGTACGTGATGATGCGGCCGCAGGAACACGAGCTGCAATTGCCGGCGCGATTGTTTCGCTGGCGTGGCTATGCGGGTGGCCCGGAAGTCGTGACGTTCCGGATCGCGCGGGCGTACACGACGCGGGCGATCAGCCTCGACCATGTGCGCGCCGCGCTAACCGAGCTGCCGGCCGGAGTGGAACACACCATGTGCTTTGTCGGCGTTGGCGATCACGGTGGCGGCCCGACGCGGAAGCAAATCGAGTGGTGCCGAGAGCACCGGTCGGCGATTGACGGTTGTGAGTTGGTGTTCTCTTCGCCGCGGCGGTTTTTCGCGGCGATCCGGAAGAACATCCCGCAACTGCCGGTCGTGACCGGCGAATTGCAAATGCACGCGATCGGCTGTTATAGCGTGCAGCGCGCCGTGAAGACCGCGTTACGCCAGGCGGAACACCGGTTGCATCAGGCCGAGTTGGTGAGTGGCCGTAATCGGCGCCATTTTGCGGAAGCCTGGCAAAAGGTTTGTTTCAATCAATTCCACGATACGTTGGGTGGGACGGCGATTCCGTCCGCCTATGGCCAAGTGGACGCGCAGTTGGGCTTCGCCGCCTGCGTTGCCGATGAAGCGCTTCAGTACGCGCTGCGCGAGAAGCTGCGCGCGGTGCCGGACGACCCGTGCCAGCGGCTCGTGCTGTGGAACGCTTCGGAGGAAGCGTTTGCTGACTGGGTCGAGGTCGAGCCGTGGCTGGGCTACGAAACGTGGCAGCCCGGTGATTTTCAATTGGTCGATGAAGCGCGCCGGCCGGTTGTTGTGCAACTACTCCAGACGGAAGCCTTGGTGACCGGCAAGAATCGGCTGCTCTTCCAAACGCGGATACCGGCGTGTGGATTGCGGGTGTTGCGAATCCAACGCGGGGGCACAGTGCCGCCGGGGCGCGGGCAGGGCCACGCCGGCGGGCGGCAATTCCCGGTGCCACGGCTGGTGCTTGTGAACGATCCCAGTGACACCTGGTCGCATGGACTGGATCGCTATGGCGAAAAGCCGGTGGCCAGCGCGCGGTGGGAGCGCCGCGTGGTTGTGGATCGCGGACCGCTGATGAGCTCGCAAATTCAGTCCGGGATCATCGGCCGCAGTCCACTGCGCGCTGAATGGCGGCGCTACGCCGGCGAAGAATTTCTTGAATTGCGGCTTCAGGTCCACTGGTCGGAGAAACACAAAATTCTCAAACTCGTCGTGCCGTTGCCGGCGCAGCCGCGGGGCCGGATCGACGGCATCCTGGGTGGGCATTTGGGGCGCCCAAACGACGGACGCGAATTACCGGTCCGCGACTGGTCACTGTTCGGAGCCGGCCGCGACCGGTTGGGAATTCTTTGTCCCGATGTGTTTGCAGCGGACGCCACGTCCAGGCGCGTACGACTCACCCTGCTGCGGAGTGCCCTGATGGCGCACCATGACCCGCATCCCGGTCAGGCTGCCCGTTTCCGTGTCTCCGATCAAGGGATTCATGAATTCCGGTTTCGGTTCTACCGCGGCCGCGCTGCCAGTCGGCAGCGACTGGAGTCGCAGAGCCTGATGTTGCAGCGCCCACCCTTGACGGCTGATCTTACGCGTGGGATGCCGGTTCGATTCCGGTGGTAACTGCGTGGGCAAAAGGACGATCCCCAAAAGATTTTTGTAACGGGCGCATCGGTAACTCAACCGTTGTAGGCCGACTCTGTGAGTCGGCGATGTTTCGGATGATTTCGCCCCTTCGCAGAAGCGGCCTACACCAGAAACTGAGTTGCCGGAGGTGACCGTTATTTTTGTAACCGCAAAACACCCGTCGCGCCGGCGTTGATATAGTCATCGCCTTGGCCGCGCCAGAGCGCTTTATACCGCGGCTTGTCGACCTGGTTCTTGTGATTGAGGGCGAAATCGAAGCCAAGTTCCGCATTGCTGGTCGGGGTGAAGCGCAATTGCTCCCAGGGGACGGTGACCTGCAGGCGGTATTTTCCGTCGCTGCGGCGGCAGGTTGCGGTGACAGCGGTTGCGTCGAGTTTGTCCATCCCGCCACACGTCACCGGCGCGGGGCCGTTGGTGGTCGAGACGCCAACGAGCATCTGGAAATAGCCGGGGGCATAGACCACGTCGCGCTGGTTGCGTGGGCGCGTGTCAAAGAAAAACTCGATGCCGTCATAATCCCAGGCCGGCTGTTTTGCGCCGGCCATGACCACATCCTCGGTGACATCCACAGTGAGGTAGAGCGCGGTTTGATCCCAGGCGGCATATCCAATTGCCGACAGGTCGGCCGGTCCCTTCCAGCGGTCGAGGTCGTTCACCTGGTCGCGGCGGTTCAGCACCATGGGTTGCACTCCGCGGACTGCGGCAGCATCCGCCGGTTTCTCGGCAAAGGTGGCGGTGGCCGTCGGGGTGCCGCTGTAGTGCCAGACAAACGGGGTATGGTTGACGGTGCTTTTGCCCAGTAAAAAATCCGCCAGCGCACGGGCCATTAACTGGTGACCGGTGGCGTTGGGATGGAGCAGGTCGGGGGCATTGAACATCCGAAACATGGGGTCCTGCGCCTGGCCGGCCATCTCCGCCTGCTTCATCGCGGTGAACATGTCGAAAACTGGCACGGTCAACTCCTTGCCCAGTGCGATGATTTCCTCACCCATACGCGGCAAGGCCGAGCGGTTAAATTCCTTGGAGTGCGGGGTCGTATCACCCATGTAGGGCGGCGTGAGCAAGACCACCCGCACCCCGGCCTTCAACAACGGTTCCACCAGCGCGCGGATGCGGTTCTTGAGCTCGATGACGCCCTTGGCGCCGCCGGACCCAAGGTCATTGGTGCCAAACATAATTGTGACGAGCGTCGGCTGTTTCGCCAGCACATCCGCCAAAGCGGTCACCGCAGTTTTGGCTGACCAACCGGAGTGCCCATGCTCAATCCAGGTCAGTTTTAAATCCGGCTGGTCTTGATTTAACATTTTCACGGCCTGATATCCGTAGCCCTTGCCGACCGAAATGCTGTCGCCAAAGATCAAGATGCTGTCATTCGGCTGGACCAGCACGGACTGATTCGGCAGAGCCGGGTCCGCCCAGACTGACGATAGAGCCAGTAACATGATGCTAAGCCGGAAAAGTGCTGGTGCGAGATTGGGTTTCATGATGGTTGTTGAACTTACGGAGTTGGCGATGGGGCGGTCAGGGCGTGCTCAAGAAATTCGTGATTAATCTCCAAGCCGTCCTTGCCATCGGATGTAAAATCCAAATTGTGACCCCGGTAGGTCACGGTCAGCTTGACTGCCTTGCCGGGAAACATGTTGTTCAGCTTCATATCCGCCAGCGTTGGCCACGGGTTACCGAAGACCGCCGGCAACGCGTCCTGCCAGGTGCCAGCTCGCGGGTCGTGGACTTGCGCGGCAACAACAGTGAAGGGTTCTGGCCAGGAATCGGTGCGGAACGGCGCGACGAGGAAGCCGTCGCGGCGGGCAAGGTTGGCGCCGACCGGGTTGCCGGCCCAAGCATACCGGACCGCTACCGGATTTGGTACCGCTGAAGTTGAGACCAGCAGTGTGTCGCCCGCGATCTCCGCGTGGGCCCAGACCCAATGCCGATCCGCGCCGGCAATGGCCACATGGTTCACAGTTTTACCGTCGCTGGTAATCAGGCCGCCGCCACTATCGCGAAAGCGAATCCGGATGTGATCACCTTCCACCGCCATGCCCTCATAAAGTGGGCCGGCGCAGACCAACTTCTGCTGGTACGCCTTGACCTGTGCGAGCAAAACCAGCCGCCGCGCCACAGCTTGCTTGTTGGGCGGATGGATTTGTGCAGGCTCCCCCAGATCGTAGGTCACGGCCATGCCGGTGGCCGGCAATTGCAACGCCGCGGTCTGCCCTTCGCGAACGCCGGCCCAGCCGCCATCGTCGTCAACCGGGTTGTCGAGCGCCTTCCCGTAGTTGGGCAATTGGACGTACAGGAATGGAAAATCTTCGCGCCACACCCGCCGCCAATCGGTGATCATGGCTTGGAAGGTTGTGCCGTAGCGTTGCGCGAACGGCGCGTCCGACTCGCCCTGATACCACACCACTCCCCGGAGGCTATACGGCACGAGCGGCGCGATCATGCCGTTATAGAGACCCGCCGCCTCGTATTGGGGCAACGACCATGGTCCCCGGTAGGCGTAGGCATAGCGCCACGTGCCGGTCAATGCCAAGGCCTGCGCATCCGGCGCAGTCAGCGTCATGTGCGATGTGCCGGTAAGCGAGCCGATCTTGTTGTAGGAATTGAGACAGAGTTTCACGGCAAGCAGCAGATTCGTACCGGTGACCAATCGGCCCGGCACCTGACAGACCAATGGACCGGCGCCGGCCATCTGGAGCACCTGCCCATTCGCGTACATTGTCACGGGACAATCACTGGCACCCAGCGCCAAGTGCAGGTCGTGGCCGGTCCATGTGGGTGGCACGGCCACATTCCGGCGTAACCAGAGTGTGGCCATGAACTTTGTGCTGCCCGCCCACGAATGCGGCAAATCAACGGTCGCCCACTCGGCATCAGAGGTTGCCGGCTCAGCCCAGGCGGCATCATCGCGTGCCGGCAGCAGTTTCCCATCTGGGCTGCGCCAATCGGCCGGCAACATCGCAGTGCTTTTGGCGACTTCCTCGTCGAGATACTTGGCATACAGGGCCAAGCTTGGCGTTTGTTCCAGCCCCGGGCGACTGATCCACGCCCGGGCCTGTGACCCACCCAACGCCGCCGCGATCAGCCCGACCGGTGTTTTCAAGTCTTGGTGAAGTTGGCGCCCAAAGAAGTAAGCGACAGCGGAAAACTTCGCCACGTTGGTGGGCGAGCATTCGACCCATTCGCCGATGCAGTCGCTGGCCGGTGTCAGCGCCGGGGTGATGGCCACGTGAAACAGTCGGATCTTCGGGAATGTTGCCTGCGCGACTTCCTCGGTGCCATTGGTGGCGCTCTGGGTGGGAAACTCCATGTTTGATTGTCCTGCGCAGAGCCACACTTCGCCGACCAAGATGTTGCTGACCGTCAGCGTGGTCACGCCGCTGCGCACCGTCAAGGCCAACGGGCCGCCGGGCGGCAGCGGATCGAGCGCCAGTTGCCAGTGGCCATCAGCCCCGACGGCAGTCGATTTTTTCTGTTCAGCGATTGTCACACGCACTTTTGTTCCGGGCGTCGCCCAACCCCAGATCGGGTCGGCGTGGTTTGCCTGCAGCACCATGTTATCCGAGATTACGGCCGGCAGTCGCACGGCCGGCATCCCCATCGCCAGCGCAGCTGCGCACAGCCACAACGTCACCACCGGTACATGTATCTTCATGGTTTCCTTTTTAGTTTACGGCTGCGCTGCGAATTCCAATTCGTTCGCCCAATGTTCAGCCCAATCAGGACGGAAGGTGAAAAACTGGTTGTTGCGCGAGATGCTCCGGTCGCGGGCGAGTTCCAAGCACGGTCCGCCCTTGTCGTCGTTGACCCGGAAACTGAACTTCACAGTTTGCCCGGCATCGATCCGGCGTTTGACTTCCGGCATCTCGGTCCACGGGATCGCACACTCGACGATGCGAGTGGTGGCGCCCTGGATCACCACCAGTTTGCCATCCGTGACCGGGCCGTCGAATGGCGATTTGCCCTGCCGTGGATAAAAATGCTTGTGGGGCATGCCCGGCACATTGTCGCGCCAGATTTCCGTCCCACCGCCGAACTTGTCGGCGACTTTGTTCAGGCAAAATTCGTAGTCGGTGTCGGGGTGGCCGACGTAGCCGGGCATGGTGCCCGCCGGGTACGGCAGCCAGCCGGGCTTGGAGTCGATCACGTTGAAACCAATCTGGACGCTGTCGCCATTCCACGGCAGAATGGGGTTCCGTCGGTAAGAGTACCGGCGTACGCCTTCCGGCCAAGTGTTGGTGGTGACCGTGCCATCTTTCGCGCGTGAGTAGCTGATCTCCGGATAGAAGAAAGCGTCGTCGTCCCGTGTGGCAAAGCGCAACGTCCCGCCGTCGGGCGTATCGTCGACGATTTTTGCGGCGAAATAAAAATAGTGATCGTCGTAAGCGAGATAGCCGGTGGCGAACCCCTTGGCCGTCCCTTCCGGAAATAGTTGATGCGGTTGCCACGCGGCTTCGGTGAGGGTGGGGCCAACCGGACCTTCGGCCCGGAGCGGCTGCGGAACCACGCCTTGCCAGTCGTCCAAGTTGCCATCCACGGTAATTGTGCGCTTGGCGATCATGTTCACGTGCAGCGCCTCGGCGTGAGTTGCAACGCCATCGGCACCGGCATCATAGCGCATGGTCAAAGCGTAGGTATTGTCCACGATTGGTGTCCCGGTGACAGCGAAGGAAAGCGTTTTTGTCTCGTTCGCGGCGAAGGCGAGTGATTGTTTGTCATCGGCCACGCGCAACCCTTGGACTGCGACCACCAGTGTTCCCTTGACCGGCCGATTGAGCACGTTGGTGAGCTTCAGGCGGAACTTGCAACCCGGCTGGTCAACGGGCGAGGTCATGTCGAGCACTTGTTTGGCCAGTGGTTCGAGGCCGGCAATGCGTCCTTGTTGGAGTGCTGCGAGCAAAGCGGCAAAGGAGCCGGCTTTGCCGTCACCGCGGAGGAAGAAGCCCCGGCCATCGAGGGGGACAACAATCTTGCCGTGCTGGGCCGGCACGGGGTTGCCGTAGAAATCGTACAGCGCGAAATGGTTGCCGGCAGTGGCAAGCGTCAGCGACGCATCGGCGAGCACTTCATGGTGGATATCGTGTTGCAGCTCCTTGCGGTGCCGGAGGAATGCATCTTTCTCCTTGCCGGCGAGTGTGACCGGCGGCGTCTCGGGCAGGGCCGCCAGTTCCGTTTCCAGTTGTGGCTTGCGTGCAATTTCCCGGAACCCGTGGACGGTGCGAAACGGCAGCCCGTCGTGCCCGAAGCTGCCACCGATGTCGCCGACCACCACCACCGTGCCGTCTTCGGGACCGGTGACACCGTCAAACACCATCACCCAGGGCAACCCATTGGGGAAGAGCAGTCGTTCAAACGGGCGTTGGCCGATGAACCATTCCGTCGCGCCGAGCGCCGCGGCCACCGACCACGCATCGACCGCGTCCTTGGCCCCGCCGCGCGAGGGGCTGCTGATGTTGCCGTGATAAATTCCCACCGCGCGATCCAACCCGCAGGACAGAAATGTTGCGATGACGGCGGCCACCCGGTCTTCCGAATTGGCCACCCAACTCTCCGTGTCCCAGATCAAAACACGCCCTTCCTTGCGCTCGCGCCACGGCCGGTAGGTGGACGGGACATTCAGGCCCTGGTAATGGACCGAGCAGAAGTCGAACAGGTGGAGAAAGTCGTCCTTCCCGTCGCCAAACAGTTTATCATTCGCATTGCTGGATGAATCACAGCCGCCGACCAACACGTCCACGCCATATTCCTTGCGGGCCGCAACGACAGCCTCAGCCATGGCGGCGTAAATTTCGCGATACCGCGGCATGTCGGCGCCCCACGCCGCAATCGAGCCGCCTTCCCATGGCTCGTTCTGGAATTTCACACCCACGACCGGTCCCTTGGGCCAGCCATACTTGGCGAGGATCAGTTTCACAAAGATTTGGAAGTCTTTGTCATAAGCCGGCATCCACGCCCAATCACCACGCCAATCGTCGGTCATGAAATCATTGTCCAGCAAATGGGGCCGGTTGCGCCGCAGTGGTTGGAAGATGCCTTTTGGCTGGCCGACGCCAATCTCAATGACAACGGGCAGTTTCGGAGCCAGCGCAAAAGGATCCAGCCGTTTGCAGACATTGCTGAATTCAGCGGCGAAACCCGGATCGGTGGTTGGCAGGTTGTAGTGGAGTTCGGCCCGGTTGGGGCACGCGCCCAGCCGGTGGAGGACATCGGGGTTCGTCACGTCGGTGGCGATCTGCGGCAGCCGCGGCCATTCGCCGGCGGGCTTGAATGTGCGCACACAACTGGTCAAGAAACAGCGGCCGGCGCTGCCGAGGTCGATCGCTAAAGCATAGGCGCCAAATTTCTCGGGCACAACACAGCGCACTTCCAACTCCTGCGTTTTGCCGGGCGCCACGTCAAACTCCAAGGCAGTGGCTGTCGGTTCGCCAAGGCGCGACATGTGGGGCACCCAAATATCGTCGGGCGCAATGCGGGTTTGGTAGGGGATCAACGCGACCTTTCCGTGGCCGGTGAGCGCCTGCTTGGTGGTGTTGATCAACTTGAAGCGAAAGGCCGGCTGGTCACCGGGCCAGAGCACATTACCGGGCGCGTCGCAGCCTTGGTACGACACCGCGAATGCTGCCGGCTGGTCAGGCGTGAGGCCCATCGTCTCGTCAAAGCCGGGCATTTTGCTGGCGGAAACCATCTGGGCTTGCACCGCCGGGCCGGCCAGCAACACGCTGAGCGCTGCGATATGGCACAGCCGTGAACGCGAAATTAAGCGGATCGCAATTGGGGTGATTCTTTTCATAATTAGTTTCCCTTCGGAACGACAATGAACTGGGTGTCACAAACCGTCAACGTATGTCTGAGCGGTTGCTCAGGATACAGACAAGTCAACCGCCATGTGATTGGGCCCGGCACGATCTGGACCGCCAAGGGTTCAACTGGCAACTGCACCACCAACAACGGTTGACCCGCCTCCGCGAGCGCGCAGTCAATCTGCAGCGGTCCCGTCTGCCGCATCGCGCGACAGACCACGTGTAACGTCCAGGTCACCTGTCCCGCGGGACTGCGGACTGGCGCGTCGTCCACTGTCAAGACCGCCGGCGCCCGCCAAACAAACGTCCGGGTCAAATGTGGTTGTTGCGCCAGCGGGATCGGTTCGTCTTGGCGCGGACGCAGCACAGTGCCCGCCCCGCCCGCCCGCCGCACGGGTTCGTCGTGGTGCGGGCGCACCATCCAACCCGGGACGGGAATCTGACAGCGGATCACTGTTTCACCGGCGCTGGTCAGGCGGCAGTCATCGACCTGGAAAGGCGTGCGATCCAGATATTGTTGGGGACAGCGGTCGGGATAGCCGAGCACATTGTGACCGAGATGCTCGAACTTCAACTGGCCGCTGCCAAGATCGGCGTCCGTGCAGACAAGTCGTTGCCGCCACCA
>Ga0316231_1003927_pt1 | contig 12712 bp, 14 predicted proteins | sample TBH18027metaG_FD_206002 | JGI IMG/M metagenome (GOLD analysis project Ga0316231, IMG submission 206002) | Freshwater microbial communities from Trout Bog Lake, Wisconsin, USA - TBH18027 | ecosystem: Environmental > Aquatic > Freshwater > Lake > Hypolimnion/Profundal zone | place: USA: Wisconsin...
ATGTACAGGGAGGCAACATGAAGATCGCAATTCTGTCGGTGACAACCAATGGAGCCATACTGGCCGACCGGCTGGCCAAAAATTTAGACGCCCAGATTGACCTATACGCCAAAGCCGGGCGGGACGGCGGTATCCCCGCCCAAAACTACGATAGCCTGAGCCGGCTTATTGACAGTATTTATCATCTCTATGACGGCCTGGTGTTCATTATGGCCACAGGCATTGTGGTGCGGGTGATAGCGCCTCATATCAGGGACAAGCGTTTCGACCCTGCGGTGGTGGTTCTGGATGAAGCGGGGGAATACGCCATCAGTCTGCTTGCCGGCCATATCGGCGGCGCAAACCAGCTGACCAAGGTTATCGGCCGGGCCATCGGCGCCAGACCGGTTATTACCACCGCCACCGACGTGGTCAACAAACCGGCTGCCGATATTTTAGCCATCAAACTGGGACTGGAGATCGAGCCTTTCGAAGAACTGAAGACAGTAAACGCCGCCATAGCCAACAACGAAAGGGTATCCTTTTTTGTTGATGAAACCCTTGCCACTCACGAGCGTTATGTCCAGATGGCCACCGACATGGGGGTGGTGCTGCTGGGGATGGACCGTTTGGCCCAGGTTGACAAGTACGACGCGGCCGCGGTGATTACCGACAAGGAGCTGTATATGGTCAAACCCCATGTTTTCCTGAGGCCGGGGACGTTGGCCATCGGCCTGGGCTGCCGCAAGGGGGCAACAAGTGCGGAGATTTATTCCGCCCTTGATGACGCCTGCCGCAAAATCGGCCGCAGCAAGCGAAGCATCGCGGTTATCGGCACCACTGTTGCCAAAGAGGAGGAGATCGGCCTGCTGGCGGTGGTGCAGCAGATGGCGATCCCCCTGGAGCTTTTCAGCAATGAAGACCTGCAGGCCTGTATAGATGAATATAAGCTCAAAACGTCAGATTTCGTTAAAGAGCAGATTGGGGTGGGTAGTATATGCGAACCGGCAGCACTGCTGGGAGGCCGGGCGGAGGAACTTCTGCTGGGCAAGACGATTTACGAGAAGGTCACGATAGCCATCGCCGAGGTAAAATATCGGTGGTGGGAATAGGGCCAGGCAGCGTTGACAATATGAGCCGCCGCGCCTGTGACGCGATAACCGGCGCCGAAGTGGTGGTCGGATATGACGTCTATGTGAATTTAATCCGGGAGCTCTTGACTGAGCAGAAAATCATCGGTACCGGCATGACCCAGGAAATCGACCGCTGCCAGGCAGCGGTGGAAGAAGCCTTCCTTGGTAAAACAGTTGCCGTTGTTTCCAGCGGCGACGCCGGTATTTACGGCATGGCCGGATTGGTGCTGGAGCTTGTCATGCAGTATCCGCCGGCGATCCGGCCCCTGGTCGATATTGTTCCCGGTATCAGCGCCATCAGCGCCGCGGCTGCCATCCTCGGCGCGCCGCTGATGCACGATTTTGCCGTCATCAGCCTGAGCGACCTGCTCACTCCCTGGGAGGTCATTGAAAATCGGATCGAAGCGGCGGCAGCCGGGGATTTTGTTGTTGCTCTTTATAACCCTAAGAGCCGTCGCCGGATCACCCAGATCGAAAAGGTGCGGGAAATCATGCTCCAGTTTCGACCGTCAACTACACCGGTGGGAATTGTCCACCACGCCACCCGGCCGGATGAAAAAATGGTATTATCCGACCTGGCCTCGTTTACCAAGGAACATATCGACATGTTTTCCCTGGTTATCATCGGCAACAGTCAGACCTATATCGCCGAAGACCGGATGATTACGCCCCGGGGTTATTCAGTATGATCCTGGTGGTTGCAGGCACCAAAGACGGACGGGAAATGGCGGCCGATCTGGTCACCCGCGGTTATCCGGTGCTGGTTTCGGTGGTGAGTGACTACGGCCGTCAACTGCTTGAGCAGGACAACCTGCCGGTCAGTGCCTGCCCGCTGGACAGCAACGGCTTTACCCAGCTGATCGGTCAGCGGGGACTCAGAGCGGTGGTGGACATCTCTCATCCCTACGCCACAGGAGTGTCGGCCAATGTTCTGTCAGCCTGTGAGAGCTCAGGCATTCCGTATCTGCGCTATGAGCGACCGGCAGTCCCGCTGCCGCAATATGAACAGCTGCATGTTGTTCCCGACGCCCAGGCGGCGGCAAAAGCGGCGGCGGCGCTGGGCAATGTGGTGTTTTTGACCACCGGCAGCCGTACACTGCCTGTATTCAAAAATGAGCCGCTGCTTGATGATCACCGGCTGATAGTCCGGGTTCTGCCGGAACCGCAGGTGATTGCCGAATGTCTGGCTCTGGGGTTTACACTGGGGGAAATCGTGGCCGTAAAGGGGCCGTTTTCCCATGAATTTAATCTTGCCTTGTTTAAAGAATATCGCAGCGAAGTGATTGTGACGAAAAACAGCGGCCTGGTGGGCGGCAGTGACAGCAAATTCAGCGCGGCAATAGCGCTGGGCTTGCCGCTCATCGTTATCGACCGGCCCAAAACCGAGGATAAGAACAGTGTCTGTACAAGTGAAGCTGTAGTCAAGTTTGTTGAGGAGGTTTTCGCATGAAAGCCGGAGTAGTGATACTCGGTCACGGCAGCCGGGCCTCAGTGGGTGAGGCGAACCAGGTGGTTTTTCAGATTACTGAAATGATTCGGGAAAGAGTGGGCCACGGGCTTGTGGAAACAGCGATCATGAACCGCATGTCCGGCCTGCAGACTATTGAGGACGCCGTGGAAAAACTGGTGGGCCGGGGAGTTTTGCAGATTACCATCGCGCCGATGTTTTTTGCCAACGGCATGCATATTCAGCAGGATATTCCGGAAGAGATCACCCTGCTGCGCCAAAAATATCCCGGGGTTATCATTGAAATGGCCCGCCATATCGGCGCTGACCCCCGTATTGCCGATATCCTTCTGGAGCGGATCAGGGAGGTGCAGTAGTGGATTTTATCACCGATCCCCGGCGTATCGAGACCAGGAGCATGGAAATCATCGCCCCGTATCTGGCGGGGCTCAACCTGGATGCCCGGACCGGCAAAGTGTATTCGCGGATTATTCACGCCGCCGGCGACCCTGACTATGCCAATCTGATCAGAATCCATCCCCAGGCCATTGACGCCGCCTGCCGGGCGCTGGCAGCCGGACGCGATATATTTTGCGATGTGGAAATGGTCCGCACAGGCATCAATCGCCGCCGCCTTTCCGAATTCGGCGGCCAGACCCATTGCCTTATCGGGGACGCTGTGGTTGCGGCGGACGCCCAGCGCCAGGGTATCACCCGGTCGATGGCTGCAATGCGGAATTTTGGCGAGCAGCTGGACGGGGCCATCGTCGCCATCGGCAACGCTCCAACCGCGTTGTTTGAAGTGCTGCGGCTGATGAGGGAGACGGCGATAAGGCCGTGCCTGATCATCGGGGCGCCGGTGGGGTTTGTCGGTGCCGCCGAATCCAAGGAACTGCTTGTGGCAGAGTCGGCTGTGCCCTATATCACAGTCATCGGCAACAAAGGCGGCAGTCCTATCGCCGCCGCGGCAACCAACGCTTTGCTGTATATGCAGGACTGATGAACAGACAGACATCGAAGATCCTGATTTTTACCGGCGAGGGCAAGGGAAAAACCACAGCGGCGCTCGGACTGGCAGTGATCGCTGCGGCACAAGGGAAAAAAGCGGCGGTAGTCCAGTTTTTGAAAGGCGGCGGCTACACCGGCGAATTGTTCGCCCAGCGCCATCTGGCCCCGAATCTGATCATCAGGCAGTTCGGTCACGGCTGTCCCGACTCCGAAGCCATAAAAAGCGGCGAAAAGCGTTGCAGTAAGTGCGGCGAGTGCTTTCGGCAAAACCGTAACCCTGACCATGATTACGCCGGAAAGGCTCTGAAGTTTGCCGCCCGGCTGCTGCGGACCGGCGAGCTTGACCTTCTGGTTCTGGACGAAGTCAGTCACGCCATCCGCCACCAGCTGGTTGCGGCGGAGCAGGTAGCCGAGCTTGTCAGGACCCGGCCGCCGCATGTTGATATTGTGCTGACCGGGCGAGCCATGCCCCAGCTGCTGGTGGCTTTGGCCGACCAGGTGACAGAATGCCGGGTGGTCAAGCACCCCATCGGTTCCGGGATCGACGCCAGACGCGGCAGCGAGTATTAGAAATCAGGCTGTTGAAAAACTTCGCCTAGCGTCGTTGAAAGCGATCGCATCGCCGCTGAAGCGCCGTGCGTCTGCTTTCCAGAGCGATTGCTTGCGAACCTAAGTACGCGGCGCGGCGCGCTCTTCCGGGCGACCCGCACACAAATCGTACTGAATATCGCAGGTAAACATGATGCGCTGGTGCGACCGGCGTAATCAGGACGCGCTATGCTCGTTTTTGAACAGCCTTGGCCCTCACGAGTTGAGAAAGGCTGATGTAAGTGACGACGATGCTGACAATGCCCCGGCTGGTCATCGCCGGTACCGGCAGCGGAGTGGGTAAGACCACGATCGTGACCGGGCTGCTGGCGGTGCTGAAGCGCAGGGGCTTCGCGGTTCAATCTTATAAGATCGGCCCGGACTATATCGACCCGGGCTTTCACCGCCTGGCCAGCGGCAAACCGGCCCACAATCTCGATACCTGGCTGGTGCCGGCAGAAGAGATTGTCCCCCTGTTCGCTAAAACGGCCGCAGGCAATGACCTGGCGATCATCGAAGGGGTCATGGGCCTCTACGACGGCGGTCGCGGCGGCATCAGCAGCACGGCGGCCATCGCCAAGCAACTTTCTGCGCCGGTCATCCTGGTGGTGGACGCCAGGTCGGCGGGAGAGAGTGTGGCGGCTACCGTGCTGGGGTTTAAAAACTATGACCCTGACCTGAACATCGCCGGAGTCATCGTGAACCGTATGGGTTCACCTTCCCACAAAGCTATTGTTGCCGAGGCCCTTGCCAGGCTGGGAATACCTGTTTTTGGTTACATTTTTCGCGATTCATCCCTGGCGGTTCCGGAGCGGCATCTCGGCCTGACCCCGGTGACCGAGACCGACGCCGGGGCCGCGGTGGCGGCTATGGCTGAGCGGATCTCCAGTCAGGTGACTGTCGACGCCCTTGTTGAAGTGGCAGCCAGCGCGCCGCCGCTGCTTTTGCCCCAGCCGAAACAGGCCCCGGCGGTGAAAACGGTCAGGATCGGTGTGGCCCAAGACGAAGGATTTTCCTTTTATTATCCGGAAAGCTTGGCGGTGCTGGAAGCGCTTGGGGCCGAGATCGTTCCCTTCAGCCCGCTGCGGGACAAAGCGCTGCCAGATGTCGCCGGACTGATTTTCGGCGGCGGGTTTCCTGAGATGTTTCTGGCCGACCTGGCGGCGAACAGCGCTATGCATAAAGCTGTCCGCGAGGCCGTGGAGCAGGGGATGCCTGTCTACGCCGAATGCGGGGGACTGATGTATCTGGCGCGGCAGGTCACTGCCTTTGACGGCAAGGTCTTCGAAATGACCGGCGTGGTGCCGGCGGCCTGTGCGATGCAGTCCAGGCTGCAGACGGTGGGTTATGTGGAAGTGACGGCCTGTGGCGATAATATTCTGTGCCGGGCCGGTGACAAGCTCCGCGGCCATGAATTTCACTTTTCGCTGATGGAACCGATGGGCGGCGGCGAGGATTTCCCCTGGGCTTTTATGTTCGAAAAAATGAGGACAGGCAATGTTTATCCCGGCGGTTACGCCGTGGGTAATGTGCTGGCATCCTATCTACATATGCATTTTGCCGGCAACCCGGCGGCAGCAGCCCGATTTATCAGCAGCTGCAAGGAATACTGGTGCGCACGGGAGGATGACTGATGAAGGGGAAAATCATACTGGTTACCGGCGGTGCGCGCAGCGGCAAAAGCAGATTTGCCGAAAGGCTGGTCGCCGCGCTGGGAACCAGAGTGGCCTATATCGCCACAGCTCAGGTACTGGACGCCGAAATGGCGGCCCGGGTCGACATCCACCGTGGGCGCAGACCCGAGGACTGGCTGACCTTCGAAGCCCCGTTTGAGGCTGCCGAAGTATTGGGCGAGGCGCTGACCAAAGCCAAGGCTGTTCTGTTCGACTGCCTCACAGTGTATACAAGCAACTTGATGCTTTCTCCTGACGCCCCGACCACCGCCGAAGGCCGTTGCCGTTTTGTGCGGGAGCAGATTGACGAGCTTCTGCAAAGCGCCCAGGGGCAGCAGGCTACCGTGGTGTTCGTAACCAATGAAGTGGGTATGGGTATCGTTCCTGACAACGCCCTGGCCCGGGAATTCCGGGATCTGGCCGGGCTGGTCAACCAGCAGGTGGCGGCTGCGGCGGACGAGGTATATTTGACAATAAGCGGTCTGGCGGTGGAGATAAAAAAAATCGCCACAACCATAGACGAAGAGGTGTAACCTGGTGAAATCGATTATGCTGCAAGGAACCAGCTCTCATGTGGGCAAAAGCATACTGACCACCGCCCTTTGCCGGATTTTTCTCCAGGACGGCTTGACGGTGGTGCCCTTCAAGGCGCAGAACATGGCGCTTAATTCCTATGTAACAAAAGACGGCGGCGAGATGGGCCGGGCCCAGGTCGCCCAGGCCGAAGCCGCCGGGCTGGACCCGACGGTGGACATGAATCCGGTGCTTTTAAAACCCACCGGCAATGCTTCCTCCCAGGTCATTGTCCTTGGCCGTTCGGTGGGCAATATGTCGGCTGTCGAGTATCACGCCGGCTATAGCCGCAAGCTGCTGGGCGTGATTGAGGAGTCCTTGCGCAAACTGCAGCACGAGTTCGATGTTGTAGTGATTGAAGGCGCCGGAAGTCCGGCCGAAATCAATCTCAAAGCCAATGATATCGTCAATATGCGGATCGCCAAACTGGCGCCGGCCCCGGTTCTGCTCATCGCCGATATCGATCGGGGCGGGGCCCTGGCTTCCATCGTCGGGACGCTGGAACTGCTGGAGCCTGACGAACGAGATCTGGTGAAAGGCGTCATCATCAATAAATTTCGCGGCGACATCAAGCTGCTGGAACCGGCCCTGGAATTCATCACCGCCAGAACCGGCAAACCGGTGGTAGGGGTCATCCCCCATCTGGATGCCCTGGGCATCGACGACGAAGACTCGGTTTCGCTGGACGACAAAGATTCTGCCCAGAGCGGCGAAATTGAAATAGCAGTGCTGCGAACCCCTAAAATCTCTAATTTTACCGACTTTGACGCCCTGGCTCGCGAGGACGGGGTGGCGGTGAGGTATGTCCGCCAGGGCGAACACCTGGGCCGCCCGGATATGATTATACTGCCAGGCAGCAAGAATACCACCGAAGACCTGTTGTATCTCAAAGAACAGGGGTATGACCGGGAAATTATCGAACAGGTCGCCGCAGGCACGCCGGTTATCGGTATCTGCGGCGGGTATCAGATGCTGGGCCGGGAGATTCGTGATCCTGAGCACAGTGAGTCCGATTGCGACCAGGTGAGCGGTTTAGGGCTGCTGGACGCAACCACGGTTTTTGCCGCCGACAAGGTCACCCACCAAGTGACAGCTTCCTGCGCCGGCCATGCTTTTTTGGGTATCGGTTATACCGCCGACTGCCTGACCGGTTATGAAATTCATATGGGGCGCACTGAGTTTTTCTCACCCTTTCAGCCGGCCTTCACCATTACCTGCCGCTCAGGGCAGGCGGTGACGCAGGATGACGGAGTGGTGCGCCCTGACGGATTAGTAATGGGCACCTATATCCACGGCATTTTTGACAATGACGAGTTTCGCCGGGCAGTGGTGAATGCGCTGAGGAATCGCAAAGGACTGGCTCCTCTCGCCGCCGGTGAAAGTACCCGGCAGCGGAAAGAAGCCAGCTACAACCGTCTGGCCGGCGTTGTCCGACAGAACCTGGACATGGAACTGATCTACCGGATCATAGGTGCGAAATGACGAATATGGCGTTGTTTGCCCCGGCGGCGGCGGTGATTCTGGACAGCCTTATCGGTGATCCGCGGGCCGGCTGGCACCCTGTGGTGCTTATCGGTAAATTGATTGCCTGCCTGGAGAAGGTGTTGCTTCAGCCGCTGCAGACGCCTGTCGTCAAAAAGTGCGCCGGCCTGCTGCTGGTCATCATCACCTTGGCTGTCAGTTACGCCCTCGCCTGGCTGGTGATGTCCGCCCTGACCGCGCTCCATCCTCTTGCCGGCCTGGCCGGCGGGACCCTATTGCTCACCTTTACCATTTCGCCCCGCAGCCTGGCGGAAGCCGGACAGGAGATCAAGGATTATCTGGATGCCGGCGATTTGACCCAGGCCAGAATCAAGGTGGGCTGGATTGTGGGCAGGGACACCGCGGCGCTGGACACCGCGGAGGTAACCCGGGCCACGGTGGAAACAGTGGCGGAAAATATCGTTGACGGGGTTATCGCCCCGCTGTTCTATGCCTTTATCGGCGGAGTGCCGCTGGCAGTTCTGTACCGTGCGGTGAATACCATGGATTCGATGGTTGGCTACAAAAATGAGAAATACAGCGATTTCGGCCTGGCGGCCGCCAGGGTGGATGACGCATTCAATTATATCCCGGCCCGGATTACCGGTCTGCTGCTCATTGCAGCGGCAGCGATCCTGAATTATGACCCCCGGGGAGCGCTGGCCTTTATCCGCCGGGATGCGGCCAAACACCCCAGTCCCAACAGCGGCATCGGCGAGGCCGGGGTGGCGGGAGCGCTGGGTATCCGGCTCGGCGGCCTGAACCACTACGGCGGTGTTCCTTCCCGCCGCGCCTATATGGGAGAGCCTCGGAGCGAGCTTGGGCCTGTTCATATTGCCCAGACCATCAAACTAATGTATGTGGTCACTTTTCTCTTTGCCATCATCGCCACCGGCTTGGCGATTCTGTCGCTGAACTGGCAGTCTATCGGATAAACTCTAAAGCAGATGCTGCGAAGTGCGGCTAAGGAGCTGGAGTATGCAGGCAATGGTTACAGCACTGCAATTTTTGACACGGATCAACTTGTCCAGGCAGAATGAGGTTTCACCCGAAGATTTCGGGCGAAGCGTCAAGTTTTTTCCGCTGGTCGGGGCGATTATCGGCGCTATACTGGCGGCTATCAATTACCTGGCTGCCGATTTTTTCCCTATTCATCTGCTGGCGGCTACGCTGATCACCGCGGAAATCGTGATAACCGGCGGTCTGCACTGTGACGGGCTGATGGACACCATGGACGGGATATTTTCCGTCCGGTCCCGGGAGCGGATGCTGGAGATCATGAAAGACAGCCGGGTCGGCGCCAACGGCGTGATGGCTTTCGCCCTGTTTCTGCTGATCAAGTGGTCGCTGCTGCTGGACCTGCTGCCTGTGGCCTCCGGCGCGGCTCTTTTCACAATGCCGGTGATTGGCCGTCTGGCGATGGTCATCGCCATAACGGTGTTTCCCTATGCGCGGCCTGAAGGTATCGGCAAGGCTTTTGCCCAATACTCGGAGCGCTATGCCCTGGTGTTTGCCGCAATCATCACCGTCTTCTTCACAGCGCCGTTTGGCATAGCGGCGGCTGTCAGCCTGGCGGCGGTAATCGGGTTCGCGCTTGTTTTCTGCCGCCGGACAACCAAGCTTCTGGGCGGCCTTACCGGCGATGTCTACGGCGCGCTGACCGAAATGTCCGAATTGGTTGTACTGCTGGTCTTTTTGCTGGAACGGGAATGGAGAATACTCTGGCTGTAACATAAGGAGTTTGCAATGAAGGTAAAGGTCCGAGCTCCCGGGTCATGTGGTGAACTGGTCCAGGGAACGCTGGAAGGCAAAAACTTTTTAATAACCTGTCCTATTGATATATTCAGCGAGGTAACAGTCCAAATGCATACCCAGCCTGTTGCTGCCGGCGATAAAACCATCGAGGCGGTGAGGCGGACCTGGGCCTATTTGGGTGTTGCTTTAGAGCGTTTTGCCGTGAAGGCCGAATCGGCTCTGCCCCGGGGCAAAGGCATGGCTTCCAGCAGCGCCGATATCAGTGCGGCCTGTCAGGCGGCGGCGCTTTGCGGCGGCTCCAGCCTGACCCCGGATGAGATCGCTGATATTGCTCTTGGAATCGAACCCACGGACGGGATATTCTATCCGGGAATTGCCATGTTCGATCATGTCGGCGGCCTGACCCGGCGACTGCTGGGCTGCCCCCCGCCGATGACTGTGGCGGTTTTCGATGTCGGCGGCGAAGTCGACACCCTGCAATTCAATAAACGCAGCGATCTTGCCAGCTTGAACCAGGCCAAGGAGCCGCAGGTGCGCCAGGCGGTGGACATGGTTACCCGGGGCCTTGCCAGCGGGGACTGCGCCTTGATCGGCCAGGGAGCCACCCTGAGTGCTCTTGCCAACCAGAGTATTTTAACCAAAGCCTGTCTGCCTAAAATAGTGGACCTCATACCGCGTTATGGAGCAGTGGGGGTGAACACCGCGCACAGCGGAACCGTGATCGGGATTCTGTTCGCAGGCGGATCCCAAGAGGTTGGGGCCTGCGTAGGCGCTGTGCGGGCAGCCTGTCCGGAGCTTTCTTTCCTGGGTACTTCGCAGGTGATTGCCGGAGGATTGACGATAATGGGAGGGAACAGCGATGAATGAAGCCGGTTATTTCGAGCACGGCGGCAACCTCTACGCCGCGATGCGGCGACAAGGGGGAGGTATGGAGGCCCTGCTTGATTTCAGCGCCAACATCAACCCGCTGGGTCTGCCTGAAAGTGTGCACCGCTCACTAATCGAAGCCCTGCCGCATATCATCCATTATCCCGATCCTGAGTCCCAGGCGCTCAAAACTGCCATCAGCAAGCGGTTTCGGGTCGATGAGCGGCAGATTGCCGTAGGGAACGGAGCCGCGGAGCTGATTTACGTCCTCTGCCACATGTTCCGCCCCCAGCGGGTGCTGGTGCCGGCGCCCACCTTCAGTGAATACGAGCGCGCGGCCCGGGCCTGCGGTGCGGCGGTGGAATACCTGTATCTCAGTCCTGCGGAGAAATTCACCATCAGTGCCGAGAGCATCGTCCAGCGCCTGCCCTATATCGACATCCTTTTTCTGTGCAACCCCAACAACCCCACCGGACAGGTGCTGCCACGGGAAACGGTGGAGCGAATCATCGCCCTGGCCGAAAAATTCAAAGTCCTTGTGGTCGTTGACGAGTCCTTCCTGGAATTTTTGTCGGCAGAAGCCAGCCTGAGCTGTCGCTCGCTCTTGCCGCGCTACGCCAATCTGGTGATTGTGCAGTCGCTGACCAAATTCTACGCCCTGCCCGGCCTGCGTCTGGGCTTCGTTCTGGCCGACCACGCCATTTGCAAGATGCTGGATAAAGGCAAGGATCCCTGGAATGTGAATTCTCTGGCCCAGGTGGCGGGAACGGTCGCCCTGGCTGATGAGGCTTACCGGGCGAAAAGCCTGGCAATGATCGGCGACGCCAGGGAAGCTTTTTGCAACAAGCTGGGGGCCATTCCGGGAGTTATTCCCCTGGCAGGGAGCGCCAATTTTATTCTGGTCAATATCGCCGGGACGGGTTTTACCTCAATCAGGCTGCGAGAGGCTCTGGCCCAGGAGGGCATTCTGATCCGCGACTGCAGCAACTACCCCGGTCTGTCGGCTGAATATATCCGTCTGGCGGTAAAATTGCCGCAGCAAAACGAAATATTGCTTACTTGTTTGCAGAAATTAATTGAAGGCAGTGATAGGGTTTGACCAAGCTAATTCTTGTACGCCACGGCGAAACAATCTGGAACGCGGAAAAAAAATTTCAGGGCCATACCGACATTGTTTTGTCGGCCGTAGGACTTGAGCAGGCTTCACTGCTGGCGGACCGTCTGGCGCTGGAGAAAATCGCCGCGGTTTACTCCAGTGACCTGAACCGCGCTTTCGTCACCGCCGAAACCGTCGCCCGGCGGCACGGCCTTCCCGTGACCGGGTTGCCGGCCTTAAGGGAAATCAAGTTCGGGGACTGGGAAGGGCTCACCTACACCGCGATTCACGAAAAATGGCCCAGCCAACTGAGCGGCCTGTTTACCAGCCCAAGCGAAATCGTAATTCCCGGCGGCGAGAGTTTCCATGAACTGAAAAAGCGGGCCGCCGACGCCATCGCCGAACTTGTCGCCAAACACCAGGATGAAACCGTTGTCGTGGTTTCACACGGCGGCACCATCCGTACCGTTTTCTGCTCCATTTTGGATATCAATCTGAATCATCTGTGGGAAATCCGTCAGGATAACACGGCTGTCAACATCGTCGAATACTACGACGGCAGGGCTTTGATAGCCCTGGTGAACGACACCCATCACCTTCAAAAATAACGAATGGCTGACGGCTAATGTGGATGAGTAATTAATTATTAAACTGGTAATATCCGATTAAACCGCAATTTATTTTTTCGTGAATGGCTCAACTCCGCTCGCCTCCACCATGAAAAAACTGAAACAGGGTAGTCGTGTTGCTGTTGATCCGACCGGTCGACTTTTCATCCTTTAGCGGCCGGTGTTTACCATGGAACACCTCCTATAACTAGTAAAGTAAAAGACAGTAGGCTTTCCTACTGTCTTTTTTCGATGTCCGTTATAAAGAGATAGTCTCCTAACTGTTCAATAAGGCTGAATAGTCATAGCTGCGGCTTCATCTCGGCAATTGCGGGTGGGAGCAAGACCTTTTGCACGAACAGACTCCAGCTCCTGCTTAGCAACTTCCAGATCAGCTAGGAACTCTGCACTGGTATGCAACCGGGCTACCACGGCCGCAGCCATAGTCCGCCCCCACTCCACAT
>Ga0316231_1003929_pt1 | contig 12699 bp, 9 predicted proteins | sample TBH18027metaG_FD_206002 | JGI IMG/M metagenome (GOLD analysis project Ga0316231, IMG submission 206002) | Freshwater microbial communities from Trout Bog Lake, Wisconsin, USA - TBH18027 | ecosystem: Environmental > Aquatic > Freshwater > Lake > Hypolimnion/Profundal zone | place: USA: Wisconsin...
GCCGGTGTTCAAAATCGGGATTAAGACCTTTCAAGTTTGCCACGGCCGCCTGCTCCAATAGCGGCAGGCGGCGAGACTTCGCAGTTTGAATTATCCGAGATGGAATTTGCAGCGGCATGGTTTCAATCACGGAAGGAGGCGGCCCGCCCAACCACTTTTAGCTCGTCCGGCGTGAACTCCGGCGGTGCCTCAATGGATTCATCCGCCTGCCCTATCAGGGAAGCCGACTCCGCGTATCCGGCAGCCGACTCCGCGTGGCCGATGGCGGCGGTTAAAAAGAGAAAGCCGATGGGGGTCATGACGGCAAAGTTGGATTCGGTGTAATTGGCCAAGAGGGCGATCAGGAAGGTGGCAAAACGAACTACGCCGTAATCGCCGTCCCAAGCCAGCGCCCTATTGATGCGGCCGCCGCTGGCCAGGAGCCAGATCGCCAGCAAGCAAACGCCAATCCAACCCTCAAATAAATAGATTTCCAAATACCCATTATGGGCTGAAACACTGTCCCCGCCAGGCAGTTTGTCTTGATACATAGGATTGTCCCAAAAGCTCAAGAAACCTGTTCCGATGAGCGGGTCGGTACCCGCCTTCAGCAAGGTCTCCCAAACTTCGGTTCGACCAGTAAGATCTGCGTTGCGGCCAAGATCATGCACGAAGATGCCTTTGATATCGAAGAACTGGCTCAAAACCAGATAGCCAAGAAATCCCGCCGCAGCCAACACACCGAGCAAGCGGAGGCGCCGGTTGAGAACGGGCAAGCGGGTGGCGGCCAGGATACCCAATGACAGCGCCAAGCAAATCATGGAGGTTTTGCTGTCGCACATATTAAGGAGGTACGCCCCGCACAGCAACAGCGCAATCCGGAGATTCAGATCGAAGCGAAAATTGGCTTCGGGATTCTGTTTGCGCAGTTTTCGCAACTCCAGCCAGTCCCAGAAGATCAGAAGACTGCACACCAGAATCATGGCTCCTAGCGAATTTTTCTGGCAGGTGACGCCGACCGCTTCCATTTCTCCCGAGTGAATGTTGTAAACGCGTCCCAGATCGGGAAACCATCGGATAAAAATGTAGGACAAGGGTATCAGCACGCAGCCGCAGCGGAAGAAGACAGTCCGGAGCGCCTGCTGCGGATCCCTCTCGGTGAGAATAACCAGCAGCACGAAAATATTTCCGATTTCCTTAAACCACCGTTTGAAGGAAACCAAGGGAGAGTATGCCCAGAGAACGCTCAATAGGACGAAGCCGTAAAAGAGCACCATCGCCCAGTTTTCGGTGAAAAGCCGTGACCAGATGACCCGGCGCCGCGCGAGCACGACCAGGGCGGCAAAGATCATGACCATGAAAAAAAGCGCATCCATGGGGCTGCCTTCCTGCGCGCTGGTTCCACCGCCGAAGCCCAGCCACATCGAGAGGGGTCGGGAGGCAATGATGCCCAACCACAAGGTGGGAATCCAGAGCGCGGACGAGGTGCCCTGACGCAGCCGGTTGTCCCGCTGTAACAGCCGCCAGAAGAGTACGCAAGCCGCCAACAATATGAGTTTAGGAATCACTATTCAGGTCGTAATCAGTCTGGTTTCCCTGACCGGCCGCAACGGGTTGTCCGGGAAGTGCGCTCTGCCTTCGAGCAGAGTGCGATGCAGCAATTCGAGCGAAAGCAGCTTGTGAATTTCGACGGTATAATTGCCCTCGCCTTTGGTGTGAGCGTCCACCAATCGCTCCAAAGCGAGTCCATTGACATAATCGCGGGAGCGGGCACGCGGATCCAACAAAACCTGCCGCACATAATCCGCCAGCGGATGACGATACCAACTGCGAAAATGGCAGAATTTCTGACGACCCAGGAAAAGCCTCTCCAAACGGAATGGCCCCAGGCGTTGATCCAGCCGCGCCAGCCAGTGGGGCATTCCGTAATCACAGGCGTATTCAGCCTTGGCGAGGAATTCCTGGAGCGCGCGCCGCGGGCGATTGGTCATTCGATTCGCAGGATAAGTGATGCCCCGGTCGGTCGGGATGCGGGCCAGCAAAGGGTTGCCTTGGGCAATCAGGCGCAGCGAAGGCCCGAGACTCGCGGCCAGTTCCGGCGGCGCCTGATAGGCGAGCGCGACCAATTCGTTGTCCAGAAAGGGAGAGCGGATTGCAAGTTGCGACTGTTCGATGGCCAACCGGGAGTAATGATGCCAAGGGACCTGTTTGAACGCGATAAAAGAGAGGCGGCTGCCCGCGGCGGCTTCCGCATAAGCGTTGGCGGCGGCGGGAAGCTGGCTGATAAAATTCGGCGAGAACATTTCAAGGGGCAGTGCCCGCGGCTTGAAGGCCACATGCCGGCGCAGAATTTCCGAACCGTAATTGCCCGTGAGCCGCACGGGAGCAATGCCACGCGCCAGGCGATTGACGTACAATTCAGTCGCGCCGGTCACGTCCATCGCACCATCCGTGATATAAACGGTTTCTTCCGCCAGCCGCGGGAATTGCTTCAGAAATTCATCACCAACGGTGATGGTCTCATGCGGCTGGCCGCAGGCGGCGGCAATTTTTCGCGCGAGGCGCAAGTCCGCGCATTCGCGGCGGGAGCCGTTGAACGTAAAGCAGGGCAACGCTCCGCGAGCAGGTCGGGCCCATGCCATGATCATCCGTCCATCCAATCCGCCCGTGAGGGACATGGCCAGCGGCCGGCTCCCATTAGTATATCGTTTAAGAATGCGGGGAAAGGTCTGTTCCAGTTGGGCGGAGTATTCGGCCGCCGAAAGCGGGGGCTGTGACTCCCAGGTGGCCGCCTGGAAATAGGTTTGCTGCTTCAGCCTTCCCGCCGGGGAATGCGTCCAAGCAGACGCAGGCGGCAGGAGGGAAACACCGCGAAACAAGGTCCGGTTTTCCAAGGCGCACCCACAACTAAACCATTCGGCCAAGCCTTGAACATCCAAGGCACCCAGCGGCTTGACCACCCTCAAGAGAGCCTTGGCTTCGGAGGCATACAGCGCTGATTCCCCGTCCGCACAATAGTACAGGCGCTGCATGCCAAAGCGGTCGTTAAAAACCATGACTTCCCGCTGGGCCAAATCAACCAGAAAACCATGAAAAGCCCCATTGAGTGCCGGCAGGAAATCGCGACCGATAGCTTCCGACAGGTGCAGCACATAAGCCGCGTTTTCCTGATTCAACTCGTGACCGCGCTGCCGGAGACGCTGGAAATCTTCTGGGTCGGCGTGGTTTTCGCCATAAAAGAAGAGCAGCCGGTCGCAGGTTCCATTGCGAACGGGCAGGCAGTCACAATAAGAGCCGGGGTGGCAAGCCCAGCCCACATAAACGCCAGCTTGCTCATCACCGTAGGTGCCGCACGAGTAAAAAGGCTCATGCTTCATCGCGTCCACCATGTGCTGGAGTCGAAGCATGTTCTCCGCCTTGGGACCGGGGCTGATAATGAGGGCGAGGCCGGGCATGGGAAAGCTGGTCTGAATCAAACTACGAGCAGAACTGGGCGCGGGAAAGTTTGCTCGGCCAAACGAGGCGGTTTCTGGGCGCGGGTTTTCCCGCGTGGGGGGATACGAAACTGGAGCCGGCGGGAGGAATTGAACACTCCATCTGCCAAATACAATTTGGCTGCTCTAACGTTAAGCTACACCGGCAAAAAACAGTAAATTCCATCTCCAACAAGGCTTGCGCAATTCAACCCGTGGTTGAGGACTGACCTACCGCCGGGGCTGACTCCGGGTTGGCCACCTTGGGCAGTGGCGGCGGAGTCCCAAAGCGCCGACGGTAAATGGCGGCGCGCGCCGCCAGAAACCAATCAGTTACTCTTTCCGGCAGCAATGGCGCGAGGCCGCGATGCAAACGGCAGCGAATCGCCAAGGCACCGCGACGGGTGAGCGGCACATAATAGCGCGGATAATCAAGGCGCACGAAACCATTGCGCCGCTTAAATTCAGTCACCGGGCTGTTTTCCTTCCGCCCATACACATACTTGCCATACACCAAGTGAGACGCACGCTGCTCACAGCAAATCTCCACCGCCTTGGCCAGCAGCGCGTTGGTGGGGCGCTTGTCAGCATGGGTTTCCAGTGAAACGATCTGCATGATACGTGCGAGATTATTTACCATGACGAACTTAATAAAGCCAATCAATTCCGCGCCCAAATATGCGCCGATGAATTCGCTGCGATTCAAATACGTGCTGTTTTCGGCCTTCACTTGTTCAAACGTTTTGCCGTAATGCCAGAACTTCCGCCCCTGGCGCAGGGGCGTCTCATTGTAGATCCTCCGGATTCCCTGCGCGAACACGTCATCAAACTTCGCCCGGCTCACGGTCACTCCCCGCCGCTGCGCGCGCCGGACATTCTTGCGCGTTTCCTGCGGCAGGGGCTCCCACCATTGGGCAAACTGATCCAGCTTGGCCACCGCGACATTGTCCCATTCAAAATGAAAGGGAAAACCCGGCTCACAGATGGGCAGCGGGCGGGCAAAGCTGAACAAATCGGCCGCGGCTGCGGCGCGCAATGCGCCAATCAGCGCCGCCGGCTCGGCCACCGGTTCGCCTTCCAGCCATTCCTCATCCTGAATGGCAGCCGAGCGGATGAAGCCGCCGGCCACCACAATATTTTGTTTCAACCCTTGGGCAAGGGTAACGATGCGTTTACGGCTCATTTAAAGGTCAAAATTTAGCGGAATCACTCACACGACTTTCAGTTTCCGCAGCGTCCGCGCCACCGTGCGGCGGCCCAACTCGGCCGCGCGCAACCCGGAGCGTCGCCAGCCCTGCGGCAAATACTCGGCAATGGGTCGCCCCAGCGCGGTCGCGCGGCAACGCCGCGAACGAAGGCAATCCACGATGGACGATTCCGTGAAGGGCGGCGGGACATCCAATTCGGTCGCCAAGGGGAAAAACTGCCGTGAGGTGTGAAAATCCATGCCCACGAAGGGCAGCAAAGTGGTGCCAGCGAACAGCGGGACGGCGGTCTTGCTGGGGGCCCAGCCATCGGTCTTGCGATTCCAGACTTCAATTCCGAGCAAGAAATGCGCCCAGTGCGGATCAAATTGCTTCCACGCTTCCTTGCGGGACGGATGGGCCAACACCGCCACACTCCCGGCCGCCTTCACCCGTTCCAAAAGTTCGACCGAAGGCACAGCCTCGCCAAAAAAGGAATCCGCTCCCCACACCAGTATGTGAATGGTATTGGAAGCGTCACTGTATTCAATGCCGGGAATGACCTTAACCACGTCGGAACTGGCTGCCGCGCAAGCCCGGCGATACTCTTCCAAGCGGGCCGGGGTGAAGCCGCGATCATGCTCCGTCATGAGCAACACCCGGTAGCCACGCCGGCCGAACTCGTCGGCCAGTTTTGGCAGTGCCCATTTGCCATCATAGGACCAGTCGGAATGAATATGACAAGCGGCCTTGATCATCACCAGTCAACCCTTGGTCTTACAAACATTGTCACGCACCGTGTACCAAGAGTCGCAAAAAAAAACCTTTAAATCGTCACGCCGCCAATTGTAAAAAAAATCGCGGCGGCGCACGTGCAGCAACTCCAAGGCGGTGCGCCAAAATGAAGGCCATTTCTGCAGCGCTGTGGATTTTGGCCCGCGCAACACAAACAAAAGATGCATGATTTCCCGCCCGGCATTTCGGCAAACCACTGGTTTTTGGTCCGGCAATGGCGGTTCAATGCGGGCGGCTGGATTCAAAGCCAGCTTGGCGGCCCAGGCGGGATATTCAAAGCCCTGCCGCCGCGCCAGCGCCAGGCTGCCCCACGGCCGGCCATTAAATTCCACAAACCAGGACTTGCCCGTGCAGTCGCTCAGCAATTCCACCATGAACAAGCCGCGCCAGCCAGTCTGCTGGATGAACTTTTCCACCACCGCCTTGGTCTCGCTGGCCACCGGTTGCGAAATACACGCGCTGGAACCGGACCCGTGCGGATTCATCATTCGCAAACGCCGATGCGCGCTCCACCCCAGCACGCCATCCGCCGTGGCCAACCCGAATACGCCTTCACCCTGGCCCGAAATGAACGGCTGCACCAGCAACGGCCAGGCTTCGGCCCATTCGGAAACCGCCCGGTCGAGTTCGATCCGGGTGGCACAGATCCAATTGCGCCCCTTCCGCAAGCGTCCGCTGCCCGGAAGTACCGCCTGGGCCGGACGCAACATCAGCGGCAGCTCTGCGCAGCGATCCAAAACTCCACGCGCAGTGGTTGCCATCGTCGTCGGGAGCACGTTGAAGCCGGCCGTCTTGGCGGCCTGAACTTGGAGCGTTTTCTCCAAGGCCAATTCGATTGCCTTCGCGCTCGGTCCCGCCAAACGCCATCCCGGCCTAGCCTGGAGTCGTTGGCACAGCCACAATGCCACATCATCCAAGGGAAGAATCACTCCCGGCTGGTCTGGGGACCGGGCCTTCCCAAGCAATGCTTGCTCCAAGTCCGCCAGCGCCGCCTCCGCATCCAGTTCTGGCGGCGTGATTTCAATCAGCTCAACATGAGCACTGTGGCGCAACGCCGAATGACGCCCTTTGCGCGCAAAGGCAGTTACCGTAAAGCCGGCATCCACGAGACTCCAAGCCGTCTCGGGCGCGGACAGGGCCTCGGAAAAACCGATGCATACCAAGGGTTTCATCGTTCACTGACCGGATTGATTCGCGCGAACGCCAGCAACCGGCCCAAATGATCGCATAATTTGATGCATAATTTCATGAACCAGTGCTGGCCCCCGATGAGCGCGGGCAACAGCAGCAGCGAATAAACCGGCACCGCCACCGCCGAGGTGGCCAGCATGCGCGCGCGTCCGGTGGGGTGTTTCAGTATGTTCTTGCCGCGCAGCAGCGCCCGCTTGAGCATATAGCTCCGTTTCCAGCGGGAAGGCGGAACGGTTTCATAGGCGATGCCTTCATTGCACCAGCGGAAAACGTGGCCCCGCTGGGTCATCCGCATGAAAAAATCCTTATCCTCGCCGCCATTGCCAAACTCAGGATTGAAGGCCTGCGGCACCTCTTCCAAAATCCGTTTTTGAAACAGCACATTGCCGGTGCGGCTCTCTTCCCAATCCATCACCCGGCCGGTGGGGTGTTCGGGTCGCTCGCAGAAGCGGCCCCTGATGATCCAGCGGGGAGGAGGTTCATCGAAATGCGGACGAACCGGGCCCAAAACCCCTGCGGCCTGATACTCCTCGCAGGTTTTCAACATCCGCTGCAACCATTCCGGCACGGGAAATTCGTCGTCATCAATGAAAGCGATGTAATCCCCCGAGGCGTCCGCCAGCGACCGGTTACGGGCCAGGGCGATGTTTTGCCGGGATTCAAAGCAGTAAACTACTTGGAGGGGAGAGCCGGCTACAAAGTCCGCCACCACTGCCCGGGCGGATTGTCGATCGTCGTTATCCACCACCACCACCGAATAAGTGAACCGGCCGCCGGTTTCTTGGCGCGCCAGTTCGTCCAATAATCTGCGCAGCAGTGCCGGACGGCGAAAAGTGCAGACGCATACGTTAATATGGGGGATGCTGCCGTTCATGGTTGCGCAACGTGAGTCGCCTCAAGGCTGTGACCGGCGGCGGTCATAAAGCCTCATAACCGGCCAACCGCACGCCGGCCACCGCGCGGCCATACTCGTCGCCCAGCAAGAAATCATATTCATTCTGAAGCTGGGGATGGGTCATCAATTCCACGTTCGCTTGGGTTGCCAGCGCAACCACGCGCGCCAAACGACCCGCGCCAAGATGCTGCGCGAGCGAGAAAAAATAATCGGTCACCCGATGCCGGCGTGCTAGGCGCCGATCCACTGCGGCACGGTAGAACCGGTTGACAAAACCCTTCTCACCGGGACGAAAGGAAAAACTTCGCCGCACCCTGGTTCCGGAAGGAAGGAGGTTTTCAAGCAGCACATTGCTGGCCAGATGCAGGTGCTGATGCCCGTCCCAATGCGCCGGCTCCCGGCCATATAAACGTTTGAACTCCGCATATTGGGCGGCCAGCACACTGCGAAAACACCCGCGCAATAACGGATGATAAATCAGGAGGGCGTACTTGTTGGCCATTAGAAAGCGGCAGATGCGGTCGTGATCTTCCCGCAACCTCGGGGGAACGGCAGCGCCGGTAAACGATTCCGAAAAATTGAGGTGCAACCCCACCTCCACCCCGGACGCAAGCGCCAGTTCCGCGGCGCGTTCCGAGTCCCGCATAAAGACCATGGCACTGGTTGAAGTGATTCGTCGTTGCGCATGGCAGGCCAGGATTCGGTCGCTGGCGAGGGGCAGCCGCCCCAAATCATCCGCGTTGACGATCAGCATACAAATCTTCGGCCGCCGCCTTCCGTCCCGCCGACTTGAACATGCGCCGCAGACGCGCCATCTGCTCCCGCCGGTGAAAGGCCATCAATTCCGGCGAAACTGGACGCGGCATTCTGGTCAAGCAGGCCCACCAATAGCCCGCGAAAAAATAAGCTCCGCACAACACCAGCGGGCGCTCTTTCATTTCGAACACGCCGCGCAAGGATTCCCAGACCGGATGCCCGCCGACGTAATAAGCCTTGCGTCCATAATGAAAGCGGACCATGAGCCCGCTGTGATTGCCCGTGCCTAATTTCCGGTGATGGATGCAGACTTTCTCGCAAAAAGTTCGCGTCTGCCAGCCTTTCATCCGCGCGGTCGTGACCGCGATCCAGTCAATCGCGCCGCCTTTGATGGGGACATAGCCGCCCACTGCCTCAAAGCAGCAGCGCCGGAACAACTGGCACGCGCCGGAAACGTGCTGAAGATTTGAGAATTGATGGTCATAGGTGTGCTTGCCCGGCTGGTCGGAGACTTCGACGAACGGAGTGCCGGCCACGCCCAGTTTTTCCTGATTGGCAAACTGACCCAACAGAAACTCGTAATAATCCGGCTCAAAAGTGATGTCGGCATCCAAATTGCCGATAAGGTCGAATTCAAGCTCCTTAAGCCGGGCATAACCGGCATTGAACCCGTGCGCTTTGGCGGCAAACTGCCGGTCGCGGTGCTCGGGCATGCGCAGCAATTCGATCCATGCATGTTCGCTGGCGAAGCGCTTGACGATCTCGTCGGTGCGGTCGGTTGAGCCATCGCTGACGATCACCCATTTTACCGGTCGGATGGTTTGAGCCACCACCGAACGAATCGTGCCCTCAAGGAGGGCCTCTTCATTCCGCGCCGGGGTCACCAGCGCATATTTCAAGGTCATGGGGAGCAAAATCTCAGTGGGTGTTCACCGGACGGAACCCATCAGTGGAACTGGTGCCGGAGGACAGGCCGGATGCTCCAGCTTGCCCAGCAAGTGCGCCAAGGCCTTGAACATAGTCCCCTGCCCCCAATGGAACATCGGGGTTTTGATCATCACCCAGCCCAGATCCCGGTAGTAAAAGTGGCCATCGGCTGCCTACATGTGATCCAAGGTCCAGCCCGCCACCTGAAGGGCCAGCTTCAAGGCTTGGGCATCGCCGTCGGCAAAGAAAGTGAGCGTGTCAATGGCTTGGGCCGCGCATTGAATGTCTATCGGATACGCCCGGTCATGATAATAATTGGGGCGGCCATCCGGTTCAAAAAAGCTCTTTTTGAAGTAAGCGAAGGCCTGCCGCATGGGCGCGTCAAAGCTATGGTCGCCGGTGGCATCGCCATAGCGCTTCACACTGTCGAGATTATATCCGGTATGAAAATTATCTATCCAATGATACATCGGGGCGACCCCGTAAAACCAGGAGCCATCCGGATTCAGCCGGGTGCAGCTATAGGTCATCGCCGATTGAGCTACTTTGAGCGCTTCGTCCCGGCCGGTCAAGCTGCCCACTCTGGCCAGCAACGCGGCCCCCAGCAAATTGGAATTATGAATCGAACTTTGCTTGAAGGCGACATAGCTCAGGCAATCGCCGGTCGGGGTTTGTTCCCGGGGAAGGGATAGAATCCAGTCGGCCACGCTGCCAGCCACTTCCAAGTATCTGGCCTCGCCCAATACCTGGTGCGCTTCCAAGAATGACTGGCCAATGAGGCTGCTCCAGACTATCGTCGGTTCCTGGGCGGGAATGGTCCCGCCACGGGTGGAGAAGTCAAAGTGATTGCCCCAACAATAATGGCTGGATTTCGGCGAGCGATGCTGCATGAGCCAATCCAGACAGAAACGGGCGCGCTCAGCATAACGGTGGTCGCCGGTTTGCGCAAACCGCTTGGTATAGCCCCAAGCCAAATATCCCATCCCCTTGGTGGAAGTGTGGGGGCGGATGCCAATCCAAGGGCGAATATTGAAAGGCACCCGCAAGACCGCCGCCGTGAGCAGCCGCTTAAGAAAAAACCGTCCGCAGGCAAGCTGCCGCAAGGGCGACAGTTGGCCATCTCCCGGATCGTAGGCTTGGTAGTGGTGATTCTCCACCCACCGGCCAAGTCCATCCAAGCTGTTTTGTAATCTTGCTTTCACAATGGTATCCGCTACTTGACCACCAAGGCGTCGGCTGGGGTGGCGGCTTCCACTCCGGGATTCACCCTGGGACAGCCAAAGTCCGGCATTCCGGCCAACGGTCCGGTTCCGGTCGGGTGCACGGGGCGGGTTTCAATCAGGGCATCCACCAGTTCCAGATAATCCTTCTTGCGGACATTCCAACTGTTTTTCTCGGCGTATTCCAAAGCCGCGGCAACCATGCGCCAGCGGAGTGTGTCCTGCTGGAGCATTTCCAGCAGGGCAGTGGCAAGGGCGGTGGAATTGCCCGATTCAAAAAAACGCACCACCGAGTCGTTAAAATAAAAACGGTCAATCTTGGTGCTGGAAACGACCACCGGCACGCCCAACGACATGAATTCCATGATCTTGGTGCTGTAAGCTTCGTTGCCAAATGAATCCGCCCGCTTTGGCACCACTCCCAAATCCGCCTGGGACATGATTTCCGCAATCCGTTCCACCGGCACCGGCTCAAAAAATCGAACCGTTTCCGTCAGGCCCAACTCGCGTGTCAAGGCCAGCAACTGCGCCTTCATGTTGCCATCGCCGTAGATATGCAGTTGGGCGCCAGGAATCTGCTCCACAACTTTGGCCATGGCCTGAATGGCGATATCCAGTCCCTGATGCCATTGCAAGCCGCCCGGAAACATGATGACTGGCGAGCCCGGACGCCGGACCTGATTGCGCCGGTAAAAAATCCGTTGGTTGACGTTGTTGATAAACACCGAACATTTCGCTTCCGAAACTGAACGGGCAACGAATGTCTTGTGCCACAAATGATTGGAGATGATGACGTGATCGGCAAAGTGCGCCGAAAGCCACTCCACTAGCTTAAGCGCTTTCACGCCGAAAGCACCCGGTTTCAATTTGAATTTGCTGGCGTAGAATTCGGGCACCACGTCATGAATATCGAGGATGATTTTCGCGCCCGTCAGCCTGGGCAGCCAGGCAGAAAAGACCAAAAAGTCGGGAATATTGTGAACGTGAATCAAATCGTAGCGCTTCACGGGATGCTGGCGCGTCAAATAGGAGCAAGCCAGCAACCAGAATTTTATCAACGGCAAAAGATACCCGCGCTTGCCTTTTTCCTTCTTGCCATAGCGCTCCTGAATCCGATGCACCTGAACCTTGCCCACCATTTCCACATCCGATAAATGCGGTTCCCGCTTGATGCCAAAAAAATCCACCGTGTCACCTCGCTCGGTCAGCGCTTCCGCATACCGAATCACCCGGTTATCAGTCTGGTAATCGGAGTAGGAAACCATGCATATGCTTCGGCGTGCCACCCGCGGCTTGGCCGGGCGAAATCCAGAAACGTAGGCCGCCATTTCCCGCGGAAGGGGTTGCCAATAAAGATCGCCGTAGCGAGCCCGGGCGTATTCCAGAAATTCGCGGTAATAAGCACAGGGAAATTCCTGGCCCAAGTCTTCCCGCGGATCAAACGCCACCCAATCTGGATGCACGTTAACCAGTGCCATGCCTCCCTTTTCGGCGATCCAATCCAGCTTCCGCTTCCAAATCTCCGGGGAGGTTTCTTGCAGCACCAAAAACAGAGTGGAGTCCTGGGGCAAGGTGTAAGGCAGCTCCACATAGCCCCCGCCGTCCGGATGCGGCATCCAGAATGGGAAAATGGTGTCCACTCCATCTGGTTGCGGTTCAAAGGGATCGGTATCGAACGTCGAGGAATCGTACCGAATATTCAATTGGTGCAGCCAGTCCAGTTCATGCAGCATGAAACCAGAACGAAATCCCTGCGCACCCCAATCCTCCAAATAGCCGTTGATGCTGCGGGCATTTTCGGGAAACACCTTGCGCCGCCAGTACAGTTTGCCATCGTGACGCAAATCGTGTACGCCGACCTCAAAACCATTGCTCACCAACTCCTCGCGCTGCGCGGCGGAGACACGGTATTCGTCGCCTTCGGGAATGAAATTGAACGAGGAGCGGAACCCGAGCGCTTGCTCAAGCTGCATCAACTGGCGGCACTTGGCCAAGCCAACGGCGCCTTCCACATCATGGGTGAGCACCAGCGCAAACTTTTTCCGGTCCGGCCAGCCCGGCCAACCGGGGGGAGTTGCTCCAGCCGCCTCTCGGATGGGCCAAGAATCCGTCGCGCGCCGCCGCTGCGACTGCGCAACCACCCTTCGCGCACCCATCCGCAAACGCTTCGGCAAAAAAGGCTTGAAGCGGTAATAGAGTCGGTTGTTCAACATGGCTAGGAAGCGATAAACCAATTCTCCGTCAATTTGGGATAAATCATTCCCATGGTCCGCGCCGGC
>Ga0316231_1003934_pt1 | contig 12696 bp, 7 predicted proteins | sample TBH18027metaG_FD_206002 | JGI IMG/M metagenome (GOLD analysis project Ga0316231, IMG submission 206002) | Freshwater microbial communities from Trout Bog Lake, Wisconsin, USA - TBH18027 | ecosystem: Environmental > Aquatic > Freshwater > Lake > Hypolimnion/Profundal zone | place: USA: Wisconsin...
CCTGGCCTCGGAATTGGTTTTGATCAGTTCTTTGACGGACGCCAACTGGGCGTCCAATACCAGCAAGCGGGGATGACCGGGACGCAACGTGGCCAGCGGGTTGGGGTCGGAGGTGTTGTCGGCAGACCGAGCGGGGATGGTCAGCAAGCCAAAGAGGGCAGCCGCGAGGAAGGATTTCATCATAGATGGTGTTTGAGACGCGGAACCGGAGCCCGGGGTTTCGACAACATTCCGCACCTCAAAGCTCACGAATCTGCTCCCACAGCAGCTTCAAGTCCGGATCCTCCAACGCCAATTGGCGCATGTCCTTCTTACCGGCCTGCGCCAGCACCTGTTTCAAGCAAAGCACCGCCTCCTCCAACCTCCCCAACTGGCAGGCATAGCACGCCAGATTGTAGCGCATAAGCGACGATGGGCGATTGTGCTCCGCATTCTATTGCCGTTGATCTTTGGTTCCTTGTTCTGGCCGCTGGCACATTAGAGTTCCCTCATTTGATTCGCAAAGTCCCGTCTTGGAGGAGAGGATTGAGGGCGGACAGTCGCTATTCCATGAAGTCAAACGAACGCAACTTCCTACCCATTATGAACGTCGAAGAACCTTTTTTACTTAAATACTTCTAAAGCAGTTCACTTTGTAGCCGATGTAACGCAGAACGTGGCGTTCCAGCCGCGCAAGCTGGGATTGTGCCTCAATGGCAGTGAAATCCGCCCGGCTGGTCGAATTGGCAAGTGTTCGCGGTCAGCTGGCTGTTGCTCACCGCAACATGGTCCAATAGAAGCATAATCCAACTGAATTAAACATGAGAAACCTGACCATCGGCCAGCGCATGGCCCTCGGATTTGCGATCATTCTCTCCATCACCGTGGCCCTGAGTGTTTTCGCGGGGTTTCGGATCAGCGCCGTGCGGGCGCATTTCAACGAGGTGGCCAACGCCAAAGTTCCAGCCATCAAGACGCTGACCGCACTCAATGCCATCATTTTGAACAACCAAATGAAGGTTTATAAGCATTTATGCAGCATGGATCAGGCGGACAAGGTGGATCTGGAGGCCAAAATGGCAGCGGAAAGCCAACAGGCTACCCGGCTTTTTAGCGAATACGATGCCATCACCGACCGGCCGGAAGGACGGGAGTTTCTGCAGAAAGTTCTGATGGCGCGAACCAATTTTCTGGTGATCCGGAAGCAAATCATGACCTCGAGCCGCGCGGCGACCAATGCGGAGGCCACGGCGGCGCTGTATCTCCGGGCGCGAACGGAAATGGATCCGCTGACCCAGCAATATTTGGATGCGCTAACCAACAGCGTGGCCTATGAATCCCGCGAAATTGATCAGGCCGACGCAGCCACCGAGGCCGCGCTGCGCAGCACGCGCCAGAGCCTCGTGCTGGCTTTGGTGACCACCCTCTTCGCCGGGGTGTTCCTGGCGCTTTTCATCTCCCGCGAAGTCGCGCGGGTTTTGGGCGGCGGTATTGCGACGCTGAAGGACAGCTTCCGGCTGGTATCCTCGGCGGCGGAGCACGTGTCTAGTTCCAGCCAGTCGCAGGCCGAACAAGCGAGTGAACAGGCGGCCTCGCTGGAAGAGACGAGTTCCTCGTTGGAGGAATTGTCGGGCATGACGAAGCGAAATGCGGAGAGTGCCCGGCAGGCGAAAGAACTTACCAGAGAAACCCAGGCCGCCGCCAGCCAAGGGGCCGAAGACATGGCGAACATGAACCGCGCCATGGCAGCCATCAAAGGGTCATCCGATGACATCGCCAAGATCATCAAAACGATTGATGAAATCGCCTTTCAAACCAATATTTTGGCGTTGAATGCCGCCGTGGAGGCAGCCCGAGCCGGGGCAGCGGGGACGGGGTTTGCCGTGGTGGCGGAGGAGGTTCGGAGTCTGGCGCAGCGCAGCGCGGAGGCAGCCAAAGAAACTGCGGGGAAGATTGAAGCGGCCAACGGCAATGCCATGCAAGGGGTGCAAATCAGCGGAAAAGTGGCCGAGACCCTGAACCGAATCACCCAGAAGATCCATCAGGTGGATGAACTCGTCGCAGAAGTGGCCGATGGCTCACATGAGCAGGCGCAGGGAATCATTCAGATCAACCAAGCGATGGGGCAGTTGGACAAGGTGACGCAGGGCAATGCCGCCAATGCCGAACAAAGCGCGGCGGCGGCGCAGGAATTGAATGGCCAAGTGGTGGTGGTCAGCCAAGTGGTGGCAGAACTTGGTCATTTGGTGTCGAAACAAGGCCGCTCTCCCGGGACTGAAACAAGAGTGAGCCCGGTTCAAACCAAGAACGCCCGTTCATCTGCCTTCGTGCCACCACAGCCTGCCACAGCGCACCGTAACGGTGGGGTCCGAACCGGCGCACGTGTAAGGTAGCTTGTCCGTCAAATATGCCGTCTTGAATCAGGCTTGGAACAGGCGTTCGTAAAAATAAAAAACCGCCCCAGGCGGCAGGGCGGTTTGCAAACTATAGTTTTGTCGGAACGAGAAGTTCCGCACATCGAACCAGAGCATCCGCTCTGGCTCCTGGCACCGTGGCTTTCGCTCGGTTGCCGGACTGGGCTTAGCCAGTCGCTCCTGATGCTGGAACCAGTTGATCACAAATCCCGCCGGGCTGCAAGCAAAAAAGTGGCCGCATCAAACCCTTGCGTCGCGCCGGTTCCAATTTAGAATCAAGGAAACAGCCGTCTTAAAGTCAAAATCATGAATAACCAACGCAACTATTCGCGCCGGGATTTTCTCGGTGCCACCATTGCCGCCACCACCGCCGCGTCCGTTCTGGGAGCGGTGGGCAGTCGGGCGGCGGGCGAAACGGCATCAGCCGCCACCAACCCGCCCGCGCCGGCGGAGCTGGGGCCCAAGATCAAGCTCGGCGTGGTCGGGGTGGGCGGGCGTGGCAAATGGATTGCGGATTTGTTCCGGCAGCACGGCGGCTTTGAGATCCATGCGGTGGCGGACTATTTCGCGGATCGCGCCAAGGTTGCGGGGGACCGCTTCGGCGTGGCGGCGGCGCGCCGGTTCAGCGGGCTGTCAGGTTACCGGCGGCTGCTGGAATCCGGCGTCGAGGCGGTGGCCATCGAGTCGCCGCCCTATTTCCATCCCACCCAGGCGGCGGCAGCGGTGGATGCGGGCAAGCACGTTTATTGCGCCAAACCCGTGGCGGTGGATGTGCCAGGATGCCGCACGGTCGAAGCCAGCGGCCAGACGGCCACGGAGAAGAAGCTGGTTTTTCTGGTGGATTTCCAGACGCGCGCGGATGAATTTTTCATCGAGGCCATGCGCCGGGTCCATGCGGGCGACCTCGGGAAGATCGCCTTTGCCGAGGGCATCTATCACGCGGAAGATCCGTTTGCTCAATGGAATGATGCGCTGCGCAATCATCCCGACGATCCCGAGACGCGGCTGCATGCGTGGGGGCTGGACAAGGTCTTGTCGGGCGACATGATCACGGAGCAAAACATCCATACGCTCGATGTAGTCAGCTGGCTCATGGGCATCCCGCCGGTGCACGCGGTAGGGGCGTGCGCCCTCACGGTCCGGCCCAAGCTCGGTTCGTGCGCCGACCATTTCACCTGCCATTTCGAGTTCCCGGAGCGCGTCGGGGTGACGTTCAGTTCGCGGCAGTTTAACGGCTACGACACCAAGCCGGACGGCATTCGCATGCGCGCGTTCGGCCAGACAGGCGTGCTCGAGACCGAGTACGGCGGCAGCGTGCTGATTCGCGGCGACAATTTTTATCGCGGCGGGAAGTCGCCGGGCATTTACGAGGCGGGGGCGCGCGCGAACATCGCGACGTTCCATGCCAGCATCGCCCGGCAGAACTATGCCAACGCGACGGTCCCGCCGAGCGTCCAAAGTACGCTCCTCACCATCCTCGGCCGCACCGCCGCTTATCGCGGCGAACTGGTGACCTGGAACCAGCTCCTGGCCGCGAATGAACGGCTGGAAGCGGATTTGCACGGATTGGTTGATTAGCAAAATATGAGGTGTTGCCACATTTATTGCCTGGGTTCGGAGCGCGGCTCTGTGAGCCGCAGCAACATCCGATTTCCAAGACATTTCAGGCTTAACTCGAATGCGCTCTGAAGAGCAAAGCTGCTGCGGGTCACAGACCCGCGCTCCGTCCAAAATCCAAAACACTCTCCAACCATATGAAAATTAACCGGCGGCGGATGATCTCGCGGACCGCGGCGGCGGCCGGCCTCATGGTGGCGTCGCCATTCGCGCCCCTCTTCGCCGATGAGACCAAGCGCCGATTCAAAATCGGCGCGTGCGAATGGTCATTGCGCAAGGGCGACCCGACTTCCCTCGAGGTCGCCAAACTGATCGGCCTGGACGGCGTGCAGGTGAACTTGGGGTCGGTGGGCAACGATCTGCATTTGCGGCAGCCGGCAGTACAGCAGGCTTATCTCGAGGCGGCGAAAAAAACGGGCGTGGAAATTTCATCGCTGGCCCTCGCGGAATTGAACAACGTGCCGCTGAAAAGTGACCCGCGGGCGGACGAGTGGCTGGCGGATTCGCTGGCCGTGCTCAAACAAATGAATTTGAAAATCGTTCTGGTCGCTGCCTTTGGCAAAGGCGATCTGGTCCGCGACCAGGCCGGCGTTGACCACACGGTGGAAGTCTTGAAGCGGCACGCCCCCAAGGCGGAACAGGCCGGCGCTATTTTCGGCCTGGAAAATTATTTGAGCGCCGAAGAAAACCTGGAGATCATCCGGCGAGTCGGCTCTCCCGCCGTGCAGGTGTATTACGACGTGGGCAACTCGACCGACAAGGGCTACGATATTTATCGGGAAATCCGGCTGCTTAAAGGCAAAATCTGTGAATTCCACGCGAAGGACGGGAAATTCATGCTCGGCCAGGGCCGGATTGATTTTCAGAAAGTCCGGGCCGCCATGGACGAGATCCAGTTCAGCGGCTGGATTCAAATCGAGGCGGCCGCGCCCCATGAACTGATTGCCGACTACCAAGCGGATCTGAAATTCCTGAAGGGCATCTTCCCGGGGTAAGGCGGAGTCAAAGACAGGGGCAGGGACAGCTTGTCCCCGAGGTCGGTTGAACAAATCTGAAAACGTGGAGACGAGCCGTCTCCACCCCTATTTTCACGGCAGCAGCAGGTGCTCAATATAGCGATCCTCAAAACCATCAAATAAGTTCAGCTCGATCACCTCCACTTGCGTGCGCAGGTTCTCCATTTCGTCCAACATGGTGCGGTCCACCAGCGCGAGCAAGGCCCCGGCCAGGGAGGTATTGCCCACCACGCGCACCTGTTCGCGCTGGAAACCGGGCAACAGGCCGATGGCGATGGCGTGCGCAACGTTCAAGTGCATGCCAAATCCTCCCGCCAGATGGACCCGGCCCACGTCTTGCGCGCGGATGCCCGCCGATTCCAATAAAATCTCGATGCCAGCCCCAATCGCGGCTTTAGCCTGCAACAGCCGCGCGACATCCGCCTCGCTGACGCGCAAGCTTCGCTGGTCGTTCTGGCCGGTGAACAGAAACGCCCGTTCACCCGCTTCCGCGAAGCGATGTTCGGCCGGCAGAGTGGACCACGCCGCCGGCTCAAACCGGCCCGTCGCGCCAAGCAGCCCACTGTGCCTGGCGGTGGCCAGAAAGTCCAAATAGGCCGAGCCGCAAAGTCCGTTCGCCCGCGCCAGCGGCAGTTTGCCGATCACTTCGGTTTCCAGCCGGAACGGGTCCAGCGTCAGCTGCAGGTCGCTGACGGCGCCCTCGCGCGCCCGCGTGCCGCAGCGTAAACCGCAGCCTTCAAACGCCGGACCGGCGGCGGTGGCGCAACCGAATAATCTGCCGCCGCTCTGCAACACCATTTCGCCGTTGGTGCCAATGTCCACCAGCAGGCTGGGTGCCGCCTCATAGGCCATGCCAGTCGCGGCCATGCCCGCGACAATGTCGGCTCCAATGTAAGCCGCGATGCCGGGCAAAAGTTGGATTGGCATGTCCGGCGCCAGGCCGGGAACCGACAACGGCAAGCAACCGGACTCGACCTGCCGCCCGGCGATAAAACGCGGGGTGAACGGAGCGAAGCCCAAAGTGGCCGGGTCTTCGCCCACCAGCAGATGCAACATGGTGGTGTTGCCCGCGATGGCACCGCCGGCAATTCGCTCCAGCGAACGGCCAGCCATTTCGCACGCGCGCAATAACAGCGGTTGAATGGTCTCGTTCACGATGGCGCGTTGCAGGGCGGCGAGCTGCCCGGGCTGGCGCGCGGCTTCGATACGGGTGATTACGTTATCGCCAAAACGGATTTGCTCGTTGAACGCCCCGGCGCGGGACAGCACCGCGCCGGTAACCAAATCCACAAGCAGGACGACAACGGTGGTGGTGCCGACGTCCACCGCAAAGGCGGTGTCGCTTTTGCCCGGAGCGCAGGGGAACAGCGGTTGGTGCGCATAGGGCACGGCGATCGCAAAAGTCTCACCGACCTGCGGGCGGTGTTCGAGGCGGGAACGGGTGGGAATTTGGATGACGGCCGGACCTGCCTGACGCGCCAGACAAGCTTGCACGGGCACAGGGGCGGACACCAGCTTACCTTGCGCGGAGAGCTTACCCTGGCGCAATTCCACTTCGCAGCCACGGCACAGCCCGCGCTGGCCGCAACGGGTATTCAACGGCAAACCGTGCGCCGCCAGCACCTCCGCCAGTGAACGGCCGTCGTCCTCAACCACAAACTCCAGGCCGCCGCCGGACTCTAAAATGACTTGGAGATGGGCCATTGGCTCAAAGCGAAAACGGGCAACCGGACCGGATTATTGGATAAGTCGATAAATGGATTGATGGATAGCGGCGCGTTTGCCGGCCATCCAACCATCCAGCAATCCAACCATCCTTTGTCGGATCTGTGTTCATCTGTGTCCATCGGTGGCTGGAATAGATCATTTCTGTTGCTCCGCCACCGGTTCTGCCCGCAGGATCATTTCATCCGGCGAGTGCTCCAATCGCTGCCCCGGCTCGATAATTTGGAACCGTTCAGCGTCCCAGTTTCCCCAGAGGAGGTCCCGCAGCAGCGTGGGGTCACCGCGCAAACGCTCAAACTTCCAACCCAGCGAGGCGGCGCACTGCTGGGCATAGGCGGCTTCCACCTCCGCGTCGTCAGTGCCAAGCTCAAGATAGGTGGCGGTGTCATGCATGGCCCATTGCGCGCGCTCGGACTCGAGGAGGAACTCGACATCGTCCGGCTCGAACTTCTTCGCGAGTTCCGCGCGCCTGGCCGCCAATTGCTCCGGGCCCGGCACGCGGCGTCCGCGATTCCAACCGGGAGTATAATAATAGCTAGTGGGGCAGCGCCGCTGGTGTTCGGCGTAGGCTTCCTTGCTGCCCATGAACACGGCGATGCAATCATGGGCGCGCAGGATGACCAACCGATGGCGCAACGGCCGCAGCCCCGCCGTGCCGCGCCCGCAAAGTCCGTAAGCCAATACCACCGCTTCAATGTCCGTCCGCGCGTCCACCGCATCCAGATTCTGCTGCAAGGTGGCGCGCAATTGGTCGGGATGATCATGCAAACCCATCTCGAAGAAACGCTGTTCCACGAGGTGTTGCGCGCCGCGCGCGTGCAACTCAATTTCCCGCTCCAATACAGAGCATGCCAGCAGCGCGATCCGGGGCGCAACTGTTGCATTCGCAACCGATGAGGGCAAACTGCTCATATCGAGAAACCCCAGCATATTATGGGCAGGCGCCGGGGCGCGAGGATTTTCCTAGTGGCCAACACGGCAAGGGGGGGTGAAAAATTGCTTTATCATCCGACCTTGACACCTTGGTTCTTTGGCTTTGCAAGGTTCTGCATCAGACCCCAGCAGGGGGTCCTTGCTTTCATCCTTGAATCACTTGGTCTCCTCCCAATACCAATCAACATTGGCAGTGTACGGTTCCATGACTTTCCATTTCTGAAACTGCGCATGGCCATCGGCCCAGGAATAATTCGCGCCTAAATTATGGCGGGTATAGCCCCGGCCCGGCAAGTTCGGCGAATAACTTGGGATTAGGGATGGCGGGTATGAATAGCCAAAGGTTTCAATATGCGCGGTTCCGACATCAGACGGAACAGGATCAAAGGTGTCGTTATTCAGAATCGTTTCGACGGGTTTGGAAACGGCGGTGATTTTTTGGCGGGAGTAAGGGCTGGCGGCACCGTCCCAATACCCCAAATACCTCCAATTGTGGCCGTAACCGCCGTAGGAAAGGAAATTGGGATCCGTGGACAACCCCACCCCGGCGAGTTTGTTGGTACTGAACGAAGGACAAGCCTGAATGCTTCCCTGGGCAGTCAGTGTGGATATGTTCGTCGTCCCCTTGCCCATATAGGGCGAGATTTCCGCATACCATTCAGCCGGCCAAACCGTGCCGCCGCCGCGATCCTGTCCGGCCACCGGCAGGTAATTCTGATAGTCGGTGGTGTACATGGTATAGCCCAAAACGATCTGCTTTTCGTTGTTCGCGCACTGGATGGATTTGGCCTTTTCCTTGGCCTTGGCGAGCGCCGGCAGGAGCATGGCGGCCAGAATGGCGATGATGGCGATGACCACCAGCAGCTCAATCAGGGTGAACGCCTGCCGCAGCTTGCCTGAACTCGCATTAGCGTAAGGCGACATGGTTAATAATCCCGTAGCCCGTATTTTCGTCCTGCTCGTCATTGAAACACCGGGCCATCATTAACGTGTGCCTGCGGACAATCCAACCAAACCAATCCCCGCCGGCCGGAATTCAGTATCCGGCCGGCGGGTGAAGCGTTTAGAACCCGCCGCGATAGAACAGGGTTGTGTTGGTCGTCACCGGCAGGCCGGCGGGCGTCAGGTACGGCATGAGCGTATCAACATTGCTCACCGGCGTCCAACTGGCCGGAGCCAGCGCGGGCGCATTCTGCAACGACCCCACCGGACAGGTCAAACTCGTGCCCACGCCGGCAGCGGTGTTGAAGTTGTAACGAACCTTCAGCGTGGTGGTGTCCACCAGCGCATTCCCGCTATAGATGGTGCCAATTTCTGCCGCGGCAAGAATGCGGCTGTAAATGCGGAAGTCAGCCATCTGGCCGTTATAGTATTGCCAGTAGGTGTCGTGGGAGCGGCCCAGTTCAATCTCCTGGGTGGCTGGCCAGGACCAAGCCGCGGCATTGGGCTGGCTGGCCATGAGATTGCCATCCACGTATAAACTCTGGGAGCCGCCGGAACCTTGATCATAGGTGTAGGCCACAAAATGCCAGTTGCCGTCAACCACCGAGCCACCGGAGAAATTGCCACCGCCGTATGTCTGAAGATTTATGGCACTGGTGCTATCAACAAACATCACTGTGCCACTGCTGGTACGGCGGTCAAACAACATCGTGCCGTTGCCGGTTGCGGGCGGTGTGGGCACGAGCATCCAGAAGCAGATGGTGCCATTGGTGGCATTGAAATCCGCGTTGGCGGGAATCACAATCTGCCGGCCCATGGGGAACTGCGCCACATTGGTGCGCGTAATGCTGGTGTCCGCGCTGGTGGCCAGCCAGATGGTTCCGTAATTCAAGCCGGGATGCGGCGTACCGGAGGGCTTGGAATCCTGGATAAAGCCACCGGCAACTTCGCCGATCACCAAAGGCGAGGTACCCAAAACGCCCTTGAGGGCGTGATCGGCGATGCGGGCTGCGGTCAGCGCATGACTGTAGATGGCCACATCAGCCAGCAGGCCGTTGAAGAAATTGGCACTATTGCGTTGGTCAAAACCAATAAACGTGGGGATCGTGGAATCCAGCGGCGCTTCAGTGGGACCACTGGCGCTGGCCACCGCGCTACCATCAATATAGATGGTGCCAATGGTGCCGCTGCGGACGGCCGCGACGTGATGCCAGTTGCCGTCATTCACATACTTGGAAGTGACTGGCGAGCTGAAAGTGAACTGGTAGGCACCTCCACCATACACCGCAAAGGAAATGGTGCCATTGGCATTGACGGCCAATTGGTACTCACCGTTGTATCCATTGGCAGTGCCGCCATAACCGGACGAGGACCGCTGCTGGATAATCTCACCGCTAGTATTGTTGGTGGTATTCACCCAGGCTTCCAGCGTAAAATCCGTGGCACCGGCGAACGAACAGTTCGTTCCACACAGGATGAAGCTGCTGCTGCCATCGAACTGATAGGCAGTATTGCCCGCACTGAAGCCAGCATCAACCGGCGGCTGCGGCCCGGCAACCCCCAAGGTTAGCCCGCCATTCTGGGTGCCGTTATTGCCTGCGCCGGAGTAGTCGTAGGCTGTCGGGCTGGTGGTTTCATTCAAAGGCCAGACGGCTCCCGGCACATCTTGGACAATGTCAGCCACCGCCAATCCCGGCGTAACCACGGAGAGGAAATTGGTCTGGCTGGAGGCCGTACCGTAATTATTGGTCACCATGCAGGAATAATACGCGCTGCTGCCCGTGGTGATAGAAGGCAGAACCAAAATGGGACTGTCCGCTCCCACCCGCGTGGTTCCGTTCTTGAGCCATACATAATGCAGCGTGGGATCGCCGCTGGCGCTGACGGTAAAGGTCTGATTGACCCCCGCGTAGGAGAAATTCGTGGCTCCAGACAAATCCGTGACAATGCTCGGGGGCACCGAGCCGGCAACCACCTGAATCGTGCCGTTGACGGCGGTATTGTCCTGCCAAGCCAGGCCGTTGCCCACCGTGGGCAACTGGAGGCTGGCAAAGGAACCGCTACCAGCAACCGGGAACAGTGTGAAGGTGTCGCCCAGCGCCAATGTGCCGCCCACGTTGGTGACCACCAAGGTTCCGCCCAGGCTAGCCGGCTGGCCCCAGCAATTCAGCTGGTTGCAATTGGGCGTGCCGCCCTTGTTGATGGTCATCTTCAAGATGCCGGACAGCAAAGCATTACTCACGGTTTGGCTGGTGCCATTGAGATCAACGGTGTATCCAGCTTGCACATTGAGCAAGCCATTGGTGCCGATGCAGTTGTTGACGCCGCAGATGACACTACCACCACGGATACTAACCCCGCAATTGGTCGGGGTCGCCACCCCATTCAGTCGCAACGAGCCGGTGCCGCGCTTCACCAACCCGTACACACCATTGTGCGCGTCAATATTCAGTGGGCCATTGATGTTGAGGTCGCCCGTGGCGGTGTTGGCGCCCGCATCCGCCTGCAAGGCCATGCCATAGCCGCCGTTCAACATTTGGATGTTGGCATCAATGCCGGAGCCGGATGCGGCGGCGGTACAATAGAGGCCAGTGCTGTTGATGTCGAAAATATCAAGGGCCGCCAAGCCGGTTCCATATTGGCGGATGGTGGTGGGCGCGCCGAGCAGGGTTGGCGTGCCGGAGACACTATAGACGGAGCCACCCTTGAGATAAAAGCCGGTGGTCGCCGCGGCGCCGTCGCCATAGATTTTCATGCCGGTATTGGCATAGCCGCCGCCGGAACTGTAGCCGATCTTGAGCGTGGCACCATTGCTCACGGTATACGGGGCATCACCGCCGCCCTTGGCCAAGACCTCGAGCGTGCCCGCACCGGCGATTATGTTCGTACTGGTCAGCGCGCCCGCCAGGGTCACCTTGCCGGCGCCGAGCTTGAGCAGAAAGTTGGTGGTGATGGTCACAGGAACGGTGATCGTGCCATTGGTCGCGCCGGTTAGCGCCGGGTAACCCGACAACGTGAGCGTTTGGCCAGAGCTGTTCGTAATTGTGTACGCACCACTGTTGAAGGTTATGGAATTAGCCGTGATATAATCGCCCAGCGTCACCGTATAAGCGCCCGTTCCGCCCGCGCCAAACACTGCCGAATCCGCACTGCCCCAATAATCGTTAAATGAACCGCTCCACCAATTGGTTGAGGTGTTGCTCCAGATGCCGGAACCATCTTGCGCTCCGGTCGTGGCGGTGTTCGCATCCCATGTAGCCAGGCGCGCGGCGTGCGAGGGAATCACAGCGACGTTGGCGACTTGGTTGGTCGCGGGCAGGGAGGGGAAAAACGTGCTGGTGACCACGACCTGATAGAGGCCGGAGTCGGTGTTCGTCGCGGAATTGTTCGTGTAGGTGGAGAAGGTCGCACCCGACAGGTTGGTTCCGGCGTGCTGCCACTGATAGGTCAGGCCGATCCCGACAACACAGGGGGCGGGTAGAACAAACGAACCACCGGTCGCCAGCAGAAGGTTAATCGGCACATTACGCGTAACGACCGGAACATCGGTGATGATGAAGCCCGACATCACAGAATTGCTGCCCGTGGTTTGAGGGTCGCAGTCAATTTCAATCGTGTCACTGGTCCCCGGGAACGTGCCGCTCGGGCCGCTCAGGCCAATTGTGCCGCCGATACGGTAGCCATCACTGACAGGATTGGCTTCATAATAGGTGGTCGTATAATCCGCGTGGGTGGTCGTGATGGTATCCGTGAATCCCACCCCATTAAAGTTAACAACCCCATCATGCGCGGCAATGGTCTGAATGGCGTAGCCGTTCGGGAACTTGGCGGACAGCCCGTGGATGATAACAGACGGAGAAACTCCGCCGGCACTTTCAAGATAATTCCAAGTGACTTGGTCATTGCCTGGCGAAACGGTTGTTCCTGCCAGAAATTTGCCTGCAACCGGTGAGATTTCACCAATGCCAGTCTGCCAGATGCCTGGGGCAATGAGTTCGGCATTCAACGCCCCGCCAGGTCCGAACGCGTAGGTGCTGTCAATAGCGACGTAATTGGCATTCAACAGATCT
>Ga0316231_1003935_pt1 | contig 12688 bp, 11 predicted proteins | sample TBH18027metaG_FD_206002 | JGI IMG/M metagenome (GOLD analysis project Ga0316231, IMG submission 206002) | Freshwater microbial communities from Trout Bog Lake, Wisconsin, USA - TBH18027 | ecosystem: Environmental > Aquatic > Freshwater > Lake > Hypolimnion/Profundal zone | place: USA: Wisconsin...
TTCAGCGGCGATGTTGATTGGACCGGCTACGAAGCAGCCTGTGCAAATCTCTGGCACCGCCAACTCCACATCTTCCTCCATCCGCTCTACTACATTGAATACGGCATCGCCCAACTTGGTGCACTCCAGGTTTGGGCCAATGCCCAGCAGGATAAACCAGCGGCGCTGGCAGCGTACCGGCGCGCCCTGGCTTTGGGCGGATCACGACCATTGCCGGAATTATTTACCACAGCCGGTTGCCGATTCGATTTCAGCGCCGCGACATTGCGGCCGCTGGTTGCAATGCTCCGACGGACCTTGGAGTGTGTTTAAAAAATAGTGGAACGGGCGTCTCGCCCGTTTAACGGATCGTTGGACAGGCGTCCCGCCTGTCGATTGGGCAGTTGGATTGATCAAGCGGGCGGGACGCCCGTTCCACTTTCCAATCGCAATCGAATTTTCAAATATGCACTTCGATCAGCCGGCGCTGCGGACTTGCGCCGGCCAAGCACTTTGCTTAAACTCCGACCATGAAGATTCGCATTCTCTCCCTATTTTTTGTCGCTGCCGTATTTTTGGCCCGCAACTCCGCGCAAGCGGCGGAAGACCTGACCATCAGCCAAGGCCTGAGCCTGCTTGACGAAAAAGTCAACAAGCTCACCGCTCAATCCGAGGACTTGCAGTTCCGGTACCAACAGCTCCAAAAGACCATTGAAAAGCTCCAAACCGACCTCGGCGAACTGCGGAAGGCCATCGCGGCATCAGGCGGCGATTCACCCTCAGAATTAAAACGTCTGGAAGACCGAATTGCGGCGGTGGATGCCGCCCGACAAAAAGACCGACAGGCCATTATTGATCAGCTTGCCAAGGAATTGTCGGGCAGCCCCACTGGTAAAACCACCGCGAAATCTGACGGCAAGGAACATGTCGTCCAAAAAGGCGAAAATTTGACCGCGATTGCGCATCAGTACGGAGTATCGGTCGCCGACCTGAAGAAAGCCAATAATCTAACCAGCAACGATATCAAAGTCGGCCAGAAGCTGGCCATCCCGAATTAGTGTGTGTTTCTAAAATCATCGTAGTTGGAGTTCGGACGGAGTCGCGGGTCGGTCTCGGACTTCCAGTTTGCCTGCTGAAGAGAATCGGCGCACTGGGATTCGCAGAATAATCCATGGCAACAGCCCTCGATCTCGATCTAAAAAAGCTCAAAGCCCGGGCTTTTTACAGAGCTGAATGGGCCGAGGATGTTCTTCGGAGCTACCATGCGATCATTCCCAAACTCAACGCCGCGACGGCACAGCAATTGTGGCCGCTCTATGAGTGGATGTTCGTCCCAACAACGTTATGGCCGTTTCACATCCAAAATGTGCTGGCGGATTGCCTGGCGGCTTTGGGAAAGGGAAAAAGCCTGAATGCAAGTCACCGCCTTCTCATCGACCTGCTGCCTGAACCACCGGATGAAACCATCTGCTCTGCCGTGGCTGACCACGAACTGCATGTTCAAAAAGGCACCTACGAAAACCTGGTCAAAACGCAGGCCAAGTATGCGCAGAACGAACTTGCCATCCGCACCGATCCGGAACTCCGCCGCCAATGGGCTCGCATCAAGGCGGCATTCGATGTCGAAACCTATCGCGATCACAAGGGCGTGATTCGCCGCACCATGACCGCCGAGCGGAACATGCGCCCATCGTTTTCTGTAAATTTGCGTCACCGTGAAGACGTTTTTCACGCTGCTTTCGATGCGTTCTGCTTGCGCTGGAACCTCTATGGGATGCAGAACGACGACCCACTTTTGCTCAAACTTGCGGTCAACCTGACGCCCTATGGGACGTTGATCCATATTCCCGCCTATTGGTCATTTGATCCGAAGCGTGATATCCGCTGGGACGCAATCGCCGCCCTTCACCGGACCCGGGTTGCTGGCCGTCAAGGCTCCGCCTTGGCCGAAGGAGTTGCCGAACGGATGAAAGCCGCTGAAAAACTTCGCCACCTTGACCAGGAAGTTCGCCGGCGCGGTTTAAAGGGTGACAATCGGCACGCATTCCTGTGCGCGAGCCTTGGCTGGGTGCCGGGCACAAGCCCTAAACGCATCAGCCGGCTCCGAACGGAATTCAAGAATAGTCAGCCGGTGACGAAAGCGAAGTAGGTCATGCTCCCGGTGTCAGTCTTGCGCGCGAATGCGTTGTCATTCTGAGCCTGCGAAGAAACTCTGTCGTCCTTGTGGCGTCGTCCCCCGCTCCGGGACAATCTTTGGGGACATTCAGTTCCTTTGAACCGCAGATCAGTCAGGTGCATGCTACGAACAACAAGGCAGCATATGATGACTAACACAATTGAATCCCTGGCTCCTGAACCCATCCGATCGGAACGAGTGTCCGAGGCGATCATCCGTGGACACGGGCAGGCGGACTCTCCGGTAGATTTGGTTTGCGACCTGTCCGAAGCGAAAGCCTTCAGCCTTGGCTATGGCATGCCGAATGTGCCGGTATTATCAGCTTTCGGCGGGAATCGTTTGCATGCCTGTAAATTAGAAGGTGCATGGGATCTGGATCGTGCGGCCTCGGAGAATGCCGGCGCCTTGTTCCGCTCGATCCGGCGGCTGCCCTCCACCAGATGCGGCAACGAAGCATTGATGGAATGGGATGATCTCACCTTTCAATTCGGCCCACTGGCATTTCTTTACGCCGATGAGAATCAAATCGTCGGCTTCGCTTCCACCCCAATTGATGCTGAGCGTTTGGTGATACAGTTCAGCAAGGCGTACAGCAAGCCCGCCACACCGAAGGGCGGGGTGTTTTATTTGATCGAGCAAGGTCGTGACGACATCAAGTGTCAAACCGTCACTTTATCACCCGCCACGATCCTCCAGCCGGAAACGCTCAACCTCCACTACGGCACCGGCAGCGGGGAATGGCATCAGGAATTTATCGAGAAACTCCGCGAGCGAATTCATGGTCTGTCGATCTTTGAGGGAAGTCCGGGGACAGGCAAAACCTGTTACCTCCGCCACCTCATGGGTGAACTCAAGGAGTCGCATCGCTTCTATTTTATCCCAACCGCGACCATGGGCGTTCTTTCCAAGCCCGAATTCATTGGCTTCTGGGCCGGTCAGCGCCGCATTCATGCCACCCGTAAGTTTGTCGTCATCCTTGAGGATTCGGATGCGGCGCTGATGACCCGCGGCTCCGACAATCGCGAGCAGGTCAGCGCGATCCTGAACCTGTCCGATGGGATGCTCGCTGATTTCCTTCGCCTCCAGATCATCTGCACGATCAACTGTACTGCCGACGAAATCGATCCGGCACTGCTTCGCCCCGGTCGACTGTTGTGCCATCGCGTCTTCGGCAAACTCGACTACCCCACGGCGACCCGCTTGGCTGAAAGCCTGGGTCGAAAATTGCCAGCGGTAAAAGATTATTCTCTTGCGGAAGTATTTGCCGGACAGAACAACCATGAAACCAACCATTCGCGCATCGGTTTCGGCGCAACAGGAGAATAAGCCATGCTGACTTACAAGGAATTGCAAATTGCCATTGCTGCCGTCAAGCGACGGTTTGCTTCGATTCGGATGAAATATCCCAGCGTGAATGCACAGTTGGTCTTCTCATCACGAAGCGGAGAGTCAACACTTGAGAAGTCGCCGCTGAAAATTCTCGCCAAACTTCCGTCAATGATAATTGACGACACCGAGAAAGCCGAATTTCTGGAAACATCTTCTCGTCTTGAATTCCTTCAGGAACAAGCGGCGGATCTTCGCAACGCTGTGCAAAGTTTGTCTAAAAGATTGCGCATGTCGGCACCTAACCAGAGGTTGGCAAAATCAAAGGCTTCGACAATTTTTGCCACCTCCGAACAGAACCTGAAACGACTGGCGCAAATCATCAGGCTGATTGAAAAAAAACTGAGCGCACTCGCCTCCGGTTTGCAATACGATGAAACTTGTCAGGTCGCGATAATCCTCACTGAACTCAGCGGCAAGTTGCTTCGGCAACTCCAAAAGGATGGCCTGATCAACCGCAATCGGGTGTCTCACAAGAAGGCTTCCATTCGGGTTGTTCTAGGGAAACTTTCTCAATTTGCCCAAAAGACATCTCAGCCCAGCAACTGACCGATGGTTCTATGAACACCCCGAATGCCACCATCCGCAATTCCTCCAATCCCCACGTAGAATCTCCGGAATTGGATACTGTCGCGCGGTATGGAATGCCGCCTTACATCCAGTATTGGTATCGGCTTACCAACGAAGCATTGTCCCGCAACCCCCCGCTCGCTTCGCTACTGACCCTGTCGATCAATGACGGTGGCGGGCAGAATTGGCTCAAGACTATTGCCGGCCTGACAATTGGCGCGCTGACCGAAAGTCTGATTGCCTGTAGCTACCACGCCAAAAATATCTGCAATTTGGAGGCGGAACTGGTTACCACCGCTGATAAGTTATATCCGGGCACGCTTCCTTGGAGTGTGTTAATCGGCTGCGGCAATGACTGCAAGATTGCGTTTGAGTATCAGGCCTATGTCGCCGCCTATCGGCGCAGTCTGGACTATTTGGGCAGGGCGGTCGGCGCATATTTTCAATTCGAGATTGGCGCAATCAAGGATTTTCAATCCTCCGCAATCCAGCAGAAAATCCGTGAATCCGCGAGAGGTCAAGCGATGCCGGATGTGGCGAATGAAGTCTTGGGATACATGACTTTCCTGCTCGAAAACGATGTCAATATTTTCGCTTTGGAGCAGCAGCGTTTGGGACGTGACCGTCTGACACCTTGGGAAAATGTATTTGCAGGGACGTTGACCGTGATGGCGACACCCGAGGAAATGCAAATCGGTCTGATCAGCGGCAATGAAGAACTAAAACCTCTCTATCAGGATTACCGTGATTTCACAGCTGCGGAAGAGCTTTTTCACCTCGGCACAAAACTGATGACCCGCAGCGGTATTCTCGCACACCGCGTCGCGGACACCTATGCGCATCTGAAGATCATCCGTTCGCACCCACAAAGCATGGAGTTGAGTGCGCCTAAATCCTCGGCTAATTTTTCAAACCGGTTGATTTCCCCAACAAAATGAAGACCCCCGCGTTCTGTGCCAGAACTACACTGTGTCGATCACGACAAAACGCGATTGACGATTTTCCTACGCGTGGAATTTGCACCCACTGGCTGGATTTCTCCCGATCAGGCCGAGTCGGCGGTTCCGCGTTTGCCAGTCGTCGGTCGGCCCAGACGGCGCGGTCGGGACACCGCGCCCTACCCCGGATTTTTCCGGTAGGGCGGGCTGTCCCTAGCCCGCCGTTCGCATCGCAAATTAATCTTATCCGTGGATCAGTGGTGCGATGCCGTAGTTGACCCAAAAGGCAAATCATGAACAACCTGAGTTCTTCCATCCGCAATTCCGCCAAGGCTATTATTGTCCGGGATGGGCGCGCTTGCTTACCCAACTATGAAAATTGCCATTACAACCGACTGTCACATTCAGATGCTGGGTCAGCCCAAAGCTGAGCTGTCCCAGTTTATGGATTTGGTTCTGGCGGAGAAAGCCGATGTGTTCTGCGTGCTCGGTGATCTGGGGGATGGGTTGGCTGGAGCTGATCCGCTCTATCGGATTTTGTTGGGGAAGCATCCCACCACATTTTTCGTCCTTGGCAATCACGACCTGTATCGCCATCCCACCAAGAAATTGACGCCACCCGAGGCGTCCGCCAGCAATTTGGAGCATTTCCCATCGGGCACACCTCTGGAAAACTCGTGGGATGATGCTGCGACGATCCACACCATCGCCGACTGCGTGTTTGTGGGAAGCATCGGCTGGCCGGATTTTGATCATCCATTGATTAGGGACCGGAAAGCTGAATATGACGGCAACGTCGATAGCTGGAATGCGGCCACCATAGACCCGACGTACATTGATCTGGCTCGTGGCTGGCTAAACTTCACACCCACGTTGCAGCAAGCATTTACCAGGCGGCTGACAAAAGCGTTTGCTCAACCCGGTTCAACCGTCGTCGTGCTGACGCATTATCCGATTCTGCCCGGTCAATGTGTCCTGAGTCCTCACGATCTCACGACGTGGCCGTATTTCTTCAACTGGACGATGGGGCGGGAAGTCTTGCGCTTGGCGCGCCGGTATCCCGCAAAACGGGTCTGGTGCTTTGCCGGTCATAGTCACGATTACTGCTCAGGCAAGGTAGCTCAAGAGGCACCCAATGTGTTTGCCTACGGCCACATCACCGATTACGGTCAACTCCGATACGCGGTGTTTGACACCGAAGCCCCCGCGGAATCAAACCCGACGAAAATTAAATGAACTTCACCAGCATCGATTTTGAAACGGCCAATCGTTCCCGCGTCAGCATCTGCGCGGCCGGGATTGCCATTTTTGAGGCTGGCGAACTGACCGAGTCGCCCTATTGGCTGGTCCGGCCACCAAAAGGGCACGGGTGGTTTCGGGATGACTTCATCGAATGTCATGGCCTGACTCATCTGGATGTTCAGGATGCCCCGGAATTCCCGGCCATTGCGCCAGAATTTTTGGAACGGCTGACGCGTGCCGACATCGTGATCGCGCACAACGCGCGATTCGACATTGATCATCTGCGTGCCACTCTGGACCATTTCGGCATGAAACATCCGGAGTTTGATTATCTCTGCACCTGTTCTCTGGCCCGGCGCGTCTGGCCGGACCTGCCCAACCATCAGCTCGGCACGTTGGCGGCGCACATCGGCCATGAGTTTCAGCATCACCAGGCCAAGGCCGATGCCGAAGCTGCTGGCCGAGTGCTGCTGGCGATGATGAAACATGTGGGCGCGAACACGCCGCGCGAGTTATTGCAAAAGGCAGACATGGAACCGAGGCGGTTTTGAGTGGGATGATCATGCCCACTTTTGAAAAACACTGCGCGCAAGCGCTACAAAAATTTGGCAAACCGTATGCCGAAGTGCATCGTTGGCTGGATGAATTTGCTGGCCAACCGCCCTATGGAATGCGCCACCGAATAAAACGGCATCATTTGGCCGGCATTGAAGAAGTGAGAAAATTATGGGGCGATGAGGCGGTCGCAGCCGCCCGCCAACATATTATCACCGACCTGGAACTGGAAGGCTGGCGGGAATCCGAGCATCCATTTCCAAAAGATAAAGCCCATTACCAGCGGTTGGGGTTGTTTTGAGACGGCGATATTAAATGGAGTGACATGCTGCCGTCATCGTCCTACACTTTCACCCATGGACCTGATTCTGTACGGCACGACCCAGCATAATCGTCAGGAAACAATTGGGGTCACAAAGGAGAACGAATGAAAAACTGGCAATGCTCAAAGTGTTATGCAGAGCCTATCCAAGAATATCGTCAACCGTCTACCAAGTTGTATAAAAGAAACGGCGACCATCAATGGAGGCAGTTGTAATTATGGGTGAAGACGCTGATAGCATCGGTCAGACGATCCGGCAAGTCGCGCAACAGATGACTCTAGTTCAGGCGCAGCATGACGAACACCTGAGAGCAACCAAAGGCAGATTCAACCTATTTACGGTGTTGCTCAATGAGGGTGACGAAACACGGCTGCATTCCAGATACCTTGCGTATTTACTAGACCCGAGTGGCAAGCATGACTGTGGCTCTTTATTTCTCACGCTGTTCTTGGAAGTCTTGAGGAAATGCGGCGTGCAAACGCATGAGGACGCCGCGCGTGAGAAGTTGGAGTGTTTGAAGGGTGAAGTCTGTTTTGCATCCGAAAAGGCCAGCGTCCAGCCTGAGGTTGTCGTTCCTGAAGGCCGGTTGGACATTCTGATCGAATGTCCCACGTGGGGTGCCATCGCGATTGAGAACAAAATCTGGGCTGGTGAAGGAAACGAACAATTACTGCGGTATTCAACCTATCTGAAGCGGCAATACGCTCATCGGGCACATGTCCTCCTTTACCTGACGCTGGACGGCAAAACATCCACTTCTGCTCACGGTGAAAAGTATTATCGCATTTCATACAAGGATCACATCCTGCCTTGGCTTGAGGAATGCCTGCGGGCTACATACCAGCACGTCAACATCAACCAAGCTTTGCAGCAGTACAAGAACGTCGTTTGTAAACTGGTGGGACATCCCACATTGGAGACAGAATATATGGAGAAGATGAAAGACGTCGTCCGCGCCAATTCCGACATCGTTGCCAATTGGAGCACTCTCAGCGAGGCCGTCGGCCAGCTACGAGAAGAGTATCGAAATAAACTGCTTGGCGAGTTGAAAGAACAACTGGCCGCTCAAGGAATCAAACTATGTGATCGAGAAAACTCGTGGTTGCCATTAACAAAGGAATCTTCGATGAAGTTCCCATTTGGTAATATTACTGTTGAGGTCTGTATTGATTCGTTCTTCAAGGACGGGTCACCGTTAATAAACGGCGCGTGGACAAGGGATAAGGACAACAGCGGTTTAGAATTTGACGCCTTTATGAAGGCTGTGATGAAAAGTTCCACACCAGAATATGATTACAACGAAGATGTTGCTGGTTGGGGTGGTTTTTATTACCAACTAGCCGAAAGTAAATGGCTCTCCGTTGAACAATTAGCTCAGCATCTTAAACACCCTGAAGATTACAAGAAAATCATATCTGGCTGGGTATCGCACATAAGCAAGTTTATTGAAACAGTCGTCAAGGTGTGCAACGAGTCGCCGGGGTCAACACTTAAGTGAGGATTCGGTAGCTTCGCGGGGTCACGTCTTAACATTCAACAATTTAGTTGATTTTACGAGGGTAGACATCAGTTGCCGGGTCACCCGAGGGTGTTGCCGCCCGCCAGTTCGTGAAGGAAACGGTGCATTTTTTGGTCGAGGCTGAATCGGGAGACCTTCTGTCGTGCCGAGCGCGTGGTCGGGGAGCCGAGTTGGACGGAGCCGAATCCGATGAGACGCGGTCCTCCGCAAACCCACACGCCGTATTCCCGTGGCAAATGAGTTGTCAGGGTCAACTCCACACACGTGACAAAAATGTCGGTACCCGGTTATCCCTACGCAAGCGTGATGCGAGTGCCAAAAGCAATTTCTATCAGTTCAGGTTCAGTTCTCGACCCTACGCCAGGAACGGCCTGAGCCAGTCGGGCACCGGCTCATTCAGGGTCACCTGCTGGCCATTCTCAAAAACAGCCACTTGACGGAATGGGGTTCGCAGATTGTCATTGTCGAAAATCCACACCTGTGGCAGGTCGCGAATGGCGGTCTTGAGGTTCGCCAATGTGCGTGGAAACCGCGCGACCAGCTTTTCAGCCGGCACATCATGTCCGCCTTGCGAGACGCGCATCGCAACACGTTCTTCGGAAACCGCCGGCCCGGAAATCCCAATGAAGCACAGCACGACAGCGTAGCCGTCGGCGGCTGCCTCTTTCAGGAATGTGAGCTTGTCGCCGACCGGATCGGAGAACACGGTTTCAAACACGAAACTTTCCCGCTGTTCCACGAGTTGTCGCCGGAGCGTATCGGCCAGGCGAGCGGCCGCGTAAGGATCGAGGTTCAGTTCCCGCGCCAGTACGTCGGCGTTGATGAACCGCAGCCCGGCGGGCTGGAGATGGGCGTGGAAGAAAACGGTTTTCCCCGCGCCATTCGGCCCCGCGAGTGCGACAATCACCGGGCGGCGGTCGAGCAACGGCTTCATCTCCCTGCGACTTTCACCTTGACCGGCTGGAATTGGCGGTTGATGAAGCGACCGACCGTGCGTTTCCCATCCGCTTCAATGCGAACGAGCACACCGGCTTGATGCGGGTGCGGTTCGTAGTGCGGCCAGGGCTGCTCCTGGAGAAATTTGGCAGCGCGGTGGCGACCGGCGGGCGAGTCAACGGATTTCAGGCAGTCGGACAGCGGGCACGTGGCGGCATTCCGACACAAGGCGAGCACCTGCGTGCCCTGAAGCAACGGCTCGATAGCCTTGCCGATTTTGGCCCAGAATTCCACTTGTCCCGCAATGGAGCGTTCGACCGTTTCCCCGGCGAGTCGAGCGTCCAAGACCAGCGCATCTGAAAGTTTTACAGGTTGGCTCATGTCGAAAAGGTAGCATAACGCTACCGGGTGTCAAGAATCGGCGGCGGATGCTGCCGTGATGGGGCCGGCCGTACCCGACAGTCCGGCCAGCAACGATCCAACCGAAGCTACCAGTTTCGCGGGCAGGCAATTAACAAATATTACTGCTAAACCTTTTCCGGCCGGGAGCTGTCCCAGCTGACGGCTTTTTGTGGCGCATTGGTTTTCCGCTCCCATTGGCGGCGCGGCGGGACGCTGGCGGCGGTCAGCTTCTCAGTATCGACTTTTAACCAAACGGCATCTTCGCCAAGGAGCGTTTCCAATTCGTCCACCAACGCCTGATCCGGCGTGATTGAAAATTGTTCGTGGGCTTCAAGAAAGACCAGTTTTCCTTCCGGATACATGAAACAAAACATCACCGGCACTGTGCCGGTATGCGTCCGAAGAATGGTTTGGATCTGGCGTAAAATTGCTTCGTTGGCGGCTGTGGTTGCGAGCCGGATGTGCACCGCTTTCGTAAACCGTTTGGGAACATCCGTCAGCGGGATTATCTGATCCGCGTAAACCTTGGGTTTGTCTTCCCGGAGATTCACGGCACCGGTCACAAAAACGGCGGTATCGGTCTTCAATGTCCCGCCGCATTTGGCGTAGGCTTCCGGAAATACGAGCACTTCCACCACCCCGTCGAGATCTTCGAGGGTAAGAATCGCCATCGGCTTGCCTTGCTTGGTCAGTTTCGGCACCAATTTACTGACAATCCCGCCGAGGCGCGTGGCTTGGCCGTCCTGCAATTGGGCCAGGTGCGTGGTGGACGCGAGCTCATACCGCCGAAGGATGTCGGCATATTGAGTCAGCGGATGGCCGGTCACATAAAAGCCGAGCAACTCCTTTTCAAACGCCAACAGATCACTCTGGGCCCACACCTCCGCGGCGGGCTGGCCGGCGGTTTGTTTGCGGGCATTCACCGGCGCCACATCAAACAATGCGCTCTGCCCGCGTTCCCGGTCATGTTGCGCTGCTGCCGCCCTGTTCAATTGGTAATCCATGTCCGCATAAACTTGCGCCCGGTCCGGATTGAGGGCGTCGAATGCGCCACATTTGATCAGGCATTCAATCACTTTCCGATTTACCACCCGGGTATCGATCCGGTCGCAGAAATCGGCCAGCGATTTAAATTTACCGGTCGCTTGCCGGCTGGCAATAATGCTTTGAACAGCGATTTCTCCGACGTTCTTGATGGCGGCCATGCCAAACCGGATCGCTTTAGTAGGACAGGCGTCCCGCCTGTCTTCGCCGACCACCGAGACAGGCGGGACGCCTGTCCCACTACTATCACTGACCGTGAACCGCACGCCGCTTTCGTTTACATCGGGCGGCAGAACCTCGATGTGCATGTGCCGGCATTCGTTGATGAAGAGTTGAATCTTGTCGGTATTCGCCAACTCATTCGACAACGACGCCGCCATAAACTCGACCGGGTAATTTGCCTTCAGGTAGGCGGTCTGGTAGGCGACAACGGCGTAGGCGGCGCTGTGGGATTTATTGAAACCGTAGCCGGCAAATTTTGCCAGCGTGTCAAAAATATGCTCGGCTTTCGCCTTCGGAATCTTATGGGTATCAGCGCACCCCTTAATGAAGGTGGCGCGCTGTTTTTCCATTTCCTCGAGCTTTTTCTTACCCATCGCCCGGCGCAACAAGTCGGCGCCGCCCAGTGAGTAGCCGGCCAGCGCATTCGCGGCCTGCATCACCTGCTCTTGGTACACAAAAATACCGTAGGTTTCCTTGAGGATATTCTCCAAGGCCGGGTGGTCATATTCGACTTTTACCTTGCCATGTTTGCGGGCAATGTAATCGTCGATGAACTGCATCGGACCGGGCCGGTACAAGGCGATGAGCGCGTTGATGACTTCGATGGAGTCAATGCCGATGCGCCGGCACAGGTCCCGCATCCCGCCGGATTCAAGCTGGAAAACACCAATCGTATTCGCCTTCATCAGCAGGTCAAACGTCTTCTGGTCGTTGATCGGAATCTGACTGATATCGAGCTGCTGGCCAGTCGTCTGTTGAATCAGGTCCAGACAATCTTTAATGACCGTCAACGTTTTCAGCCCGAGGAAGTCCATCTTCAGCACACCGAGGTCGCCGAGCGGATTCATCGAATACTGCGTGACGATATCGGTCGGGTTCGTCCCGGTCGTCAGCGGGACCATGTTGGTCAGCGGTTCCTTACCGATGACCACGCCGGCGGCGTGCGTCGAGGCATTGCGGGCGATCCCTTCCAACGTCTTACTGAAATTAATAATGCGCTGAACGGTCTCCTCAGTCTGATAGGCCGTTTTCAACTCCGGACTCATTTCAAGCGCCCGGGCCAGCGTCATGTTCAGGTCAAGCGGGATCATCTTGGCGATCCGGTCACACTCGCCATAGCTCACGCCGAGGACGCGCCCGACATCCCGCACCACCATTTTCGCGCCGAGCGTGCCGAAGGTAATAATCTGCGCAACATGATCCGACCCGTATTTCTGGCGGACATACTCGATGACTTCCGGCCGCCGGTTGTAACAAAAATCCATGTCAATATCCGGCGGGGACACACGTTCGGGATTCAAAAACCGCTCGAAAAACAACCCGTACCGGAGGGGATCGATATCAGTAATTTTGAGGGCATACGCCACCAGGCTGCCGGCCGCACTGCCACGGCCGG
>Ga0316231_1003946_pt1 | contig 12662 bp, 8 predicted proteins | sample TBH18027metaG_FD_206002 | JGI IMG/M metagenome (GOLD analysis project Ga0316231, IMG submission 206002) | Freshwater microbial communities from Trout Bog Lake, Wisconsin, USA - TBH18027 | ecosystem: Environmental > Aquatic > Freshwater > Lake > Hypolimnion/Profundal zone | place: USA: Wisconsin...
ACCCCCGACTTCTGGCCAGCCCTCACCAATCAGCTCCAGACCATCGACACCGCAACCCTCCAAGCCTACCTAAGCTACCACCTGCTCACCACCGCCGCGCGCAACCTGCCAAAGCAGTTCGACGACGAGAACTTCCACTTCTATGGCAGCATCCTGCGCGGCCAGCCCCAGCAGCAGGCGCGCTGGAAGCGCTGCTCCAACTACGTCAACAACGCCCTCGGCGAGGCGCTTGGCAAGGTCTACGTCGATCAGTACTTCGCCGGAGACAGCAAAACCAAGATGGTCACCATGGTCCACGACATCGAGAGCGCCATGAGCCGCGACATCGACCAGCTCGACTGGATGTCACCCGCCACCAAAGTCCGCGCCAAAGAAAAGCTCGCCGGAATCGCCAACAAGATCGGCTACCCCGACAAGTGGCGCGACTACTCCACCCTCAGCGTCACCCCAACGGACCCCGTCGCCAACCAGCTCCGCGCCGACGCCTTCGAGAACGACCGCCAGCTCAATAAAATCGGCAAGCCCGTCGACCATCTGGAGTGGGGCATGACGCCGCCCACCGTCAACGCCTACTACGACCCCAGCATGAACGACATCAACTTCCCCGCCGGAATCCTGCAGCCCCCGTTCTACGACCGCACCCAGGATGACGCCGTCAACTACGGCCACATCGGCGCCGTCATCGGCCACGAGCTCACCCACGGCTTCGACGACGAAGGCCGCAAATTCGACGCCAAGGGAAACCTCGACGACTGGTGGACTCCCGAAGACCTAACCAAGTTCGTCACCCGCACCGACTGCCTGGTCAACGAGTACAGCGCATTTACCGCCGTCGAAGAGAAGAACCCCGCCGATAGCGTCCACGTCAACGGCAAGCTCACCCTGGGCGAGAACACCGCCGACAACGGCGGCCTTATGCTCGCCTTCATGGCCTACCTCGACCGCGCCAAGCAAGACCACGTCGACCTCAACGCCAAGCGCGACGGATTCACCGCCCAGCAGCGCTTCTACATCGCCTTCGCCCAGAACTGGTGTCAGAACACGCGCTCCGAGGCCGTCCGCTCGCAGGTGCTGCAAGACCCCCACTCTCCCGACCACTTCCGTGTCGACGGAGTCATCGTCAACCAGCCCGGCTTCGCACCCGCCTTCGGATGCAAGCAAAACGCACCCATGGTCCCCGCCAAATCCTGCCGCATTTGGTAGCAACGAATGCCGGCCCATACATCCCGCGCACTCGGCTTCGCTGCCTGCGCCCTGGCCAGCGCCCTCTGGGGCTGTGGCTTCTTCTTCGGCAAGATCGCCCTCGTCGAGATGAACGTCGGCGCAATGGTCCTCTACCGCTTCCTCTTCGCCGCGCTCGCGCTCAGCCCGCTTCTGCTACTCCACCGGCCGCGCTTCAACCGCCGCGACTGGGGAACATTGCTGCTCGCCTCGTTCCTGGGAATCCCGCTTCAGTTCCTCATCCAGTTCTCCGGCCTCGACCGCACCACCGTCTCCCACGCTTCACTGATGGTCGGCACCCTGCCGGTCATTCTTGCCGTCGGCGCAGGTCTCTTTGCCCATGAGCGCATGGACCGCACCGGCTGGTTCGCCCTCGCCATCTCCACCTTCGGCGCCACTCTGATCGCCTTCAGCACGCAGGAGACGGCCGCGAGCCACACTACTGGAGCAACCGTCCCCACTCTCGCCGGCGACCTGCTCGTCGTCCTCTCCCTGGTCATCGCGCTCGCCTGGATCCTGCTCAACAAGCGCCTGATGCAACACCACAGCGCGGTCACCGTCACCGCCTACGGCATCGCCTGCGGCACTGCAATGCTGCTGGTCGTGGTTCCGCTCCTCTATCCCCAGCCCTTTGGCCCGCCGCACCTCTCTGCCATCTCGCTGAAAGTCTGGCTCGCGCTCGCCGCGAGTGGACTGCTCTGCACCGCCTCCACCACCCTGCTGTGGAACTGGGGACTCACGCAGGTCCCCGCCTCCCAGGCCGGCGTTTTGCTCAACATGGAGCCCCTCATCGGCTCTCTGCTCGGCGTCTTCCTGCTGCGCGAGAGCCTCGGTCCCAGCGCCCGCACCGGAGGCGCGCTCATCCTCGGTGCAGCCCTGATTATCACCACCGGCTCGCGCATGCGAAGCCGCGAGCAGCTTCCCCTCGCATGACGGGGCGACGTTCAAGATGCGAGGGGTACGGATACTCTGGTTCCGTTCTAGATATAATCCACGCCGTACTTCACCGGGATCTGGGTGAAGGAGATACGCGTTGGCGCGGACTCCTTCGCCGGCAGCATCCCTGCAAAGTGCAGTGTCGTGTTGCCGTACTTCATGTTGAGCTTGTCCATGGTCGCGGCTAGATCCGCGAGGTGATTTGGATCGGCGAAGAGCGAGGCCTGCAGATCATTCTCCGCGATCAGGTTGTGCATGGTGATGCCGACGAAGAAGGGCCTCGCAAACTCGGCCCCCTCGGGCCGTCTGGCCCACACGCCGCGCAACGCCTGCAGCAGCGTCAGGGTGTCCTGGCAGGGCGGAAAGCGCGCCTCCATTCCCCAGCCGGAGTGGCGCAGACCGCTGAAGTGCTTCTTTGCGCGCCGGCCCGCGTTCTCCACCTGAGAGACCTGCTCGTGGTTCAGCGCGTAGCGGATGGTTACATGCATTGCGCTGGCGGTGAGGTGCTCCAAGCGCAAGCGCATCGCGGCCTTGTGCAACAGCTTGTGCGCCACCGCCCACGCGCCTTCGGGCGTGCGGTGCTGTGGGCCAAGAACATGGGAGTGGCCAAGGGACTTCTGAATGCCTGAATCCACCGTTGCGCCGTCGTCGCCGGTCTCGGCGCCACGCAGCCAGTGATAGAGGCGGTCGCCCCAAACGCTGTCCCAGAGCGCGTGCATTCCTTTGCGGTCGAGCGCGAGAAGCTGCTGCATCGTGTGGATGCCCTTGGCGTTGAGGCGGACTTCGGTGCGCGCACCCACGCCGGGAAGGTCGCGCAACTCCAGGTGCTCGATGGCGCGGGGCAACTGCGAGGGCAGCAGGCCGATCAGCCCGTCGGGCTTCTGCATGTCGCTGGCGATCTTGGCGAGGTAGCGGTTGGGCGCCATGCCGATGGAACAGCGCAGCGACTCGCCCACGTCGTCCCGGATGGCCTGCTTGATGGCCAGTGCGATCCGGCGCGCGCGCGGAGGTTCCTGCTCGCGGCCCATCAGTTGGCAGACCATCTCGTCGACGGAGGGCGTGTGGGCAACGGGGCAGCAACGCTCCACTGCCAGCGCGATGCGGTGCGAGTAGTCGGCGTAGACGCCATGTTCGCCCATGACGAGGATGATCTCCGGGCAGATGCGCTTGGCCTCGCCGACCTGGGTTCCGGTCTTGATGCCGAGCGCCTTGGCCTCATAACTGGCCGCGATGCAGCAGGTGGTATCGGCTTGGGTGGGGACGACGGCCAGCGGACGACCGCGATACTCCGGGTGCAACTGCTGCTCCACCGACGCGAAGAAGCTGTTCAGATCGACGTGGAGAAAGGCGAAGCGGTCGGGCTGGAGAGCATCGGCCATGTGGCCTCCGTCGCCATCTATTGTATTCGCTTTTTATTTGCTATTGCCACCTGAAAATTATCGCGGGGGGACCGGGCCTCGACCAAACGCCACGCACCAGCGCGCAGAATGCAGTTCCTCCGCTACGCAACGGAATGACAAGCTGGAGGGCCCTGCTGTGCCGTGGGCTGGGATGCGTTTGACAGTGGCTGAAATCGGGTGCTACTACCAGTGCGACGCATTTTCCGATCAACTTCCGTACCCCAATGAGCTGAGCAGCACACCTCTCTGGCGTCGGACGCGCGCCGTCGAATGCAAGCCGCAGTACATCACAGGAGACCACCCATGGCCAACCAACCTACCGACTCGCCGTCTACACAACCTGTTGACTTGTCTACTACTCGCCGCGACTTTCTTCTGCTGGCCGGCATGACTGGTGTTGGAGCCAGCCTCATCCGGCCCCTCAACCTGTTTGCCGACGCGCCTGCGTCCAGCCCGAAGGCAATTCTGGTTCCGGCGAATGGCCATGCGGCGCTGCAGTCGGCGGCGAAGATCCTGGCGAGGAAGCTGAAGCTGGATGAGTCGGCGATCTCGATGTATGACGGCGCACCGAAGGCGACAAAGGGATCCATCGTTCTTGCGCTTGCGAAATATCCGGCGGGACACTTGCCGGCGGCGGATATGCCGAAAGCGGATGGTTACACCGTTACGTACACGGGTGGGATTACTGTCTATGGCGCACGGCCGCGATCACTGCTGTTTGCAGCGGGTGAGCCGGAGCACTGGATTACGGCAAAAGCTGCTCCGTACCACCGCAACCCCGACTTTGCCATCCGCACCGCGGAGTGGCACCCGGATTATCCGGTTGCCGAGCAGACCGCTATCTTCGGCGCGAACTTCTATACCGCAAATCTGGCTGCCTCCCCCGCGCTCCAGGCGCTGCCCGATGTCTTCGGGCAACTCACCGCTGCGCAGCAGAAGAGCCTGGTTGCGTCCGGCGAGACGCACAAAGCGCAGAACGCAGCCCGAGTGAAGGAGTTCCACGACGCCGATGTGGATGTCTTCGCGCTTCTGCCCTACGGCAACACCTTCGCATCGTGGTCGAGGGAACTGTATGCGGCGGTACTGAAGGCATATCCCTCGACCAAGGGCACGTCGGAGGCAAACTCGCATGAGACCGCCTCACTCTGTCCGTCCGATCCGCTGACATGGAAGGTACTCGAAGCGTTCGTCCGAGAGTGGGCCGAGCAGACCGGGGGCGACGGCATCTCGGCGACCTTCTGGGACAATTACGGCGCCTATTGCCAGGACGCGCGCTGCAAGCAGAGCGGTCTGGACAAGTTTCCCAACGAACTGTACGAGTTCATCTCGCGCTACCATGCGCTGCTGAAGCCGATGGGGCAGCGGTTACATCTGCGAACGTGGTCGTCGGGCTGTCCGCACTGGCTGGGAACGAACTATGTTCACGCGCCGGGCTACGGCCAGTTTGGGTTGAGCCATCCGGAGCTTTGGGGCCGCGTGATCAAGGAGACGTCGGGCGAAGTGATCATGCAGACCAAGGTCTACCACTCGGATTGCGAGCCCAACTCGCGCTTCAGCACGTTGCTGGGTAAATGCTCGCCGCATACGGAGATCGTGGAGTACCAGATGGTCGGGCAGTTCATCGGGCGGCAGTACTTCCCCGCTTCCACGGTGAACTATACGGCGAGTACCATGCAGCGGGCGCTGAAACTGATCGGCCCCAACGGCGGCGCGGAGATCTACGCCGGCGGCACTAGCCAGCCGGCCAGCTTCGACATCTTCGCGGATATCGTCAACAACCACTGCGTCTACTTCTGGCGCGAACTCGCATGGGACGTCAACGCCAACCTGGAAAGCCTGTGGCACGAGTGGGCAACCGGCAACTATGGAGCGGCAGCCGCGCCTGCGATAGTGAGGTTCATGCGCGCGTCGGAGGATGCGTGTACGTGGTGCTGGTCTCCCCTGGGGCATGGTTCGTCGACCAACGCGGACTTTGCCGGAAACATTGCGCGGCGAGAGGTACTGCTGCGCTACACCAACCGGTATTATCTGCCGGAGTATGCGGCGTACCTTGAGCCGACGCTGGAGAATGTTGCCCGGATGGAGAAACAGAAGGCCGACTGCATGAAGGAGATAGACGAAATGGCGGCGGCGCTGGCGGCCGCGAAGCCGCATCTGACGGAGGCGCAGGCGGCGGAAGTCACTACGCGCTTTGACTGGTTCCGTCATTTTGCGATCTGCAACACAACGCTCGATCTGAGCCTGTGGCGATTCCGATATCTGCGCGGGCTGGCGGCGAAGCTGACCACCGATCCAAAGCAGATGAAGGAGCTGGCCGCGGCTTACGATCTGATCGAAGCGGAGGCGCCGAAGCTCTTCCAGTTCGATCCGGCGCAGAAGATGAGTTGCTATCGGGTGCCGCTGGGGCAGATAGGACGCGCGCCGAACCTGGGCAATCCGCGCTCGCTGATGCACGAGATCTACACCCAGTCGCTGGCGTTCGTGCAGGAGTCGGTGGGTCCGGACTACATTCCCGCCGAGTGGGTGCGCTCGCAGCCGGCAATGAACGTCCCCGCGAACCAGCTACGCGGCCCCGCGCCCAATTCCTGATCCCGATCACCGTTACGTAAGCTTTGACTTTCTCAACCACACAGAAAACCGGGAGTCTGCGGTATGCAGGCTCCCGGCCTTTGTTTGTGGTGCGTCTAGACCTGGGAGGCGCGCCACCCACAAACAACCCTAGATTCCCGGTGGTCCGTCCGGCGAGCATCCGGCGACCATGCTGAAGGCTCCGGAGCCGGTGTTGAAGACCAGGCCGTTGAAGCGAACCTGGCTGCCGACCGTGATCGGCGTGTTGTTGGTGGCGACGGGCCCTGCGGTTGCAGTCGAGGTGTAGACCGTTATCGTGGAGGCCCCGGTCAGCGCGGTGAAGGCATTTCCGCTCACCAGAGTCAGGGTGTAGACGGTGTAGTTGCCGCTGGTCGTCATCGCCGTGACGACTCCACCCAGCGTCTGCGGAATGAGGTAGACGTTGGTGGCCACAGCTGTGGTTCCCGTAACCGACGAGGCGATGACACCAACCGTCTGGCCGGCGGTTATGTTTGTCGCGCTGAAGGACGGCGTAAACGGAAGGCCGGAGAGCGAGACGAACTGCGGCGTGATGGCAAAGACCGTCGAGGAGTTGGTGGTGACGGTGAAGACAGAGACGGCTGTGGCACTGACGGGGCTGACCGCAGGGCCGAGGCCTTGCATCAGGACCATCTTGAAGCTGGTGCCGGGGGTGACGCTGGTGACGGGGCCGCTGAGCAGGTTGGGCGGCTGGCCACCGGGAGGCGGTGACGCAAGCTGGATGCGCGTGGCCAGGTAGACTCCACCGGACTGGAGGACAAAGTCGACCTGGACGAGCTCACCCGCGGTAAGGGCGGAGAGCGAGGTGAAGCCCTGCAGCAGGGTGGAGCTGTTGGTGGTCAGAGTGAAGTTGGGGCCGCTGCCCGGTTCGATGACCAGGGTTGTACCGCTCACCGAGACTACTGTGCCCATCTGCTGCATTCCGGTGCCGTTCTTGCCGGAAGGCGGGATAGCGGAGGGGGGCGGCACGTTGGTTACGTTGAAGACCGGGCTGACGGTGACCGTGGTGCCGGAGATCGTGACCGACTGCGCGGCAAGCAGATCGACCAGCAAGGAAGTCGAGGTGTTGTTGATGGTAATGGGAGTCTTGAAGGTCTGGGTGAAGGAAGTGGTCGCCAGCGTGGGCGTCACCGTCACCGGCTGACCTGAGCTGTTGATGTAACTGATCTGCGGATTGGAGAAGGTGATGGTGGCCGAGACATAGGTATCCTGCGGGACGTTGGCGGTTACCAGCGGGGCCTGAATGCCGTTCAGATGGCAGATCTCAATGGTGGTGGGCGAGCTGAGGACACTGGCCGTCTGGCCTGCAGTGTCCGTCAGGGTGATGCTGTTGATGGTCAGGCTAAAAGAGACCACCGGGGCGCTGGGCGCATCGGTGATCAGCACCGGCACCACCACCGCAGGCGAGCTGATATTGGTAGCTGTGCTCGGCGTTAGCGAGTTGGAACATCCCAGCACCAGACCGGCGACCAGGCAGAAGCTGCTGGCAACGCCAAGAAAACGGATCGCGTTCGTCGTTCGAATCAGACTGCGAAGGTTCATGTGAGTCTCCTTGGTGGGTCTGCTAGCCGACCCGTTCAGCAGCGATAGACGGGGATTGCGCAGCATGGTTTACATGGCGGCGAAAAAATATTCACGCGTCCGGGAGGGCTGGCGGAAGGGATGAGCTGGTTCAGGAGCGGACTGGTTCAGGGGTGGCAATGGGGAGGGTGAAGGTAAAGACTGAGCCGTGGCCGAGCTGGCTGGTGACGCCGATGGTACCGCCGTGTGCGGTGATGATGGCGCGGCAAATGGCTAATCCCATGCCGGTTCCGCTGATCCGGCTGCGCTGTCCCTGGCCACGGTAGAACTTGTCGAAGATCAAGCCCTGCTCCATCGGGTCGATCCCGGCTCCCCGGTCCGCGACGCTGATGACAAGCATATCCTTCTGGGGATCGGCGGAGACGAAGATGGGCTGGTCCGACGGCGAGTATTTTGCGGCGTTGCCCAGCAGGTTCGCCAGCACCTTCTCGATCCAAGCTTTGTCGACGAGCACGTTGGGCAGGAAGCTGGAGAGAGAGACGCGAAAATCGCGGGTAGGAAATTCGGAACGGCATTGCTCGACCGCGACGTAGATCAGACCGGCAACTGATTGCGGTTTCAATACCAGTTGAACTTTGTTTGCATCGAGTTGCGACATTTCAACGGCCTGTTCGATGAGACGGTTGAGGCGGTCGGACTCCTCGTCTATTACGGTGAGAAGATCCTTCTGCGCCTGTGCATCGAGGACATTCTGAGAGAGCAGCGAGGAGATGGAGGCCTTGATGGAGGTGAGCGGGGTGCGCAACTCGTGGGTGACGGAGTCGAGCAGGGCTGTACGCAGACGCTCGGTCTCCTTGGCGGCCTTGGAGCGGGCACTGTCTTCCAAGGCCTCAGCGCGTTCGATGGACATGGAGACCAGCCCTCCCATCGCCTCCATGGTCTCCCGTGAGAGGGAGGTGGCCTCCATCAGCAGTACTCCGCTGGGACGTACGCCGACACATAGCGGGATCACGGCGGGAAAACCATCCGCGGGAGTGTTGATGACCGGATGCAGCATGGCTTCGCGCAGATCGTGGACGATTTCTACGCGGGTGCGTTCTACTCCTCCTGTGCTGCTGGGTGTGTCGCCTGGATTCCAGGCTACCTGCGGGCTGGAGATGCGCTTTGGATCTGAGAGATAGATGCGGTCACCGTCCGCGAGATAGAGCGTGACGGCCGGACTGTTGAAGGCGTTGGCCGCGCTGGACGGGATGAAGTTAAGCAGCTGGGCTACGTTCTCCGGTTGTAGTAACTGACGTCCGAGGCGGTAGAGCATCTCCGACTCGATACGGCGTGAATCGGCCTCATGCGACTCCTCGCGGATGCGGGAGGCCAGGTGGCTGGCGTAAATGGCAGTGCCGAGAAAGGCGAAGAGAGCAACCCAGTTCTGCGTGTCGTTGATGACGAGGGTGCCGACCGGGGGGAGAAAGTAGTAGTTGAACAGGACGGCCGCGGCAAGCGAAGCACCGATTGCATAACGCAGGCCCCAGCTACCCGCGAAGACAAGCACAAACAGAAGCAAAGTGAGTGCAACGGTGGTATTGTTTGCGCGAGAGTAGTGATGATAGAGAGCTACAATACCGGCAAGCCCACTCGCGATGAGAACCCAACGTGCCGCCTCGATAATATGTTTGATGGACACAATCAGAATTGTATAGAAAGATGAGCTAAATGAATCCAGAACAGCCTCATATTAAGACTCCCGAAGAATGGCTTGCCGCGACTGAAGGCCAGAAACGAGGCCGGTTCAAGGTGTTTTTGGGGTACGCGCCGGGCGTGGGCAAGACCTTCAGCATGTTGAGCGAGGCGATCCGCCGCAAGAGCCGCGGCGAAGACGTCGTGATCGGCATCGTGGAGACGCACGGGAGGTCTCGCACGACCGAGCTTGTGGCGCAGATCGAGCAGGTCCCTCGCCGACAGATGGAGTACAAAGGCGCCATCTTCGAAGAGATGGACGTGGATGCGATCCTGGCACGACGGCCCCAGGTGGTGCTGATCGATGAACTGGCACACACCAACGTGGAGGGCTGTGCACACCCAAAACGCTTCCAGGACGTGCTGCAGATTCTGGAGGCTGAGATCGACGTGCTCTCGACGCTCAACATCCAGCATGTGGAGAGCATCACGCCGCGGGTGCAGAGCCTGACCGGCATTACGGTGCGCGAGACCGTGCCGGACTGGGTGCTGGACCGGGCCGACGAGATCGTGATGAGCGACCTGACACCCGAGGCGCTGGTACACCGCATGAGCCGCGGCGACATCTATCCGCAGGAGCGCGTGGAGCGGGCGTTGCAGAACTTTTTTCGACGCGGCAACCTGATCGCGCTGCGCGAGATGGCGCTGCAACGGGTGACCCGGGCGGTGGACCGCACGCTGGACGACTATGTGACGCGCAAGAAGTTGAGCGGCCACTGGCAGATTGCCGAGCGGGTGGCCGTGTGCATCAGCTCCAACCCAGAGTCGCGCGACCTGATCGCGCGCGGGGCACGCATGGCGGAGGCCATGAATGGCGAGTTTTACGTGCTGCACGTCGAGACTGAACAGGAGGTTCCGGAGAACCTCCGCCGTTCGCTGGAGGCCAACATTCAGTTTGCCGAAAACGTAGGCGCGAGGGTGGTTCGGCTCAAGGGCAGCAGCGTCCCCCTGGTGACCGGTGAGTATATCTCCAGGAACAGAATCACGCAGGTCATCTTTGGGCGGTCCGCAGTGAAGGGATGGAAGAAGTATGCGTACTATCTCGCGCTGCAGCGGTTCATGAACGATGCTCCGAACGTGGATGTGCATATCGTGACACAACAGGCGAAGTAGTTGCCAGGTACGAGGCATGTGGTTCTAGGTACTGGAAATGAAGGGTTGGGGCCATGCGGATATTGATTGTTGATGATGAACCACAGATCACGAGAGTGCTGCGGACTTCTCTGCAGAGCAATGGGCATGAGGTGACGGTGGCACAGGACGGCGTAGACGCGTTGGCACGGTTTATGAAGGCGCAACCTGAGCTGGTGATTACGGACCTCGCAATGCCTGGGATGGATGGGATTGAGCTGACGCGGGAGATACGCACGCGGTCGCAGGTGCCTATCATTGTGCTCTCGGTGCGCAACCAGGACACGGCCAAGGTGTCGGCGCTGGATGAGGGCGCGGACGACTACATCACCAAGCCGTTCAGCATTCAGGAACTGCTGGCGCGGGTGCGCGTGCAGTCACGGCGCATTGGTTCGGGCGAGATGCAGGCGAGCTCAATCGAGCTGGGAGACTTCCACATCGATGTGGAGCGACACCAGGTGCTGGTGCGCGACGCGGAGGTGCACCTGACGCCGAAGGAGTTTGATCTGTTACTGTATTTTGTTCGCAATGCGGATCGCGTTCTGACGCACAAGGCGCTACTGCGGGCGGTGTGGGGCGCGGCGGGCGCCGAACAGCCAGAGTACCTGCGTGTGCTGGTGGCGCAGCTGCGCAAGAAGATCGAGCCGGGCGGCGAGCCGCAATACATCCTGAGTGAACCGTGGGTGGGCTATCGCCTAAGCCCGCAGCCCGCCAGCCCGGACGAGGCCCGCCAGGACGAAGCCGATTCGGACCGCTCTATCTTTACAAAATCTTAACGCGATTTCTACGGCATTCCTACGCCGTGAGCTGTGAGACTCATTGTTGTGATTCTGTTGCGCTGGAAGCAATGAGCGCACAACTTGCAGGAGTCCTGGTTATGAGCGATCTCGTCTTCCTAGCAGCTTCGTTTGCTTTCTTTCTTGTCGCCGTGCTGTATGTCTACGGCTGCCAAGCCTTGAAAGGCGGGCGCGACGATGCTTGAAAACATTCTTCTCCTCCTACTGACAGCCGGGTTGCTGGTGTACCTGGTCATTGCTCTTCTGCGTCCGGAGAAATTCTGAAATGACTCCCAATGGATGGTTGCAGATAGCGGTCTTCTTCACTCTGCTGTTGCTTGCGGCGAAACCGATGGGTCTGTACATGGCCCGGGTGTATGAACGGCAGAAGACTCTGCTCGACCCGGTGCTGGGGCCTGTGGAGCGGTTGCTCTATCGCATTACCGGCGTGGATGCGAACGCGGAGATGGGCTGGATCGAGTATGGCGCGGCGATGCTGATCTTCAGCCTTTCAACACTGTTGCTGACCTATGCGATCGAACGGCTGCAGCATGCGATCCCGTTGTGGAACCCGCAGCATCTTGCGGCGGTTGAGCCGTATCTGGCATGGAACACGGCGGCATCGTTTACCACCAACACCAACTGGCAGTCGTATGTACCCGAGACCACGATGAGCTATCTCACTCAGATGGTGGGACTTGCGACGCACAACTTCTGGTCGGCTGCAACGGGCATGGCGCTGGCCATCGCATTTATTCGCGGGATTTCGCGGCGCGAGAGTAAGAAACTGGGGAATTTCTGGGTGGACCTGACCCGCGGCACTCTGTGGGTGCTGCTGCCGATCTGTCTGGTGTATTCGCTGGCACTGGTATCGCAGGGCGTGGTGCAGAACCTGAAGCCGTACGACACGGCGACGCTGGTTGAGCCGCAGACTGTCACTGCAACCGGTACAGATGGGAAGCCAGTGACGACGACTGTGACGACGCAGACGATCGCGCAAGGGCCGGCAGCCTCGCAAGAAGCGATCAAGATGCTGGGGACCAACGGCGGCGGCTTCTTCAACGCCAACAGCTCACATCCATTTGAAAATCCCACCCCGCTGAGCAATATGCTGCAGATGCTATCGATCTTCCTGATTCCCGCCGGGCTGTGCATCACGCTGGGCAAGATGGTGGGCTCGCCGGGCCACGGATGGGCAGTGTATGCGGCAATGTCGGTGCTGTGGCTTGCCGGTGTGGCGACGTGTTACTGGGCGGAGGCGCAGCCGAATCCGTTGCTGCATGGCGTGAACCAGCGCGTGGTGCAAACGGGAGCGGCACAATCTCCGGGCGGCAAC
>Ga0316231_1003948_pt1 | contig 12660 bp, 7 predicted proteins | sample TBH18027metaG_FD_206002 | JGI IMG/M metagenome (GOLD analysis project Ga0316231, IMG submission 206002) | Freshwater microbial communities from Trout Bog Lake, Wisconsin, USA - TBH18027 | ecosystem: Environmental > Aquatic > Freshwater > Lake > Hypolimnion/Profundal zone | place: USA: Wisconsin...
ATACGCCGCGCACGGCGGGCTGACGAATCCGTATTGCATGTTTCCGTGGGGCACGAACGACAATGCTGACGGCACATTCGCGAACTGGGAAAATTCCGGCGACCCGTTCGAGACCACGAATGATTATCCCTGCACAACGCCGGTCGGGTTTTACAACGGCGCGCTGCGCTACGCGACGAATTACAACTGGCCCGGCAGCCAGACGACGTATCAGACGAGCGACGGCTCGAATCCCTACGGCCTTTATGACATGGGCGGCAACGTGTGGGAATGGTGCAACGATTGGTATCAAACCGCGTATTATGCCTACTGCACAAACAACAATATTGTCACCAATCCGCCCGGGCCGGCGCTTACCAATCTGACCGCCAATGATTATTTCCCCAGCATCAGCAATGGTGCACCTTACCGCTGTCTGCGCGGCGGCACTTGGTGGAACGGCAATGCCACGAACGATTTCGACTACGGCCATGCGCGGGTTTCCAATCGCGATCCGGCATGGTTTCTCGGCGGCGGTCCGCCCGGCGATCCTTACGGGCAATGGAGTCAAACGGGCTTTCGCGTGATGCGGCGGGAAATGATTCCGCAGACGGTGGGACTTTTCACCAATCTCCCTGGCGTGCAACCCGGTTACACGCTGTTCTCTCCGATGCAGGCCAACACCACCTACCTCATCAACAACGCCGGTCAGTATGTTCACCAGTGGACGAGCACCTACAATCCGGGCCGGTCGGAATACTTGATGCCGAACGGCCACTTGTTGCGAACCTGTTCTTTGGGTTTTGCCGCCCTCCTTAACACCGGCGGCGGTGAAGGCGGCCGGGTGGAGGAACGGGATTGGCAAAATAATCTGGTCTGGTGCTACGAGCAGAACACGATCACGAACTTGAGCCATCACGACATCGCGCTTTTGCCAAACGGCAATTTGCTGATGATCATGTGTGAGGAAAAGACTTTGGCGGAAGTGCTAGCCGCCGGTTTTCAGACGAATTCGCAGACGCAAGTTAGCGTGACCACCAACGGCGGTTACTTGCTGCCCGACGCCATTATTGAAGTGCAGCCCGCCGCGAAGGACGGCACGACCAACGGCACGATTGTCTGGCAGTGGCATGTCTGGGATCACCTCGTGCAACAATATGACGTGACCAAAGCCAACTACGGCGTGGTCAGCAATCACGTCGAACTAATCAACGCTAACAGCGGCCCGCTCCAGCAGTTCTGGAATCATTTCAACGGCATTGATTACAATCCGCAGTTGGATCAAATCCTCATCAGCTCGCGCAATCAATGCGAGATCTGGGTAATTGACCACAGCACCACGACCGCGCAAGCTGCCGGCCATACCGGTGGTCGCTACGGCAAAGGTGGTGACTTGCTTTATCGCTGGGGCAATCCAGCCGTCAACAATCTCACCGACGCGACGCACAAGGAAATGCTCTGGCAACAACACTGCGCCATTTGGATTCCGACCAACTGTCCCGGTGCGGGTCATATTCTCATTCACGACAACGGAATCAACCGCGCCAATCCGGCTTACACTTCGATTGATGAAATTGCGCCGCCGGTGGACGCGAATGGTTTTTATTCGCGTGTCGGCAACACCTATTTCGGGCCGACGAGTTATTTCTGGCAATACACCAACAATCCGGCAACGAATTTTTATGGTGCGGACATCGGCGGCGTGGAACGAGAACCGAACGGCGACACGCTCATCACTTTCGGCATTCGCGGGACGCTGTTTGAAGTCACCAGTAATTCGCAAACCATTTGGAAATACATCAGTCCTGTGACCACCACGCCGCTGGCCCAGGGTAGCACCATTCCGTTCGATCCGAATAGCAACACGAATTTTCCACTACAGACGCTCAATGAAGTTTTCAAAGTCCATCGTTACGCGACGAATTATCCCGGCTTCGCCGGCAAGGATTTGACGCCACGTGGCACAATCGAAACCTACACCGGCGCGGCCACCAACACGGTTGGTCTGGGCCTGCCGGACATTTGGGTGCGCGCACATTTCGGCACCCTCTCCGCCGTAACGGGGACGAGCAGCCATTCTGGTAACGGCCTGACGGACATTCAGGAATATCAATATGGCCTCGACCCCAATGTCTGGTCCTCTGCCAATGACGGTATTCCCGATGGCTGGGCGATCAAATATAGCTTTGACCCCACGCTCGCCTCCGTCGCGAGCCTAATAAATTCCAACGGCTACACCACGCTGCAAAACTACACCGCCGATCTCAACCCAACGAATGCCGCATCCCAGCTTGCGTTCGTTGGGATGAGTGCCAGCAATAATGCTGTCCGTATTGGCTGGATAGGCGGCGTCAATGCGACGCAATACCTGTTGTCAGCGCCCACGCTGACTGCCACGCAATGGGACGTGGTTTTCACGAACACGCCGCCGACCAGCATCACAAACTATCAGGTTCAGCCGGTTGGAATCACCAATCTTTTTTACCGGATTGAAGCTACGAGATAATGCGGCATGTGCCTGGCATAATGAAAAAATTCATTCTTAATATTTTTGCTGTTGCTGGCCTTGCGTTGGCAGCCCAAGGACATCCGCTCCTTCAGGATGCGATGTGGGTGCAGTTCGAGCCGACGGATGTCCGAGTGGCCATCAATGTTTCGCTCCGCGAAATCTCCGTGGCCCAGAATCTCTCGACCAATTCCAGTTCCGGAGGATTCGCGGCGCTGTCCGATGGAGTGCTGGCGCGGCAGGGTGACTACGTGCAGGCTCATCTAAAGGTTTCCGCCGGCAACAATCTTTTGTCCGGCACGATGATTAAGTTTACATGTCCACCATCCATCGGCGAACCGGAACAAACGTTTTTTCAATACGAACTGGTTTATCCATTCACCGGTCCGCCGCCAGCGGAGGTGACCCTTGAAAACGAAATGCTGAAAGGACTTCCTTATGCGATTGGCACACCGTGGAATGTCAGCTATGTCATCCGCGCAAAAAGGGCCGGCGATGATTCGGCGACGACGTGGTTGCTCGGCTACGAACAACCAGCGACGATTCCGACCGGCTGGGACAACGCCTCAGTGCCAACCACAGTCGCTGCCTCGACGGTGGCCGCCGCGAAATCGCAAAACTGGCGGACGTTCTGTGAATACCTCCGGCACGGCATCATGCACATCCTCACGGGTTGGGATCATTTACTGTTTGTCTCCGCGCTCGTGCTGGCGACGCGGAGTTTTCTGGAAATGATCAAAGTCATCGCCGCCTTTACGCTGGCGCATAGCCTTACACTGGCATTATCCGTCTTCGGCATTTTTCGGCTACCTGCTTACGTTGTCGAACCGGTGATTGCCTTGAGTATCGTCTTCGTGGCGCTGGAAAATCTGTTTTGGCCGCAACGCGCCCATTCGCGCATCCGGCTGGCGGTGGCGTTCGGGTTTGGGCTGGTGCATGGACTCGGCTTTGCCGGTGGTCTGCTCGACGCGATGGCCGATTTGCCTGCAATCGGCACTTGGATTGCGCTGGGCGCTTTCAGTCTCGGGGTCGAAATCGGCCATCAGGTAGTCGTGCTGCCGTTGTTCGGTCTGCTGGCCTTGAGCCATCATAAAATGTCTGACACTGCTCGCACGGCGTTTTTGCGTTACAGCACGTCAGCCATTTCGGTTTGCGGTGTCTATTACCTCTTTGTGGCGGTGCATGAACAATTTTTTATCCCATGAAAACAAATCAACTCGCAATTCACTGCTTGCTCGCAAGTGCCATGGCCTTTGGTTTGGCCACGGTCACCAGTGCGCAGACATCTGCACCGGGAACACCCAATTGGTTTGCCTCCGGCAATGCCAATGCCGGATTGCCGGGGCGCACTAACAATCCGCCACCGCAGGCTGCCGCATTTTTGAAATTTTCGCCGCGCGTCAAGGTGACCTGGGACGACCAATACCTTTACGTCCAGAATAACGGCATACCTGACCACGGCATGATGGTGGGCATCACCGCGTGGCAGCAACAAGTGCCGCTGCCGCAACCCTACTTTGGCGAAAACGCATGGGCGATTCCGCTACATCCTGTGCCGGCGAAAAATCCTCGGCCGATCAAAAATGATTTTCTTCGCGGGGCGGTTGCCGTAAGCGTGGACGGCATTCCGATCTTCAACCCGCAAAACAATCGCGGCGAGATTTCGCAGCAAATCGGTGAACTCGACAATTGGGGCGGTCACTGTGGCCGCGCGGATGATTATCATTATCATGCAGCGCCAATCTATTTGCAGAGCGTCGTCGGTAAGGATCAGCCCATCGCCTACGCACTGGACGGCTACCCAATTTATGGCCCGACTGAGCCGGACGGTTCTGCGCCGACGGGGCTCGATGAATTTCACGGCCACACCACGCCCGGCCTTGGCTATCACTATCATGCCTCGACCAATTATCCCTACGTCAACGGCGGTTTTCATGGCGAAGTGGTCGAACTAAACGGCCAGGTGGATCCGCAACCACACGCGCAGCCGATTCGCCCGGCACAATCACCGCTACCCGGTGCAAGAATCGTCGGCTTCACCAATTCACCGGACGACAAACATTTTTCCCTGCGATACACCGTGGACGGTCAGCCAGCGGCGGTGAATTATGACAATGCCGGCAACGGAGCGTGGAATTTTCAATTCGTGAAAGCGGATGGCACGGAGCGCACGGCAACCTACCGCGCAGGCGGACGAAACGGCGGGCCACCGCCGCGCAACAATCCGCCGCCAGACAATCAGCGTGGACCACGCCCCGACAATTCGCGCGGCGGTGTGGTCGCTCCGGTCACGATTAACCCGAAACACACTGGATATTTTATTGTGAACAGTAGTGTGGTCACCAACGACGGGGCGCTGCCGGTGGAATTCACCGGCGACGGTGCCAGTGCCTCGCCGCCGCTCGAATGGAGTGGCGCACCCGCCGGCACAAAATGTTTCGCCGTTATCATGGATCACTTTCCCGGACCGGGCGACGTGAAATGGTATTGGACGCTCTACAACATTCCCGCGAATGTCCAAAGCCTGCCGAAGAACGCGACCGGCATCGGCGTCGCGGGCAACAACAGTGTGAATCGCAACCTCGGCTACGCGCCGCCGCATTCAAAAGGACCGGGAGCGAAAACGTATTTCATCACCGTTTTTGCGTTGTCCGCGCCGTTGCAGATCGCCTTGCCGCCTTCCCAGGTGAGCCGCAATGTTTTGCTAACCTCCATGAAAGACCTCGTGCTCGACAGTGCCGAATTGAAGTTCACTTATGACCGAACCCGTTTCATTCAACAAAACGGCGATAGTCAGCCTCCGAGAAGAGACGATCGTGACCAGCCAAATCCCTGAATTATTTTTGAACTTATGAAATTGTTTACCACGCGCAGAAAATTTATCGCGCTGCTCTCGGCGACCTTCGGTTGGCTGATGACGCCCGCCATCGCGCAGCAGAATCCTGATCCCAATCGCCCTCGCCGTCACGGGCCGGGCGGCGGACGTGGTCGGCGCGGCGCGGACGATTATGTGCTGCCGCCAGAGCTGTCGGCTTTCAGTTGGTTGTCGTTGGTGCTGGGCCGTGTCAGCGACCAATCAGTGACCGTGAACTCACTGGCCAAGGAAACCATCGAAGGATTTTTTGAATACGGCACTTCGGCAGGCAATTATTCCATCAAAACTGGCGTGCTCAGTTTTCCGGCAGACAAGCCGGTTGAAACTGTTTTTGCAAACCTGCAACCAAACACACAATACTTTTACCACCTTCAATTTCGCAAGCCGGGCGAAACGAACTTCACCGCGCGACCGGAGTGCCGCTTTCATACACAGCGCACCACGGGCAGCACGTTCACGTTTGCTATTCAGGGCGATTCGCATCCCGAACGTCCGCAGATGAGCGAGCCAAATTTATATGCTCGCACCTTGCTCAATGCCGCTGCCGACAAACCGGATTTTTACATTTGCATGGGCGATGATTTTAGTGTCGCGCCGATCCAGGAAGTCAGTTGTGATTCCGTCGCTGCACGCTACACCTTGCAGCGTCCATTCCTCGGCCTCGTCTCCCAATCCGCGCCCGTTTTCCTCTTGAATGGAAACCACGAGCAGGCGTCGCTGTTCAATTTTAATCAAACCGATGAGCGGCACGCCGTCGCCGTTCACGCGCAAAACGCGCGCAACCAGTTTTATCCCACGCCCGCGCCGGACAAATTTTATTCCGGCGACACCGAGACATTGCCTTCGGTCGGGCTGCGTAAAGACTACTGCGCGTGGACTTGGGGCGATGCGTTGTTTGTGATTCTCGACAACTACTGGCATTCCCCGGCACAGGTGGACAGCGGTTTTCGCGAGCAGGATTTGGGCGGCGGCAAAGGCGGACGCGGGCAGCGCGACTGGTGGGCGGTGACGCTCGGCGACGCGCAGTATCAGTGGTTCAAGCGCACGCTCGAAACGAGCAAGGCGAAATACAAATTTGTCTTCGCGCATCATGTCATGGGTTCAGGTCGCGGCGGCATCGACCAATCCGAATTTTACGAATGGGGCGGCTACGGCCACAACGGAGCATACGAATTCAAAACGCGTCGGCCGAATTGGGAATTGCCCGTGCATCAACTCATGGTCAAACACGGCGTCACGATTTTCTTTCAAGGCCACGATCATCTTTATTGCCAACAACAGCGCGACGGCATTATTTATCAGGAAGTGCCGATGCCGGCGGATCAGGGTTACGTTGTCTATAACGACGAGCGTTATCAATCTGGCGTGAAGCTGCCGAACTCCGGCCACCTGCGGGTGACCGTCTCGCCGGAAAACGTGATGGTGGAATACGTCCGCTGCTTTTTGCCGAAGGATGAGACCGTGCAGATCAAGACCGGCGACATCGCGCACAGTTACACGGTCAAAGCCAAATCCCTCCATGCGTAGAATTCCTATCTTTTTCCTGTCGGTGGCTTTTGCGTTTGGCTGGCTGACAGCTTACGGTCAAAGTGAACGGCCAAAAGGCGATCACGGCCATCGGGCACCTTCGGGCACGAATTATTTCAACGTCACCGTTCCGGCGCATGATTTCGATTTGATTCTCGCGCGTCCGGAGAACCATTCCATCACCATCAGCGCGCTGGCGTATCGCGACCTGGAGGCTTGTATTGTTTACGGGACACAACTCGGCACCTGCACGAACCAGACTCCTTTGCAAATACTCAAAGCCGGCACGCCGGTTGAATTCGTTCTCGCATCACTCCAGACAGGCACAAAGTATTTTTATCGGTTTTGCTGGCGGTCTGCCGGGGCGACTCAATTCACGAATTCTGCGGAATCGTCGTTCCACACCGCCCGCGCACTGGGTAGCACGTTCACTTTCACCATGACCGCCGATGTGCACCTCGATGAACACACCAGCGCGGAAGTTTATCAACAAACGCTCGCAAACATTCACGCCGACGCGCCGGATTTTCACATTGATCTCGGCAATTTGTTCATGACCGATAAACACGCCACGCGTGAGGAAGCAGCGCGGCAGTATCTCGCGCAACGCTTTTACCTCAATCAGATTGGTTCGCCATTGTATCTTACCCTCGGCGTCCACGACGGTGAAGCAAGCCGCAATGATGATGGTTCGCCGGACAGCCTCGCCGCGTGGTCGAACGCCATTCGCAAAAAATATTTTCCCAATCCCAGGCCGGACAATTTTTACTCCGGTGATTCGACACCGAGAGTGCCAAGTGGACTTTTGGAAAATTATTACGCGTGGACGTGGGGCGATGCGCTGTTTGTGGTGCTTGACCCATATCGGTATTCACTTCGTCAGCGCGGGGGTGGTGGCGATGGCTGGGCATGGTCGCTCGGTCGCGTGCAATATGACTGGCTCGCCAAAACACTGGCGGGCAGTCACGCAAAATTCAAATTCGTCTTTCTGCACAATCTTCTCTGCGGCGATCAGGCTTCGCGTGGCGGTGTGGAGATTGCTGGATTCAACGAATGGGGCGGCAAAAATCTGGATGGCACCGACGGCTTTGCCCAGCATCGTCCCGGCTGGCCGGAGCCGATTCATCAACTGCTCCTGCGCAATCACGTCACGGCTGTATTCAAGGCACATGACAATTTCTACGCCCGGCAGGAACTGAACGGGATTCTTTACCTGATGGTTCCGCAGCCGAGTTTTGCCGGCAACGACCGCATCCGTGATTTGGAAAACTACGGCTACAAGCAGGGTGTGTTTCTCGGCAATGCCGGCCATGTGCGGGTCAACGTGTCGCTTAAAAAAGTGATCGTGGACTATGTGAAATCCTCACCCGACATCATGGTCGCTGACCATTACGTCATTCCCAAAGACTAAGTGAGTGTCTGAGCAGCATCTAATACTGCCTGTAGTTTAGCCTTCCGTTGTCGCCATCGTCATCTTCGACGAATTTATGACGCGATTACCAGCGGCATTGAAACTGGCGAAAGCACTGGACGGGCGTTATTGAAAAGCGGAGCGAACGGAACGGCTGTGAAGTCGCGGAGTTTTCAAAACGCCTGTTGAGTGCTCGACCATCTAGGTTCGCATTGCTGGCGATTTGTCTGGCCGGTTTCCGAGTGCCCGCAGGAAAGCCGGCCAGTCAAAGCGCCAGGCAGCATCATTTCGATGCGAAACCTGTAATAAAATTTCAGGCTCTGCCAGATGGAAAGCGATAATGCTCAATAAAACCAATAGGAATACGCGATTTTACAGCTAAAAAGTGATGTTTCATTTTGTGTAAAGATTGCACAAAAGCGGGCTTTTTCCCCGGCAAACTGGTTGCCGAATGAAAAAATTCAGCAGCCAAGTGCATAAAGTGTATCACATACACCTCAACGGGGGAAAGTTCAGGCAAACTGCCAGACATGAAACCGGAATCGGTCTTAGTTCTGTGGTTGAACCACGCTTCGTGTGCCAGGCACGCCTTGCGCCAAATGGGTTCAGGCAGAATGACCAACCGGAAAATGAATGATAGAAAGAAAATAACGATTGTGCCAACCGGGCATAACGCCATTTGAAAAACCGCTAACATCGCGTTTTATGTTCACAGCCGTCGCGCAAAAGAACCTGACGGATGCCAAGAGCTACTTCGACGAGCATCTGGCGCAGAATGATTATTACGCCGCCGGTGAAATCCGGCCCGGCCAGTGGATTGGTGCGGGCGCGGAACGGCTGGGGTTAAACAATGCCGTCACCCGTGATCAATTTCACGCCCTGTGTGAAAACCAAAATCCGCATGACGATAAACGCCTGACGTTGCGGCAGGAAAAAACCAATCAGCGGCGCGTATTTTATGATTTCACTTGTTCCGCGCCAAAGTCGGTTTCGGTGCTGGCGGTGACGATGGATGACGACCGGTTGGTGTCGGCACATGAGGAAGCGACGCGCATTGCCTTTCGTGAACTTGAAACCTTTGCCGCAACCAGAGTCCGCAAGCAGGGCAACCAACGTGACCGCACCACCGGCAATCTGGTCGCCGCCACGTTCACGCACACGAGCAGCCGGGCGCTCGACCCACTGTTACACACGCATCTCACGGTGTTCAACGCCACCTTTGATGAAACGGAAAAGCGCTGGAAAGCCCTTCAAGCCGGTGGCATGTATGACGCCATCCGTTACGGCACGGCGGTTTATCGCAATGAATTGGCGAAGCGCGTCCAGCAGATCGGCTATCGCATTCGTCCGGCGAAACACGGCTTTGAAATCGAGGGCGTGAGCGAGGCGGTGTTGAAACGATTTTCCAAACGCTCCCAGCAACGTGACGCGGTGGTCCGGGAACTGGAACAAAAGCTGGGGCGCAAATTGTCGAACAATGCCATTGCCCTGGCGGTGCATCAGAGCCGGGCGAAAAAGATCAAGGGCATCTCGACCGCCGAGGTTCGGGAGCAGCAGTTGGCGCAATTGCAGCCGGATGAATTGCAGGCGCTGCAAAAACTCACCACGTCGGTTCAACCCGTTCGGCAGGTCCGCCGGTTTGAACCGGAAAGCCAGGCCCTGAATTACGCTGTCGCCCATGTTTTCGAGCGCAAGTCGGTCGTGCCGGAACATGAACTTATGGGCGTGGCGCTGGCACAACATCCGGGTGAACTGGATTTGCCGGCGTTGAAAGAAGCGGCGAAGTATTCGGCTCAACTGGTCAAAACCGAGCGTGGATTATCCACGCCACAGATTTTGGCAACGGAATTGGATTTGATTCAGACGGTCAATGCGGCCTGCGATGCCGTTGCACCGATTCATCCAACATACAAACCCGCCGACTGGCTGGGCGAAGATCAGCAGAGGGCGATCTATCACGTCCTGCGCACCAGCGACCGTATCACCGGCCTGCGAGGTCTGGCAGGCACAGGCAAGACCACGGCGTTGCGCGAGTTGGTCGCCGCCTGCGCCGAAGTTAAAATCGAGCCGCTGTTTTGCGCGCCGACGGCTGCGGCGACGGATGTGCTCCGCAAGGAAGGATTCGAGGCGAAGACGCTGCAAAGTTTGCTGCTGACGAAACCGAAACTGGACGAACGGCGGTTGGTGGTGCTGGACGAAGCCGGGGCGGTGGGCATTGACGACATGAAGCGGCTGTTTGACCTGACTCGTGACGCCCGCATTGTGCTTTCAGGCGATACGGGCCAGCACGCATCGGTGGTGCGCGGTGATGCGCTGCGGATTCTGGAGCAACATTCCAATTTTCAATCCGGTCAACTGACCCGCATCCGTCGCCAGCGCAAAGCCGAATATCGCAAGGCGGTCGAACTGGCCGCGCAGAAGCGGACGCTGGAGGCATTCGCGCAGTTGGAACGCATTGGTGCGGTGACAGAGGTCCTTGCGGACGGCCACCATGATCTCCATGACGCCGCAGCAAAATCGTATTTGAAGGCATTGACAGAAAGCAAATCCGCGTTGCTGGTCGCACCGACTTGGAATGAAATCAAGGCGGTCACGGAGAAAGTCCGGGCCGCAATGAAAACGTCTGGCCGACTGGCCGGTGAAGAAAAGGAATTTCAGGTATTCGATTCGTTGTCGTGGACGGAAGCGCAAAAACAGAATGCACGACAATACCAGCCCGGCATGGCGATCCGGTTTCACCGTCGAAAGGATGATTTCGCCAAAGACGAAACGGTCGCGGTGGTCGCGGTCGAAAACGACTCGATCAAAGTTGAGCGCGAGGACGGTTCTGAAAATCTTTTCCCATTGGGTGCAGGCTCTGCCTGCTTTGATGTGGGGGAGAAACGGAAATTGAAAATTGCAGCCGGCGACAAACTTTTGCTGCAAGCGAACACGGTCGGCAAGCGGTTTATCAATGGCGAACTCGTCGAGGTGCGTGCGATTCAGGGTGATTCCGTGGTGCTGGCCGATGGCCGGGTGATTCCTCAAAATTACCGCACGTTCACGCACGGCTACGCCGTCACGTCGCACGCCGCCCAGGGCAAGACCGTGGATGAAGTTTTGCTGGTTGCCTCATCGCGTTCGCTGCCCGCCATCAATCAGGAACAATTTTACGTCAGCATCTCGCGCGGGCGCGAACGTTGCCAGGTCTTTACCGATGATTCGGAATTATTGCGTTTGCATGTCACCCATTCTAGTGCGCGGCTGGCGGCGGTTGAGGCCATGCCGCAACGGGACTTTCTCCAAACCATTTTGCAGCGCGGCAATCGTTTCATGAAACGATTCTGCCAGCGCATCGCCCGATCACTTTCAATCGAAACCACCGAAAGGAGCAGCCATGAAATCAAGCCAACCGAACACCAGCGAACAACCGCCCGCCATATCAGCGTCTAGCCCGCGTAAAAATCCCTGCATCGGCAGTGATCCCAACATCGCCGCGCTCGAAGTAATTGCCGATGACGGCATCAGCTATCTGCTGCCCTACGCGCAGTTCTTGTATGCCGAAAGAATAGCCAACCCGGCCTTGGAAAAGGAACCGGAGGCACCGCCGGAGAAAATGTCCATTCATTTTGCGTGTGCCAACGTGGTCGTTCTGGGAAGCGGTCTCAACTGGCTGGAACGCCGGCTTCAGCAATACGAATTGAGTTTTGTAATGCCGGCGGACAGCCGTTTGGGCGAGGTGTATGACACCCTCATTACCACCGTCACCCTTACTTTAACCTAGGAAAATGTATGAATCCCGAACGCAAAGAAATTCTCAATCTGATTTCGCTGCCCGGACGATTGAACGCCGCCGAAGCCGCTTGGCGTCTCGGCTTTGAACCAGACCACATTCCCATTCTAGTCAGTGCCGGCCAACTCAAGCCGCTGGGTGATCCACCGCCAGGAGCCATGAAGTTCTTTCTGACGGCCGAGATTGAGCAAAAGAAAGGTGACGCCAGATGGATGAACAAGGCAACGGAACTCATCCGGCTAAAGGTCAAGGACAAGAACGAGCGCGCCGCTAAAAGCCGGACGCTCAAAGGTTCAGTATCCATAACCAACGGAAACAATTTCCGTGACCGTCATTCCCAATAATCATTATCGTGATCGCAATGCGCCGAATGGTGCGGCGGCGGAAACGGATCAAATGCCGGTGGCGGTGGCGGCGGCCCCGGCAGATGGATGAACAGGCCGGGTCGGACATGAAGCGCGGATTTTCCACATTTACGCCGCAAGGCACCACTCAATACCCACGCCAGCAAAGCCAGCAAGAGATAGATGGCTCCAATAAAAAAGAAGAGGGCGTGTTCGTGGATGAAGCCATCAAGGTGTTTCAATCCC
>Ga0316231_1003954_pt1 | contig 12647 bp, 9 predicted proteins | sample TBH18027metaG_FD_206002 | JGI IMG/M metagenome (GOLD analysis project Ga0316231, IMG submission 206002) | Freshwater microbial communities from Trout Bog Lake, Wisconsin, USA - TBH18027 | ecosystem: Environmental > Aquatic > Freshwater > Lake > Hypolimnion/Profundal zone | place: USA: Wisconsin...
CTGCCGGGTGCTGGAGCGCGCTAAGGACGCGGAAACTGGGCGTTTAGAAAAGGCGCAAACCGGCTCACCCCCCGCCCATCACCATCAAGGTCCTTAGGCCCAGCAGCGGTTCAAAGCCTCTGGCCCGCAGGTTGCCTTGGTCGCGGGCTGGCCTACCGTTGCGCCTGCCGGAAGTCCCGCGCCTTGGGTTTCGCGCAATCGCCGAACTCGGCGCAGTCGGCGCAGGTCCAAAGCTGGACGCAGTGGGGATCATTCTCCAGGCGGCGGCGCTTGGCTTCGCTGGCGACGGCCAAGCAGCCCAGACCGGTGAGCAGGGCGTAACGAGCGCCCGACTTCAGGAACTGCCGGCGGTCGAGAGAGGCGGAAGGGCTCATGAGACGTTCTTGGGCCGGAAGCGGCGCACAACTTTACGGTAAGGGTCGAGGGTGAGAACATCGCCATTGGCGGCGAGGGTGATATCGAAACCGGCGCCCACGCTGCAATCGGCGCAGGCGCGCTTGGCGAGTTCCTTGTCGGCGACGAGCATGTTGGGACCGGCCACGGCGCCCTTGAAACGGCCGTCGGCCGCATAGACGTTGATCCGGGCGAGGCCCTTCTCGCTGGTGATAAAGTCACCGGCAGGAGTGAGGGTGAAGTAAGCCGGATTGCAGCAGCCGCAGAAGCGGTCGATCTTCATGCCGGGTTCGCCCCAGGAGGAAACGAAGCGGCCGTCGAGCGTGTAGGTCTCCACGCGGAGCAACCCGGTGTTGGCGACGCGGAGCTTGCCGTCCGAAGCCACAGCCAGGGCGAAATAGGGGCTGGGGATGTTGAACCCGGGGTTGCCGCGGTCGGTGTCCTTCTTCCCAAAGCGTTCGAGCGTTTCGCCGGATTTCCGGTCGCAGACGAGGACTTCGCGATTGCCGGCGTCGGCCAGGAATAACCGATCCTGGCAGGCCGCCGCGCTGGTCAGATACGTGCGGCGGCCGAGGTTGGGAGACTGGAACTGCTCCTTCCCGTCGGCATCGAGGATGGCGTAACGGTTTGAGTAGCCCACGAGCAGGGCCTCTTTGCCCAGCGGCAGAAGGCAATAGGGGGTGGCTTCCGTGGGCCACCGCTTGAGCCGGGTTCCGTCAGCGGCGAAGACGACCAGGGAATTATCCCCGCCAACCACGATGCCCTGGCCGTCCCAGTTGGCGATGCGTTTGGCCTCCGCGAGCCCCGTGGAGAACTCGCGGGCGTCATCGTAGAGCAGGAGCTGGGGCGCGGTTTCCTCAAATTCGCTGATGTCATAGACGAAACGATCGTCCGGCTTCGCCGGGTTGCGCTTCACGCGGGCCTGCGGGTCGACCAACCGCGAGACCGCCCATCCGGCAGCCGCGCCGGCCGCTACCAGGGCTCCGCCAAGGAATCCGCGACGTCGCCATTGTCCTGCCTTCTTAGCGCTCATGATGGTTGCATTATACCGAGTCTTGATTGGATTTTCACGATACTCACTCCTCCGCATTGGCCAGCGCGCCCGTGGGGCAGGCTTCCACGACTTTGCCGGCGGTTTTTTCCAGGCCTTGCTCCAGCGACTTGTCCAGGGAGATGGCGGCTTTTACTTCGAAGCCGCGGCCGACGAAAGTGAAGCCAAACTTCTCTCCGTCCTTCTTGGTGACCCGCACGCAGAGACCACACTTCACGCACTTGCCCGGCTCGTAGAGCACGCCGGTGTCGCGGTTCACCTGCGCGTAAGTCGCGCGTTCTTCGCCCTTGAACGCCGACTGCGCCGCGTCGTATTGGTCGCTGTAGAGCCGCAGCTTGCAGTTGTGGTTGGCCCGGCAGTCGCAGTGCATGCAGCGGCCGGTCTCCAGCCCCGCGGCCTCGTTCGAGTAAGGCGCGTGGCCGGCGTCGGCGGAGCGCACGCGCGGGATCGGCGAGGCGTGGCTGGCGAAAACTTTCAATTCCTCGGGCTGCAGGCGGCCCATGATGTGGTTGTACATCTCGACCAGTCCCGCCAACTCCTGGCCGTTCAGCGCCTGGCTGATGCAGGCGGCCATCGCCTTGGCCTGCTGGACGGTCCGCAAGATGGGCATATCCCGCTTCACCGCGCTCCCGGCCGAGAACACCCCCTCAATCTTAGTTTTGGACGTGTTCGCATCCGCGATAACGCCCTTGGCCGTTCCCGGCACGCCCAGTGACTCCAACTCCTCGATCGGGACCGCGCCGCAGGCGACCACCACCGCGGAAAACTGGCCGCGAATGTCCGCCAGGGAAATATCAGTACCGATCTTCACGCCGGCGCGGATTTCGATGCCGAGCCGATGCAACAAGCGGACCTCCTCCTCCACCACCCAGTCCGGCAGCACCTCGGGGCTATGTTCGGAGCGCAGGCGGGGCAACACGCGCGATTGCCGCTCGAAGACGACCGACGCATGCCCCAGCAGCGCGAGGTAATAGGCGGTGGACAAACCCGTCATCCCGGCGCCGATGATGGCCACGCGTTTGCCGGACGGCGGCGCGCAGGGCGGCGCATACGGTTCCGCGTTCTTAATGTCCCATTCGGCGGCATGGCGCATGAGCGCGCGGATGGAAACGCTTTCATCCACGAGCCCGCGCCGGCACCCTTTCTCGCAGGGCGCGTGGCAGAACCGTTCGAGGACGCCTGGCAGCGCCATATCGCGCCGCAGGTGGGCCACGGCGGCGTCCATCTGGCCGGCCTTGATGTCGCGGATGATCTGCGGCACCTCGTTATGCGCGCCGCACAGCCGCTGGCAGGGCGCCTCGCAATCGCCCAAGTGGTCGCTCAGCAGCAGTTCGAGGGTGGATTTGCGGAAGGCGCGAATTTCGTCGCTCTGGGTCTCGATCACCATGCCGTCGGCGGCGCGGGCGGAGCAGGCCGGCAGCGTCTTTCCGCTCTTCTTGTCCTTCACCACGCACATCATGCAGGAAGTGAAGTAATCGTAGCCCTCGCGGTAGCAGAGCGCGGGGATTTCGATGCCCAGGCGGCGAGCCGCTTCCATAAGCGAGAGGTCGCCCTCGCATTCCAGTTCTCGGTGGTCGATGGTCAGCTTCACATCGGGATTACTTCAATGGCGTTGACCGGGCACACCTGCTTGCAGATGTCGCACCGCGTGCAGGTGGATTCCTGGATCACGTGATGGTGATAGGGGTTCATGGGGATGGAATCGGTCGGGCACATCTGCGAACAGCGCGTGCAGCCGAAGCAAGTGTCGGTGATAAAATACTGCACCAGCGCCTTGCACTTGCGCGCGGGGCATTTGCCCTGGATGTGCGCCTCGTATTCGTCGCGGTAATAGCGCAGGCTGGAAAGCACCGGGTTGGGGGCCGTCTTGCCCAGGCCGCAGAGGCTGCCGTCAATCGTGATGCTCGAAAGGGCCTCCAGCGTTTCGAGGTCGCCTTTGCGTCCCTTGCCGCTGCACAGGCGGTCGAGCACCTCTTTCATACGCTTGGTGCCGATCCGGCAATGGGTGCATTTGCCGCAGGATTCGTCCTGGGTGAAGGAGAGAAAGTAGCGGGCGATATCAACGATGCAATCCGAGTCGTCCAGCACAACCATGCCGCCGGAACCCATGATGGCGCCGACCGATTTCAGGGCCTCGTAGTCCACGGGGGTATGCGCCAGGCGCGCCGGCACGCAGCCGCCCGAGGGGCCGCCCATCAGCACCGCCTTGAGCTTGTGTCCCTCCGGCACGCCGCCGCCGATGTCGTTCACGATCTCGTGGATCGTCATGCCCATCGGCACTTCGATCAACCCGCCGCGGCGCACCTTCCCAGCCAGCGCGAAGGTCTTGGTCCCCTTGCTCTTCTCGGTGCCATAGGCGGCGAACGCCTTGGCGCCATTCCGAATAATCCACGGCACGGAAGCAAACGACTCCACGTTGTTGATGCAGGTCGGCTTGCCCCAAAGGCCGGACTGCGCGGGATAAGGCGGGCGAAAACTCGGCATGCCGCGGCCGCCTTCGATCGCCGACATCAGGGCCGTTTCTTCGCCGCAGACGAACGCTCCCGCGCCCTCGACGACTTTCAGTTTCAGATTGAAACCGGTGCCCATGAGGCTGTCGCCCAGCAAGCCGCGCTGCTCGCAAACCTGGATCGCGTCGCGTATCCGCTGCGTCGCCAGGGGATATTCCGCCCGGATATAGAGAAAACCCTCATGCGCTCCGACGGCGTACGCGCCGATCACCATGCCCTCCAACACCCGGTACGGGAAGGACTCGAGGATCATGCGATCCATGAACGCGCCGGGATCGCCTTCATCTCCATTGCAGATGACGTACTTGACCTCGCTGGGCGTCGCGCGGGCCAGCTCCCATTTAAGGCCGGTGGGGAAACCCGCGCCGCCGCGGCCGCGCAGGCCGCTCGCCTTCATTTCCGCAATCACCTCCTCGGGCTTGCGCTGCTTCAGGGCCAACTCCATCGCCTTGAAACCCTCATGCTGAAGGTAGTCGTCGATGCTGCGCGGGTCGAGCGCGCCGGCATGCTCCGTGACGAGCCGAACCTGGGAGCCCACGTACGCCTTCTCGACGCCCTGGCGCACATCCTGCGAGTAGCGCGTGGGCGGCGCCCAGGATTCGTCCGTGAAGAACGTTTCCAAGGTGTGATACATTCGGGCGCCGGCGCGTTTCCACCAGGAGACGGGCCGGAAATGGCGCAGCAACAGGTCGCGCGCATCCACCGGATTCACCTTGCCGTACCGATAGCGATGGTCGTTATAGAGCTGAAACTCCACGAGCGGCGTATCGAACGAGATGCCTGTGCAACCCACGTCCTTGACCTTCACCGGCAGCTCCAGTTTCTCGGCCTGGCGCAGCAGTTCTTCGTAAACCAGCCGCGAGCCGCCCGCGACGCAACTGGAGCAGAGGCAAATGCGCGCTTCACCGATGGAATCCCGGGCCGCCAATGCGCGCCCATTCCCTCCGGCAACGGCGCGAGCTTTCTCCGAAGCGCGAAAATCCTCGATCAGATCCGGAACCTTCCACGTCTCGATCTGGCCGTAGATCACGTCGTCGATTTGCGCGACGGGGGCCAGCATGCAGCAACCGAGACAGGCGACCTCCTCCACCGTGAATTCGCCGTCGGGATCCGTGTGCTCGCCGTTCGGTATCTTCAGTTGCTGCCGGAACGTGTCATACAGGATGTTCGCTCCGTTGACATGGCAGGCCGTGCCGGTGCAGGTCTTGATGACATGCTTGCCGACGGGGTGATGCCGAAACTGCGAGTAAAAGGTCGAAACGCCCGTGATGGCATCCGGCGCGATCTCCGTGATCTGCGAAAGCCGTTCAAGCGCCGCCGCGGGCAGGTAGTTATAGCGCTTTTGGATTGCCTGCAGCAGCGGGATGAGATCCTCCGGCCGGCGTCCGATGCTCGCCACGATGGCGTCCACCTCCGCGAGGTCGAACGTCACTTCGCCCCCGGGCTTGCCGTTGCTCCGACAGGCCCCGCGACACTCGCTGGTAACGCATTCACTCATGATCCAAATCGGTAAAGGTGGTTGACCCCACGGATAAACAGGCCGTTACCCACAACCGCCGGGGTGGCAAAGACCGTCTCGCCCACCACCCCCAAACCCACGGCCTGATAGCCGCTCCCCTGGGCTTTAAAGATCTGCACGTTGCCCGCGTGATCCACCAAATAAACATTTTCGCCGACCAACACGGGCGAGGCAAAGATGCCGTCGTCCGTGTCCTTATGCCAGAGTTCCTTTCCGGTCTTCGCGTCAAGGCAGGAGATGCCTCCGTCGGTGAGTCCGAAAATCATCAAGCCGTTGCTGACCAGCGGGGTGCAGATGCCCGGCGCGCCCTCTTCCTTCTTCCACAGGACCTTTTGGGTCGCGACGTCGATGGCGGTGAGGCCGGAGGCTTCGGAGGTGGCATAGAGGATGCCGTCGGCATAGAAGGGGCTGACCGCCGCCTCGGCGTCCTTGAGGCACTCCACCCGCCACAGTTCCTTGCCGCTTCGCGGATCATAGGCAACGACACAAGGGTTTGCGGCCGTGACCAACAGCGGCCCCTGCGGCCCTGAGAAGATCTGAGGGGTGGCCCACGAAGGGCCGAACGCGCGAGGCGTCTTCCAACGATCCTTCCCCGTGGCCGCGTCAATCCCCGCCACAAAGCTGTCATTCTTGCGATCCATCTGGACAATCAACAGGTCCTCAAACGCCGCAAGCGACGACGCGTAGCCATAGGAATTCTCCGGCAACCCGAGGCTGCGCTGCCAGGACGGCTTGCCGTCAAAGGTGAACGCGGCCACTTCGCCATCCACGAAAATCGCAAAGGCGCGTGCGCCGTCCGTGGCCATGGTCGAGGCGGCGTAACCGGTGTAGTCGGCCACTTTGAGCCCCTTTTTCGCAGCGGCGGAAATCGGAGCGACGCTCTGTTTCCAGCGCAACGCGCCGGTAGCCGCATTGAAACAATAGACCTCGCGCGAGTTGGTGTCCGCGCCCGAGAGAAACACGTGATCCTTCCAGACTACCGGCGAGTTCATCCCCGGCAGGGCCACATCGCTCTTCCAGACGGCGCCTTTTTCGGCTTCCCAGCTCGTCGGGACTTTGCCGGCGCGGGCCAGACCGCCGCCGGCGCCGCGGAATCCAGGCCACTGGACCAGGCGTTCCTCCAGGGACGGCCAAGCGGCGGCGGGGGCCGGGGGAGCCGCGGGTTTCGTTGCGGCTTGCGCTGCGGACGTCGCCTTCGGGGATGCCTGAACGGCGGCTGGCGCCTGCGCCGGAGGCGCATCCAGCGGGCTCTTCCACGGCAAGGCGAGCACCAGGGCGAACCCGAGCAGCGCCAGCCCAACCGCGGTGATTGATTTCCTCGCCCACAACGCCGTCGCTGCCAGGTCCTGCTTGGGATCGCCGGAATCCGGATACGGTGGAACCGCCCGGTAGGCATTCAGGGTCTTGAAACAAATGACCATCACCGCCAGTCCGCCCACCAGCAGCGCCACGCCCACATGGGTGAAGTGCTGGCTGGTGAAGAACGCTCGGCGAGTGAGCAGGTCGAGTTCGCGAATCTCCTCGCGAAGGGCGGCATCGCGGGGATTGGCCTTTAATTCGTCCACAAGCTTGGCCAGGGCCGGCGAGTGGACCGGGTCGAGGCGGCTGACGCTGACGTTGTTCGCGATCAGCAGGATGCAGACAATCAGCGAGAAGATCGCGGCCACATAGCCGGTCACGCGGAGGACCTGGTAGGGCGCCGACTTGGTATCGGGTTCGAGGACGACGATTCTCATGCGGACTTCCCCTTGGCGATGGCCTCGGGCGTGGTGCCTTGCTGCTTCGCCAGCGCCAGGGCGCCATCATAAGCCGGGTTGCCGGGCGCGAAATTGCCCTTATGAATCGCGTCGCTCGGGCAATACGGACAGCAGCGGGCGCAACTGAAACAATGCGCCTTGTCCACCTCGTAGTCCTTCCGCCCGCGCGAGACCGAAACCCCGAGCAGCTTGGCCCCGAAAATCAGCCCCAGCAGGCCGCCCAGCAGCCAGCCGCCGACGTTCATCCGCGACCGCGCGAGCTGCGCTTCGGCCATGAGCTTGGCTTCGGGCGTGCCCTGCGTCCGGAAGGTGGTGGTCTCCAGCGAAGGCTTGAGGTCGGGGTGCGCTTTTTCCACGAGGAGATTCTCCGCCACCATCACCGAGTGGTTATAACGCGACATGGGAATCGAGAGCCGGTGCCCCACCCACCCGCCGAGGAGGATCAAGCAGGGCAGCATGCAGAACAGGTAGCCGAGCCGCTGCGCGCCGACCGCGCGATTCTCGCGAGCCAGGCCGAGGTTGGGCTTCTCCACGTAATCAAACGGACAGGACTTTTCGCAGAGGCGGCAGTTCACGCACTCGGTAGGCGTGATGGTCAGGTGCCACCGCGCAAACCGCGACATCCAGCCGAGCAGCACTCCGTAGGGACAGAAGAAGCGACAGTACGGTCGCGCGATGAACACTCCCGCCAGCAAGAAGCCGGCGCCAAGGTAGAGATAGGGGGCGTTGCCGCTCAGGCGGAAGAAACCGATGAACGGGTCGTAGCGGCAGATCACAAAGCCCGCGTTGGTGGCGGCGAACAGGATGGCGACGCCGAGGTAGGCGTAGGGAATCATGCTCAGGCCGATGGTGAGTTTCCGCGGCAGGGTGATCGGCTTGAGGATGACAAGGTCCTGAATCGCGCCCAGCGCGCAGACCGACGAGCAGAACACGCGCCCGAAGAACAACGCGAACGCCAGGGGCGCGAGAAAGAAGATCAACACCGTAGCCGGCACGGCGTAGTTCGAATTGAAGAGCGACAGAGTGACGTTCTGGATCGAGCCTATCGGGCAGACGCAACCTTGCTTGATGAACCCGAAATAGAGCAGGCTGAACATCATCAGGGTGAAGAGGCCCTTGCGGGTCCGTTTCTTCACCGCCAGCCACGAGGCCAGGCTCAAGGCCGCCACCAGCGCCACGACATCGATCCACTGCTTGGCCTGCGAAGTAGGCTCCGGAACGGTGGTTTCCGGCAGCTTGTAACCGCTGGTGAAGGCCGGAGCGGGAAAGCGCATTTCATCCGCGGAGGCGTTTGTGACCAAGCTGAGGACACCCATCGCGAATGCCACGAGGAGGAAGAGAAAGAGAGGGCGGCGCGACTTGGCCGCGAGACGCCGCCAGAACTCGCCGGCGAGGCTGCCTGCGCTGCCGTCGCGCCGCATTTCAGCGTGAAACACGCGAGCTAGCTTTTCTGCTCGTTCCATTGCGGGAGTTCGATTTTGAGCGGCGTCTTGGAGCGCGACTTGTGTTTGAGCAGGTAGGGATCGCTGGCGGGCAGCCGCACCCAGGCATCCGACGGACATTGCCGGGCGATGGAGCAGTCGTTGCAGTTGACGCACCGGTCGTGCCGAACCTGCAGGTAAAACGACGCATTGCCAAACATCTCGCAGGCCTTCACGCATTTGGCGCAGCCGATGCAGGTGTCTTCCTTGATGTTGTATTCCCAGTACGGATCCTCGATGAACTTGCGCTCGATGGCGCCGGTCGGGCAAAGCTGGTTTTCGGCGGCGGAAGTCAGCTCCGGAGCATTCGGCTGGAAATAGCCGAAGCAAAGCCGGCAGTAGCCGCAGATCGGATACGATTGCACGCACTTCACCGCGGAGGGCGTGAGCACGCAGGAGGTCGCGCAGTGTCCGCACTGCGTGCACTTCATCGGATCGATTTGCCAGATGGTGTTGTTCTTGCGGGCCGCGAAGGCGGCCAACCCGCCCGCCACGCCCAGGCCGAAGGCCGCCACCCGGCCGAGGCCCTGGCGGATAAAATCGAAACGCGTCAGCGTGGTGATTTTCGAACTTGGCGCAGGCATTAAGATCCCTTTCCGCTGTTGAGGGTTAATTGAGGATTGGCGCGCACATCGAGACAGATCATCTCCTCGAAATCGCGCAGTACCAACCGGCCATCCACAATGGCCATGGGCGCCCAGGCCTCGCGGCCGCGCAGCACCCGCGCCTGCGCCAGGCGCTCGTAGCCTGTGATCGAGGCCTTGATCAGCGACAGCGTCCCGTCATCGTCGAGAATAAAAATATCCTCGCCCGCGCGCAGGAACGGCCCCAGTCCGAACCGCTCGGTCTTGCCGCTGGTCCAAACGACCTTGCCCTCGAGATTCATGCAGGCGAACTGCGCGCGGAACTCGCCAGCGTCCTTCGGCAGGACGGCAAAGAGGTGGTTTTGATAGGCCAGCGGCGTGTGCTGCTCGCAGGAGAAGACGGTCTTTTCCAGCTCGTAAAGCGCCTCGGCCGCGATCTTGCCGTTCGCCTCCTTCAATCCCAGCATCATGCTGCCGCCGCCGTAGCCGGCGGTGACAAAAATCCGGTGATCATCCAGGGGCAAGGGGGAGGGCGAAGTCACCGAATGGGACCAGGCGCTGGTCCGCCAAAGCGCTTGCCCGCGATCCGCACCGTCCGCCGCGACGCCCACAGTCCCTTCTTTGGCGCAATACACATACATCTTCCGCCCCAGCAAGGTCGCCGGGGCGATCGACGAATGCGACATCCCCCAGTGGTCCGGGTTGGGGGTCTGCCAGACGATCTTGCCGGTCGCGCAGTCCACTCCCATCAACAGGGCCTTGCCGCCCGGGGCCAGCACGGCGACGCCGTCATCGATCAACGGGCATTGCCCGGTGTACCACAACGGCACCTCGGTCCCATAATCAGCGACCAGGTCCATCCCCCAAAGGAACTCCCCGGTGGCCGGGCGGTTGCACATAACCAAACATCGCGGGCCCACAGTCACCACGTAATCATCCGTCACCGCGGGCACCGTGCGGGAAAATCCGTGGTTCTTCTTGATCGGCGCCTTGTAGGTCCGCCGCCAGATCTCATTGCCGTCCGCCAGGGAAAATACCCGGAGCGAGTCCCCTTCTTCCTTCTCGTCGTAATCGAGCAGAAAAACGCGGCCCTGGCGCGCCACCGGACCGGCGTACCCCTGCCCCACCTTGGTTCGCCAAAGCGCGGGCGGACCGCCCTCCGGCCAGCGCTCCAGCACCGGCGGTCCTTGGACGCTGTTGCTGAAATCCTTGCCGCGAAACCGCGGCCAGCTCCCGGTCTCAGGGCCGGGCTTGCCGTCGAATGTCGCGAGTTTGCCGGCAATGTCCACCTTTCCAATGGCAGGTTCCTTGGATTCGGTGGACGGCGACGACGCCGTCGCGGCCGGCTCCTTGGGCAGCGTCCCGGCGGCACGCTCGGCGGCATAATCCATCACTCGCTTCTCCGCCACCACCGCAGCGGGCGGCTGGAAAAGCAGAACCAGGAACCCGGCGGCCATTCCCACCACCACCAGGATCAGAACGAGCTTTAACTGCCGTTGACTCATTGCGCTTCCGTCACGGGAGGGATACTCGCGCGCTATTTGGGGGATGTCAGGCAAAAACGGATGATAACTGGCGCTCGTAGAGCAAAATATGGTTACCTCCGCGGCTTTCGCCGGCCCGCGCGTGTAAGACGACAATGGCTGGACTTCGGTATGAAAATCCCGTCCCAGTCAACCACCAGAACCGAACTTCCCAGCGACCCCATCACGATACCAAGAAGCGCCGCCGGGTGAAACAAGGCGGAAACGCGGCCCCCTCCCAGAACCCAACAACCCAAAGTGCCCAGACCAAACAGCAAGAGACCAACGAATGACGATAATGCTCGCATACGCAATCTAACGTCGTATCGGCGGGATTCCACGGTTCTTGAGGGCGAGTTTGAGAGCTTCAGAAAACAGAGACCATCGCCCTCGGTGCGATGTGCCAACGGAACCTCTCCCGTTGCTCCTTGACCCGCCAGTGTAAAAACTCCCGCTCGCGCGGTTTGCCGTTTCGCTTTGAAATCGCCGCGAAATGGATAAAACGTGGCGTTGATTCGCCGGGCATGAGCCAGCAGGACGCTGACATCACCGCCGCTTTTGGGGACTTGTTACGGCTACATCTTGAGGATTGCCGCCCGTTCAGTAGAACCGTGGCCATTACTCACCAAAACCTCTCATGTGTTTCGGGTGGGTTGCCAGGTCACGCGGCAACTTGCGGTGGCGGGACCAAGCCCTCCTCAGCATCGGTAGCGCCTTGTCGTAACACGACACGCCAGAAGGAGGCGGCTCAGATTTGCCCCCCGGCCGCACGGGGTCCCCCAAGTGCTTCTCGATGGACTCTCGCACGAGCGAAGATTTTGCGGTCCGACGCGCGCGGCTTTCCTTTTCGAGCTGGGCCAGCAGCCGTTAAGCGAAATCGTCGTCCTATCTGACCATAATACGGGCCACGTAGCAGCGCAATCCTCGCCTGCAATCCTCGCCTGCGCAGGCTGCGAAAAACGCCCTTCATTCATTTTCTAGGCTTGCACTCCGGACGAGCTTTGGCATATTTGAGCCCACGATTGATGCCCGCGTGGCGGAATTGGCAGACGCGCTAGATTCAGGTTCTCTTATACCTCCTCTGAATGATGCGTAAGCATCTGGAATCGTGAGGAATCACATGGAACCATCTTCCCGGTCAAAAAGAACCAAACGGAACCTTTTGGCACCATTTTTTGGCGCGCGGGATACAAAAAGGGATACAAAGCTGTTCTGAGCAGGTTTTGCGCAACAGCGCAATGGTCTGGTCGCAAACCGGTCCTTAGAACCTGTCGCGCTAACGTTGGTCCCGGTAAGAAATCTCCACCTAGCGCTCACCGATGCTCTTGCCCCGCAATGGCTAAGCTCTGCCGGTGGGATGAGGTCGCAATTTAGGGTCGGCGAGGCGGCCCCGAGTGCTGCTGTAAATTGATTTCTAGCGAGCGTGACTTGCTCCTATTGAGGGTATAGGTCTCTCACCGAGGCTTCAAACTCTGCCACTTTTTCTAGTTCTGGCGTGACCGCCGCGATTGTCTGCTGGAGCTGCCTGGAGATGTCCCGAGGTGCCCATCGTTTCATTTGCTTGAAAGCCTTTCGGTCGTCGACGATCAGAGTTCCTGTGGCTTCTAGTACACCGATGTTGTGCTTTGGATGGAGGGGAAATTCCTCAGAACGCTTCGACGGGGAGCGCGCCTTGGGGTTGAAATTGATCAATTCGCGGTCGCGCAACAGCAGGAAGGCGGTGGTGCCCAGGAACCCTCCCGGCACATAAAGATTCTGGGTGTGGGCGGGAACCCTCTCGCTTTCGGCGGGTTTATAACCATCCCGGAACGGCTTGTACGGGACTTTGC
>Ga0316231_1003955_pt1 | contig 12646 bp, 10 predicted proteins | sample TBH18027metaG_FD_206002 | JGI IMG/M metagenome (GOLD analysis project Ga0316231, IMG submission 206002) | Freshwater microbial communities from Trout Bog Lake, Wisconsin, USA - TBH18027 | ecosystem: Environmental > Aquatic > Freshwater > Lake > Hypolimnion/Profundal zone | place: USA: Wisconsin...
GTGCAGGTCTGGATCGTTGATCACGCTCAGCGCATCCCGACTGAGCACGCTGGCCGGCACCGGCAAGCTCTTGAGCTTCGCCTCGTCCTTATCGCAAACCCATTTCAAGTTGAGCCGGATGCCGAGCCGGTCGGCCAGCAGGTCGGCATTCCGCGTGAGATTCTGCACCACGCCGCCGCCGACGATCCCGGCCCCGATCAGACCGATGTTCAATTGTTTGGGAGCAGTCAAAACGCGGACAAAATAGCGGCCAGCGCGGCAACCTGCAATAGAAAACCTTTGCTCCACGGAACGCCTGCTGGTAGGGCTCCCTTTTGGCACGGCAGCTCGCCCAATCGTTGACAATCTCCAGCGATCCCCATTATTCGCGTGCAATCGCGGCCATTCGTGGCTAAAAAATCGGGTATGAGCTTACTCATTACCGGTTCCATCGGCCTCGACAGCGTTAAGACGCCGCTCGAAGAACACCACGATTTGTTGGGCGGCTCCGCGAGCTACGCGGCGGTTGCCGCCAGCTTCTTCACGCCGGTCAACCTGGTCGGGATCGTCGGCGACGATTTTCCCAAACCGTACCTGGACCTGTACCGCAAACGCGGCATCAATCTCGACGGCCTCGAAATTGCCCCGGGCAAAACGTTCCGGTGGTCCGGCGAATATGAGTGGAACATGAACAATCGCCGGACGTTGTCGGTCGCGCTCAACGTCTTCGAAAAATTCAATCCGACCCTGCCGGCGCAGTACCGGACGGCGCCGTTCGTCTTCCTCGCCAACATCTCGCCGCAGCTCCAGATGCACGTGCTCAGTCAGGTGGCAAAACCGCAGTTCGTCGTGGCCGACACGATGGATTTATGGTTGGAGATTGCGCGCGAGGCATTACTCGAACTGCTGAAACGGATTGACTGCCTGATCCTGAACGAGAGCGAGGCGCGCGCGTTGATGAAGGAAACCAGCCTGATCAAGGCCGGCCGCGGGATTCTGAAGCTCGGCCCGAAATATGTCTGCATCAAAAAAGGCGAACACGGGTGCCTGCTGTTTGGCCCGGACCTGTTCTTCAGTGCGCCGGCCTATCCGCTCGAAGATATTCACGACCCGACCGGCGCGGGGGATTGTTTTGCCGGCGCCTTTACCGGCTACCTCACCAAAGCCGGCAAGGTGGACCACGCCACCCTCCGCAAAGCTGTCATCTACGGGAGCGTCATCGCCAGCTTCAACGTGGAAGCGTTCAGCTTGGGCCGGCTCCAAACGCTCCTGCCGGCCGAGGTCGCCACCCGGTATCAGTTTTTCCAGCACATGAGTCATTTTGAATTTGGCGCAGTTTAGGTCCGCCGCCAGCGCTGCCACGGTCGCGGGCGTTGCCCCAGCATGGAATTGCATTGAGCGTTGTCGGCGGGCGGTTTAAGATACCGGGCATGGACAAGATTTTAATTGTCGATGACGATGCCGACATTCGGCGGGCATTCCGGCGCAACCTCGAATGCGACACGCTGCAAATTGTCGAGGCGCAAGACGGGCCGAGCGCCATTCACCAGGTTGCGGCGGCGCAACCGGATTTGGTGGTGATGGACATCCGGATGGGCACGACCAACGGGCTCGACACGTTGCGCAAGCTCCGGGAACTCAACCCGAAGCTGCTCGTGATCATGATGACCGCCTACGGCACGACGCAGGCGGCCATCGAAGCGATGAAACTCGGCGCGTACGATTACGTGCTCAAGCCGCTCGACGTGCCGAAGCTGAAAACACTGATCGGCGCCGCCCTCAAGACCGCCCGCGACATGCGCGAAGTCGTCAGCTACCAGCCGTTGTTGACGCAGGAAGATTACTCCGAAGGCATCGTCGGCAAGAGCGAGGCGATGCAGCAGGTTTTCAAAATGATCGGCCAGGTCTCGCACTCCGACGCCACGGTCCTGATTACCGGCGAGAGTGGCACGGGCAAGGAACTCGTTGCCCGCGCGATTTATCACCACAGCCTCCGCAAAGACCAGCCGTTCCTGGCGATTAACTGTGCCGCGATCCCGGAGAATCTGCTGGAGAGTGAGCTTTTCGGCCATGAAAAAGGTTCCTTTACCGGCGCGGCGGACCGGCGCATCGGCAAATTCGAGCAATGTGACGGCGGCACGATTTTCCTCGACGAAATCGGCGACATGCCGCTGGCAACCCAGACCAAAATTTTGCGGGTCCTCCAAAACGGCGAATTCCAGCGCGTTGGCGGCAACCAAACGCTCCATGTTGATGTGCGGATCATCGCCGCCACCAACCGGGACCCGGAACGGCAGGTCGCCGCGAAGAAATTCCGGGAAGATCTCTTTTACCGGCTGAACGTCGTGCGCATCCACTTGCCGGCGTTGCGCGACCGGCGCGACGACATTCCGGTGCTGGTGGATTATTTCCTCCAAAAACTTGGCAAATCCGTGCCGTCCTCGGCGCGCGGCAAGAAGATTGCCAGCCCGGCCTTGAAACTGTTGACCAACTTTGCCTGGCCCGGCAACGTCCGCGAACTGGAAAACGCCATTGAGCGGGCCGCCGTTGTCACGCGGGGCGACACGTTGACAGTTGACGATCTGCCGTTGGAAGTCCGGGACCCGCGGGCGCTGGCCGTTGCCCCCGAGGATGTCCACACCGCGATTGATGCGGCGGTGCGCCCACTGTTTGCGTTGGCGCGGAAGGATCCCAAGTTGAAAGTCCTCCCGGCGGTCGAACGCGAATTGATCATCCGCGCGTTGGCTGAAACGGCCGGCAATCAGGTGCAAACGGCAAAACTGCTCGGCATTACCCGCGCCACGTTGCGCAAGCGCATCGAGAAATTTGGCATCGCCCGCAGGTTGGAAGTGAAGTGAGCACGACTTGTCTGCCACCGCCAGTGTCTCGCCCGCGCATCCCGGCCTGGATTCGCACCCGGCCGGCGGGCGGCGACCGCTACCTCCAGTTGCGCGCGGCCCGGCAAGGCTTCAAGCTGCACACCGTTTGCGAAGAAGCCCGCTGCCCGAACATTGGCGAATGCTGGAGCCACGGGACGGCGACGTTCATGCTGATGGGCGACACCTGCACCCGCCGCTGCAATTTTTGTTCGGTGACCAAAGGCCAACCCGGCCCGCTCGATCCCACTGAACCGGCGAGCATCGCCGAAGTGGTCGGCGCCATGCGCCTCGATTACACTGTGCTCACGTCCGTCAATCGTGACGACTTGCCGGACCAGGGCGCCGGCCACATCGCCGCCACGATTGCCGCAATTCACCAGCGCTTGCCGGCGTGTCACATTGAAATGCTCATCCCGGATTTTCGCGGCGTGGCCGCGTGCGTCCGGCAGGTGGTCACAACACCATTGCGGGTGCTGGCCCACAACCTCGAAACCGTGCCGCGCCTGTATCGGCAAGTCCGGCCCGGCGCGGTGTACGAGCGGTCGCTGCACGTGCTGGCAATGGCAAAGGAATTTCAGCCCGGGATCCTCACCAAATCCGGGTTGATGCTCGGCCTCGGTGAAACCCGGGAAGAGCTGCTGCAGGTCTTCGCCGACTTGCGCCGGCAGGGGTGCGACATTCTCACACTCGGCCAATATTTGCAGCCGTCCCCGGACCAATTGCCGGTGCAAGCGTTCATCACACCGGGCGAATTCGCCGAACTCCGACTCGCCGCCTTGCCGCTCGGCTTCCGCCACGTCGAGAGCGGCCCGGTTGTGCGCACTTCCTATCACGCGTGGCAACACGTCGAATCCGTGGAACACCAATGAAAACCCAATTCCCCCACGCCTACGTCCTCAACGTCCTGACCGGCGACCATCCCGGCATTGTCGCCGCCATTACCCGCGCCGTTAACCAGCGCGGCGGCAACATCGACGCTTGCAGCCAGACCGTTGTCGAGGGCTATTTCACATTGATCATGGTCATTAGTTTCGCCCAGCCGGTGGAGCCGGACGCGCTGGCCAGTGAGATTCGCGGCGACCCGGCGAACGGCTTCCAGGTCGTGGCCCGCAACTTTGGCCCGCCGGCCCCCAAGCCGGTCACGGTGGTGGACCGGTTTGTGTTGACCGCCTTTGGCAAAGACAAACCCGGCATCGTCCGCCGCTTCAGCGAATACCTGGCCGGCAAAGACATCAACATCCTCGACCTGTTCGCGCACCGGCAAGCCGACGATTTTCTCTTGATTGGCCAACTCGAAATCCCGGCCGCGCGCGACCTCGCGTTGCTCCAGGCCGACCTGGAACAGATTGCCGCCGAGGAGGCGTTCACGGTCAAACTCCAGCACGAAAATATTTTCGTCGCCACCAACCAACTCCGCTTCGAAAGGTAACCCATGCTGCGCACCGACGAAATCCTCTCGACCATCCAGATGCTGCACGCCGAAAGCCTCGACGTGCGCACCGTCACGCTTGCGCTCAACCTCGACGATTGCGCCGCGCCGAGCATGGACTCGCTCTGCCGCAAGCTCCGCGAGAAAATCACCGGCCGCGCCAGCCGGCTCGTTGAAACCTGCAACAAGGTCGGTCGCAAGTACGGCATCCCGATCGTCAATAAACGTATCGCCATCTCGCCGGTCTCACATCTGCTGGCCGGCCACGGCCAAGCCGCCGCGATCGCCGTTGCCAAAACGCTCGACGAGGCCACCGCCGCCTGCGGCATCGACCTCGTGGGTGGGTTTACTGCCCTGGTCCACAAAGGCATCACACCGGCGGACGCGTGCGTCATGCGGTCACTCCCGCAAGTGCTCAGCCAAACCAAACGCGTGTGCGCCAGCATCAACGTGGCGACGACCAAGGCCGGCGTCAACATGGATGCCATCGGCGAAATGGGGCGCATCATTCTCGAAATCGCCGCCGCCACCGCCGCCCAGAACGGGTTCGGCTGCGCCAAGCTCGTCGTGTTCGCCAACATCCCCGAAGACAACCCGTTCATGGCGGGGGCCTACGTTGGCGAAGGTGAACCCGAAGCCGCCGTCAACATCGGCGTCAGCGGACCCAACGTCGTTGTCAGCGCCCTGCGCCGCCGGCTGGCACTCGGCAAAAAACTGACGCTCAACGAACTTGCCGAGGAGATCAAACTCACCAGCTTCCGCGTCACCCGCGTCGGCGAACTCGTCGGCCGCGAAGTTGCCGACGAACTCGGCATTGCGTTCGGCATTGTCGATCTCTCGCTCGCCCCGACTCCAAAAATCGGCGACAGCGTCGGCGAGATTCTGAAGACCCTCGGCATTGCCAAAATCGGCGCCCCCGGCAGCACGGCGGCGGTCGCAATGCTGACCGATGCCGTCAAGAAAGGCGGCGCGTTTGCATCGTCAAGCGTTGGCGGTATGAGCGGCGCGTTCATCCCGGTCAGTGAAGACGCCGTGCTCGACGATGCCGTGACCAAGGGTTATCTCTCGCTGGAAAAACTGGAAGCCATGACCAGCGTCTGCTCCGTTGGCCTCGACATGATCGCCATCCCCGGCGACACCACCGCCGAAACGATTGCCGCCATCATCGCCGACGAAGCCACCATCGGTGTCATCAACAACAAGACCACCGGCGTGCGGTTGATTCCCGTCCCCGGCGCCAAAGTTGGCGACCGTGTCGAATACGGCGGCCTGTTCGGCGGAGCCACCATCATGGATGTCCGCAATACCGGTGCGAGCGCCGAGTTTGTCAATCACGGTGGCCGCATCCCGGCCCCGATCCAGTCGTTGCGGAACTGATTAGAAATGGCAATTGCCGCGCAGATTACACTTGCGCAATGGGGGCGTGATTTCGCCATCAAAGTGGGCGGGGAACCCGAGGTCCGCACTCAAAACCTTGGCAAATTGCCCCGGGACGATATAAGCACTGAAATGAGCACCGTGGAACAGATTGAGGAAGCGATTGAGCGGTTGGATGTAAAGGGACAGGTCCAGTTGCTCCGTGAGTTGCCGGCGCGCCTGAAGATCGAGCCCGACAATGTGGCGTGGCTGAAACTGGCCGAACTGGCCTTTGCCTTCTGGGACAACCCGGCCGATGCCGCCTACGACGAGCTATAATCGCGGCGGCGTGGTGCTGGTGCCGTTCCCGTTTGCCGATTTGACCACCGCCAAGCACCGTCTGCAGTGGTAGTATCGCCAGATCAACTAATTCCCAGCGTGATGATCTGGTGTTGGCCGCAATCACGTCCCAAGCACCGGTTTAGCCCGGCGCAGACGAACTATTGCTGTCCGTCGTGCACTTGGCAGACACGGGGTTGCCGAAGCCATCAGTTATCAAACTTGGTACAGGTGTTGCGGCAGTTGCAGTAGTTCTTCAACCCGTGAGAGCCGTGACGGGAAGGTCATCTGGGGCAATCGTGGCATTTCGTTAGCTGAGCCACCATCATGGATGTCCGCAATACCGGTGTGATCGCTGATTTTGTCAATCACGGTGGTCGCATCCCCGCCCCGATTCGTCGTTGCGGAACTGATCAGAGCTAACCCCAACGAACGGCATGCCATGCCTGTCTTCAATCCCACCGAATCCCAGAACGGGGGAAACCGTGGACGCCAATCTGCTCCGCAACCAATTCAACGCCATTCATGACGAAGCCACCCCCACGAAACCGCCCCCGTCATTGCCGCCTCAGAAGCCGCGAAGCTGCTGCCCGACGACAAGACCAAGCTCGATTCCGCACTCCAAAACCCCACGGCCTTTACGCCGGGAATGCTGCCGGCATGGCCGGGCCTCGACGGAATCAGCTTACCGGCGGCAATTCACCGGGGTTACACGGTCGGGATGAATGTCGCCTTGTACGCCACAGCGTCAGTCGGTCCGGACACATCCATGGGCACGGATGCGGCGGCGCAACACCGGTGCCGTAGGTAGGAGACAGCGTTCCCGCCGCTTACGATCCGGAAAACAAGCGCGAGCGCCGCCCAAGGCGCGAACGCCGACACCGTAGTGACGACGTGCGTAAGCTTCCAGCTTGCGGATGATTAACATCGACAAGCTGGAAGCTTGTCCTACGACCAACGCGACACGACATGCCCGGCCCGGCGGTTGAATTTGCCGGCAACCTGTGAAATGCTGGCAATAGCATGTTCATCGACACGCACGCCCATCTGAGCTTCCCGGACTTCGCCGTCGACCTGCCGGCCACGGTCGCGCGCGCAACCGCCGCCGGCGTCACGCGCATCGTCTGCGTCGCCACCGACCTCGCTGACGCGCACCGGGTGCTGACCGTTGCCGGCGCATATTCCGGCGTGTTTGCGTCAGTCGGCCTGCATCCGAACCATGTGCCGTCCAACTGGCGTTCCGAGATGGACCAAATCGCCGCGCTCGCCAACCAGCCCAAAGTCGTCGCGATCGGCGAGACCGGTTTGGATTATTTCCGCATGCCGGCGAGTGATCGTGTCCCCGGCACGATCTCGGCGCCGCAGCGACTTCAACAAGACATGTTTCAAGCGCACCTGACGCTGGCCCGGCAACGCCGCTTGCCGGTCATCATCCACTGCCGCGCGGCCGATGCCGACACGTTGGCCATGGTGCGGGCAAATGTCCCCGAGTGGCGGCCGTGGGGTGTGATGCACTGCTTCGCCGGCAACAAGCAAGCCGCATTGGAATGCATCGAACTCGGGTTGCTGATCAGCTTCACCGGCATTGTCACATTCAAAAATGCCGAGGCGCTCCGCGAAGTGGCCGGCGCGGTGCCGCTGGAAAGTCTGCTGCTCGAAACCGATTCGCCATATCTGGCGCCGATCCCACAGCGCGGCCAGCGCAACGAGCCGGCGTTCATCCCGCACATTGCCGCCGCGCTCGCGCAACTCAAAGGCGAGCCGGTCGACGAACTGGCCCGCGTCACCACCGCCAACGCGCAACGATTGTTTGGATTACCGGTATGAAAAAGTTCAGCCTGATCGTGCGCCTTGCGATTGCCGTCGGATTCGGCATCTACCTGGTGCGGTTTCTGTTTGCCAACGGTCAACCGGACGACGCCACCAAAGTGGTTGGCCTCGGACTGGCGGGTGGTTACGGCGTGGTTTTATTTTTGCTGTTCGGGTGGTCGTTCATGCAGCGGGTGGTGGAGAAGTTTGGCAATATTTACATGCCGTCGGATAAATACATTCGGGTCATGCCGGAGTACAGCCTGGCGGAAGCGCGGCGCAAGGTGGGCGACTATGCCGGCGCGGTCGCCGAATACCGGCAGGTCATTGCGCGCTGGCCGGCCGACGTGTTTGCCCATGTCCAAATCGCGGAGATCGCCGGCGCGCAGTTGCACGACCTGCAATTGGCCGAGTTGGAACTGCTGAGCGCGACCGCCAAAGCGGCGGCGGAAGACACGATTGCGCTCACGCACAACCGGCTTGCGGACTTTTATCAATTCCAACGCCAGGATTTGCCACGGGCAGTGGCAGTCATCGAGCAACTGCGCGCCAAACTGCCCGGCACCCAAGCGGCCCAGCGCGCCGTGGACCGATTGGCGGCGTTGAACAAAATCCTGGCGGGCGATTTACCGGTCCCGGTCCCGGCCAAAATCCACTGTCACACGACCGACGCCGCCACGCTCCGCCACCGCCGGGGCTTTTAGTTTGCGAGAAACCCGGCGGCGACTATAATCGCCGGCGGTGACATCCGACAACCAACCACCAGCGGACGCAGCCGAACCGGGGCCCGGCACCGGGACCGGTTGGTTGGGCCTGGACGATTCGGGCGCCGTCAAGGAATTTGGCCAGTATGAGATTCTCGGCGAGATTGCGCGGGGGGCAATGTCGGTGGTGTATCGGGTCCGCCAGCGCGGGCTGGACCGGGTCGTGGCGTTAAAAGTCTTGCAAGGCGGCGCCTCCGCCTCACCGGAGCAGCTCCAGCGCTTCATGCAGGAAGCCCATGCCGCCGCCCGCATCCAGCATCCGAATATCGTCCCGATCCACGATTTCGGCGTGCAAAATGGCCAGCATTATTTCACGATGGATTACATTGCCGGCGAATCGCTGGCCGAGCGGCTCGCCAAGGGCCCCATCCCGCCGCGGGAAGCGCTGGAAATTGCCCGGCAAGCCGCCGACGCGTTGCAATACGCGCACGAACACAACGTCGTCCACCGCGACATCAAACCCGGCAACATCCTGCTCGATAAAACCGGCCGGGTCAAAGTCACCGACTTCGGCGTCGCGAAGGAAATGGATCACACCGAGATGCACTTGACAGCGACTGGCCAAATGATCGGCACGCCGCAATACATGTCACCGGAACAAGCGAGCGGCCGGTCCGCCCACGTCGATCAGCGGTCGGATATTTTCTCCCTCGGCGTCACGCTTTACGAAATGCTCACGGGCCGCCCGGCGTTTCTGGCGGAGAGCATGATGCAGATGTTACACAAAGTCTGCCACGAAGACCCGGTCCCGCCGCAGCGCATCAATCCCCGCGTCCACCGCGATGCCGCAACCATTTGCCTGAAAGCGATGGAAAAAGAGTTGCCGAACCGGTACCAAACCGCCCGCGCGATGGTCCACGACATCGAACACTTCCTCGCCGGCGAACCAATTGAAGCCAAGACGGCCGGCCCGTGGCGGCGCCACGCCCGCAAACTGCGCCGGTTTGTGCCACTCATCGCCGGTAATCTGATTCTGGCCGGGTTGGCTGTCGCCGGGATCCGGTATTACCTCCAATCCCGGCCGTGCCGGGTCGAGTTGGATATCGCGCACCGGGAATTCGACGTAACGCTCGACGGCCAGGCCGTGCCGGCGGATCAATTCGGCACGACGTTGACGATCCCGGCCGGCAAGCACCATGTCCGCGTCGAAGCTGAACCTGAGTTTGACCCAAAGGAATTCGACTTCACCGTCAAACCGGCCGAGAGCCAGACTTTTCGCGTCGATTTAAAACGCCGCCTCGGCCGGCTCATCGTCACCGCCGATCCGCCCGACGCCGGGATCACGATCTTGGGCGAAGATGGCTACCGGCTGCCGTTGCGCGGCCCGCGCGCCGAACAGGAATTGCCGACCGGCCAATACACTGTGCTCGTCTACCGGGACAACTACCTCGCCCACGACCTCGATGTCGTCATTGAACCACGCGCGACCAATTCCTGCCGCGTGACTTTGCCACCGGTCGGCGTCTGGGCCGCGCCAACCGCCGCGAGCATTCAATCCGTCCCGGTCGTGGCCGACGTTGACGGTAGCGGTCTGCCCGAAGCCGTGGTCGGCGACAACGCCGGCAACGTCTATTGCGTCGCAGCCCGGAGTGGCGTGATGAAATGGGTGCATCAAGTTGACGATGCCGTCCAAGCACCGGTCACGGTGGCCGGCTCCAACGTGTTCGTCGCCACCACCGCCGGCAAGCTCTACTGCCTGGCCGGCGACGACGGTCACGAAACCTGGCGCAAACCATTTGAAGCCGCCGGCCCGGTTTTCGGTGCGATCATTTTGCGCGCCATCGCCGGTGACAGCACCCCGGACGCGATCATTGCCGGCGGCGAAGGCGCGGTCTACGCCGTGTCGGGCGCGACCGGCACCGGCCTCTGGACCAATACCGTCGATGGCCGCATCGAAAGCTGCGTCGCGCTCGGGCGCGTCGGCACCAATGAGTTTGTCCTCGTCGGCAGTTCCAGCGGGACACTGGCGGCATTCGGCTTGCGCCGGGGCGAATTACTCTGGACCGTGGCGACCGACACGCCGCTGTTGTTGCCGCCGCGCTTCGAGGAACTGGCCGGCCAGCCCTGCGTGCTGCTGCCGACGCCAACGGCGCCCGGCGATGAGCGCACGGTGACGGCGGTCTCGTTGACGGACCACAAAGTCACCGGCGTCAGCGCCGAGTTCCCGCGCCGGCTCGACCTGGCTGGGACCGGCCAGCCGCAAACAATCGTCGTCACCGAAGATGGCACGACCTGTTACGACGCAACCGGGACGAATCAACTTTGGCGGAGCGATTATCTCGCCATCGGCGCGTATACCGCCGACTTGGATGGCGACGGCACGCTCGACCTTGTGTTCAACAACGGCCCCGATGAAATTGTGGCGTTGTCGGGCCGGGATGGGACGGTGATTGGGCGGATCATGCTCGACGCGCCGACCGGCCGCGGGTTCACGCTCGACGACGTGGAGGGCGATGGCAGCCCGGACATTGTCGTTGGCGTCGCGCAATATCTCCGGTGCTTCTCACTGGCCGGCGGCCGGAAATGTTGGTCGGGCCGGAGCGCCGGCTATTTCGACGCGCCGTTTGCCGCCGTGGCCGGGCGGTTTGTGACGAAGGACAATGCCGGCGAAATCGCGTGTTACGACCCCCAACTCAGCGCGCCGGTCTGGCGCGTGTCGACGTCGCCGCAGCCGGCGCCGTATTTTGGCGTCGCCGCCGGTGACGGCGTGGTGGTGGACGCCGACGCGAACTCCCGGCTGGTGCGCGCTTTTTCAGTCACAACCGGCCAACTGCTTTGGCAGGCGCGCTTGAACGCGGAAACCACCACCATCGGCGCGCCAGCCATTGGCGAGGGCTTGGCGGTCGTCAGTGATGGCATCGCCAGTGTCCGGGCCTTTGCGTTGACCAACGGGACGCCCCGCTGGGCGGTCCGCCTGCCCGGCGTCACGACTGCGCCGACAATTGGCGGTGGCCGCGTCATCGTGACCGGCATGAACGATTTGTACGCGGCAGTAACATGTTTGTCGGTCACGAACGGCCAGACGTTGTGGCGCACCGGTTTTTCCGATCCGGTGCCGACGCCGCCAGTCTTGGTGGACATCAACGGCGACGGTATCCCGGATGTGTTGGCGTTGTGCGACAACGGCATTATCTATGCCCTCGATGGCCGGGATGGCGCGACACTCTGGTTGTATCGGCACAGTGACCGGCACACGCACACGCGCAACGGGATCGTCGTCGCCGGCCAGCAGGGGATTTTCGCCACATCGGCCGGAGAAGTGATTGGCGTGAATTTGAAAACCGGCCAGCCGACCTGGACGCGGCAGTTGAAGGAACCGGTCTTGGGAATGCCGGCGTTGGCCGAGGTGAATGGCACGCTGGCGGTGCTGGTCGGCACGATGAAAGGCCGCGTGCATTGCCTCAGCGGACAAACCGGCGCCGAGTTATGGAGTTACGAAGTCGGTGCGCCGATCCGGTACGGTGGTCCGCTGGTGGTCAAGAATCCGAAACCCGGCGCGCCGCTGATCATTGTCGGCACCGGCCCGCCGGAAAACGGCTTGTATTGTTTACGCGGTGATTGCCCGCGCCCCAACGCGCGGGACTGGTCCGGCCCGTGGAAAGAAGTCGCCGGCCAGCGCTGAGCGCGGGCGTGAACGATTGCCATTCGCCGGGAATGTTGCTAAGCTGCCGGCACTGGATGGATAAACTCGAAAATATTTTTGATTCCGTCGAAACCTGCCTTGCCGAACTCCGGCAGGGGCGGATGGTGATCGTCACGGACGACGAAGACCGGGAAAACGAAGGCGACTTGATCATGGCCGCCGAGAAGGTCACGGCCAAGGCCATGGGCTTCATGATCCGGCACACCAGCGGCGTGATTTGCGTGCCGATGACTGGTGATCGTCTAGACGCGCTGCAACTTCCTTTGATGGTCGAGCAAAACCGGGAAAGTCACCGGACGGCATTCACGGTTTCGGTGGACGCAGCGCGCGGCGTGTCGACCGGTATCTCCGCGGCGGACCGCGCGGCAACGGTCCAAATCCTTGCCAATCCGCAGGCTAAACCAACCGACCTCGTTCGCCCGGGACATATTTTCCCATTGCGCTACCG
>Ga0316231_1003958_pt1 | contig 12640 bp, 2 predicted proteins | sample TBH18027metaG_FD_206002 | JGI IMG/M metagenome (GOLD analysis project Ga0316231, IMG submission 206002) | Freshwater microbial communities from Trout Bog Lake, Wisconsin, USA - TBH18027 | ecosystem: Environmental > Aquatic > Freshwater > Lake > Hypolimnion/Profundal zone | place: USA: Wisconsin...
CTGCCGGTATTGTCCCATCCGTTGAAACTGCCGTCGCCATGCCAGACCAGGTTGGCAGGATTGCCGGACACCTGCACCTGAATCGAATGGGCTCCGGCGTTGTTGATGAACGTGAACCCGTAGCGCGCATTAGCGGGCGGGGCCAGATTGGCCACGCTGCCGCTAAAGGTGCCGTATTGGAACAGCGTGTACGTGCCGACTGCCGGGTTAAGGTGGAGGAAATTAAAGCTGATCGGCGTGCCAGGCTGGCTGATGTCCAGATTGCCGGTGACGATCACGAGGTCGTTGGTGCCGCCGCCGACCGCCGTATTGTTGGCCAGATCAAAACTGTGAACCGCGCTGCTCGACAACGTCAAATTGGCGACGGTCAAAGTGCCGGCGGCTAAATTTCCGCCGGGCAGCAGCGTGCCGTTGCCGGTATTCAGCGTGCCCTTCACCACCCCCACACCGGACAAGGCCTGGCCGGAAACCAAACTGTAAACTCCGCCGGAAATGGCCGAGACATCAAAGATGCCGGGCGCAAGGACATTGATGTTGGTTGTGTTCAGCGAACCGGAGCCGGACAGCGCCAGCGTACCGTTGCTGACCACCGTGCCGCCGTAGTAAGTATTGGCGCCGGTCAAAGTGAGCGCGCCGCCGTTCACCGTGAGATTCATCGAGCCTTGCATCACACCGCCGAAAGTGGAAGTCCCGGTGGAAGTGAGAACCGCGCCGCCGGTATTGTCGTCAATCGTCTGGCTGCTCCAGCTTGCGCCGGACCCGAGCGCAAACCCGGCGACCTGCTGGGCAAGGCCGGCCAACTCCAGCGTGCCGCTGGTGGCCGCCGAGCCGAACGTGACCGTGGTGGAAACCGGCAGCGCGTTGTTGGTGGCAATCTGCAAGGTGCCGTTCTGTATCGCCGTGCCGCCGGAATAGGAATTGGTGGCCGCAAGAATCAACGTGCCCGTGTCCACCTTGGTCAGCGCGCCGCCGCTGTTCGCCACGAAGGTCACGCCGCCCGCGCTGGCGCCGCCGCCACCGCCGCCGGTGACACTGACGCTGAGAGTGTCGGTGTTCGCATAACCAGAGCCAGGACTGGTGATGACCAAACCCGTGACGGCTCCGCCGGAAACCGTGGCGCTGGCCGTCGCGCCCACGCCGCTACCGCCGGTGATGGAGACAACCGGCGGAGCAATATAATTCGTGCCGCCATTTGCCACCGCAATGGCGTTCAGGCCATAACCTACGGGCGACTGGAGCCGCTGTGAGATGGTGATGGTCGAACCGCCGTCGTCAATCGTCGCCCCGCCCGGATAAACATACGCGCCGGACAGCGTGGCCGTGAAGAAGGTGGGACCGTCATTGACGGCACCCGCCATGAGCGTGCCGCCGTTGAAATTCAACAGGCTCAAGCCGGAGCCAGGATTGGAATTTCTGACCGCGTCCACCGTCAGCGTTCCGTTGGCTCCAAGATTGACAATGCCCGACTGCGCCGCGTTGGTGACGTTCAACGGATTGAAGTCCAGCCGCGTGCCGGCGTTCGCGGTCACCGCGCCCCCGCTGTTGATGTTCAATACGCCGAGGCTGCTGCCGCTGCTGTTCCACAACAGGCCGATCGGCGAATTGCCCGTCAGCGAAAGCGCGCCGCCCTTGACGTTTAATACGCCGAGGCTGCCCGCGCCGCGCGCGATGGTGAGATAACCCGTATCGGTGAACGTGCCACTGCTGAAGTCCATGACGCCGTTGCCGCCGCCGGCACCGCCGACCCCGATTTCGTTCGCAGTCAAACTGCCGCCCGACAAATTATAGTAGCCATAGCCGCCGGTCACGGCGCCAAGTTGCAAATCGGTGACGCTGGCGGCCTGCGCGAACGAAACGGCGGCGCCGGATTGCAACACCGCGCCGCAACTGCCGGCGAGATTGCCGACCGCCAAGGTGTTGCGGTTCAACGCCACGCCGGACTGGAGATTCAAGATTCCCGGCGTGCCGCTGGAGTTGCCCACCACCACCGGGGCCGCGCCATTGCTGACGGAACTGGCGAGGGTGAGGGTGCCGGAATTGACACTGATGCCGCCGGAGAAAGCATTGTCGCCGTTCAGAATCTGTGTGCCGCCACCGCTGCCGCTGACGGCAATCGCCGTGGAATTGGTGACGGAGGCGTTCAGGCTGTCCACAATCGTGCCGCTGAAGGTGTAGGTGTTGGTCACCGGATTCAAAGTCAGGATGCTCATCGCGGTTGCGGAGTTGGTGACCAGCCCGCCATTGCCCGCGAGGTTCGCGAGGGATTTGATAGTTTGCGAAGTGCCGTTCAAATCCAACGTCGCGCCCGCTGCGAGGGCGACCGTCGAGCTGGCCGGCAGCGCGCCGCCGGCAATGGCCGCGACTTCCGCGCCTGAAAGCGCGCGGTTGTAGATCCGTACGTCGTCAATATTGCCGTTGAACGGAACCGTGCCGGCGCCGAAACCGAGGTTGCCGATATTCATGACCTGCGCGGACTTCATGAACAGCGGCGTGCCGGCGAAGGGGTAGTTCGTGACCGCCAAACCGTTCACGTAAATGGTGACGTTCTGCGCGGCGTTGTTAACGACATAGGTGATGGCATACCAAAGGCCCGGCGTCAAGGTCAGGGGATAATCCGCCGCCGTGGTGAGCCACGCGGTTCCGGTGCCGATGTCGCTGTGAATGGTGGGGATTCCTGAAGCATTGTTATATTGCAGATCAAACGTGTCATCATTGCCGCTGGCGCGCGTGGACACAATGCCTTCATACTTGCTGGCAGCGGGCGCGCTGTTGACATTCACCCACACGGACACGGAATAGTTGTTCAGGTTCTGAAACGCCGTTGGGTACGCGGCCGTGGAAGCATATTGACTGCTGCCATTGAGGCTGATGGCTTGACCGAAGCGGCCCGGCACAAACGTCGGGCTGCCGGTCAGGGTCAAGTTGTTGCCATTGACCGTGCCGTCATTGCCGTTTCCCTCGAACGCATACCAGGCTGTCAAACCGGAACTCGGCGGATTCGTTGTCATCTGCAACAAACCGCCGTTGACAACAGTGTTGCCGGTGTAAGTTTCCCGGCCGGCCAGCGCGACGGTGCCTGGACCGGGCAGGGTCAGCGCACCGCCGGATGAGCCGGCAATCACGCCGTTCAAAGTCAACGCTGTGGCGGAGTTTTGAACCGCCAGCGTGCCGCCACCGGCATTCAGCGTTGCCCCGTGGTCGGTGCTGGCGCTGGCGCCGGTGTATTGCAACGTGCTGCCGTCGAGGATCAAATTCGCGCTCGCATTGGTGCCCGCGCCGAGCGGACTGGCGCTGCCACCGTTGGCCACCGTGGCCACACTCACCATGCCGCCGCCCAGATAGGTGACGCCGGTGTAAGTGTTTGTGGTGCTGATGGTCAGCGTACCGCTGTTGGTTTTTAGCAACCCGGTTGCGCCCGCAATGCTGCCATTGCCGGACAGCGTGTAACTGTTTGCAGAATTGAATGTCACTGAGAAGGGCGTGACATTCGTGGTCAACACCGGCGGGTTGGCCGAGCCGGCATCGGTGAAGCTGACCAGGTCGCCGCCATAGAAATAATCCCGGTTCGCGCCGTTCAACCAATTGGTCGTGGTGCCAACGTCCCACGCATTCCCGTTCAAGCCGCCGTCCCACACCAGGTTCGCGGGATTGCCGGAGACTTGCAACGTGATGGTGTTCGGGCTGCTGCCGGTGTTGTAGGCGAGCGAAAAACTCTGACGCGGCGAGCCGGACAGTCCGGTTAACTGGAAATTGTTGGTGCCACCGTTCAACGTGCCCGACACTTGGAACAACACATAGCTGCCGTTGACGAAGCCGGCCGGCGGCGGCGTGGCCACATTGAGAATGACGGTGTTATTCGGCGTCAAATTGCCGCCCACGATGAGCACGTTGTTGGTGGTGGCATTAAAATTATAATTAATCGTGTCGCCGCCGGCCAAAACAAGATTAGTGGTGATGGTCAGATTGCCGACGGCGCTGCTGCCGCCCGGGCCCGGGTTAAACTGCGTGCCCGCGCTGTCGCTGACGCTCCCGTTGACCGTGCCGCTGCCGCTCAAACTCTGACTTCCCCCCAACGTGAAGGTCACCGCCGACACGTCCAAGATCCCACCGCTGGCGATGCTGATGACGGGAGTATTGGAGATGAAACCGCCCGCCCCAATGGCGAGCGTGCCGGAACTGATGGTTGTGCTGCCGCTGTAAGTGTTCGTGCCGGAAAGCGTCCAGAGGCCGGTTCCGGTTTTGACCACCGAGGTCTTGTTCGCAGTGGAATTGTCCACAATCGGGGCGCTGATCTGGCCGGCGGCGACCGTTGAGCCTTGCAAGGTGAGGGTCTTGGAACCCGCGCCGGTGGCGGTGAAGGCGCTGGTGAATTTCAGCAACCCCGTGCCGGACTGATCGAGCGTGGCCCCGCCGGTGGTGCCGGCGAGGTTGATCACGCGGTCGCTCGTTTCACCCGTGCCGGTGTAGGACAGTTCACCCGCCGTGGTCGTGCTGCCAAGGGCGATCGTGCCTGCGGCGGCTGTCACCGGATGGCCCAGGCAACTGCTCGCATTGGGACTCAAGGTGCCGCTGGTGATATAATTCAGCGAAGCCACGCTCAAAGTGCCGCCGCCGTTGACCGCGGTCGTGCTGGTGTAAGTGTTCGCGCCGGCAAGCGTGAGCGTGCCCGCACCGGAATCCGTCACGCTGGCCGTGCCTGAAATCACCCCGCTTAAAGTCTGGCTGGCGCTGCTGCTGTAATTAAAGCCGCCATTATTCAGAATGTTCGCCGAGTAGGAACCGCTGCTCAACTGCCCGGCACTGCCGATGGTCAGCGTGCCCGCGTTGTTGAAGATGGGGCCGGTGAAGGTGTTTACGCCGGAGAGGGTCAACGCGCCCGCGCCGGACTTGGTCAAGCCGGTGGTCCCGGCGGTCGCGTCGGCAATGACGCAGCCAATCGTCAGCCCGCCGCCAGCGGTGCTGTCGTTGTTGATGATCACCAGGTCATCATTTGCTGCCGTCGCCGCACTCTTGAGCGTGCCGCTGCCGGTGATGGTGGAGGCGTTGCCGACCACCGCCGGGGCGACGAGAATGCCGCCGGTGGTCAAGGTCACCCCGGAGCCCAAGGTGATGGTTTCGGCGCCAGCCGTGTTAAAAATCATGCTGGTGGGCGTGAAGCTGCCCGAGGAATAACTCTGGCTGCTGGTAACGCTGGCGTTGCCGGCAATGCTGGCACCCGTGATCGGAGTATTGGTGACAGCCAGCAAATTATTCTTGGCCGTGGTGTTGGTGACCATCGCCCAGTTGTTGCCCGCGATAGTCCATGGGTTGCCGGAGGAAGCACCGGTCGCAAACGTGGCGTAGGGCACTCCATTGGCGTCGGTGATAATGCTGCCTGCCGTCCACGAACTGCTGATCATGCCGGCATTGGAGGTGTTCGCGCTGGCGTTACCGCCGGTGATTCCGAGGGTCAAGGTTGACCCCGGATTGCGGGTGATCGGGCCCAGCGTCGCGGGAAACGTCTCGGTGCCGTTGTCGTTGATGTCAATCATGTTCGCACCCGGATTGAGCGTGACGCCTGCAAAGGTCTGCGCTGAGTTTTTTCCGCTAGCCGCATCCAAGGCCAGCGTGCCGCCACCACCGAGGGTCACCGTATTGCCCGGGGGAACGATATTGGCTGTGGTGGTCAGATATCCCCAGTTTAAAGTCAAAGCCCCGCCGTTAACCGTGAGGCCACCCGTAATCGTGTTTTGACCACCCGAGAGGGTCAGATTTTCGCCCAGTATCCCATTGACCGTCAAACCGCCGGTGCCGGCGACGATGGACGCGGTGCCACTGCCGATGATGGCACCGGCGACATTCATGGTCACGACCGAAGGCGAGCCATTCAAGGTGAGCGTGCCGGCTCCCGAGAGAATGTAGTTGGTGGTGCTGGCGTTGAAGGTGATGTTTCGAACGGTGGGACCAGCAAGGGTAACCGTGCCGCCCGTCCCCTCAAACACCGCATTGTTGCCGGAAGTCCACGTCGAGGTGTATGGCCCGCCAGAAGCGGAACTCCAGGCCGCTGTGGAGCCGTTATTCCAAGTAAAGGTGCCGGAGTCATACTGCGTGGACTGGGCCAATGCCAGGTTGGCGGTCAGCAGGATGAGCGTGGCGAGCGCGGTGAGTTTCGAAAATACGGAGGTTTTCATGATTTTAGTTGCGGTTAGTTTTGGCTATTGGTTTTGGCTTTCAAGGCGATCTGGTGGGAAAAAAGGATTCGAATGGGGGTGGATGTCACTCAACCGGTGACAGCCTGGAGTTGGCAGGACTGGCGACTGCCGACAACCATATACCGACGAAATGCGGACTTGGATTCTCATTTTAGGCTGTGGAGCTAAATTTGGCCCAATTTGAACTTTCCGTCAAGCCGCGCGACAACTTTTCGTCGAGCCTCAAGGTTTGCTGGCAGGGATTATTGCCATTTCACATCAATTGACTGCGATAGCCATTCAGGATTCACGGATAAACCAGCCGGTAAAATTCCGCCGGGACGGTGGGATCAAGCTTCAGATTCATCTGATTGGTGTTCGCTGAACCATTAACCGTGCCCCAATCGTTGGAGTTGGCGCTGAGGCCCTGAACCAAATGGTTGGTCTGCGCCAACAACCGCCAGCCGGTGTGATCGGCTGGCCAGGTCAAGCTCAGGCTGCCGCCGCTGACGCTCGTGATCAGGTTGGTCGGAGTGGAGTTGACGACCATGCCGGGCAGCCCGAACATCATGTTGGTCGCGCTGCGAGCGATGCAGCTGAGGCGCACTTCATCCATCAATCCCAGCCAGTTGGCGTAGTCGTGGCGGCCTTCGTTGCCGATGGAAAAACTCGGCTGGTTGTTGGCGCTTTGCGGGAGGCTGACCAGCAAATTTGTGGACAGGATCAGATTGTCGCTGGTGTTGGTCGGGTTCATCGCAGTCCAGTAAAATTTGCAATTGCCCGGCTGGTTGGGCGTGCCGCTGTAAGTCACGGCGACATGGAACCATTGATTGGAGGCGATGGCGTTGGGACCGTTGGTGGGGATCGGGGCAAACAATTCGTAAGAAGTGCCGCCGGCGTCCACATTGATGAAATCCAACTGCGGCAAGGCATTGCCTGTGGCCGGAAAAACGCCGGCGGTGGTCAGGACGCCAATCGGATCGAAACGAAGCTGCCAGATGCGGCCGGCGTTGGCGGTGGATTCGCCGGAAATAATCTGCCAGTTGATCATGGCGCGCCCGGTGCCGCCATTGGTCACCGAACCGAAGTTGGTGGTGACGGGAAAAAGCGGACACAGCAGACACTCCATGGTAAAAGCGCCGTTGGCTCCGGCATAAGCCATCGCGGTCGCGGCCGAGGCGGTGGTCGTGGGAAACAGACCCGCGCCGGAGAAACTGGAGGCCGGCGCAGAGTTGGACATCCACGCGCTATCGCCGTAAGTGCCCAGCGTATTCAGGCAGGTGCCGAACCCGGGATACGCGGCGTTGGCAAGCTGGGCGCCGTTGAGCAGTCCGTTCAAATTGAGGTTGCTGCTGGTGACGGCATCCAGGCAGGGCGGGCTGGCCTCGTCCAGATGCCAGAGGTGCAAAGTGTAGGCATCGGCGGTGTAAGGACCGGCGATATTGGAATTGGATTTCACGGCAATCAAATTGACCTGCCCCGGCACATTCGTCGCGAGGGCCAAACTGAAACCGGCGGGCAGCGTGCCCAGTGCGAGGCTGCCGGAAAGTGTGCCGCCGTAGGTGAACAGCGTATTGGTGCCGGCGGAAAAGCCGCCGAGATTGGTCACCCTCAATGTGCCGCCGAGGGTCAGATGGCCCGTGACCACGACGGCGGCATTGCTGGCGCCGAGTCCAAAGTTCACCACCGAGCCGGAGTTCAGCGTGAGCGAATTGCTGATCGTTAGCGTGCCCGCCGGATCTCCCGGCGACAAAATGCCGCCGGCCAAAATCGTCACCGGCCCGCTGAGGCTGCCGGTACCGGCCAGCGTGCCGCTGGCATTCGTGACTGCGCTTTGGCCAAGCGCGCCGTTGACGAGCATCGTGCCATTGCTCATGAACGTTGCGCCCGCAAAATTATTTGACCCTGCCAGCGCCAGGGTGCCGCCGCCGGAAAAGTTCAATCCGCCATTGCCCGAAATATTTCCCGCGAGGGCAAGCAGGCCGGAGCCGCTGACGGTGACGGACAAATTATTCGACAGCACGATGGGATTGCCGATTTGAAAACCCGCCGCCCCCGTTTGAACCAAAGCCGGCAGCAGCGTTGCGTTGGCGAAAAAAGCCAGGGGATTGCCGGAAATGATATTGGTCGCCGCCGCCGTATTGTTCAGGTAGAGCGCGTTCAAGATGAACGGGCCGGGAAAATCGTTGGTGGCGGAGTAGAAATTGTTCCCAAAAAAATTCAACGTCACGCTATTGCTGCCGCTGACCGGCGGCGCGGCAAGATTGGTCCAATTCAACGGCTGGCTCCAAGCGCCAGAGCTGGTCTGCCATTGATAAGGCGCGGGCGGCAGATTGGCCAGAAAAACCGCCGGGTCAAATTCAAGCACGGAAATCTGCGTGACGGAAGTGGCGTTGGCAATGGATTGATAAAAAACATCCAGTTTTCCATCGCGCTGCCAACGGACCGGGTCATAGGTGAACTCCCAGCCACCCCAAACGGTGCCCGCCCGATCGCCCATGAATTGCGTGGTCAAGTTGGCAAAATTCCAAGTCGCGCGATTGGGGTCGGAGGTCCAGGCCAGGGTGGGCACGCTGCCGCGTTCGGGGTCGGTGAAGAAAACCCACAGCCAGTTGTTGGTGTCGCAGACAATCATCGGCCGCGTCGGCCAGGTCTGGTTCTCCGTGGTCGTGCGATTGCCGAGCTGGTTGGTGCGCCACCGGGTACCGTCGTTCCAAATGATGAGAAATTGTATCGGTTTGCCGGCCCCTTGCGGCGCCCACCAATTGCAGACGACGGGCCGGTTGTTCGTATCAATGCACTGGCCGGATTGGTTCATGATGGAAGAATTCGTGGGAATCGGCCAGATATTGTTGGCATTGGTCTCGGTGATGGGCAGCGCGTAAGGCGTGTTGCTCCACGTTTGCCAGGTGACCCCGTAGTCGGGCGAGCGGGCGTAAATCGTGTCGTGGTTAAAGTCAATCGTGACGGAGCTGTCGCGCCACGTCCAAGTCATTTGCAGGTTGGTGTGCGCGTCGAAACACTCGTAGTTGGGATAAGCATTGCAGGTGGTGGCGGCCACGCCCGTCTCGCCCACGATGAACGGCGCCTGGCTGGCTCCCTGCGTGACGTTCGTCCACGCGTGAGACACTGATGAATAGTGATTGATGAAGGTGTTGCCCGCGCCGGAACCGCCCTGGCGAAAAATCAAAAGCAAATCGCCATTCGGACAATTGATGAACTCGGGATAAGTGACGGAATTTTCAAAACCCGTCATGTTGGTTTTGACCAGGTTCAGCGACCAAGGCTGGATGCTGCGGGCGTAGTTAAGCGGACTGTCGTGCATGCCCCAGGCGCAGTGCAAAATGCCGTCGGCGCTGATGCCGAGGCTCACCACATCGTGGCCATCGGTAGCGGCGTCGGGCAGGAAGGTGGTCGCATTCAAGGTCCAGTTGGTCGTGCCCAGCAGCCGCGAGCCCACGGTGACGTTGGTATTCACGTTGTAGAATGCGATGTATTGCGTGGCGCCGACCGTGTAAAGATTGTGCCGCGTAAAGCTTGCCGCGTTGATATTTTCAAACGCGTAGCCCGGCGCAACCGGCGTCAGCGTCACGCCCGGTGCAAGCGTCTGCGCGGACAAGGGCTGCCATTCGGCGGAAATAAGATTGAGCCACAGCGCCAGCCAGCAACCCAGCGCCAGCCTCAACGCGCGGTGGTGTATTATCATCAACCGCGTTTGGGTCAGGGGGTCGGGCATGGCGGCATGATTAAAGAAAACCGGCGGCTGGCAAGGCGGTAAATCACGAGAGCTCGGGATGCGGGTTGGCGGCGTGGGGCAGGATGTACGCCGGGAGCATCGGCTGGTCTCCCGCCAAGCTCACCGCGTGGAGGCCAATGCAAGGAAAGTTTTCCATTGGACTCAAGGGACGGTGGCCAAGTTGGCGCGCTGCGATTCCAATGCGCCGAGGTCGTCCTGGTAGAAATAAAGCGGGCGGGCAGTGCTCCAGGAATGAATAAACAGCATGGTGTTTCCTTTGATCCACCGCGCCGAGCCATCAATGAATACCTCGTTGCCGCCGGCGGGCAGCGTTCCGCCATTTTTTTGATGCGCGGGCAGCGAGGACCAGCCGCTGCCGGGCGTTTCCGGGAAACTCCATCCCGTGCCCAAGCCATTGGGCTGGGCCACGAGGTCGGCGGCCAGCATCCACGACGGTTTCGAGTTTGCCGTTTTGATGGGGCTGGCCGAGACAAAAGAGCCCAAATTGTTTTGCCACGTCGGAATGCCCCCATAATATTGGTAGCCAATCAAATACTGGGTGTAGGCGGCGGAATAGGCTGGAAAGTCGGGCCGGTTCGGACAGGACCAGGCACTCCGCGAATTCGTCTTGGTCACGGACACACCCAATACCGCCCAGGATCCAATGGCTACATCGCCCTCATCAACTTGGATGGGATAGTTTTTGCTGCCCGCCGGCGGGACATAGTCGGCGTTGTCACTCGCATATACTTGAGCCGCCAACCCGATCTGCTTCAGGTTGTTCAAGCATGCGGTCCGCTTGCCCCTTTCCTTGGCGTTCGCCAGCGCCGGCAGCAAAAGTGCTGCGAGAATCGCAATAATGGCGATGACCACCAGCAGTTCAATCAAGGTAAACGCCCGAATGCTTTTCATCTTATCAATTCTCATACGCCATAAATATCATTTGTCAAATTGGCCGGCCCGCAGCGAATCCAAACGCCGCGGGCCGGACCAACCCAACCCAACCCAGCTTTACCCGGTCATCCCGCCAGATCCATAAACTGGCGGAAATCATGCTTTACGGGTGGCGCAACCGATAAAATACGTCCGCTTGCGCCGGGGGGGGGCCAATCCCCGCCAACCCAGCCAATTCTTACTGCTGAATGTGCAGGAACAAATCCAGCATGTTCAGATTCACCGTGTTGGTGTAGCTGAAGCTGCCGCCGGCGCCAAAGACGTTGGTCACCACCGGCACCCAGACCACCGGCGGAGTCAGGTTCGTCGCGCCCGCCACCACATAGCTGTAGCCCGGCGTTCCGCCCGTGCCGCTCAATACCAGCTTGCCGGCCCCCGCCGAGTTCAGGTTGGCCGCGTTGATGCTTACCGGCGTGGGCGCGGTCACGGTAAAGCCAACCGACGCCGAGGGCGTGCCGTTAAGCACCGTTGCGTTCCACGCGGCCGTGGTCGTGGGTGTGCCCGGCACGAAACTCACCGAAATGCTCGTATCGCTGTTGAACGTAAACGGGTAGCTGGCTCCCGCCGCCGCCGTCACGTTGGTCAACCACACCGCTGTGGCCCCGGTGAATCCGCTGCCGGTCAGGCCCAGCGTCACCGGATAACTCGAGCCGGCCACCGAACTGGGCGTCACGCTCGTCAGCGTCGGGCCGGCGCTCACCACGCTCAACACACCGTTGGTGAAGCTGAAGGCCAGCCCGGCTCCCGGACTGCCCGTGAGGCTCGCGAAGTTGCCCGCGCTCGCCGCGCCCGCGCCGCTAAACAGCGTGAAGGTCTGGCCGGAGACGAACGTGCCGTTGGTGACGATGTTCAACACGCCGCCGTAGCTCACCGCGCCGCCCAAGGCGACACTGGTGTTGGCCAGGGTGCTGCCATTGACCGCAAAGGTATTCGTCGAGCCGGCATTCAAGGTGAGATTGCCGCTGATGGTCAGCGTGCCGACGCCGCCCGAACCCGGCAAGAGGGTGCCGCCGGCTTGGTTGGTCACGATGCCCGAAATGGTTCCCGTGCCGCCCAGTGTGCCGCCGCTGTTGACGGTCACCGCGCCCGTGCCAGTGCCGCTGCCGGTCGGGTTGTTGACCATCAGCGTGCCGCTGCTGACAGTCGTGGCGCCGGTGTAGGTGTTCGTGCCAGTCAGCGTCAGCGTGCCCGCGCCACTCTTGGTCAACGTACCGCCAGCGGTTTGGTCTTGCAGTTCCTGTGCCACCGTGATGGCAACGCCGCTGCGCACATTGAAATTGGCGCCGTTGGTGGTGAGGTAGGCGTTGGTCAAACCGCTCAGGTAGTTCGTGCTCGAGGCCAAGGGAGCCAAATAGCCGTTGGTAAAGTCGAACGTGAGATTGACCGGGCCCCCATTCGTGGGGAAGGCGGGCAGCGTCACCTGCGCGCCGCCGCCGAGGTAAATGCTGGCACTGCTGCTGGCGGCCGCCACCAAATTCTGGAAGTTGGTGGCCACAAATGTTCCATTCGTGAGGTTGAAGGTTGCGGTGGTTCCAGTAGCACCGGCCTGCCCGCCGATGGACAAGTAGCCAACGGTGGCCGCGCCGCCCGTTTGGTTAAACGCCACCGTGCAGCCAGTCACAGCGGAATCATTCCGCCCGACGGCTAGTTCCGCCGCCGGCATGTTCAAAATCCCCGAACCGCTCAAGTTGAAATTGGCCATGCACCCAGTGTTGACACCGAGCATGACGCCCCGGGTCGTCGAAGCAAAATTCACGAAAAGCGTGCCGCCGCTCAAATT
>Ga0316231_1003961_pt1 | contig 12631 bp, 14 predicted proteins | sample TBH18027metaG_FD_206002 | JGI IMG/M metagenome (GOLD analysis project Ga0316231, IMG submission 206002) | Freshwater microbial communities from Trout Bog Lake, Wisconsin, USA - TBH18027 | ecosystem: Environmental > Aquatic > Freshwater > Lake > Hypolimnion/Profundal zone | place: USA: Wisconsin...
CTGCGCGCCGGAGAACGGATTTTTACCCTGAAGCGGGCCTATAATGTGAAATGCGGTATCAACCGCTCTGATGATGTTTTGCCGCGGCGGATTCTAACCGAACCGCGCCCGGACGGCGGAGCCGCCGGCAACCTGCCGCCGCTTGAAGCCATGTTGGAAGAATATTACCAGGCCCGCGGCTGGGATGAAGAAGGAAGGCCACTGATGTCAACCCTAGTCAGGCTTGGCTTAGACTGCTATTATAATTAACGCACAAGGAGTTGAAAAGCATGGGAACCGTTAGTCGAAGAAATTTTCTCAAAATGATGGCCGCCGGCGCCAGCGCCACAGTGTGGCAGGGCAACGCAGCTGTCCCGGCTTTGGCGGCGCCGCGGACCTACCGACTGAAGGACACCAAAGTGAGTTCGTCGGTATGTATCTATTGCGGGGTGGGCTGCGGCCTACTGGTTTACGCCAAGGACGGCAAGGTGGTCAGCATCGAAGGCAACCCCGATAATCCGAATAACGAGGGCGGTCTGTGCGCCAAGGGGGCATCCGCATATGATGTCTACGCCAGCCCCCGCAGGCTGCAAAAAGTGCTGTATCGGGCGCCCTTTTCGGACAAGTGGGAAGAGAAGGACTGGGGCTGGACAATCAAGGAACTGGCCAAACGTATCAAGAAGACCCGCGATGGGAGTTTCACCGCCAAAGTCGGCGAGACTATCGTCAACCGGGCGGAGACGCTCGGCCAACTGGGCGGCGCTTCCCATGATACGGACGAGTGCTACCTCCTTGCGAAGTTCGCCCGCTCCCTCGGCATTGTCAACTTAGAACATCAGGCCCGTATCTGACACAGCTCAACGGTGGCAAGTTTGTCACCATCTTTCGGTCGCGGCGCCATGACCAATTCCCTGATTGATGTAGTCAATTCGGATGTCATCATGATCTGCGGCGGCAATCCCGCCGAGAACCATCCCGGTGTGGCCCGGTTCATCAACCGTGCCAGGGAACGGGGTGGAGTCGTCATCTCCGTTGACCCCCGCTATACCCGGACATCGGTGTTTTCAGACATCTACGCCCCCATCCGCCCGGGAACGGACATCGTCTTCTTCAACGGGCTGGTTAACTATGTTCTTCAGAACAAAAAATACTTCGAGCTGTATGTCAGGCATTACACTAACGCCAGCTATCTGCTGAAGCCGGAGTTCGGCTACAAGGATGGCTATTTCAGCGGCTGGGACACAGAAAAGAAAACCTATAACTATGCCTCCTGGCAGTATCAGACGGGGCCGGATGGCAAGCCGCTGACCGACCTAACCCTCCAGGACCCCAACTGCGTATTCCAGCGGATGATCGGTTTCTATGCCCGCTACACCTCCGCGATGGTGGAAAAAGTCACCGGCATGTCCCAGGCGGTATTCTTGAAGATCGCCGAGACCTTCTCCTCCACCGGGGTACCTGAAAAAACGGGCACGCTGCTGTATGCCATGGGGCTGACCCAGCACACCACCGGAGTTCAGAATATCCGCGGTTTCGCTATTCTGCAGCTGTTATTGGGGAACATGGGTTTTCCCGGCGGCGGTATCAACGCCATGCGGGGCGAAGCCAATGTGCAGGGTTCGACCGATATGGGCCTCCTCTTCAACAGCCTGCCCGGATACCTGGCGGCGCCCGCCGCGGCGGCCCACCCCAACCTCAAGAATTATCTGGAGAAGACCCAGGTCAAGGACAGTTTTGCCGAGAATACTCCCAAGTTTGCCGTCAGCCTGCTCAAGGCGTGGTGGGGGGATAAGGCCCTGCAGGAAAACGACTTTTGCTTCGACTGGTTGCCCAAGTTCTCCCGGTCCCATTCTTTCATGGATATGTTTGACGACATGTACGCCGGCAAACTCCAAGGTCTGCTGCTGTGGGGCATGAATCCGCTGGTGTCGGGTCCAAACTACGAAAAAACAGGAGTAGGGTTGGAGAAGCTGGAGTGGATGATGGGGGTCGACCTGTTCGAGTCGGAAACCCACCGCTTCTGGAAGCGCCCCGGGGTTGATCCCGCGAAGATCAAGACTGAGGTCTTCCTGCTACCTGCCGCCTCGATGGTGGAGAAGGACGGCTCAGCTACCAATACAAGCCGCTGGTTGCAGATGCGCTACAAGTCGGTGGAACCTATCGGCGAGTGCAAGGAAGACTCGGTGATCATGCACCTTTTGGTGCAAGAACTGAAGAGGCTCTACGCCGCTGACGCGGCGGCCGTTTTCCCCGACCCCATCGTCCACCTGACATGGGATTATGGCGGTGAACACCACGATGCCGAGGCCGTCTTCCGGGAAATCAACGGCTGGGATGACAAAACCAAAACTCAACTGGCCGGCTTTGCCGCCCTCAAAGATGACGGGTCGACAGCGAGCGGCTGCTGGATTTACTGCGGTATGTACCCTCCGGCCGGCAATCTGGCTAAACGCTGCAAACCGGAGAAGAGCGGCATCGGGATCAACGCCGAGTGGGGCTGGGCTTGGCCGATGAATCGACGAATCCTTTACAACCGAGCCTCGTGCGACCTGGAAGGCAAGCCTTGGAGCGAGAAAAAAGCCATCGTCCGCTGGGATGCGGCGGGCAAGAAGTGGACCGGCATCGACGTGCCGGACTTCATTGGCACCCGCGCGCCTACCGATCCCCAGGGAACTGCCCCTTTCCTCATGATCGCCCATGGTCTGGGGAGGCTGTTCGCCCCCGGCGGCATGGTCAACGACGGTCCTTTCCCCGAGCACTACGAACCAATGGAATCGCCGGTACAGAATATGGTGGGGCCGGTACAGAATAACCCGCTGGTCGTCACCTACAAGACTGATCTTGACAAGTACGCCCAGGTTGGCAGCACCGAGTTCCCCTATGTGTGCACAACCTATCGGGTGGCCGAGCACTACCAGTCTGGCAACATCACCCGCAAGATTCCGACAGCGGTAGAAGCCACTCCCGAGCTGTTCGTGGAAATCAGTCCGACACTGGCTAGGGAAAAAGGCTTTAAGAGCGGCGACTGGGTAGAAGTATCCTCGGCCCGCGGCAAGGTCAGAGCAAAAGCCTTCGTTACCCCGCGGCTGCAGCCCTTCACCATCGACGGCAAGCAGTACCATGTGGTAGGCTTGCCATGGAACTGGGGCTTTACCGGCGAGGATCCCATGAGCGAGACCAGTGGCGTTTTTAGCGCCAACATCCTCACTCCCCAGGCTGGTGACCCCAATGTCCGGATTCCCGAATACAAGGCCTTTTTGGTCAATGTGAGGAGGGTGTAGGATGGCCAGGCAAGCTTATTATTATGACAGTTCCAAGTGTATGGGGTGCCATGGCTGCCAGGTCACCTGCAAGCAGTGGAACGAGGAGAAGGCCGATAAAACCCATTTCGTCGACGGCTACCAGAATCCGCCCAAGCTGGACAAGGATACGCGGATGATCATGCGTTACTATGAGAACTTCGAGAAGGACACCATTCCCCAGCTCAACCTGCTCAAATATCAGTGCTTCCATTGCGGCGACCCTGCCTGCGTCAAGGTCTGCCCCAGCGGTACTCTTCATAAGACAGCCAGCGGTGTCGTGGCTGTTGACTGGGAGAAGTGTATCGCCTGCGGTTATTGCGTGAACGCCTGTCCCTTCAATATCCCGGCTGTGGGGGCCCATGTCAATAAATGCGACATGTGCCGCAGCCGCACCGAAAACGGCAGCGCTGACGACAAGACCTCAATACCTGCGTGTGTTAAAACTTGCCCGGCTGGCGCCATGGAGTTCGGCGACCGGGACGCGCTGCTGACCAAGGCCCACAAAAGGGTGGACTGGTTGAAGTCCCGGGGCTATGATCAGGCCAACGTCTACGGCGAGGATATTCTCGGCGGGCTGGGGATCATCCCGGTGCTCAAATACCCGCCAACCAACTACGGCCTGCCTGCCAATCCGACCATGCCGGTGGAGGTTACCCTGTGGAAGGATATCTTTAACCCGCTAGGTCTGCTGATGATGGCTGGTGCCTTCGGCATGACGATCGCCCACCGCTTCCTCACCCGGCGTGAGGAAGGACTCCATAAGTCCGAAAGCGGTAAAGGGGAAGGAGATGTGAAAGGATGAAAGGTTTTCTGCTGAAACACGAAAAATCCACTCGCATCTTCCACTGGGTGAACCTGGTCGTTTTTCTCTTGCTGCTGTGCTCGGGACTTGCGGTATTCAACAAAAACCTGCAGTTTTTGGCGATGCTGTTCGGTGGGCTGAAAAATGCGGCGATGCTCCATAAATATCTGGGTTTTTCCTATTTCATCATTCCACTAATCTATATAGCCTTGAATTTCAACCTTTTCAAGAAATTCCTGGCGACGATCAGCACCTTTGACGAGGATGACAGGAAGTGGTTTAGGGTGGCTGGCGGCTATCTGGCGCCACTGGTCAAGGGGGATGTCCCGTCCCAGGGCAAATACAACGCTGGGCAGAAAACACTGGGATGGATGGTCATTGGCTTCTCCTGCGTACTGGCCGCCAGCGGGCTTGTCATGATTTTCTACCAGAGCTTTCCGCCAGGGCTGGTTCGCTGGATGTACCTTGTCCACTCTTTAACAGGCGTCTTTCTCGGCTGCGGGATCATTGTCCACTTTTACCTGGCGGCAGTTAACCCCTCTTCGCGTGGGGAGCTGAAGACCATGCTGGGAGACGGCTATATCGAAGAGGATTTTGCCAGACACCATAACGAAAAATGGTATAAGGAAATGACGGCTAAATCGAAATAGGCTCGAAGCGGGAAGGGGTCTCACCTTCCCGCTTACAATCATTTCAATTATTTCGGAGGTGAATACAGGTGCGACTGGCGGAGTTGGTGGCAAAGTACCCTTTCTTGCAAGACAATCTGCCTTTTTGGGAAAAGTATCTCCAGTCCAGGGACGAGCTGCACAACCTGCTTGGTGAAATGGTGAATGAGGCACATCTGGACGCTGCGGGCTTTTTTCAGAACTTGAATGAAGGCAAGCCCTTGCTGGCCTATGGAACTGTCAGACTAAAGGCGGCGGATGTCAACAGGCTGAGCGAGGTTTTTTGCCGGATGATGGGAATTCCCCACCAGTCGGTGGTGTTGCCGACGCCTTTGCCGCTTTTTGAAGATTTGCCGCTTACCGCGGATATGGCGGGATTTGTTGCCGCCGAGCTGCATGCTGCCATAGCCGCCTTCGCGGAAAGCGTGATCTCGGCTGAGAAGGAGATCAATTGGCTGGAGCCCTATTGTCCTATCTGTGGAGCGACTGCCGGAATGGCGCTGATTACTCCTTCAGGCAAGAAGAATTTGGTCTGCAGTCACTGCCAGTCGGGCTGGGTCTATCTGCGCACGGCCTGCGGCCTTTGCGGGCAAAGCGCGGAAAGAGGGTCCACCGTCCTTTTCGCTGATGAGGAACCGGACTGGCTTATCGAGGTGTGTGAGGAATGTGGGCACTACCTGAAGGTTGCCGATATGCGCGACAGGCTGCCTGATATCATTAGCTATCCGCTTCATTATCTTACGACATGGGAACTTGACCTGACCGTCCGCGGGCAGGGCTTCGAGCCTTCTTTGTTCGCCATTTTCAGCCGCGCAGGCTGGCTGCAGCGGGCAGTCGCCAATTAGTGGGCCTGACATGAAAAACATGATCAAGGGCATTACTCCGGTCATTCTCGCCGGCGGGAAAAGCAGCCGCATGGGCTACAACAAATCTCTAGCGACGGTGGGTGGAAAGAGACTGATAGAACTGGTTGCAGACAAGGTAGCTGGGCTGTTCGCTGCTCCGCCTCTGCTTGTGACAAATACCCCGGACGAGTACGCTTTTGCAAGTCTGTCGATGACTGGTGACCTTGTAAAGGGGGCGGGTCCGTTGGGGGGAATCCACGCTGCCCTCCACTACTCCAGGCTTGAGTATATTTTTGTATTTGCCTGTGACATGCCTTTTGTAAGCCCGGAGCTTGTTCGCTACCTGGCTGACAGGGTAAACGGGAATGATGTTGTGATACCCAGCTGGGGGAAAAGATTTGAACCGATGTGCGCTATTTATTCGAAGCATTGCCTGTGTGCGATCGAAAGCGCCCTGGGTCGGGGCGAAAGGCGGATCATCGATTTCTTCCCCGCAGTCAGCGTGGCTGCTGTGGAGGTGGAAACGATCGGAGCTTTCGTGTCGCCGGAAACTTTTCAGAATATCAATACGCCAGTTGACTTGGAGAATATCAGGGCAAGATGGTCCGTTCATAAGGTGGATGGAGAGTCTATAAGCTAATCAATCGCTGCCTGTGCGGCTAGTTGTTCAGCTAGCAAAGGATTCTCTGTTAACGAACTAACGCTGATTTGATCAAGGTGAGTCAAAACAAACGCATCTAGGATTTGCTGGAGATCAGGGGGGAATCCGTACCCTCCAAAAAGCCAGTTCACATCCTCGATAAGAGCGGCTCGAACATTCGGAGTTAGCAATACCTCGGGATGGGGAGAAACCATTGCACTAAGATGGTTATACAAGAAAACTTCAACCCTGTCTCTTAGGGCTTTTTTATGGATTTTGGGATGTATTCCGGTCTGTAAAGCTTTCGGATTCAAGGGTTCAGTTGGTTTTTCCATTCACAGATGCTCCTTCTTTCAGGCCGGCTTTGAAGTGTTTGATACAATAAGATATGTTAAGGTATATCAGAGGTGTATTATAAAGCTGATCTTCGGATAATATGGGCACAATGAAACAGGCCATCCAGCCTGCTTTATTTATTGGATTGGATATACTTGCGCGCCGTTGCGAATCCTATCCTGATGGGTATACCTGGACTTTCTGGCAATACACCTGGTCGGTGTCCTCTCCTAGCTAGTATTTGATCATGACCAAGGCGGAAGATTCCGCCGGGAATCTGCAACCTAGAGTTTTTTCCTGGAACGTCAAAGGCCACGGGAATAACATGACGCATCAGGTACCGGTGTCGATTCCTAGTACGCCGATGCTTCACTGGCATATAAAGGCGAGTTGCTCCGCTCTAGTCAGCGGAATGCAACTCGCCTTTATATCTGTTAACTCTCCTGGAGTATATCGCTTCTATCAAGATATCAACAGCAATGCAAGATTTAGCGGCAGAAGCAAATTGAAGCCAGTAGCCCATCGGGTACTGGCTTCAATTTGCCCTAAGGCAATAGCCTGGAAACTTTGAATACCTTATCTGCTGATTGTTATTCTTGTATTGCCAAACCACCAGGAAACGAAGAAAGAATCATGATTTTCATAGACTTCATGGTCATCACGTAAGTAGATAAACGCGCCATCGGACATATAGCCCACGCTGACAAGCTCATTGTCCCCATCAAAGAAGAGGACAGCATCGTTAACGAAATGCCCGTGATGCCAGAATCCCTGACCATGCCAGCGGTAAGCCCTCAAACCAGGGAACCTGTGGCCCCAGTCGCGATCATAGATCCGTTCCAGGTGATGACGATCTTGCATGGAATCATAGCGGTCATGCCATCTGAAAGGGAGTTGATTCTCCGACTGAACATCATGATGATGCGTATGCTGCCAATTGGTGTCAGAGTCGTAGTGCTGATCATTTTGCCAATCGTGATGAGCACTTGCAGTCACTGACATTAGCAGCAGAACGTACAAGGTGATGACGAGAAATAACACTCTTTTCATTGTAGACACCTCCTCTGCAGAAAACCATAAGACGAGAGAAATAAGCAGCAAAACCCCTTATTCAGGTCCTTACTTATTCTCCGAGAAGATCCCGCAACCTTCAGTGCGGATGCTGTCAATGATTGGCATGACAGCTTACCATAAATCTGTCGGTGGTTGTCGGGTTGAAAGTGTTAAACAAAATTGGGATGGCTGTCACGGTTTTGTCACAGAAGGACATTATGATTACATAACATGTTTAAATATGATGACAGAATATGAAGATAAAAATTTTGGATAAGGCAGGTAATAGGGGGCGTGCAAGAATGAAACGTATTAAAGTTAATATTCTTTTTGTCTTATTATTATCACTAACAATATGCTTAGGAATGCCTTTCAGCATTTCTGCAGGGAGTAGACATCGGGTCATTCCTGTTCTTTTGTATCACAGGGTCGGTTACACGACTGACGCTTTGACGATACCACCAGAGCGGCTTGCCTCGGATTTGGCGGAACTAAAGCAAAACGGCTATGAAACCATTTCTTTAAACGCTTTTGAGGACTATTTAGATGGGAAGGATGTTCAGCTTCCCGCCAATCCAATCCTGATTACTTTTGATGACTCGTATCAGGACAATTATGATAATGCGTTTCCGATACTCAAACAAAATGACGATATAGCCACCTTTTTCATCATTACCGGGTTTGTCGATGGCAACAAGGACCGGCTGACCTCACAAGAAATAAAGGAAATGTATGCCGCCGGAATGAGTTTCGGATCGCATACAGTATCCCACACTCCCTTAGGCCAGGAGTCGCAGGAAAGGGCCCGGAACGAACTGCTATTATCCAAACAGTTTTTGGAGAATCTTTTAGGGACACCCATAACCACCATAGCCTATCCCGAAGGAAGTTATACTGCGGAAACAATACGGATTGCTACTGAATTAGGATATAACACCGGGTTTTCTGTGAAGACCGGTATTTGCCGTCGGAATAATCCGCCGTTTATCATTCCACGGATACCGATTTTTCACTACACCGGCGATATCGTAGAGGCTATCAACCGGGTTTAGTGTTCGAGCTGTCGCCAGCATTGGGCTGGATAAATTTCAGATAATCAATACTACTTTGGCGGCACTGGGAATTTTGGCCAAACATTGTGGGATAATATCAACCATGGGTGATCAACCGAAGGGAGGTCTTTCTAATATCTATTGAAACAGCTCAGACTGAAACCGTTAGGTTTGAGTTTGATAATCAGATCGTAAGTGCCGTCTTGACAATTACTGATATCAGAACAGGGCACTTTGTTGTATTGGATTCGGCAGTCATTAGTAAAGCGTCAAAGATTGACAGAATAACAGCGGAGTCAATTCTAAGGGAATTCAGCCGCAAGATTGGTATGGACTGGTGGCAGTGAGGACTGTTTTGTTGCTGCTGGGTGTTGCTGTTCTCTTGCGATTTGATTATGGGAGAAGGGCAAGCTAAAGGTATCATGTTGAGGGAGGCGTTATATATGCTTAACAGCGATGACAGGTATCAGAAGAACGGTATTACCATCTTCCCCGCAACACCCCGCGCCCACGGAGATGTGAAACTAATATATAATGGGTTACTGCCTAAAAGCGGCGCCGCTGAAGTTTGGGCCCATGTGGGGTATGGGAAAGAATGGGATAATGCACACGATTATCCGATGATAAAAACCTGGCACGACTTTGAGACAGTGGTTTCCGTGCAGACTGCGACCACCTTAAATATCGCTTTCAAAGATTGTGCAAACAACTGGGATAACAACTCTGGGAATAATTACAGTTTCGATATCGCGCATTAAAATGGCAAGAACACTTAATTTGGGTTTCAATGGATGAGTTATCCATTGAAATGAGGTCAAGAGAGGCGACTCGACATGGGATCGCCTCTTTTGTGGCTTGATTGTAAACACCAATCAACTAACAATTTTAATAAAAAAGGAGTTGTTAGTTGATTATCGAATCTTAGGTAACGGAGATAATCCGGCTCATGCCAGGTTGGATCGCCAGCTTTGCCCAATTAGCAGAAGTTCAGAACAAATTATATCATGAAGGATGTGGCTTGGTGTTCGGTTATTTCAGCGGAATCATGCAGATGGCTTTGACTTTTTGTTATAATCTTACAAGTTATATGGGCTTTCCTAATTATGGTGTAGCAATTATCTTGCTGACAGTAGGGATAAAGATATTGCTGTATCCATTGACTGTGAAACAGGTAAAATCCATGAAGACGATGCAGGAACTGGGGCCAAAACTAAAGGAACTGCAAGCAAAATACAAGGATGACAAAACCAAACAACAAACGGAAATTGCCAGTCTGTACAAGACAGCAGGCGTTAATCCTCTGGCCGGCTGTTTGCCGTTATTGATTCAGATGCCGTTTTTAGCCAGCATTTTTTATGCAATAAGGGATTTCGGCTATGTCAGTCAGCCCAATTTTCTCTGGATCAAAACTCTGGCAGTCAGCGATCCGCTCTATCTGCTCCCGATTCTTGCGGCAGTCACGACCTATTTTTCATCCAGGCAGACGATGACTGACTCGAGTCAGCAAAGCAAGATGATGCTGATGGTCATGCCATTTTTTATTGGGTTTATGACTCTTCGGTTTCTACTGGGTGGTGAGCAATCTTGTCCAGATTGTTCAACAACGGTTTCTATACCGCAGGCCAGCTGCAATCAGCTAGTACTCTTTTATATGGTCTCAGCGACTTGCAGTGAGTGGAGCAACAAAAGAAGCACCCTTTGTGAGGTGCTTCTTTTCAATGACAGGAAAACTATCCTTCTTTCAAGCCGCCGGTAAGACCCAAACAAACGCAAAAACCCAAGGTCATATTCAAAATTTATGCGCATTCACAAAGCAGCGCCAAGCAGGTTTGACACAGCGGATCAAAAAGGAGATTCATAGCAATATATGATGAATCGGTCAATACAATGGCGAGGGCGGATATTGAGCCCAAACGGCCGAGGTTGGCAACCTTGGCTCTACGCTGGTTCTGGCTGATGTAATCAGCAACTTTTTTATGGGTTTCCCCAGACCCGACCACAAGAATCCGATCATTCTCTTGGATTATGGTATCTGGATTTGGCGACACAATCAATTTTCCGCCGCGGCGAAGGGCAACCAATGTCGCGCCGGTGTGACACCAGAGGGCAATTTCATTAAGTGATTTGCCGATGATCGGGGACTTGTTAGGAATGCTTATCTCTTCGGGAATCAGAGTTTGCATGCTTTTCAGCTTGTCAGAAAAAGACAGGGTCTTGCTGAACATGATTTCAAATTGCTTATCAATTTGCTGTTTTTTGGCAAATACGAGTTCAAGTTCTTCCTGCAAAAGACCAGAGACGACATTGCTATTGCTTTCGATGAAATAACCAGCATTTTCCTTTGATAGAACCGTGATTTCTTTTCCCTGGGAAACTTGAACAACTGCTGAATCTTTGAGTAAACTGACTGACTTTCTTATTGTCTCGGGAGAAACAGAATATTGACATGATAATAGCGATCGGCCTGATAATTTGGCTCCGACAGGAAAGTCTCCGGTCGTGATCTTTTTCGCGATATCCAGGGCGATACTTTGATAAATTGATTGTTTATTAGCCACTGTTTCTTCCTCCAGGTTCAAAGCGTTCTTACAAACTGTTCACACAACCCCAAATGTAAAGAAATGCAGATCTGTTGTCGGTCGGAAAGTTATTAGAGTTATTAAAGTGGTAATTCAACAGCATCAACGATTTTCCTGTACGGATTCCAATATACGTGTGCCATCTGCGCCAGGTGTATCAAACTTTTTGACGCAAATGGCACACTGTAGAGTTATGAAATTACATTATATGGCTTTCTTTATTCAGAAGTCGACAATTCGATGGATCAGGCGGATTTAGTTGTTGTGATTTCAGGCGCTAATCATTTCTGCTGTATGGCACGCATTTTGCATCTAAAACAGAGGGTGGCTCTAGTCTGGCCGCAGGCGGACAGCTGGTCATTTGATTGTTTTGGATAAAGAAAATGGCTGGCAGTGAATCCTATACATATTCTTGATATCCTGGCCGCAAGTTGAACCTGTTTTTTCCCGAAAAACAATGATTGACTGAAAAACATTGCGAAAAATTGGTGATTTGTGAGAGGACAAACATTATGGCAGGTTTTTTCGTTTTTGGATTAGCGGTTGGTACGATAGGAACGCTACTCGGGGTAGGCGGCGGATTCGTACTTGTCCCCGTCTTTTTGCTTGTTTTCCACTACACTCCGCAGCACGCCATAGGTACTTCGCTGGCGGTGGTGTTTTTGAACGCCCTGTCCGGCTCTGTTGCTTATGTCCGGCAAAAGAGAGTGTATTACGACGCAGCTGTCCGGTTCAGCCTCGCTACGTTGCCGGGAGCACTGATGGGAAGCTACGCCGCCCAATATTTCACGAGTCGCAGTTTTTATATCGTCTTCGGTCTGGTGCTCATCGTCATCGCCGCACTGTTGTACCGCCGTGGGGCACAAGAAAATTCCGCTCTTGTCTGTGACGCGTCTTTCCACTACAACCGCACGATGGGAGTAGTAATTAGCATGGGTGTCGGCTTTCTGTCAAGCATTCTGGGAATTGGCGGCGGAATCATTCATGTGCCTGTGATGGTGTGTATATTGGGTTTTCCCACCCTTTCGGCAACAGCTACCTCTCATTTCGTCCTGGCAATTTCCACCTTTTTTGGCGTAGTATCGCATTTTGCGCTGGGGAACATCTTGCTGCTGCCAGCGCTGACTATCGGGGCTGGCGCTGTCATCGGGGCTCAGTTTGGTGCCTTTTTGTCCCATAAGGCCAAACCAAAATGGATTTCCTTATTGCTGGCGATCGCGCTGGCTGCCGTGGGGTTGAGACTTATTCTGGCCGCGAATCTCTAAATTCGGGCGAAAGGACAGTTAGCCAATCACCGGCGGTGAAGAGGGGCATGCGAGGCAAGATTCTTGTCTGCAGGAGGGTAGAAAAATGCATGAAATTTCAGATGAAGACC